>Ga0126381_100007315_pt1 | contig 12274 bp, 12 predicted proteins | sample PanSoiMetPlot_28_FD_96465 | JGI IMG/M metagenome (GOLD analysis project Ga0126381, IMG submission 96465) | Tropical forest soil microbial communities from Panama - MetaG Plot_28 | ecosystem: Environmental > Terrestrial > Soil > Tropical forest > Bulk soil | place: Panama | collected 2016-02-17
AATAGTCCGGTGTCCACGAAACCGGGGCAACTTCATACACGAAATAATTTTATATCCTTAATCCACCGGCAGTGCTCGCCGTCAGCGGCTCATTGCGATAATCTCGCTCGGCTCGGCCTGTGCCTTCTGCAGATCTTTCACCAGCGCAGAAAGCACCTTGTGAAAGCCGCATTCAGCCCGAGCAGTGTCTCGAGGTTCGCAATTTCGCCCTCGAACGCCACGAGTACCACTTCCTTACGATTTTCATTTTCGTCGTGCTCGCCCACTCGCGTCCCCATAGCTCCTCCGGGATTGCTTGTTGTCGCTACAACCATTTGGCTCCTGCTGACCGGTGGATTATTCGAAGCAATTGATCGTCTCCATTCGCGCATCGGATCGGCGCCCTCGCCACCTGCCGCTGGGATGGCACATTGGCGAGGTGCCCGAACAAGCCCGTCGCTCTGCTATTTGGGGTTTTGGTACTCCCAAATTTGTCGTGTCGCTTAAGGTCGATGGCCATAGGTATGGGCCGCTTCATGATTCAACCATTCGCAGTAAAGGGAACCTCTTGAGCCATCGCATGCAGCACGGTGCGTGGCGATTCTCCATGATGACCGTGCTGCCGCGGTTATTTGCCCTAACCGAGACTGCAATGGGGGTGCACTCCGCTGCAGGCGCAGCGGTTCCGTCTTAGAAAAGTAGGTTGGGACAACGCCACAGAAGTATCTGTTGTTCGTGCTGAATGCACGGCCATCAAAATCGAAATCGGAAAATAGTAAATGGATCAATGGATTAGCCACAGCCGGCTGGAATTCAGGATCCCCTTCGAAAGTCGCCGATCGCCAAAGCTGTTCGGCGCCGGAACAAAGACCGCTATCGCGTAATACCCGCGTCGTATAGGCCGCGACACGAGGGAGTAACTTTTTCGCGGGCCGTCCGGCTGTAATCCAGATATCGACTTTGCTGAGGCCCCAATTATAAGCGGCAATAGCATCAGGCCAATTCTTGTATCGTCTGTACAGCCATGCCAGGTAGGCTCGTCCAATAGCGCGATTCTGCGTTAGATCAAATCGATCCCCACCCCCGACGTCCGTTGCCGCCGCCTCGCTGACCTGCATCGGTCCTTGGGGTGCGGAGGGATCCGGACGCCACATACCGATATCTTTGCTATGACTCGACTCCGCGCTATCGACCGCGGTTGCTACGCGATCGAGCGACTTGACCGGGGTCATTGTAACATCTTCGGTCGCACGGTGGCCCGAATGTTTTTGCCCGCTGACAGCCGACGGCTCTCGCAAGGTCGAGTGCCCGGCTGCAGCAGCAGCGATAGCTGCCTGGTTCGCCAATAAGACGATTATTAGCGATCGTACATAAGTCATTGCAAATTCCAGTGGGTGTGGTAATTTAGTCAAAATATTCCGTTCTATCGACCGGGTAAATAGTTAATTCGAAATTCAGACGCAGAAACGCTCAGATGTCCCTGAAACGAACACTTGGGAGTGTTTTATTGTTATGGTTAATGTTGCCTGGGGTTGATTCCCGGCACTCTGACCACGCTATTATTTAACGTTCTTCGCAGATCCCTATTCCTAGTGGCCCGGAGGATCTGGCGCTCCGCGCTCCAGCGGCATTCTGTGGAGGTTCCGTCTCGTGTTACAGCCTTTAAGCGCGCGTAAAGGCTGTAACACATCTCGCGGCGGGAACCTTGACGCCAATCAATACATCGCGCAAATAACCTTTCTGAAAATGTAGGTCTTGGCAAGCAAGCTAAGCCAAGTCAGGGAGTTGACGATGAGGGATTTCTCAGCGGAAGGTAAGCGTCCGGTCTGAACCGGCCTGCGGCGTGTAGTCGGGGCGAGCGCTGAGAGAAGCTTGGTCCTTCTGGGGGCTCCAGAAGGAGTCTTTGGAGTGGGTGGCGAGGTTGTCGTTGAGCGCCGTCGGCAATGGACCGCGGAGTAAAAGGCGGCGCTGGTAGCCAAGGTAGAGGCGGAGGGCGGCCGGTTTCGGTGGTTGCCCGCCGGCACGGGGTTTCGGCGAGCCTACTGTGCAACTGGCGATCGGCATGGAAGGCCGCGGCGATAGCGGCGCGAAGCACGGCGGTGCGGCCGGCGGAATTTGCTCGGTGTCGTCGCCGATGCGACAGGCGAGAGCCCGAGGGTGGCAACGTGGTCAACGAAATATCCTCGCGTATGCCTCGCGCTTGGTCCCACAGGGTGACCACGAGAAGCTGCACCCACCCGCGCCGGGAGATCGAAGCCCCGCACGTCTTGGCCCACTCAGGAGCCTTCCCTGGGTCAGCGCAAGGCCCGCGCGTCAAACTGTACCCTATACCGCGGTGTGTCTCGGTGCTGTACCGCGACCCAACCAGCGCCCGGCGCAGCTTGCAGATGTGCTCGCGGAGGCCCGAGGTAATGGCGGCGTCGATCCACATCGGGTTCGGCATCAAGCGCGTTTGCCAACGCAACCTCGGTCTTGCACCGGTCGCAAGGCACGGCGGGGCTGTGGCTGATTTCCCTTGCCGTTTTCATTATTGCCGCGTCGCTCCAGTCCCGACGAAACCCCTCCTCCGTTTCTTGGACCCTCGCCGCCGCCGCACGAGGTCACAGAACTCCGATCGCTTCACGTTTCTTCCTGGGGTGCGGCCGGTACGGATAACCTCCCGGATCGCCCACCCCCCGATGTTCGATGCGTGCCATCACAGTCAGCAATCGAAAGAACCCTCCCGCTGTTGACAGGCGCGCAACGCGGGGCCGCGACTGGTGCTGGGCTTTGCGCTGTTGCACCTGTTGCTGCGCCTGGTGGCGGTAATCCTCTGCTGTAACGGCGCATGCTGCCTGATCATGAACTTTGAGTTGACGTTCGTCCCAGGGCGACGCTGATGCGTGAGGCAGGATGTGGCCGTGAGCGGGCCTCGCATAGCCCATCGATCAGCTACAGTGTAGCCGGGCGCCAGTACTGAAGCAGATAATCGGTGCGGATTGATCCCAGCCGCATTGCGGGGTGAAAAAGCAAACGAATGCGGTATAGACGGCGTGGCTTGGGTGCTTCCCCACGCCTCCGGGACGCGATCAAATCAAGTCCCACCTCGGGCATGTTGACGCCGTCTGGCGAGACCGGTCCGGGCCAATGCGGCTGAACCGTGGGTTACCTGCCAATTTCCGAGAATGGCGTTCATCCATAACGTTCATTTCTCTTTCAATTTGCCGGTGAATTGGCTTATTATCAGCGGCTACTGGGTCTGGATTTTTTGAATATGCAGGTCATTACTAAACCCGCTATTGCTTTTGCCGCTTTTCCCACGCTGATTGCTGTTCCTGTAGTCGCCGAGACTGCTTATTACGTAGCTCCTGACGGCTCCGACTCGAATCCCGGTACACTTGCGGCTCCTTTCGCGACGTTCCGAAAGGCGCAAAGCGCGATGCGAGGAAGCACCATTAAGACGACCTATGTGCGGGCAGGCGGGTATTTTCCTACTGGCGTTGATACCGGCGGCGGTGATACGGTCATCGTGAAGCTTACGTCGGCCGACAGCGGCGAAACCTGGTCGTACCATCCTTCTGACGGAATCGGTTCCGCAATCATCGACGGCGGATCAAGCGGGGCCACAGTCGGTATTAAATGGGGATTTTGGGTAGAAGGCGCCGCAAACGCCACGATTAACGGCCTGCAGCTCCAAAATTTTGCCAACGAATTCCTGCACGCGACGGGAGGAGCGAGTGGCACGACGTTCATTAATAACATCCTGCATAACAATTACAATTCGCGGAATTATTCTGGTATTGCGCTGTGGGGATCGGCGCCAAACAGTACCGTTGCCAACAACTATGTCTACAATACCGTTAATCACGGAATTTTGGCATCAACCTGCAGCGGTTCGTGCGCAGGCGGCATGAATGGTATCGTTATAAAAAATAACTTCGTCTACAACACCTGCACAGTCTCGACTGACTGCGGCGGTATCTATCTCCAGGACTACGCGTCGCCGCGCTCCACCAACATCACCATCTCGAACAACTTCGTACGGGATATCAATCCGAAGGGAGACTACGGCGGCAGGGGAATTTACCTCGACGACGGCGCGAGCAATGTCACGGCGACGGGGAACATCATCTCCGGCCATAAAAATACCTGCTTCAATATCCACGGCGGCGACAACAACAAATTTTCCGGCAATATCTGCGACGAGCAATCTAGCGGCCACGAGTCCATAGCGCGATATGAAAGGAGCGATGAAGTTCCATCAAGCCCGATGACGGAGAACTGGTTCACGAACAATATTATCATTGCCCGCAGCGCGGGTGGCGGCAATGGATACACTGGCGACGGAGCGCCCACTCCGGCCATAATTAAAAACAACGCATATTTTAACTATGTCGGCTCGACCGTAAATTCAGTCGGTTCTGGTGGTGCAGGCAGCGATATAAGCCCGACATACGAGGATCCGCAACTCTTGACGTGGTGCTACGAAATCGCAGCAGGATCTCCGGTCTACAACGCCCCGGTTTTCTTCCCGGGCGTCGCCGGCGGCTGGGGTCCGGCGGGTTTTGTAATTCCCTCGGTCGGGACCCCTCCTTCCAGTCCGCACATAACCGGTTGCCACAGCAGTGCGCTGAGCCCTGCCATACCCTCTCTCACCTAAACTTGCTGACCCGACCGGCTTAAGCGGAATATCCAGCGCTCTCCGAAAGAAATGCAGCTCTTCGCTCGGAGGCGCGGTCAACCCAGTCTCTTGCGGCCCCGCAATTCACTAAGGCGGCAAGCTGGCAGTAACAGCGAGAATTCGGCGACCAAGCGCGAGCGGTCCACCGCCCGTACGGCCATCACAATGGCGAAGACGCGACCAGCCATCCATTGCGCCCATTTCACTGGGATTTCACCGATCTGCACGTGCCATCCTCATGTCAGAGACCCACCGGGTGAGCCAGGACCGCAGCGCTGAGGGTGTCATGATACCTACGAGTATTCCAAGTGCGCGCCAGTTCAATACCAATTTTGGATATTCGTATAACGCCATCAGGAGGTATTTGGTGGCGGTCAGTTTGTCATCTTGTGAGGCAGCCGAAGTGCCGCCACCCGCAACATTTCGGCAAGCCCCTGGCGAAAGACCGCGGCTGAGATTTCAGCAATGGCCTCCTGCAAGTGCGCCGCGGTTTCTCCCCCATAGTGAACATGACCAGAAGTATAGGTAATAACCGACCTGATTAATCGCTGACCTGTTTGAGCCACGGATAGGAGCACAGCGAGCGGATGCATCCGGTTTGGCCGAGCAGCCAGTTCCAGGCCTGGCAAGCGCTGTCGATGATCTCCTCGGTGGTCCGGAAGACGCAGTGCGACAGGCGATTGTCTCGCAAGTACAACCACAGCCCGCTCGATCGGGTTGAGCTCGGGCGAGTAGGGCGGCAGAAACACCAGGCTGAGGTTTTCGGGTACGGCGAGATCGCCAGCCGTATGCCCGCTTTGTTCATCAGCACTATGACGTGCGCCCCCGGCGCCACCGCCTGCGACAGTTCGGCGAGGCAGTTGTCTGCCGAGTTCCCGGTCAAGTGTGATGACGTCATTGTTGGTTGTTCGGCAACCCGAACATGATCCGGGCAGCTTCTTCCCGTCCCATTCCAGGTGTTGGGGCCACTTGATCGGCTTCAGCAGGTTCAGCAGGCAGCTTCGGAGGGGAACTGCCGTTTGCCGGTTTCGGTATCGCGGGGCCTTTGTGGTTGAGGTAGTACTTGCGATCGGGGCGGCTCCAATAGAGGCCGGAATCACTCATTCCGTAGAGGGCGTGTTTCTTGGCAACCACACCGTTGATCACAACGCCGACGATCGTGATCCGCTTTAAGAGCCCCATTGCAAACCGGATCATACTCCGATCAGTTTCTCGCCAGCGCACGACGATGACTGCCTTGTCGACATAGTGCGCGAGCAGCTTGGTATCCGACACCGGCAAAATCGGCGGACTATCAAGCACTACAATATCGTAATGCGTTGACAGCATCTTAATCAGATTGCCCATCCTGTCAGAATCGAGACTAAAAGCAGGGTTCTCGATTGCCTGTCCCGCTGACAGAAAATGGAGACCGGTTTCGGGGTCGATCTGAATCAGATCGGCATCGCCGTTCCCGATAAGATAATCCGCCAACCCCGGATTGTTTGGCATTCCCAAAGCCTTGTGAACGCCCGGCTGTCGCATGTCACAATCGACGAGAACGACTCTCCTGTTACCCATCGCCAGAGTTCGGGCGAACGATACCGCGACGGTTGTCTTGCCTTCCTGGGGGACCGCTGACGTGAAGAGAATGGAACCCTTGACTGTCTCGTTCGACAGCAGCGCGGCGTAAAGCTGTCGCAGGCTTTCCACATAGGCCGAGCAGGGGTTGGTTCGAGGCAGCAACGCCGGCTGCGAGGCCCACGGGATCAGCGACAGGGCCGTCACGTTCAGTTCTGGCTGGATCTCGTCCATGCTGCGGAACCCCCTGTTGCGGTGATCGACATAGAGGGCCATAGTCGTGCCGATACCGAGGGATGCGACGATCTCGACGAACAAAACGATTATCAAATTGGGGAAGTGCGTGGTGCTCGGAACCAAGGCAGGCGCAACGATCCGGGCTTCCCCGAATTGCAAGTCACGTTCCGTGACCTGTTTATTATGAGCAATCAATTGCTCCAATAATGTCTTAGAATTGTCGCGGTCGCGTTCCAGCGCTTTCAACGGTAGACTGGCGAGATTTTCGACTGCACCCTCTGCCTTTGCCTTTTGTAGTGCCGCTCTCAGCGTTTCGACCTGTTTGTTGGCTACTGCGACGTTATGCTGTAAGGACTCTTCGACACGTCCTACTTCGGCTCCGATCTTTTTCTGCACGGAGGCTAATGCATCTCTGGCCTGGATTACTCGCGGGTTCCGATCTCCCATGTTATAGGCTGTGACGAGGGATAAGTTTTGTTGTGCCTGGGCCTCTTGCGCCCGAAGCTGTTGGATTGTCAGGTCGCTCAATACCTCGCTCATAGCATCAATCTGACCCCGTCGAGCTTGGTTGAGTTTGTTGACAGCCGCGTCACGCGCTGCCATCGCAGCCACGAGTTGGGCGTTGATATCACTGATCGCCTGGGCAGAGATCGATTCTCGCCCTTGCTCCAATCCGTGATCTCGGCGATAGGTCTCGATCCTTTCTTCAGCTTCTCGGAGGCGTTCTCTCAACTCGTCAATTCGTTGACTACCCCAAGTTGACAAATCGTGAACATCAGCCTTCTTGAAGTTGACCTGTTCATCCACAAATAGTTGAACATATGTATTGGCAAGTTCCGCTGCTCGGTCCGGATTCTGGGCGATAAACCCTACCCGGATCTCCTGGGATTTTCCGCTTCGGGCGATCACGAGACTTTTGGCAACCCGACCGACGATCAGGTCGTCGACATTGAGCATCAACTCCGGCGCATATCGCGGGACCAAAAATGATCTAAAGATCGGCGGAAACCAATCATGATGCTCGAGAACAAACGGATGAAATAAGGCATATATAGGACCGTGCGACTTATATAATAGCGGATTTAATGTCGGATCATCCCGCAGATTTAATTTGTCAATTAGCGCCCGCGCGAACCGCGGAGCATTGAGCGTTTGAATGGCATTTAGTACCGCCGTCTCGGTGATCTGCGCCACGTCTTGTGGCTGCTGACCGCTATCGAGTTTAGCGACATTCTCGCGCTTCGGATCGATGAGGATGGTCGCTTCGGCCATATATGGCGGGTTGATCCTCGTCATAAGTGCCAGTATGACCAACATCACAACGACTGCGACACCACAAATTAACCATTTTCGACGGCGCAGAAACCATAAGACCCGGAATAACTGGAGGTTTACACCATCCAGATCGCTTACCCTTTGGGGTGAGTCCATGTAGGAGAGGGCCACCCGGGATGGCGTCACGACAATCTGGTTCACTATACATCCTATCAGAGCGACATATTTGGAGGATACACGCGGAGATTAGTAAACGCCAAAGTATTTCATGGTTACGTCGTCCCAATCGGGCAAACGGAGGTTTTCCAGCGAGCGCGCTCACGCCCCTACCATCTCGAGCAGCCGGCGCAGGGTTTTTTAGAAATCGGATACGTCGCCTGCCTTAAAATAGAATCCATGCTCACCCATTGCCTCGGGGTTGGCGTCGATATCACTTACCGGGGACGGCACCCCTGCCCGCAACGCAGACGAAGCGAAGCCGACGGGGCTGTAGAGCGCCAGGCAGATGCCCAGCCTCAGTCTGATGACGATAGCGAGCGTCAGGATCAACGAGATTTTGGGACCCGAGGGCTTCATCACCTCGTGAGCTGGGATCAGCGAGTATCCTGTGGCCAGTTTGATCGGATCTTCCAGCATTGAAGCATCCCCGAGCGTGCGAATCTGGTCTTTTGGCTGCCCAACCTTGTTTGAGGCGCGCAGGTAAATTGGGTGCCGCAATCCGTATACGTATAGGCGTCGACCAGATCGTGCTCGGCGGCGGATTGCGCTTCGGCCAATACCTTGAGCTTCTGCGTTCGCAGATACGCTGCCACTACCGGACTGGCGAGCTTGAGCGTCCTTCCTGGATCGCTCGCGGTGATCGCTACTGATATTAGGTAGGCCCGCGGTTCAGCGGTCACCCGCATCTGTCGCATGAGCGCATCGACGGCGAGCTCGTGCGGCGTCAGAGCCGTTCGCTGCAGGCCGAGTGCTGCCCGCGCCGCCGAGAGCTAGCGCGACAAAGGCGACCGGCGCTGGAAACGTGGGTCCTTATACGAGATGAGCCACGACCGCATCTGCAGTCGCCGGCGAACGAATGATCCGTGCGGTGGCGGCGACCTCAGTAGCATCGACCGAAACCGTCGCCTGGCTCTTCGCGCCACGCTCTGGGTTGAGATCGATATTGACCTGAATTAACGCCTCACTGATATAGCGCGGGCTCCATCTGTGACAGGGCGATCATGGCGATGACAGGTGCCGAGGCCACGGTTGCAGCGATCATTCTCTTGCGGCGCCAAAGCAGCAACAGCGCGAGTTGCGCCATTAGACCACAATGATCGCGCAGATCGACGCTATCCTCATCCATAACAATTTTCGGCGGTGGGACTGTGCTTATCATTATTAATCCTTTTAAAAGTCAATAGCTGATTGTGGAAACCCAATACAATAGATATCCGCGTTCGGTTTCAACATCCAGTCTCGCTTTAGTTAATTAACATCAAAAATCAGCTGTGCGCGCCAATCCACCAACAGCACTGCCCTGAAGTGAGGGCGAGCCCCGCCCGGTGTTGGCCCATTGCTAAAACGCTCGCTCGTCGTGCAGGACCACTCCAATAGTCCGGATGATGATCAGCAGGTCAAGGAGCAGAGACCAATTCTCGATATAATAGAGATCATGTTCCACACGCCGTACGGCTTTCTCTATCGTATCGAGATTGCCGCGGTAGCCAGACACCTGCGCCCAGCCGGTGATACCGGGCTTCATGCGGTGCCGCGCCGCATAATTGGCCACCACCAGCTCAAGGCTCTCGCCACCGGCTGTCGTTGCCGGTGCGTGCGGGCGCGGACCCACCAGCGATAAGGTTCCGCCAAGCACGTTGAAGAATTGCGGGAGTTCATCAAGGCTGTGCCGCCGCAGGAATGCGCCGACGCGGGTCACTCGAGGATCACCACGCATCGTCTGACACGACGCAAGACGGTCCTCGAGATGGGCGTACATTGTCCGGAATTTGAAGACCTCGATTGCCGAACCGTTCAATCCATGGCGAGGCTGCCGAAACAGCACGGGGCCCCGGGATTCGAGCTTAATGGCAATGCTCGCCAGCAGCATGACCGGCGCGAAGGCGAGCAGCAGGACTGCTGACAAAACGATGTCCTCGATGCGCTTGATTAGTGTCGCAGCCGAGCTAAGCGGCGGGTCCGAAATGTGGAGAACCGGTAAGCCGGCCTCCAGTGAAATACCATGCGATCGCGACCGTATGGCGATTATGTCCGGCACGATCCTGACCGCAACCGGAAATGCCGCCAGCCTTCTCAGCAACGGATCGGCAGCCGCAGCGTCAGCCGTCGAGAGCACGATGAACACAGTCCGGACAATGCCGCCGCGTATGAGCGCGAGAACTTCGTCGGCGCCGCTCTCCAATTCGGGAGTGACGCCAACCACCTCCATTGTCTCAGATTCGCGGTCCAAGATCTCGACAAAGGCAGATAAGCCGATACCTGTACCGGCGACCACCACCGGGTTCTTCGCCAGCTTCGGCATTACCTGCGGGCGGAGCGCCTGCCAAAGGGCATTGCGCCCGACTACGGCAGCGCCGCCGGTGACGACAAAAGCAATCTGCGAAAGCGGGCTGAGGAGGGCGTCCCGGTGAGATGCCGCAGTGGAGCTTAGTGCGTCGACCGCATAGAGGCTCAGCAAGATCAAACCTAAGGCGTTCAGCCAGCCGATAACCACAGCAGAGGGGCGCGGACCGGCCCCCTCTATGGCGTAAGCTCGCTCCCGCCAGAGCGAAAGCACCGCGGCGAATGGCATAAACAGCAGGATCAATAGTTCAGGAACGGAGGCCTTGGCGAGATCCTGGGTGGCCGGTGCTCCACGGAGGCATGCGAGGACAGCGATCCCGCCGATAAGAAACAAGTCCAACATTATTAATGCGAACGCGCAGGTGAACAGACAGATGCGGCGGCCCACAAATCCAGCCAGACGCTGTTGCCGCCGCCCACCTCCACCGGCAGAAGACCGAGCAGCCTTGCGCTGCGGTGGCAACGCGATCCCGATCTCATGGAGATGCGCTTTGTTGTGAGCCGCCACGGGGTGGACGACGAAATCGGTGTCGCTCATCCTGCCGCTCTCGTACCTGAACTACGATTTTCCGCGCCGGCTCACTCCGCAGCGTCTCTTAAATCACCAGCGCTCGCAGCTGTGACGCGCTCTGCAATCCATAAGTATGTCGGGGCACATCCTTCCCGCAAAGTGATCTTTGGCTCCCAACCCAAAACGGCTCGCAGCCGCGTGTTATCGCTGTTCCTGCCGCGCACTCCCTGCGGACGCGACAAATTATGGCGCTTCCGTATCGGCTTGCCGGCGATCTGGGCGACGATGTCGACCAACTCGTCGATGGTCACCAGCTCGTCGGTGCCGAGATTGAGCGGCAGACCGTAGTCGGACTGCATGATGCGAAAGATCCCCTCGACGCAATCTTCGATGTACATGAAAGAGCGGGTCTGTCGGCCATCACCCCAAATCTCGATTTCGTCCCCCGGCCGGCACGCAGCAACCTTGCGGCAGATGGCTGCCGGCGCCTTTTCCCGTCCGCCGTCATAGGTACCCAATGGCCCGTAGACGTTGTGGAACCGGACGACACGCGTCGCCATGCCGTAATCCTCCGTGGCGTACTGGCACAACTTCTCGGTAAACAGCTTTTCCAAACCGTACCCCTCCTCCGGGTCGGCGGGAAAAGCATCTTCTTCCCTTAGCGGGTCCACATTGGCGTCGCGTTGCAAGTATTGCGGATAAATACAAGCCGACGACGAGAAAAGGAAACGCCTGACCTTTCTTGCCCGCGCCGCCCTCAGCGTATGAGTATTTATCAAAATGTTGTTCATCGAAATGTCCGCGTGCGACGTCGTAATATAGCCAATGCCCCCCATATCGGCGGCAAGATGATAGACTTCGTCGACACCAGCGCACGCAATCATGCAATCTTCCGCACGACGGAGATCGCAGACCATGAATTCATGGGCGTCGGAATCCTCGAATTCCGGCAGCTTCAGATCCGCTCCGATCACGCGATAACCGTGCCGGACAAGATATTTGACGAGGTGGTGGCCGATAAAGCCGCCTGCGCCGGTTACCAGCGCGACACGTTTTTGCGCCATTGTAGGGTTCCTTTCGCCCACTGGAAATACCCACGAGGCGGGAGAACTGCACGTGATATGAAGGGGTAACTCTGGGCGACCCTTCTTGATCGCCCATTCGGATGAGAGGTCGTCCTAATGCTCTCGGGCGATGCTTCCGGCGTTGCGCATCTCGCAGGGGTTGTGCTCACACGGATGAGGCGTCGCGCTGCAGAACGCACGTCAAGGGGATGTCTGATTATGCGGAACCGACAAGCGGCCCCAATTGGCGCCGCTAAGATGCGATGAACTGGATAAGCCGCTGCGAAGGGCCCCGGCAGACCACGCCTTTACCGCCGGACTGTCGCGGCGCGTTGAGTGATGGGACTTCCTACTGGGCATTCGTCGTGGCCAACCCGTTGGGGCACATGTCCCATCATGGTGCTCGAGGCACGAGGTGGACGCCTG
>Ga0126381_100007316_pt1 | contig 12274 bp, 13 predicted proteins | sample PanSoiMetPlot_28_FD_96465 | JGI IMG/M metagenome (GOLD analysis project Ga0126381, IMG submission 96465) | Tropical forest soil microbial communities from Panama - MetaG Plot_28 | ecosystem: Environmental > Terrestrial > Soil > Tropical forest > Bulk soil | place: Panama | collected 2016-02-17
AGCATCCTCTTTCGTAAACGGGTCACAGGAGTCTCCTTTCTCCGTGACCCACACTACGTCAGCAGCGCCCGAAACTTATCGCTTCACCACGCGGTAGCGTCCGCCGCGCCAGCGGCTTAGTCCTGGTCTGCCATTCTTCCTAGAGACGCTCAACAGAAGGGTTGCCCTTTGCATTGAACGCTCAATTTGTCCTGTTTACGATAGAGTCAGAAGATCTAGACGAGGGGTTTTGCTGTGAATCGATCCGTAAGAGTGATCTTCCTGATCCTGCTAGTTGTGCTGATCGCCACGTTGACAGGTGCGTTTCTGACTCGCGGGGTGATGGCATATCTCCCGTTCTTGCAAGCCAGGAAGGGAAGCTGGACGGAAGCCTACGTTCCTCTCGGCATTGTGGATCAACGGCCGTGGCAGACAGCGGTGGCTCTGGCGGCCTTGGCGCAGTCGGCGGAGGAAAAGAAGTTCGCCGCGGACGCTGAGCGTCTTTCAGATCACGAAGTCGACCAGGCGTTCTCGCAGTCTTTGAGGCAGGCAAGCCTTGCAAAACCAACTCTAAGTGGTAAGGCATTGGCATTGCAGCAAAGAGTCAACGAGCTTCAGCAGACAGTGACGATCGATCAGGCTCGAATCGCAACACTCAGTGCAGGCGCGGGCACCAAACAAGCGGCAGGTGCAGTTTCTAACGGCAGCGAATTGGAGATTGCGAAGGCGCAACTTAGCCTCGACCAAGTCGAACTGGCCGATTCGATCGAAGACCTGGCGCGCGAAAGCGGCGATCAGAGAGTCAAGCTTCAGCAGGAACTCACGGCACGACAAGCGGCCATGAAGCGGTATCGGGAAAACGTGTCCAACGATGATGGGCAGACAGCAGTTGCCTCAGCTGAACAGTACAAGACACTCGCCCAGCAGCTATCAACGTGGCGCTCCTTGCGCAGCAGGAAGGAATTGATTGCGCAGGCTCAGCAGTTGGCCAAGGCCGACGTAGCCGCGCTCACCGCCGACCAGGACGAGATGAAGACAGCAGCCACCGCCCTGGAGGCTAAAGCCACTGGAGAGTCAACTTCGGAACGAATCGACCGGCTCCAACGACTCAGCATTCAGCAAAACATCCTGAGCATCCTCAACGATCGACTGGGAGCGCAACAGCAGCTTGAAAGTCTATACGGGCGGTGGGGAGAGCAAGTCGAGTTGCAACAAAAAATCGTAATTCACCTGATATTGCAGTCTCTGTCCATGCTTGCGGCGGTCTGCATTTTGGTGATCCTGATGGGATGGGGTCTCCAACTAGCATTGGCAAGGATCGTTCATGATCCTCGCCAGAAGCAGACGTTGAAAACAGTTCTAAATCTCGGAACCCAACTGATCGGCCTCTTACTGATCTTGCTTGTCATTTTCGGTATACCGCGGCAGATGCCAACAATCCTGGGTCTGGTAACGGCAGGCCTGACCGTCGTGTTTCAGGATTTCATCCTGGCATTCTGCGGATGGTTTGTTTTGATGGGACCCAACGGCGTAAGGGTTCGGGACTGGGTAGAGATTGATGGCGTCGGAGGTGAAGTGGTAAAGCTAGGGCTCTTCCGCACGTGGCTGTTGGAGACCGGAAACTGGACTGCCCACGGCCATCCTACGGGAAGACGAGTCTCGTTTCTGAATGGCTATGCCATACGCGGCAAGTATTTCAACTTCTCAACCGTAGGACAGTGGATGTGGGATGAGATCAAGGTGAACGTTCCGCCGGGCACGAGTATTCATCCGCTTCTCAAGGGAATTTACGAAGCAACCGTGAAGACGACGGAAGCGGATGCACAAATGGCAGAAGCGGAATGGAAGAGGGTTACGCATGAAGAGGGCTCGCCGTATTTCAGCGCGATGCCTTCGGTTAACCTCAGGCCGGCGGGAGCCGGTGTCGACATCGTCATTCGCTACATCACTCGGGCAGGAGTGAGGGTTGAGACTCGGAACCATCTGTTTGCAATGATCGTGGATCTGATGCAAGGTGAGTCGAAAGACGATACGAATCGTGCCTCACTCTCACCGCAAGTGAGAGCGAAAGGATAAAACGTGCATTCGGCGCGCCAAGAGTTGGAACGACCCGGGTTGTGAACGCCTTTGAGATATCGACTTGCCTTCTTCAGGGAAAGATCATTCGCGCACAACCGAGGGTGTAAATAGAACTGTGTAAACGGCCATGGGAGGAAGAAAATGGAAGGCCCCATGGCAATCGACAAGAAGCTGATCGATCAACTGCTGACAGATTACTAGAAGCCCGAGGATATCATCGGGGAGAACGGTCTGCTCAAAGAGCTCACCAAAGCCATTCTGGAACGAGAGCTCGAGGCCGAGATGACCGATCATCTGGGCTATGAAAAGCACGACCCGTCGGGCCACCGGCGGGGGAACACGGGTAACGGGAAAAGCCAAAAAACCTTGAAGGGGGAGTTCGGTGAGCTGGAGTTGGAAACTCCGCGCGACCGCAAGGCGAGCTTTGATCCCAAGATCGTGGCCAAGGGCCAGACGCGCTGGACAGGCTTTGACGACAAGATCATTTCGATGTACGCGCGGGGGATGACGACGCGGGAGATCCAGGGCCATCTGGAGGAGATGTACGGCATCGAGGTGTCGCCGACGCTGATCTCCAACGTGACCGACGCGGTGATCGAGGAAGTCAAAGCCTGGCAAGCGCGGCCGCTGGAAGAGCTGTATGCCATCGTGTACTTAGACGCAGGGATGGTGAAGGTGCGAGATGAGGGCCACATTCAAAACAAGGCGATCTACGTGGTGCTGGGAGTCAACCTGGAGGGCCGGAAAGAAGTACTGGGGCTGTGGGTAGCACAAAGGGAAGGAGCCAAGTTCTGGTTGCAGGTGCTGACGGAGTTACAGAACCGGGGCGCGAAGGACATCTTCATCGCCTGCGTGGACGGGCTGAAAGGATTTCCGGAAGCGATCGAGGCGGTGTATCCACGCACCGAAGTGCAGTTATGTATCGTGCATTGGGTGCGAGCCTCGCTCAACTATGTGCCCTGGAAAGCACGCCAGCCCGTGGCAGCCGACCTGCAGTTGATTATCGCGCGAGCACGGTGTCTGAGGCCGAGCGCATCTGGCGCAACTGGAAGGCAAGTGGAAAGCCTATCCCAGCGTGAGCCAGGTGTGGCGGCGGAACTGGGCGCGCATCACACCCTTTTTCAACTATCCGCCTGAGATCCGCAAAGCGATCTACACCACCAACAGTGTGGAATCGCTGAACCGGTCGCTGCGCAAGATCATCAAAACTCGCGGCGGATTCCCCAACGAAGAAGCGGCGCTGAAGTTGCTGTTCCGTGCTCTTCGGCAAGCAGCCAAGAAATGGACCATGCCGATTCATCACTGGCGGGAAGCACTCAATCCCTTCACGATTCTGTGGCCGGAACGAATGCCGGCCCTAGAGAGAACTACGCAATGAACGTGCAGCCCACTTCTATAGAGATGGCCTGGGGGGCGGGGGACTGCACCCCTTCCCCAGACCCCATCCCCAAAAACAAAGCTTGGCGTTTACACAAAATTCCGGACACAACTGCACAACGGAGTCTTTCACTCAAAAAGTGTCATTCCTCCAGCCAATCTCCTCTTGCATTTAATCCTGTGACGCCAGCGGTCTTGTCGTGTTCGGCCATCATTTTTGCAGCTTTCAATTTGTCAGTGAGGAGCGAGCCGCGGCGGGCGGGGGGCGTGCGTGCACTAAGAGAGAGCAGGGTCTCGGTCCATGAGTGTAATCACCTAATTACAGGAATTGAGTCCACGGGGCGAAACACTGTGGATTTGTTAGGGATGAACAGCCGAATGCTCTGCGCACATTCTTTCGACGCCTTCTTGGTCGCGGTCTTGTGTTCCCAATACACACCCGCACCGAACGTCGATGTTGTGCGTTTTGGTCAACTCCCACAACAGGCGTTCGCGCTCTATCGCAGCTTCCGCTTTACCTTGTGACCACAAGGTAAGTGTGCATTCTCAACCAACCGCAACATGGGGATAGGTTTCTACCACGTCGGCTAAGGCTTGCTTTATAGAATGCCCCACCTCGTTCGATCTTGAATCATCCACCACGAATGTTGCCAGCGACGCGGCGATATCCAACGGGATATAGCGTTTCTGTTCAACGGCGACAGCAACATCGAGGCCACCCGCCTCCAATCGCTCCATAAATCTGGCGCGGTGTGATTCGGTTGCGATTACGACAACTGGATTCCCGATTTTCAGAGCCGATTCGATGAAGAGAACAAAGTCATCCACGAAAGCTGCATCGTCTGGATAAAATTCTACTTTGTGATGCTCGGCCTTTTGGGGTCGGAACGTCTCACTGGACTTATGTTCAGACTGCGTGCGACCGTCTCCTATCAAAGTCGCACTGACAAATTGATTGCCTTGGAGAACCGCTTCAACCGCTTGCAAGAGGTCTCTTGCGGCGTCCGTTTTAACGACGTAACCGCCCGCACCCGTGCGCAGCGCTTCTTCGACGATGGCGGAAGATCGCTCCTGGGACATGAAAACGACTCTAGTGCCCGGAACTGACTGTAGGACTCTTCGGGCCACCTCAATGCCACTTAGATTTGGGAGTCCAATATCCAGGACGATCAAGTCGGGTATAAGATCTTCCGCTGTCCATACTGCTTCGAGCCCATCTCCAGCTTCGCCGACAATCTGGAAATTCGGCCGCTCTTCAAGGCTCGAACAAACGACACGACGCCACGGCTCGAAGTCGTCTACGACAAGAATCCGAACAATTGAGTTTTCCAAGTGTCTCCCCCTCAACAGCTCAAAACCTGGCCCAATGCATCCTGACTAGTAACCATTACAGGTCTTTAGCCAGCCTCGGGTATGGTGCCCCCGGAGTCAACGGGAACACAAACGTCGATCTAGTTCCGCCCATCGGTTTCGATTCAATCCGGATCGTCCCATTCACAAGCCGAACATGAGTTGAACCTGATTTTTATGGAACGAGCCAGGCTCACCTCCGAAAAGGTGAATAAACGGCGCAAACTTTGCGTAAGCGCCCGGGTACAACACCTTCGCGTCTAGGGTGGCGAAACCACTCTCTCGTTGATAGCAAACATCACGAGGTCGTGGGTAGTCTTGAGACCAAAATCGCTCATCATCCGGTACTTATGAAAGGCAATTGTACGCGGCGTAACATTAAGCACCGTGGCCGCCTCGCGCATCGAGCGGCCTTCTGTCAGCAGGATCAAGACTTCGCGCTCCCGCGGAGTCAGCTTTCGCTTGCGCTTTGGCCATGGATCGCGTATGAACTCCTGCTTTAGACGCTGCGCGATGATCGGAGTGACGTACGATTTGCCCCTTAAGACCTCGCGAATCGCCAGAAGGAGTTCAGAGCAAGCCGATTTCTTCAGCAGATAGCCCGACGCCCAAAGGCGCATTGCTTCGTGAGCTACGCTGGATTCCTCGTTCATCGTGAGGACAATGAGCTTGGTGCAGGGCAAGATTTTCTTGAGTTCGACAGCCGCATCGAATCCGCTTAGAACAGGCATTCCCAAATCGAGAACGATGACGTCAGGCTTCAGGGACAGCGCAACCTGAAGGAGTGCACGACCGTTCGACGCAGTGCCCACAACATCAAACTCAGTCTCGACGTGCTTTTTGAAAGCTTCCAATACCAATGTGTGATCATCCGCAAGCACGATCCGGGGGCGCATCATCACTCCTCCCGCCCATCTTGAGAAGGGCGACACATCGTTGCGTCTAGCGACTACTGGTAAGAACTGTCAGTTGTCACAGATTCCGATTCTCATTTCCAACAAGTCAGTCGATGTTGGCTTCAAGCACTGTTCGACGATGTGGTCGATACGAGTCAATATGGGCGAAGGTTTCTTATCATCGTAAACTGCTTGGGATGTTTAAGGTCTCATTGCCGCACGTGACAGTTAGCAAGGTGCGAATTGAGGCCGCCAATTGAGAGTCCTGATTGTACCCATGCTACTAGCGCGCTAGTTGCTCAGGAGCAACGACAAGCGGCACTCACACAATATAGAAAATCAGTTTGCGCGGCTTCCCTCTGCGAGAGGTGTAGATATGGCCGCTTTCAACGAGAAGAAACTGAGGTTTGCCTCCAAAGTCAGACTACGAAGATGCACAACGAGAACTTCGCTTACAAGGGCTTATTGATTTGTATGGTGTTGTTTTGTGCCTACATGCAATGGTCGCCCGTTGTGGATTTCGATTACATCTGGATAAACGGTCACGAGCATTGTGTGGGCGCAGCAAACGCTCACCAGATGGACAGCATGGTGACGCTAGCCTTGCCGCAGCCTATCGGAGCATTCCTTGACGATTCTGCAAGTCAGCTCCTAACGTTGCCAGTAACACAATCTGCGGAACGGATGGCCCCTCCGACAACATTGCGCTTGTAAGTTCATCCATCCCTGCGGTATCAGCCCCCAGCGCCTCGAATTACACGCGAATAGCCTCTTACACAGAGGAGGGTTTTGCGTGTAGCACTCGTGTGCGGCGCACATTTACAACTGCGAACCAACCGAGGGTCGGGGAAGCATCGAGCTGTGAGGATTGCTTTCCCTTCCTGCAGCCCCAGAGTCTTGCCCTCAGTGTCAACGGCACTTGTGAAACCGAAGCTGTACCCATATGGAGAAAAGCAGGTGTCAAAACGACATTCGTCATCGGATACAGATGCCGCATCGCGGCCATCCCCTTCAGTGCGAGTTCTCATCGTGGACGACAACGAACCTTGGCGCCGCTGGATCTACACCGAGCTTGGCAGCCAGCAGCAATTGCAAATAGTTGGGGAAGCTTTAGACGGATTAGAAGCTGTCAGGAAAGCCGACGAGTTTAAGCCGGAAATCATTTTGCTGGACATCGCTCTTCCAAAACTGAATGGGCTCGAAGCTGCAAATCGGATAGCGCAGAGAGTCCCCGACTCGAAGATAGTTTTCTTGACCACACAAGACGATCCCGACGTCGTAAAGCAAGCCTTAAGCAACGGAGCAACTGGATACGTTCTCAAAGCGGATGCGAAAACCGAGCTTTTGGCCGCGATCGCTTCCGTTCTCCATGGTCGTCGTTTTGTCAGCAGACGACTATCAATAGAATCTTGATTGTTGTGATTGTCAGCCGTGGATGGGACAGGGTCCATCGGTTCGCAGTTGGTAAAGAATCCCCAGTACACTCATTGACTCATTGACTCACCGCAGGTAGCGGGGTCGGGCAGCTACCGCCGCTTTTCATCTCTTGCCACTTCGACAATAGCTGCACTGTGTGCCTGGCGAACTGTAGCCGGTGTTGTAGCAGTACGAGCATACCTGGGATGCGATGAACCCGAAAGGAAAGGTGCGCGCCAGTTCTAGCGCGGTTCTAAAGCGGCCACGAGTACCTTTTCGCACCGGCCTGCTCTTCGGAGCCGAAGGTTGCGGAGCTGACCTCTCGATTGTTTGCCCTGACACACGCGAAGACTCTTGTGTATGCCTACAGAAGGCACGAATGGCACAGCGGCGGGCGCATCCGCGTTTGCCACACGCTTCCGTCTGCGGTATTCCCGCATCCAGGCGGCTCTCCGTGCTGGATCGCGGAGGTCTTGATGATTGTAATAACCATGTTTGCAGGTTAACAAAAAAGAAGGCCGCCCTTTTACCCAAATCGAGGACGGCCAAGTAAGTAGATTCTCCTGCAAGCTAGAGATCGAGTTTTCGACTTGCCCCTGTTATGCCTTCCTGTTCCAACCTGGTTCAGGCACTCTTGGCAAGGGAGGACGACGGCCCCCCGGTTCCCGCGGCCGCCATTTTGTTCAGTGCGTCGTCCAGAGTGAATGATGCTGCCTTCTGAACCGGCGGGAACTCCTTGAATGACTCGATAAACGGTTGAACCAGCGCCATTCCCACCATGTAATTGGGAATGTGATTGATGAACCAATCGTAGTACGTGTTCGACGTAATGTCGGCACGTTCAAACGGGTCCGTTCGCAGGTTGAATAACTTTGGAAGACGTAGAGGTGTAAATGGCTCCGCCCAAATGCGCATGGTTCCCGGGCAACGTTGCTCCATAAAGACCAGTTTCCAGTTGCCATAACGAAGCGCCACAAGATTGCCGTCGTCGTCGAAATAGGCGAACCCCGGACGCGGGCCCTTTTTCTCCTTGCCGGTGAGATATGGCAGCAAATTGTACCCATCAATGTGCACTTTGAATGTCTTATTCCCTGCCTTGTGCCCTTTCTTGCACTTCTCCACGATATCCGGTTCGCCCGCCGCTGCAAGGAACGTGGGCAACCAGTCGTGATGCTGAACGATGTCGTTGGAAACAGCCCCAGCTGGGATATGGCCGGGCCAACGCACAATCAGTGGCACCCGAAACGCGCCTTCCCAATTCGTGTCCTTCTCGCTGCGGAAAGGCGTCATGCCCGCATCTGGCCACGAATTCATATGCGGGCCGTTGTCCGTGCTGTACATAACGAACGTGTTATCAGCGATGCCTAATTTGTCGAGATGATCGAGTACATCGCCCACGTTTTTGTCATGATCGACCATGGTGTCGTGATAGGGAGATTGATCGGGCCCTGCTTGCCCCAGACTGCTGGGCTTAGTGTGCGTCCGCAAGTGCATGTGAGTGAAATTCAGCCACAGGAAGAAGGGTGTACTGGCCTTGTGCTGCTTCGTGATGAAGTCCTTTGCGGCAGAGGCGAAATCGTCGTCGCAGGTCTCCATGCGCTTCTTCGTGAGCGGACCAGTGTCTTCTATCTTTTGCCTTCCAACTCGTCCCCAGCGCGGTTCCTCGGTTGTGTCGTCTTTATCGGTTGCCCAGCAGTGCAAGACGCCCCGTGGGCCAAGCTGCTCTTTGAATCTTGGGTCCTTTGGGTAGTCCGGCAGTTCAGGCTCCTCTTCGGCGTTCAGATGGTAGAGATTCCCAAAAAACTCATCGAAGCCGTGAGCCGTAGGCAGGAACTCGTTGCGGTCTCCCAAATGGTTCTTGCCAAATTGCGCCGTGGCATACCCCAACGGCTTTAGTAGCTCTGCAATCGTCGGGTCCTCGGCCTTCAGACCCTGCTTTGCTCCAGGAAGGCCAACCTTGGTCAGGCCAGTACGAAAGCCACTCTGCCCTGTGATGAACGACGCACGTCCGGCCGTACAACTCTGCTCGCCGTAGGAGTCGGTAAACATCATCCCCTCCTTGGCGAGCCGATCAATATTCGGAGTCTTGTACCCCATCAGTCCGTGACTGTAGCAACTGAGGTTTTGAATACCAATGTCATCACCCCAGATAACGATGATGTTCGGTTTTTGGGGAATTGCTTGCACCTTTTGCGGCGGCATCTGGCGAATCCTCCCTTCATGTGAGCCTGCAGCGGCTTCGGCAGCGGCTTCGGGAAAAGATTCGCCTTGTGAATGGGGGACGCAAACTGTTAACCATGACAGCCTGAATTAAGCAAATGGGCCTCATAGCCGCCTTTGGCCTTCCAAAAAGTCGCGCCTCGTTTAGCACGCCAACCCATTGATTTGGATGCAGATGTTCGAGCCTACGCAGCTTTCAGAAAAGACTAGATTCTGAACTTTTGAGTTCGCACTCACTCGGAGCACATTTCCCTACCGTCGCCCCCCACTCTTTCGCCTGCAACATGTGACAGTTAGAAAGGAGCCCCACAAGAATGTGAACTGTGGGTAGGACAGTGCCGGTTCTAAACCGAACTAGGAGAACCCCCATGCAAAGAAGTCGACTGGTCACCTCAACCTTATTGCTCCTACTCTGCATGATCGCAATTTCCTCTGTAGGAGCGCAGGTCAATAATCGTCGCCTCCGCATCGATCGGGCGATTTGGGGTATGAGTGGCAAAGGCAATGACGTCACCAACCGCGTCAGGAGCATGATGCGGAACGATTCGCTCGATTTTAAAGTGAACAATACCAATCTGGGCGGCGATCCAAACCAAGGCGTGAAGAAGACGCTCAAGGTTTCCTATACCTACATGGGACGCCAGCAAGCTCGAACATACAACGAGGGTGACCAATGTCGCCTCCCCTAATCTAAGCGCGGAACTACTTTCGATACGCCCAATGAAATTACGCATCATTTTCATTTTTGTTTGCCTCGCACCGGCACTCATGGGACAGAAATTGGAAACCGCCCAAGTTTCCGGCTTATCTCGCTTTCCTGAAGCGGAATTTGTGGCGTCCTCGAGTTTTCGTTCCGCTTCGTACGTTCAGCCGTTGTGGAGGAGTCTTCGTTTCGAAGGAGACTATTTCGGCGGCGATGAGAACGATGTTGGATACACGGGTGTGAGTTGGGAACTTCGGTGGAAGAAGCTGCGGCTCGCACCTGGATTTGGCTTGTCATTTGGGGGCAACGGCTTTAACACAATGCCCGGAATTTCATTAAGGTGGGCTTACGAAAAAAGCTGGTTCATCTCGGAGGGACTCATCGTACAGGGCCTTCTCGACACGCAACGCATTCCCGAAAGCACACCTGACGCTCGCGCGGAGGCCACGGTGAGACCAACAATCACCGACGGTGACCACGTAAGCGCTCATTGGCGCCGTCTGACTATTGGAGGGACCTGGGAACGTATTCAGTTCCGGGAGATAGAGTGGAAGGGAGGAGGGCGAGTCGCAATACGAATCGTGCCGCACCGCTCTGCTGTCGTGTACATCCTGGGTCCAGGCGCCGAGGTTCGGGCGGGCTTCATGTTTCATCCCGACGAAGAAAAATGAAGGTAACTGACGTCGGAGTGATCAAGACCGGAGGGAAACTCCATGGGTGTGCTGTGATCGCGATATTTCGCCACAACGAAAGCTCGACGTACACTTTGGTCGCAACCCAAATCCAAAGGGAAGGTAAGTTCGATGCGTGTACTTGGGTACACCTGGGCAGGAGTGCGGACTTCCGATCTGAAATCAACGGCGCGTTTCTTCACCGATGCCTTGGGCCTGTCCGTCAGTCATCAGGGCAAGGGCCTTGTGCAGTTTGAGATGCCATCGGGACAATTGTTCGAGGTCTTCGGTTCGGAGAACCGGTATTATCGCCTTCACTCTTGCCCGGTCCTTGCCTTCCAGGTTGAAGATGTGAGGCAGGCAAGAATGGAGTTGGCATCGCGGGGTGTTCAGTTCGAGACAGATGTTGAAGGCAACGAATTAGAGGCCTGGACGTATTTTCGCGGCCCTGACGGTTACTTGTACGAACTTTGGCAAACCACCCGCACTTTGAAGGCGCTGGCGCAGGGTCAATAAGTGAAATAGCGATTTAACGCCAACAATCGCCTTCACGGCGCCCGATCTCAACGCGGCGCCACAACTTTCTCGCAGGTGGAAACGGTTTTCGCATGAAATGCTTCAAAAGGAAACTTTGGTACGTCGACGCGCCGTTTTTTTGCGCTTTCGATGGCAGCTTCTTTGTACGCTTCGGGCCCACGAATGTAGGTCACCTCTTTCGGCTTTCCGTCTGCGCCAGCGACGACCCTAAGGACAACCGTCCGCAGAACACGATCGGGATCAACGATGGAATTCTTTACCTTTACTTGATCCTCCGTAAGATTGTGCGGGTCTAGCGCGGGCTGGGCTGTATCAGTAGTCGATTGCCCTTTACGGAATTCATCGAATGTGGATTCATGCAGCATTCCTAAATAGCGGAAGCCTCCTTCGGAGTACACAAAGAACGGCATTGTCGTCTGCTTGTTCTCGCTGTAAATCCACAGAGCGTACACGGGTTCGTGGCGTTTGACGGGGCCGGGCAGCGCCGAGGACACCAACGGCGTTGTCGAAAGTCCACCAACCAGCTTCCCATCAGCAACTATACGCATCGGACCAGAGCATTCCTCCGTGATGTTTGCTGCCTCGAAATTGGTCAATCCCTCATTGATGAGATCCCGCAACGTAAGCGCAAGCGAGGACGGAATCGTCCTTGCAAGGAGCCGGTATCTAAACGCAAAGCGCGGCCCCATACAATCATTTGCACCCGGATTCTGTTCTCCACAATGATCATCGCCGAATTCGGCGATGAACCAACGTTCGGCATTCGGCAGCACCAGCGACTGCAGGTACGGCGCGAGCGTCTTCGTATCACCTTTCTTCTGTAAGGCAATCATGTCGCTCATCAGTTCTTCTAACCCCGCCGCTGTGTCCGGATACTGACGAACAACAGGCGCATCCGCGACTGTTTGTCCTGAAGCGGAAGCAATTCCGAAACATATAGTCAAAGTGAGCACTCCCAGAGAAATGGCACGACGCGTTGCAATCTTCATGGCCCCACACTTTAGCCCGAGCACACCGAGCCTGTCCAAGATAAGTGACGAAAACAG
>Ga0126381_100007317_pt1 | contig 12273 bp, 13 predicted proteins | sample PanSoiMetPlot_28_FD_96465 | JGI IMG/M metagenome (GOLD analysis project Ga0126381, IMG submission 96465) | Tropical forest soil microbial communities from Panama - MetaG Plot_28 | ecosystem: Environmental > Terrestrial > Soil > Tropical forest > Bulk soil | place: Panama | collected 2016-02-17
TGATGCCTTGGTCTTGCAGCTCTTTGATCAAATTCAACAGCGTGTCGCAGGCGCTGGTGTCGATAAGATTCACCGCTTCCGCATCGAAGAGTACATGCTTCGGCGGCGGGTGGGTTGCCGCCAGGGCTGCCTTCAACTGCTCGCCCAAGCGACCGATACTCGAAAAGAACAAGTCGCCGTCCGGGCGCCAGATCATCAATTTAGAAAAGATGCGTGCCTCCGGGTGGAGACGGACATCACGATAGGCCTCCTCGCCCGGCAGCTGACCGAGTACCGCGCCTCCGGGGTGGCTGGTTCGATAGATCAACAGCAGCAACGACACTGCCACACCGAGCGCGATGCCGTGGAGGACTCCAAGTGTCAGCTCGCCGGCGAAGACGACCGCCGCGGTTGTGAACTCCCAGCGACTGCGGCCGAGGAGCCTGCGCAGATATCCGGGCTTGGAGAGATGAAGCATCGCCGCGATCACGATGGCGCCAAGCGCCGGGTGTGGCATCCCCCGGAATAGCGGTGTCAACAAAACCAATGTGAGAAAGCAAAAGACCGCCGCGACGATATTTGCGAGCTGGGTACGGGCGCCGGCGGCGATCGCGACGGAGGTCTTGGAGAGGCTGCCGACGACGAGGAAGCCACCGAAAAGCCCGCTCAGAATATTGGCTGGCCCATGTGCGATAAGCTCCTGATTCGGATCAATGTCACCGCCGCCCTGCGTGGCCGCGGCTTTTGCCCCGCCGAGCGCCTCGGCATAGCCGACCAGCACGATCGCCAATGCGCCGGGTGCGAGGTCTCGCAGGGTTGCCGGATCCAACTCGAGCAGAGCGAGGTGAGGCAGGCCGGATGGGAGGCCGCCGACGACGCTGACGCCGGCGGCTTCACCGCCGAGAAGGCCAACGAGGATCGTGGCTGCAACGGCAACCACCAGCGCCGCAGGTATGCGAGGCGTCAACAGGCGCAGCAAGAGCATCGCTATGAGGCTAAGAGAGCCGGTAAGGAGCGGGGCAAGCGAGATATCCCGGAGATGCTGCAATACCGACCAGAGCTTAACGAAGAAGTTGCCGGACGGGCCCTCAATGCCCAACAGATGCGGCACCTGGCCGATGATCGTGACGCAGACGAGGCCTTCAATAAACCCCCGCATTACCGGCGCCGGGATGAATGCCGCCACCCAGCCCATGCGGAGCGCTCCAAAGAGCAGGAAGAAACCGCCGATCAAAACCGCGAGGGTGGAGGTGAGCGTATTGAAGTCCGCAGTTCCCTGTGCCGCGATTGCCCCCACGGTCAGCGCCGAGATGAGGCCTGTCGCGGTGTCCGGGCCGACCACCAGCAGGCGCGACGTGCCGAGCAATGCGTACGCAATGAGGGGCGGAACGATCGTATAGAGTCCCATGATCGGCTGCACCCCGACGATCCCGGCATACGCCATCCCTTCCGGCACCATCACGGCCCAGATCGCAAGCCCGGCCAAGACATCCGGCAACAACCAGTCGCGCCGATAACCAGGAAGCCATCGGAGGACCGGCAACAACTGTTCATAGATCGACGCAGGGCGAGCCGAGACCGGCATCGTCGATTTCTCCTAGGCTGGCGTGCGAGATCTGGCGTACCGCAGAAAATCTGCGCTTGGAAGCTTCCAGACGATTTGCAGTTCTGTAATTGACTACGTGACGATGGGCATGAGCCTGCCCGAGCCGGTATGCTCAACTTACAGTTCACTACCTCCGCGCAACCGGGTACATATTGGCTGAGGGGTTGGAGTTTCGTTACGAGGGGAGCGGCCCATGTCCACAACTTTCCGTGCAAGTCATGCCCTGGATATAATCCAAGGCAATCTCGGGCTTCTGGGGGACTTGCCGGGCACGTTTATTGGAACTGGCTTCAATCTCATCGCTCGCCCGGACAAACAGAACAACAATCCGTTTTTCCTTGAACTCAACGCCACGCAAGAGATACTTGAATTTACAAATATCGGTGGCGATATCCCAAACCGAGGTTCTATCCAATCCGACCTCATTTTGCATGGCGTTCGCTACCTGCAGCGTGTAGCCGATTGCACGACACATACCGCGATCCACTTGGAACCCGGGTTGTGGCTTCACCTGCCATCCACATCAGCTCCAGATCCGGTGACCCAGGAGACTTATGTGCGTCAGACGACCATTCCGCATGGAGATTCGGTGCTGGCGCAGAGCACCTTTTTTACGACCTTGAATGGGGGTCCGCAGATTGCTCCGGTGGATTCTACTCCGTTCACCGGTCAAATCCCGGACCTCAACAGCCCGCCCGCCAATCCCGTCACCAACGCTAGCTATCTAAGACCGTACACGGCGACGCCTTTGCCGACAGAGTGTCTGCCCGCTGGCTTGGATCCAGTCCAGACGATCAAGAACCCGGCTCTCGTCCTGCAAGCGGCGATTGCAGGCCGGAACATTAAAGAAACGGTCGTGATTCAGATTTCGACCGCGCCGGTAGGAGGCATTGTCAATATTCCGTTTGTTGTCCAAAACGCTAATGCCACTCGGCTCGACGCAATCTTCTGGATCGAGAAGGTGTTGGATCCCGCCGCCGGGCCGGACCCATTCATTCAGCTGCAATACGTGCAGCGGGTTATCCTTGACTTTCCTCCCGCCATTGGAGCGCCCATTATTTCATGGCCACACATTTCTGTGGCAACCCTCGTCAAGACGCTATAGCGCATAGCAGCAAAGGGGATTTCCGCAGGCGGCTATTGCGATTGACGCATTGCTTGATAAATTGACAACACGCGGCGGTTATGGTATTATCGCAATATGCGGATCCCATCTTACCACGTGAACCCGTTTCCGGGCGATAAAGCGGTCCTTTCGCTCCTTGAGGTAGCCAAAATTACCGCGGAAACAACGCAAGAACGCCGGAGGGCGCCGCTGGATTTTTGTTCGCCAAGCCATTGGTGGTCTAGGATTTCCGCGGAGCACGAGAGATCGATGGCTGATAATTTGCTGCAAAAAACAGCGAAAACAGCCAGACCTTTGGTGCATTACACGGCACGGGCTGATGACTTGTTCGTCTTGGTGCGTCTGACTGGCAAAGCTCGATCGTGACTGAAATTGCTGTTTTCAGGATCATCTTATTTTTGGAACAAACATATGAACACAGCACCATTAGGGCCATGCCGGCCATTCCCACCAAGAGCACCTTACGAGATCGGGGAGCCAGTTCGGCGCATAGAGGTGATCCCCGTTAGACACCCTGTGGTGGCGCCTGAGCCGAAAACCCCGTTGCCGGCCAGGAGACCGCGGGAGATCCCGGTCAGAGAAAAGGATCCGGCCTAATGGCCGAAGACAACTCGCGCGGGGTAAATCGGGCCGAATCGTTCTGCCGAAGTGCTGGAGCCTCGCCTACGTCGCGCCGGCCAGCCAATGCAAAACCCCAGTACCCGCCGCAACGTCTGCCCGGTTTCGAAAGCGGTCGTATCGATCAGGTCACGGTTGGTGAGGTTGTCGGATGGCGCTGGTGGAAGGTCATCGATGGCGGGCTCTTCACATTTAACGGTTCCAGACCTGTGCCGAGCGGCCCTTTCGAAGCGGGGTTTTCGTCGCGCGGCGGCATGGCCGCATTCAAGCGACGCGACGACGCCGAGCGCATGTTCGACGAGATGAGCGCCAAATGGACCCCTTATCCACGGGCCGTCACATTTCAGAATGAGCTTCCGGTAGGTGCACCGCGGGTCGCGCCTGACGCGTACTGCCTTGGAGCGGTTGAATTGTGGGGGACCGTTTACGAGTACCAGCGCGGCTATCTCGGACAGTTCGTTTGCGTCAAGTCGGTCGACCGCGTGGTCGGTAGCTTATCCGAATACCAAGCTCTCGCGTTGCTCAAGATAAAATATCCTCGTCTTGGCCCGATCACAGGTCATCGAACGGGAGTGGACTAAGGTCATGCTCGCTTGATGAAGCCCTCGTCCACAATACGCCGGACCTGCGGTACGTCGAGGCCGCTCAGGCCCAAGCGCTCGAGGGTACGGCCCTCGACAGTAAAATCATTACCGGTCATGCTCCGGACGATTTCGACGAGCGCGTCGATCGCTGGCGTCGCTATCCCCACCGCTCTCGCCAACGCGCTCATTGGGATGAGGCCGGTCGGAACGTCTTCGGTAATGAATTTGTGATCGAGCGACTTCGGCGTGCCCGTCGGCTGATAAGGTCCATCGCTGTTGTATGTGAGCCGTTGACAGGTTTCGCTGAGTGTCCGTTCGCGGACACCGTAGACGCGATCAAACCAGTCCGCGAGGCTCGGGACCGATGCGCCCAGTGCCGCAGCGACGGCGACGCGCTCAGCATTGATCGTTTCGTATAGCCGGGCGACCGCAGGCGTCACGCCATCGGCATAGAATTTGTAATTTTCGCCGCTTTCGATTCGCCCGGCATTGGCAACGCAATTTGCGACATGCAGCATCGCATTGGCATTGGTAAAGCCTGTGTAGAAGATGTTGGGCGCTGCAACGGCCTCTGGAAACAGCGGCGCCAAGCGCGGAAAGACGGCGTCGATGCGGTTACCTGGAAATGCCGCGATCTGCAACCAGCGCTTCGTGACGATCGGCCGTATGCGCGTTGGCGACAGCCGCCAGCATGAGTAGGGGTAGTTGTCCATCTCGGCGATATCGACATCGGCTGCGCAGCCGGCGTTTTCCAGGACCCGGCGCACAATCAGCGATCCCGCCGTATTACCCTGGATTAACAGGATCACCTGACCGTCCTGCAACAGCGGTGCAAGCGATTGTGCTACGACCGCCTGCGCATTGCCACCGGTCACCACGATAATGATACCAGCCCCGTTGACGGCCGCCGCCAGATCGTTTGTCACGAGCTCGACCGGTGCAAAGCCGCCTTTCTCCCCCTCGACGTCCATACCACCATGTTCGCGAATTTCCAGCAGCTTTGACGCGTCAATATCGTGAAGCCGCACGTTAAAGCCGGCGAGGCCCAATTGGGCGACGAGGTAGCAGCCGCCAATCCCTGCGCCGATTATCGCAACCTTTTCGGGCGCGCCTCTCTCCGTCACTGCCTTCCTCCTCGCATCGAGTTGACGCCGGTCGCGGCGTAATGCAGACATCCTCCGCCAGCATCGTGGCTGCAACATATCGATCCGCGGGGAGATATGGGAGCGCCGGGCGTGCGATTGCCGGCATTAAGACAGGGGGGCACGGGTGAGATATCTGATTTATGCTGTCGTCGTAAACATTTCGCTCGGGGCGATTGCGTGTCTCGCCGCCGCTGACGAAGCGGCGGTCGTGCCGCCTCGGGGCGCCGTGCGGTTTCTCGAAGTCGTCGCGGACGGTGTTCAGATCTATGTGTGCGACGCTAAGGAAAGTGGCTTCGAGTGGGTCTTTAAGGCCCCGGACGCGCGACTCTTCGACAAACAGGGCCGACAGGTCGGCACCCACTTTGCGGGCCCGACGTGGAAGATGGAGGATGGCTCCACGGTTGTTGGGGAGGTCATTGCGAGCGCCGTTGCACCAGAACCCGACGCGATTCCGTGGCTGCTGCTACGGACAAAGAGCCGCGAAGGCTCGGGCACCCTTTCCGGCGCCGCTTATATTCGCCGGGCGGATACCAAGGGTGGATCAAAGCCGAGCATCGGCTGCGATGCCGCCCACCACTCGGAGCAGACGCGGGTTCCATACTCGGCCACGTATCAGTTCTTCAATGCGGCAAAATCTGAGTAAAAGCGTCGATAGATCCCGCTCTGGAGGAGCTCCTCGCTATTCTCCCGGGAGCGGCATTTTTCGCCCGATCCCATACTGGTCGCCAACCTCGCTGATCTTGCCGTTGGCGAAGTCGATCTCGAGCATATCCTCTGATGATCCGATTACGCCAACCGAGGCATGGTTGCGGGCGTCAAATATTTCAGTGCCGTCCGCAGAGTTCTTGGGCGGCGCCACGTAACCATAATCGCCTTTTATTGTGAAGGTCAGCCAATGCGATCCGCGGCCGCTCCGCAGCGTCAACCGTCCTTTCAAGACCGGAGCCATCGGATTTCGCATATCCCAGATGTGGACATGCGGGTCGCCTCCGACGCTGTTTTCCCAGACTTCGTTCTGATCGGGAGACCAGCCTATTCCGTGCAGCAATCTGATGTCGTTCGGTGGGCGGTCTGGTAAGATCGCGGTCACCATCTCACCCGTCTTCAGATTGGCGATCTGCATTCCCCAAAGGCCCATTACGTTATTCACGACGTAATTGCTCGTGCCATCGACCGCATAAGGCCCGAGAACCCCCGAATAGGGCCCGATATGCGATACCGCATAAGTCCGCGGGTCGATTAGGTAGAGGTATTTACCGCTGCCATCCTCTGCCTTTGTCTCCTGGAAAATCGGCCCAGACAGTGGGTATTGCGTGTCGTGCGATCGTTGAGACAAATGCACTTGCCGGATGACGTCGCCGGAGTAGGCGTCTACGACATTGATGTAGTCTGCCGAACCTTCCTCCCATGTCGGGACGTAGAGGAGCTGTCCGTCAGGACTGATCGCCAACCTATCGACACCGGGGGCTGATCGGTCGATTCCAAAGAATCGAGTCGTCGTACAGATTGAGACAATAGACCATGCCGATACCCGATCCTTCTCTGTACGCGACATAAAGCTTGCCGGTGACACCGCTGGCAGCCGCTCCCCTGACATCCGCAACGTTCGGAACCGTCTTGATCGTCTTGATCAGCCTGTGTCCGGCATCAATGTCGTAGACCGAAACAGAACCTCGATCATTCGGAGCCTCGTTGACGGCATAGAGAGCTCGCTTAGGCGGCGAAGCGGCTCCTATCTCCGCATGCACGATTAGGGACAGGCTGAGCGCGATCGCGCATTTTTGGATCACCCTGATCGGGATCTGTGCTCCTGGCCGGCACCCGCGAATGGGAGTGAACTTCCCGCCCGTTGCGGCGCGACGTGATCCACCCGTCCGCGGCATGGCTGCGGCCGATTTTGCGGTGGCGCGGTGATCGTCAATCATAGGGGCCCCTTTACACCTTCCGGCCCCCCGAATGCCAATATCTGCCGCGGCGGCGCGAACACGGCGGTCGCCCCGATGTTCATTTTTCGAGAAAGTATATTCGGCATCTAACGGACACGGATGAAAGAGGGCAGGACGATGGAGCCTTTCGAGAAACGCCGGATCGGACGCACGGCGCTTGAGGTCACGGCGTTGGGTCTCGGCTGCGCGACCCTCGGCGGAAGTCGGATCGAAGTCGGCCGGCGCGAGGCCGAAGCTATTGTGCGCGCGGCTTGGGGGGCCGGGGTGCGTTACATCGACACGGCGCCGTATTACGGCTTTGGCCAAGCCGAGCGCTGCGTCGGGGACGCGACGCGCGACGTGCCGCGTGACGAGTGGGTCCTCTCGACGAAAGTCGGGCGGCTGCTCCGTCCCAGTCGATCCCCGGAGCATCGCGGCCCAATGCCGTTCGCAGCGGTCTACGACTACTCTTATGACGGGATCATGCGCTCATTCGAGGATAGTCTGCAGCGGCTGGGGCTCGCCCGGATCGACATTCTCTACGTGCATGACATTGGCGCGATGCAGCATGGAAATGAGGCGCATCCGGGGTTAATGCGGACACTGCGCAACAGCGGCTATCGTGCCCTCGAAGAACTGCGCAGCAGTGGCACCGTGCGAGCGGTCGGTATCGGCGTCAACGAGCGCGAGGTATTGCTAGAGGCCCTGGAGTGGGGCGCGTGGGATGCCTTTCTACTGGCCGGACGCTATACCCTGCTCGAACAGGCGCCGCTCGACGACCTTCTACCGAAATGCCTCGAAGCCGGCACATCAATCGTCGTCGGAGGCCCATTGAACTCTGGCATCCTCGCCGGCCGAGATACCTGGAACTACAATATCGCGCCGCCCGAAATTGTCACCCGCGTCAATGCGATCAGGGCGGTTTGCGACAGTCATCGGGTGCCGCTCGCTGCCGCCGCATTGCAATTTCCGCTCGCACATCCGGCTGTAGCGGCGGTTATCCCAGGCCCACGCAATGTCGAGGAGTTCCAGCAAAATCTCAACTTGCTGCGCTATCCAATTCCACCCCGGCTGTGGGCGGACCTGCGTGCCGCGGGAGTGCTCCACCCCGACGCACCAACGCCCGCCTAAGCCGAAAGGTCACCGCCTAGTAAGTAGCGCGTCCACTCGCCGACGAGGTGAAGCGGTTTGCCGCCCTGGCCTTCGCCCTCGCAGCCTCGACTTCCCGATCGCGGGGCGGGGCGCTCGAGACGAGAGACTGGAGCAGCTCCTGCGCCGCTGTGGCCACCTGGTCGACGGCGCGGTCGAACGCAGGCTGGTTCGCCTTTGAAGGCCGCGTAAAACCGCTCAGCTTGCGGACGAACTGGAGGGAGGACGCGAGGATCTCTTCCTCCGTCGCGGGCGGGTTGAAGTTGTGTAACGTCTTGATGTTACGGCACATGGCAACTCTCGTGGCCGACGGGACAGTGTCGGTCGGACGCTGGCATACAACCGACGTCATTATCAAGTCGCGTGGCTCGTAGACCAACTCAGGGTACATCCGGTAGCGCCGCCCGAGCGCCACGCTGCCGAAACTACATGTTGCGCCACGCCCGCTCACCGGGGCAAGCGCCATGAACGACGCGCCCGAGCATCGTAAGCGCCTGAAAGGGCATCATGACTTCGTAATCTTCGGTAAGATCGCCGACCAGGAAAAGGATATTTTTTGCCGACGCGTTAGTCTCCCCATTCCTTTCGATCACAGGCCGAGATCACTCAAACCTGGATGATTTGCAGGACGTGGTCCGTTGCGGTCCCAATGGAACTTGCGTTCAGGTTTTTTGATCGGTCGGTCGTTGATGCTGGCGTGGCGATACAGCATCAGGCCATTCTCGGCGAACTCCCAGTTTTCGTTGCCATACGCGCGAAACCAGCTTCCGGAATCGTCGTGGTATTCATAGGCAAAGCGCACCGCGATGCGATTGTCAGTGAATGCCCAGAGTTCTTTGATCAGACGATAGTCGAGTTCCCGCTCCCACTTACGGATCAGAAATTCGACGATCTTGTCACGGCCCTCGAAGATTTCGGCGCGATTGCGCCATTTGCTGTCGAGAGTATAGGCGAGCGCCACCTGGTGCGGATTGCGCGTGTTCCACGCGTCCTCCGCAGCGCAGACCTTTCTGATGGCTGTCTCACGCGTGAATGGCGGCACTGGCGGGCGGGACTCGGACATTGCAAGTTCTCGCTCAGCCAGGCCAGGCGGAGGCGCGGATCACGCGGCAGAAATTCTCCGGCGTGAACGCAGGATCCTTGTCGGCGAGCACGTCAGCCTTGACATTGCCGAACGTCGTCTCGGGCTTACCGTGGATGCCGTCGTAAAAGGCCTGGATAATGTCTTCCTTAAAGCGGGGAGGCCGCGGGTGCGCCCGGACGACGGCTTCGCGCTCGGCCTCAGTGAACTCGGAAAACGCGATGCCGAGTACATCCATCTCGACGCCGGCAGTGACGAGCCCGATGACCGGGTGCATGTACTGCGGGATGCCGGGTGTAGTGTGCAGCGCGATCGCCGTCCAGACTGTTTCGATGTCCCGTTCAGCAATACCGTGACTCTGGAGGAAATTGCGGGCGGCGTTGGCGCCATCCACTTCGAAGCGCTTATCTGCGCTAGCATGCACCGCGGTAAGGCCCATGTCGTGAAACATGGCACCGGCGTAAAGAAGCTCGGGATCGAAGCGCTGGGTGCCGCGCTTGCCGGTGGGCGCGCCCCAGTAATAGACGCGGCTCGAGTGATGGAACAACAGTGGTGTCTCCGTATCCCGTACGAGATCGGTTATCTCTCGCGCGAGCTTGCTGTCGGGAATGGCGACACCCGCCACTGAGTGTGGTTTGGCATTGCTTTCGGACGTGGTGATGACTGCCATAATTCCTCCGAATGGAACTTTCAGTGCAGGCCTAAACCCCATGCGGTTTATTTCTTCAGCGTATTAAGGTAGGAGATCGCGTTTTCGCGCTCGGTTTCGCTGGGCAAGTTGACAACATTTTGGTTCCGTGAACAAACTCGACAGGGTTTCCGAGAATTTTGTCCAGACTCGCGTCGTCCCACGTGATGTCGGCGTTCTTCATTGCGGGAAAGAAATCGAAGCCTGGAGCGGAGCCGCTCTTGCTCCCGACGATGCCGGCAAGCAGCGGCCCGACCTTGTTCACATTGGCCTCAGTTGCGTGACAGACCCGCAGTGTGCAGCAAAAGGCGCGTTGTCCGGTAGGAGCGTCGCGGCAGCCATCGCTGCCGGCGAGCTGCCAAGGATCGCCACCGCCACGAGACCCGCTCTGCGCAACGAGAATTTATGTCGGCGATCCCTTTGTCGGCGTCGTGCTCCTCGATGACCGTCTACCAAGAGAGGATCAGTAACGCTGGGCGCAATGCGCCGGGCGAAATTTGCCGTGTGTTACATAGCCGGCCGGCTCCCAATACCAACCGGGAGCGCATGCGGTGGCTGCCGGAGCGTCCCGCTGGACGCCAACGATCTGTTGACGGTAAAGTTGAGGTGACGTAGCGCCCGCGGTAAGCGGCATTGCCGTAACGGTGAGCGAGCCAATAAGGCATAGGGTGTTCAGCCGCATTTGAAATCTCCTGTTACGAGCTAGGCGCCTCCCCCTCACGCGAGTAGGAAGCTTCACGCCGAGTCACTTGGTTGCCTCTTTGGCCTGCAGCGAGTGAAGAATAGCCGCATAGCATATTGCCACTTCTATCTTAGTTTTCCTGTTCCGAAAGTCCGTGGGATCAACATCTCGCTGCCCCGGCGAAGGAGGCTGGAATCCAATCGCGCGGCCCACTCGAATCCGTCGCCCCGCGAAAGCGGGCCCAGCGCAAGTGACTGAAATCCCTGGGTTCGCGCTTGCGCGGGAATGACGGACAAATCGGCTTGGTACGCCAGCACAAGTCAATTACATCGCCGAAGACCGGGACGCACCCCAGCCCCCGAAAAACATTGTCAGTGGTGCAGGTGCGCCTCGACGAGCCAGAGTTGCTGATCTATGCCCCGCGATATTTCGGTGAAAACGTCCGACGTGTCCTGATCACCAAAGCCGGCGGACTCGTCGATCGCTTTGCGGGCGGATTCCCCAAATGCCGCGAGCGCCGCTGCAACCGCCCTTACATGCTTTTTCTCATCGGCAACTCCCAGCTTGTATTGTTCGAGAAACGAGCGCTCGACGGCAACTTGCACCGTGCCTTCCGCGGTACCACCGAGGGCGGCGGTTCGCTCGGCTAGCGTATCCGAATATTCCTCAACCGCGTCCGCCACTTTGTCGAACAGTTCGTGGATCGCGATAAACGCTGGACCGCGAACGTTCCAGTGCGCTTGCTTGACCTGCGCATGCAGATCGATCGCCGCAGCCAAGTGCCGGTTGAGCAACTCGGCAGATTTGGAGCAAACATTTTCGGAAAGCGTGTTGAACGTAGGATGCATCGATCATTCTCCTCAATTGCAGCGCGGCTCGGCAAAGCCGCTCGGAACTCGCCGCTCTAGCGTTTGCCTCTCGGAGTTAAGGCTGGTCTGGGGACAATGCGAGTGAAGTGCGGTAAAATCGGGTTAATCGTTATTGCCCGCGTCGCGCGGCGCCACGCGAACGTGCGTCGAAACGTGCCCGCTCGTCCTGAGGAGCCGCCGGAGGCGGCGTCTCGAAAGGGGCGTGCCTCAGCATGAGGCCGGCCTTTGATGGCATTCAGAAACCGTCTCTCCTGAGGAGGGCGCGAGGCGGCCGTCTCGAAGAACGCACCGCGGTAATCCAGCGGATCCACGATTTCCTTCCACAAACTTCTGTTGCTGCGCGACGGGCTCACCGCTATGGCGGCAGCCGAGGATCATTTTCGGCAAGCCCGCGATTCGGCAAGCTGGCAAGCGGCTCTGGCCTGAGAATTGCGTGCCGCCAGCCTCGCGCGATCGCTGTGCAACTAAGCCCAAAAGGACGCGGCCGCCGAAATTTTCGCACCCGTCTACGACCGCTCCACCGAGGGTTTCGCAACAGCTGATCTGAAGGCGGCGAGAGCGCTTTTGGATCCGGCGCGCGAGACCTAGTTTTCGGATTCTGTCGGAGCTCGAACAGAGGGGGCGAGCAACAAACACATTGATCAATAGCCGCCACCGTGGAACGGACGAACATTCGGGCACTGACCCGCAGGAGGACAGATTATATCGATCGCATTGGCACAGCCGGAAATCATCATCAGCAGACTAAGGGCAATACTCCGTACTACCCTCCGGCGCATGCGAGCCGCCTCCTTCTGGCAGGACTGCGTGGTGCCTAAACA
>Ga0126381_100007318_pt1 | contig 12273 bp, 7 predicted proteins | sample PanSoiMetPlot_28_FD_96465 | JGI IMG/M metagenome (GOLD analysis project Ga0126381, IMG submission 96465) | Tropical forest soil microbial communities from Panama - MetaG Plot_28 | ecosystem: Environmental > Terrestrial > Soil > Tropical forest > Bulk soil | place: Panama | collected 2016-02-17
AGTGCACTACTCAAGTTGGTAAAGGAACGTGCTTCACCATTCTTTTGCCGCTTGATAGTGATAACAACCATGCATGACGCAGCGCTAGTCGAAATACAGGCAGCCACCTCACTCTTCATCTAAACGGTATTTAATCTAGTTTTCAGCCGCAGCATCGAAGCTGTCCTTTATACTCTGCCGTGAATGGCCATCACCTAACCGGCTGGGGAGCGGCATCCCTAAATTGATTCCAGAGGAGCGTAACCACGAATGCGACTGCATGACAAAGCGACGCCGGTAATCACGGCACTGCTCATCACGATCGCTACTGCTTTTGGGCAATCCAATACCAACTCGTCCGCAACCACAAATCGCGAAAGCCCTCCGTTGCGAGTTGTCCAGGAAATTCCTTTGCCAAATGTAGTGGGCCGGATCGATCACTTCACTTTGGACCAGAGGCGGAAGCTAGTCATCGGCTCCGCCCTGGGGAACAACACAGTAGAAATCATCGATGTGTTCGCCGGTCGGGTTGTCCACACTATTCCGGGAATTCCTGAACCGCAGGGCGTTCTTTATGTACCAGATCCCGTTAATAAGCTTTATGTGGCCAGCGCTGAAGATGGAAAGTTGAGGATTTACGACGGCAAGTCCTACGCTCTGATTTCAACGTTAGATTTTCAAGAAAACACCGACAACCTGCGATATGAAGCCAATGAGAAGCGGGTATACGTAGGGTATGGAGAAGACGAGAAGTCAGCAATCGGCGTGGTCGACGCCACCAGTAATCAACGTCTAGACGATGCCGGTAAACTCGATTCACATCCCGAGTCTTTCCAAATTGAGAATCCTGGTGCAGACATTTACGTCAATATTGCTTCGAAAGAGAAGGTAGCCATTATCGATCGCAAGACACACGGGGTTAAAGATTGGCCTTTGACTGGTCTCAAAGCGAATTTTCCTATGGCGCTCGATGAAGCCGATCACCGATTGTTCATTGGAACTCGCAAACCAGCCCGGCTCGTTGTTCTCGATATGGACACGGGAAAAGTGGTTGCGAATGTGCCCTCAGCCGGTGACATGGATGATTTGTATTACGACGACTCTCGCAAACGAGTGTATGTCCCAGGAGGCGAAGGATTCATCAGCGTCTTCGAACAGAAGGATCCCGATCACTACGAAGAGATGGCCAGAATCCCAAGTGCAATCGGAGCCAGAACGGGAGTTTGGTATGGGAAGAGGGACCGATTGTATTTGGCAGTTCCAGGACGGGCGAATCAGGGTGCTGCGGTATGGGTTTACGAAGCCCAGGATTGAATTGCGTTTCCGTGCGAGCTGGACGTTAGTTTGACTTGAGGAGCAAAACCTTCGCGACTCATTGGCGAGAGAGCAGGTTGACTGGTGTGAAGATGGGCTGCGCCTTAAAGATTTTCCAGGCAATGTATTTAATTACCGCGTTACTTTCCGGTTCCGCTACGTGCCAGCGGACCGGCGCTGTGGGTATCCAGACGCCCGCTTCGACACCGGAGCCTCAAGCACCGGTGGTGTTAACCCTGCAGGATGCGCTTGCGCGAGCGCGCAACCTCGATCCAACATACCGCGCTGCCTTAGGCGACGCTGGGATTGCCCACGAAGACCATGTGCAGTCGCGGGCAGCTTTACTGCCCACCGTGGTTTACAACAATCAGTACATCTTTACCCAGGGAATCGGAATCCCGGGTACAAGCCTCACGTCGGACACCAGGTTTATTGCCAATAATGGTGTCCACGAATACCTGAGCCAAGGCAACGCCCACCAGGTGATCAGTGCGTCGCAATTCGCGGACTTCAGCCGCACGGCGGCGGCCGCGGCAGCTGCACGCGCGAAAGCCGAGATCGCTGCGCGCGGTCTGCTTGTAACCGTGGTGAAGACCTACTACGCCGAGGTCATTGCACGCAGGAAATACGCCAACGCGCAGCTTGCAGCGCAAGAGGCCCAACAGTTTGTCGACCTGAGCCAAAAACTTGAGCGTGGAGGAGAGGTCGCACATTCTGATGTCATTAAAGCGCAGCTTGCAGTCAATGACGCCAGCCGGACGCTGCGAGAAGCACAACTGGAGATGGATCGCAGCCACATTGAACTGGCCGTACTGGTGTTTCCGAACTTTAACCAGAACTTCTCAACTGTCGATGACCTTCGCCTTCCCCCGCCACTTCCGCCAGTCGAGGAAGTCGAGCAGCAAGCGAAAACCAAGAACCCAGACCTCTATGCTGCGATGCAGGCGCTGCGAGCTGCCAATCACGAAGTACGCTCGGCGCGCGCCGCCTACCTACCATCTCTCGCCTTGGACTATTTCTACGGGATTGATGCCAATCATTTTGCCGTAAACACGCACACGCCCGAAGGGCTGATGTACCGAAACCTCGGTTATTCGGCAACTGCTACCTTGAACATCCCCATTTGGAATTGGGGATCGACCCACAGCAAAATCAAGCAGAGCCTAATACGTCGTGATCAGGCACAAGTGCAGCTCTCCGCCACGCAGCGTAAGCTGCTGGGGGATCTAAAGACCTTGTACGCCGAAGCTGAATCGGCAAAGATCCTGCTCGACGTTCTCGCCCAATCTGCAGATCTGGCGGCTGAAAGTGCGCGCCTTACCAGGCTCCGATATCAGGCCGGCGAGGCGACGGCCCTTGAGGTTGTGGACGCGCAGAATTCCCTGATTCTGGCTCGCAATAACTACGATGATGGCGAGGCGCGCTACCGGCTAACTCTCGCTAACCTACAAACTCTTACGGGTGTGTTTTAGAAAATAAATGACACCTCGATCTAGAGTCGTTCTCATTGAAGCTGCTATCGCCTCGTCACTTCTCGCGCTGACGGCTTGTTCCAAAACTGAACAAGAACCTGAGCCTATCGTTTCGGTACAGGCAGAGCCAGTAAAACAGGGAGAGATCTCCCAGATAATTACCACAGACGCTATGCTATTTCCGATTAACCAGGCGACAATCGTTCCCAAGGTCACGGCGCCTGTGAAGAGAGCCCACGTGGCTCGTGGGGCGAAAGTCAACAAAGGGCAACTGCTGCTTACGCTCGAGAACCAGGATCTCGCGGCAGCAGCCCTTGAGTGTCGTGGAAACCTTGAGCAGGCCGAGGCGGCCAACGACATAGCGACGGCAAATTCCCTGCCTGAGGAGCTGCAAAAGGCGGAGTGGGATGCGAAGACGGCTAAGGACGCCCTCGATGCCCAGCAGAAGATCTTTGAAAGCAGGAAGACTCTGCTTGATCAAGGTGCCATTCCACGCAAGGACTACGATGCCGCCAATGTGGCATTTATTCAAGCCAAGGCCCAGTACGAGCAAGCGCAAAAGCATCTCGATGGTTTGCGAACCGTAGGACAGCAGCAGGAACTCAAGATGATTAAGGCTACGGTCATTGCCGCCAAAGGTAAATGCAAAGGGGCCGAAGCTCAACTCGACTACTCAGAGATCCGTAGCCCTATCAACGGCGTGGTCACAGATGGCCCCTGGTACCCGGGAATGATGCCTCAATCCGGGGCACCGCTGATCACGATCATGGATCTCTCAAAGATGGTAGCCAGAGCACACATACCTCAAACTCAAGCCGTCCTACTCAGAAAGGGAGCTGATGCATCTATAAAGATCCTCGGCTCAGATGACGACGTGGAGGGCAAAGTACTGCTCGTGAGTCCGACGCTTGACCCGGGAAGTACCACCGTCGAGGTATGGGTGCAAGCAGACAATCGAAAAGGGACCCTCAGAGCTGGATCCTCGGTCAATCTGTCCATGGTGGCAAAGACTGTTCCCGATGCTTTGACGGTTCCTGCCCCCGCCCTAATCACCGACGAAGAAGGCAAAAAGTCCGTAATGATTATCGGCCCTGACGGCAAGGCTCATAAGCGGGATGTTGAAACCGGCATCCAAACGGCAACTGCCGTTCAAGTGGTTAGCGGTCTTAAGCCGGGAGAGCAGGTTGTCAGCACCGGCGCCTATGGTCTGCCCGACAACACCAAAGTGAAGGTTGAGGCCGCAACCCCGCCCGGCAAGCGAGGTGGCGAGGAAGACAAGGGCGAGAAGGGCGGCGAGTAGTCATGGCGACGAAAGTAACCGCGGTTGATGAGCCCCACCGCGCCCCTTCTCCGCCGACTGATTACTGGTTTATCCGGCTCTCGAAACCGCTGATTTTCCTAATCCTGGCTCTGACTGTTATGGGCGTGTATGTGGCGTTCACGATCCCGGTGGCCGTCTTTCCGGAAGTAGATTTTCCCCGCATTGTCATCGGAATCGATAACGGAGTGATGCCGATCGATCAGATGCTGGTCACCATCACCCGCCCGGTCGAAAACGCGGTCAACAGTGTGCCCGGCCTGGTGCGGGTGAACTCGATCACCAGCCGCGGTTCGGCGGAGATCGATCTGTTCTTCAACTGGAATGTCGACATGGTTCAGACGCTCCAGTTGGTCGATGCCGCCGTTGCACAGGTGCAGGCCTCGCTACCAACCACGGCGAAGATTGATTCGCATCGTTTGACCTTTGCCAGCTTTCCCATCTTGGGATATAGCCTCACCTCCGATACCGTACCCCAGACGCAACTCTGGGAACTGGCGACCTACACCATCAAACCGCAAATCAATCGCCTTCAGGGAGTTGCAACCGTCCTGGTGCAAGGAGGCGATGAGCCGGAGTACCTGATTACTCCTGATCCTGCGAAGCTGCTTAGCGCTTCTGTGACGGTACAGGACATCCTGAACGGCGTGACAAAGACCAACCTGGTCGATTCACCGGGGTTGATTGAAGAGAATCATCAGTTGGTACTAGGGCTGGTCAACGGTCAGGTGCGGAGTCCGGAACAGCTGGGGCAGATCATTATCAAGACGAATAGCGCCGGAATTCCCGTTCACATCGCCGACATCGCCACGGTCTCAAACGGCACCAAGCCAAAATACACGATCGCCACGGCGAACGGAAAACCGGCTGTCCTGCTCTCCATCAATCGTCAACCTGACAGCAATACGGTAATAGTTGCCGACGAGGTAAATGCAAAAGTCGCGGAACTCCGCAACTCACTGCCTCCCGGAATTAAGCTAGTGCCCTATTACGATCAGTCCGGCCTGGTGAAAGAGGCGATTGCGAGTGTGCGGGACGCCATTCTCATAGGTCTTGTGCTGGCTTCGATTGTAATCGTCGCATTCCTTCGTGATTGGGGCAGCTCTGCCGTCGCTGGAATGGTCATTCCGATCACGATTGTCATTACTTTCACCATTCTGAAGGTAATGGGCGAGAGCTTTAACCTGATGACGCTTGGTGGACTGGCCGCCGCAGTCGGGTTGGTCATCGACGATGCCATCGTGGTGATCGAAAATATCGTTTTGCACCGGGATCTCGGCCAGGGAAGATTTAAGGCGGTCTACAGCGCGCTCAAAGAAGTAACTGCGCCGTTGATTGGATCGACGGTCACCCCGATTGTGGTGTTCTTGCCACTTATAGCTGTCCACGGTGTCTATGGAACCTTCTTTCGTGCGCTCGCTGTCACCATGGGGGTGTCGTTGTTCACCTCGCTGGCCTTAGCTCTGACCTGGACACCAAATCTCAGCCAGTACTTCGTTCGGCGCAAATCAGAGCACGAACTCGTCGAAGCCACTGTCGCTGACTGGAATGAGCAAGAGCGCCTGGAGCAGATGATCGAAGCCGAGGAGTCTTCTTACGGCCGCTACTTCCATGCGGTAGTGAACTTCTACGAGAGTTGGCTGCGCCGAGCTCTCGAACGTCCCCTGCTACTAGTCGGTGGGAGCGTACTGCTAATAGTAATTTCGTACTTCTGTTATCAGGCACTCGGCACAGACCTTCTCCCGGCCATGGAGGAAGGCGGTTTCATCGTGGACTACATCATGCCGCCCGGCAGTTCGCTGGCTGAAACCAACCGCGTAGTGAATCATGCAATCCAGATCATTAGTTCTGAACCCGAAGTCGAGAGTACGTCTCGTCGCACGGGCATGCAGCTCGGGCTGGCGGCCGTCACTGAGGCCAATACGGGCGACATCTCGGTGAAGCTGAAACCGGATCATACACGGTCGTCCGAGCAGGTCATTGCCGACTTACGGGTAAAAATCAAACAGGCAGAACCGGAGCTTGACACCGAATTCCCACAATTGCTGCAAGACATGATCGGCGATCTGACCAGTGCCCCGGAACCGGTCGTCATAAAGCTCTTTTCCGAGGATGGTGATTTGCTGGCCAAGACCGGTCCCAAGGTCGCCGACGCAATTTCTCAGATCAAGGGCGTTGTCGATGTCAAAGACGGTGTCGAAAATGCGACCAGCGGGCCCGCAGTCAACTACCAAATCGACCCTGCAGTAACGGCGCGGGCGGGTTTCGCAGCGGATGAGGTCGCAATCGATGCGTCGGCAATTCTTGAGGGCGAACCGGCGACGAATCCGGTCGTCGTGAGCGACCGGGCATATACCGTTCGCGTCCGCTTCCCCGAAGCAAATCGCTCGAGCATTGAAGCCATGAACAATACGCTCCTGACGAGTTCCGGCGCCCACACGGCAACCCTGGGATCACTGGCCGTCGTCACCAAACTTCCTGGTCAAATGGAGATTCGCCGCGAAAACCTGCAGCGTGACCTCGAGGTTACGGCCCGTCTTGAAGGCCTGGATCTGGGCACGGGAATCGCGAAAGTTAAAGATGCTATTACCAAACTGAACCTGCCCTCATCGATTCGGATTGAGTACGGCGGTCTCTACGCCGAGCAGCAGCGAACCTTCCGCGATTTTGTGTTTGTATTCGTGATGGCTTTTGCTTTTGTGTTTGCCACGTTGCTGTTTGAATTCCGCAGCTTCTCGGCACCGGCCGCAATTTTGTCCTCCGCCCTTCTGTCCACTGCGGGCGTTTTTCTGGCCTTGCTTGTGACCGGCACCACCTTCAGCGTCTCGGCTTTCATGGGACTCATCATGGTTATCGGTATCGTCGCCAAAAACGGAATTCTGTTGCTCGATGCCGAGCACGAGTTTCGTCGGGCCGGATTTGAACCGGAAGAAGCCATGGTGCGCGCTGGCCGCCGCCGTTTGCGCCCGATTGCGATGACTGCTATTGCGGCCGTAGCCGGAATGCTGCCTCTTGCCTTCGCCATCGGCGCTGGATCGGAGATGCTACAGCCGCTGGCCATCGCGGTAATTGGCGGCATCCTAATTTCGATGGTACTTTCTCTGCTGGTCACACCGGCTGTGTATTTCTACTTGAATCGGCCAATCAGCCTTCGGGAGTTTAGATGATCCAGTGCAGAACGGTGTTTTCAGGGAGCCAGCTGAAAGAGTCAAGCTCCGGGCTTCGAACAGAGAGTTAATGCATATTAATTTCACATTTACCCTCCCCATCGTGTGTTCACGCTATACTCCTCCGACATGACGGGAGCGACGTGGGATTTCTGCGTTGAGCAACCACTTAACCTAGCGCTCGAGTCTTTTGCCCGTCGTTGATAATTACCATTTTTGATGTTGTTGTCATTGGTCTGTATTGAGGTGATGACCACAATGGCCAGCAGTTGCGGACCAAACGAACCGAACAAATTGAATGCTTATAAAATGTGGGGGAGTTCCTCAATGAAAGCCGTCGTGCCTGCGATTCACTTCGTCATCCTGTTTTCTTCTCTCGCTGGCTTCTCTCAAGAACAGCCGGTCAAGCTTGTGCAGACGATTCCTCTACCGAACGTTGAGGGACGCATTGACCATATGGGCTTTGACCAGAAAGGGCATAGGCTTTTCATCGCTGCACTCGTCAACAACACGTTGGAAGTGGTCGACGTTAGCCAAGGAAAAAAGCTGCAGAGCATCTCCGGGTTCAGTAAACCACAGGGCGTCTATTATGTGCCGAGATTGAAAAAGGTATTTGTGGCGAATGGAAACGATGGTACATGCAAGGTTCTAGGTGGGAATCAACTTGCACTTCAGACCTCCATACCACTGTCTTTAGGCGCAGATCAGATGGACTTCGACACTCAAGCTGGGAAAATCTATGTTGGACATGGCGGTAAGGATGCCGGTAAAGAGTATGGCGAAATAGCTGTGATCGATGCCGCAACCGATAAGCATCTCGGTGATATAAAAACGGCAGTTCATCCCGGTGGCTTTGCTCTCGAACGGGCCGGGAGCAGAATGTTCGTTACCATGCCCGAGAGTAATGAGACAGTGGTTATAAATCGCAAAACCCAAGAAGTCGCTGCGTCATGGCCACTTCCATCCGATACCCAGCAACCAGTTGCATTGGCCTTAGATGAAGAAAACCATCGGCTTTTGGTCGGTACCAGAAAACCGCCGCGTGTCGTAGTCTATGACACCGATACAGGCAAAACCGTGGGTGAGACAGAAACAGTGGGGGTCCTCGACGGACTGTATTTTAGCTCCAAGCACAAGCAGGTTTACGCGTCTGGAGGTGAAGGCTTTCTGGTGGTCTATCGCCAAAATGACCCGAACCATTACGAGGAGACCGCCCGGATCCCAACGGCTTATCTCGCCCGTACATCCTTGTACGTGCCGGAGCTCGACCGTTTGTACGTAGCCTTGCCAAAAAACGACAACAACGCTGCCGAGATCCGTGTCTACGAACCACAATGACGTTCATAATGCGGCAGACTAGTCTCGACTGCGATCGGGAACTTTGCGCAGGGGACATGACGAACATCCGCGCACAGGATCGAACTCGCATTTCCACAGTGGATGCCCCGTGAATGCGCCTGATCTCAATCTTGAAGACACTAGGAACGGCGGCAGGCTTGCGGTAGTTGGCTGCTTCCCGAAGAAACTGAGACCCGACGACTGTGGCATGCAAGATTAAGCATTGCCAATGGTCAAAGCCGGCAAATGCTGCAAAAAGGAGCGTGCTATGAAACGTGCAATGCTTGCACTCGTTGCGAGTTGCGTTTTCGCGACGGCCGCTTCGGTCGAAGAGGCAGTGACCCCGAGACCACAATATCCTGTTTCCGAGCAGGATGCAACGGCAGTTGCCCCTAAGAACTACAAGATCGAACTAGAAAATGATTTGGTCCGTGTAGTGCGTGTTACCTACGGTCCGCACGAGAAAACTCCGATGCATGAGCATCAAGGCAACGCCGCCGTGATTGTTGTTCTTCAGGGTGGTGGCAGAATGCGTCAGATGAATGCGGATGGAACAATCCTTGACGGTAAAACAGAAATCGCGGGAAGTGTGCGGTTCGTAGCAGCGCGTGCGCCGTTCAAGCACGCGAGTGAAAATGTCACAGATTATCCCCTTGAAACGATTCGGATCGAATTGAAGAATCCGCCGTGTGCAAGCAAGTCCGGGCCGTAAAGGAATGGAGGGAGTCCCAAGGTCTCAGAAAACGATATCGTTGGAGGACATTTCAAAGTGCGTCTACAACTACATTACATCGCGCTGGTTGTTGCGTGTCTGACAGCATTGACACTGGCGCGTGCTCAAGAAGCGGCTGATACCGAACAACGAAATTCTGGCCCCAAAAACCTTGTTATTACCTATCGCTGCACTCCTGCAAATCGACCGCGGTTACGCAACTACATGCTGAAGCAGGGGGTCCAACGATTCGAGAAATGGAAGCAAGACGGTGTACTTGCAGATTTCCGAATCCTGTTTAACCGCTACAACGATGCTGAAACGTATGACATGATGGCGGTCCTAAATTTCAACAAATATTCCGACGTCGAAAAGTGGGCTGCAATCGAAGCCGAATCTCCTGGTGGTCTGACCAACGAAGGGCTTGCGTTCATTACGCCTCTAAACACCTACTCCATGGACGTAATCTGGCACGGCTCAGCTCCGTCCGTTCCAGCTCGTGGAAGTACAGTATTTTTCCTTATACCTTACGACTACTATCCTCACACCATTGAGGAATACATTAAATACGCCAATGTATACGTGATCCCGCAGATTAAGGGCTGGGTGTCGAAGGGAGTGATCGCGAATTATGGTATCTATGTGAATCGCTATCCGACTTCTCGCCCGTGGAAAGTCCTTTTTATCCTGGAATACAAGGATGCGGAATCTTTTGCCGTACGTGAGCGCACAATGGCGGAAGTGCGTGCAGCATTGAAGTCAAATCCAGATTGGAAAGCGCTGAGCGACACTAAATTGAACATGCGAATTGAGAAGGAGACCGTAGTCGCAGACGAATTACTTCCGCAAAAATAGAACGGGGGATTCATCTCAGTAGTGAGCTTGCGTTTATCCCTCGCAGTATTCGAGATCATCGTTGGTGGAGCGTACCATTTGATGGCAGCTCCGAAGCGACGTCGCTTCTCCCGAGAGCAATTATGTTTGCCAACAGACGTATGGCGCCTGGCACAGCAAGCGAGATCTGGCGATACAGAGTTAGAGCGCTGTAGACGTACAGCCCTGTTCCATATCTAGTGATTAGTAGACCTCCTGCTTCCTTGTTCTGGCCGAAATCTTGGACAGAAAGAATTGGAATGTATTGAGCATCCCAGGCAGCCAGGAAACGTAGAGCTCGCCTTCCCATCCACCCATCAAAATCCTCAATTCTAATTTTGTTGGGACGGTTCAAGACCGAATGATCGGGTTGCAGAAATTCCACTTGAGAGTCTTCCTCAGTCTCTGCTTCCGCGCCGGAAAGCGTATATGGATATGGGCCATAATTGTTGTTGAATTCTCCCGTGTTGTATTGGACGATGAGCACGCCGCCGTTCTTGACATATTTGAGCAGGCGCCAGTTGTAAACTTTGAGATCTTCGCGCGCCAGGTAAGCGCGAACTCCCAGCACGATGGTCCCATAGCGGGAGAGATCGCTTTGCGCTAAGGCGGTGCTGTCTAGGAGATCGATGTCCAGACCCAACAGACGCAAACAATCGGGAACGCCGTCTCCAGTGCCCATCACGTACCCGACTCGCACCTGCGGAATCACTACTTCGACCAGACGTAACGTCAGGCTGGCCGGTGTCTCCATGTAGGCGGTGTCCATGCCGGTCTCTGTGACCGGCAGGAAGCTTTTGCGGTAGGTCTTGCCCCTCGATTCCGCCACGGCCGCAAGATGGTATTCGGCATCCTTCAGCTCAGGGGGCACCACAAGTTCGAAGACAATGTCAGCTTGCTCATCCTGCTTCTGGAATGCAAAGGATGCAGAATCAGGCTCCGAGCGCCAGCCCTGCGGCAGTTCCAGATGAACGCTGCCTTCATTCGAACCATTCACGTAGTTGCGTACCGAGCAGATAACCTTCTGCCGCGAGCGGCCAAGCGGGAGAGCAATGGCATCTGGGCGGAAATGAAGTGAGATCGGCGGGGAAATTGCGACTGAATGCCGATATTGCACGCCAGTGGGACCGATCGAGCTAGCTTTGACATCGGCACGGATGACTGACTCCACGCCGACAATGGAGTAGGTGAGTTCAGCCTGCACTGGATCGGGGGTAATGGGTTCACCCAGCAGTTCCGGACGAGTAATACGGTAGAACCCATCGCGCACCGAATCGCGAACCCAGAATGCGCTCGTCAGGCCGGCATTTTCGGGCACTGCAACACGGAACCGATTTGGCTCCGGCTTGGTGATCGTCCAGCCCTGCGGCGCGCGAATCCGGATTTGTTTTACCTCGATGTCATTAGCAGCGGAACGGAAGTTTGTTATCACGTCAAAGCTGTCGCCGGGGTTGAATGTCAGCGGGGTCCGGATCGCCTTGTACTCTCCTGAAGCGCGCTCTGCTCGCGTTGGCTGTACCAAGGCTTCGAACTGCAAGCCGAGCGCCTGCGCTAATGCCGTCTGAAGTTGCTGCTCTTTGACCTGCAGATCGAGATTGTTGTGGTCGGCGGTCATGAGCCGTCGCACTACCTTCAGCGCTTCGGCAAGATGGGGAACGCAGGCCTCCGGATGCTGCGCATCAAAAGCTCGCGTTCCTGCGGCAATATATTCCTCCAGCTGTGCGTATTTCGACAGCGAAACATCAATGCGTTCGAAAAAGTCCGACTCTTTCTCCGTCTTGCCGACTCGCGATGCGACCAACTTGTAGTACTTCACGGACGGCCAACCGACGGGAAGAATGGAGCCTGCAGCAGCTTGCGATACCTGCTGTCCCAGGCCCTGTTGCGCGATTTCGCTATAGGTGTGGCCCAGCACGGGATCGTAGATCGCAGAATCGACTTTAATGGTCCAGTCGTCACCTTGGCTGCGATTGTCGTTATAGAACTTCAACGGTTGCCACGGTGCCAGACCTTCGGTGATCTGTTCGGGAAAGCGCGTCGCATCGCCCGCCGCTTCGAACGCGCGAAGCGCAATTAGGCCTGTAGCTTCATGGTTGCCGC
>Ga0126381_100007319_pt1 | contig 12272 bp, 13 predicted proteins | sample PanSoiMetPlot_28_FD_96465 | JGI IMG/M metagenome (GOLD analysis project Ga0126381, IMG submission 96465) | Tropical forest soil microbial communities from Panama - MetaG Plot_28 | ecosystem: Environmental > Terrestrial > Soil > Tropical forest > Bulk soil | place: Panama | collected 2016-02-17
CTGGCTAAGAATGTTGACCCTCCCTTGGCTGTAGTTAGTGGTGAAATTATCGGTCCTGCTCGCATGATACCTGGCGGCATTACCATGTTAAAATCCGGTCGAGAGTCATTATTCCCGATTGACACCACAGGCAAATATGAAGTAGTTAATTTAAAGAAAGAAGAATTAAAGCAGTCGATTCATGGCATGTATTATATTGACCAGTTACAGTTACAGACTGGTCCTCAGATGACAGCTACTGAGGTTAATGTTAGATATGAAACCATGCAGCGGGTGCTTGGTCCTACTTTGGGTAGGATTGATACTGAATTTGCAACTCCGCTTATTGACCGTACTTTCAAAATTATGTACCGAGCAGGGTTATTTAACCCGCTTCCTGGAGCGCTGGTTCAAGCGCTTATAACTAAGCCACTCGGACTTCGTATTCAGTACGAAGGTCCACTTGCTAGAGCACAGCGTTCATCTGACATGACCGCGGTTCAGCAATTTACCCAGGTATTGGAGCCAATTGCTAAGTTGCATCCCGATGTAATTGACGTAGTAGATTTCGATGAAATGGCACGGTACACAGCTAACATTCTAGGTATACCATCTGATATCGTTCGTGACCAGAAGCAACTGGATGTGATTCGTCAACAGAAGCAACAGGCAATGGAGCAAGAGAAGCAAAAGCAAGATATGATGGATGCTACTGAAGGGGCTAAGAATCTATCTCCAATGGTTCGTTCAACTAGTCAAAAGCCTCAATCAGGTAGCCCATTAGAACAGCTAATGGGAGGACAAGGTGGCAGAACAGCGTGAAACTAAGACTGAAAGCAGAAGGCAGCTATCAGCAGAAATGCAGATAGTAGTCGCTATGTTGAAAGCGCATAATGATGTATTAAAAGCTTTTTTAGACGTACCGTCTATTCCTATTCCATTTGATATTCACAGTAAATTAGCTGAAGATGTAGAAGCAATTGGTCAGATGATTAGTGAAATTGGTTCATCATGAATGATATTGATGAATACGAAATTCTATTGGCTAATTATTATTCAGCCTTTAGACAGTCTGAACAGGGTGCGATGGTACTTAGGGATTTGATGGGTAAATTTTATAATCCTACTTTTATGACCCGTTCATTTGATAGTACAAATATACTGTTGAATGTAGGTGCCAGAGAAGTTATTGTTTATATTCTGAGTAAGATTGAAGAGTTCGAGCTGAATCAAAGGAGCAAGTAAATGGCGGACAATGGTGATTGGCGTGCATCACTACCACCTGAACTTCAGGCTAATGAGTCATTGACTCGTTTTAAAGACGTTGGTGGGCTAGTTAAATCTTATATTGATATGGAGAAGTTTGTTTCTTCTACCGGAAGGGTGCCGAGAGAAGAATCAGACAAAGAAGCTTGGGATAGTTATCACAAACACTGGGGTCGTCCAGAACAAGCTAATGGTTATAAGTTACCTGACTTACCCAAAGAATATCAATTGGATGATGAGTTCAAAGGCAATATAACCAAATTTGCTCATGATATGGGGTTGAATCAGCGTCAATTCAACCAGATGATTAATTGGGGATTGCAACAATCCCAGGGTATCTTTGAAAGCCAACAGAAAGTTCGTGCTACTGAATTGGGAGAACTAAAGTCTGAATGGGGGTTTCGATATGACACTAACCGAGACCGAGCACACAAAACTGTGGCAATGCTTGTCAATTATCAGAGAGACCATCCTTTCGTCAAGTGGCTCGAATCGACAGGTAATGACGATAACCCTGTTGTCTTACGGTTCTTTCATGACTTGTCGAATCGACTCGGGGAAGACAATTTTATTGACGAACAGTCTCGCAAAGAATCCTCTGACCGAGATTCAGCAGCCAAGCGTATCCGTGAAATAATGGCTGATAACAAAGGACCATATTTCAACGAAGGAGACCCACGGCATAAAGATGCAGTAGAAGAAATGTCACGGCTTTATGCCACAGCTTATCCAGAGGAATAGTATGGCAGCACAAACCTGGTATTGTTATTATTGTGGTACTCAAATGACTTTACTCAGTGACCCTGCACAGCTTTATGGTTGTGTTTACTGTGGTGCGCGTAATTTTGCCCCACCAGCTAATGTGACTACTAGCCCAAATATAGGAGTAATGCAACATGAACTGTACGCAATGCAGCAGACCCATGCAACAAGTAGGAAGCAGTAATATTTATTACTGTCCCTATTGTGCCTATCAAGCATTATTAGTGGCTAACGTGATGAATCCTGGTGGACCTGTAACCTCAGTTCAAGTTATGAATGGTGAGCCATGATGAAGTGTCATACGTGTAATAGGCTTATGCAGTTTTTAGGAACAAATACTAATAAATATGAATGTCCTTTTTGTGGTGGTTCTGAAGTTAAACGTGCTGGAGTAGTAGTTGCACAAACGGCATCTGGAGTGGTCTCGGTACCGAAGCAGTCACATCCTAAACACGAGTAGTATATGCCACTATCAGGCACTGGACAATCTATTCTTAATGCTTTTATACAGGAATACGGCTCCAAAAAGGGTAAATCCGTATTCTACGCTAAAGAAAATAAAGATACTAAATTTGCTAGATTAGTGAAGCATGGGAAGAAGAAACGGAAATCCTGAAGCGGGGACCGTTTGACTTAATCGCTTTAACCTAAGGCTCCCGTAAGGGACAAAGCCGTGATAGGACATAACTGGAGGTCGATGTGTCCTTCACGATTACTCAGGCGTTTGTTCAACAGTATCGTAATAACGTTATCCATCTGTCTCAACAGAAGGGTTCACGATTACGTGGTTGTGTTAGAACTACACCTAATATTGTTGGGCTTAATTATTATTACGAAAGAATTGGCGCAACTGCGGTTCAGGTCAAACAGTCACGTCATTCTCCTACCCCATTAATCTCTACGCCTCATTCGAGACGTAGGGTTAGCATGAATACGTATCAATGGGGTGATTTGGTCGATAATGATGATAAGCTCAAAATCCTAATCAATCCTGAATCTGAATATGCTATTGCTGGCATGAATGCCTTCGGCCGTGTAACCGATGACATTATCATTGCCTCGATGTTAGGTACTGCCTTTAGTGGTCCAGATGGTGCTACTGGTGTGACATTACCAACTACCGGAGGTCCACTCAATAGTGGACAGTATGTGGCTAACACAGCCATTGCCAACGATTTGACCATAAATAATGGTCCAACTGGTGGCACAAATGATGCTTCGACCTTATCACCACAAAGGTTACGACAGATTAAGTATCTGTTTGATGCTCAAGATGTTGACCCTGATGAGGAACGATTCATCCTGGTTAGTCCTGGTAATCTCAAGAATCTTTTGACTTTTGTTCAGGTTACTAGTGCCGATTATAATACCGTCAAAGCTTTAGCTGAAGGTGCGGTAGATACCTACATGGGATTCAAGTTCATTATGTCGAACAGGATTCCAGTGGTAAATACTGCTTCAGCACTTGGTATTACTTATGCACCAATTGGTGGTGTTTCGTCGGCTGGCAATCGATTGGTAGTAGCCTGGGCTAGGGCAGGTATAGGTTATGCACTTCAGGAAGATGTATTGACTGAAATCGCTAAACGTCCTGATATGTCCTTCTCCACGCAGATTTATATGGAGATGGTCATGGGTGCTACTCGTATCGAGGAGCCGAAGGTAGTTGTGGCTCCGGTGGCGGAGGTATAACATGGCAGATTATGTTAGCGACCAAATCAATACTATTTATTCTGGCGTTCTCGGTGGTACTGCTACTGCTGGCGTTGCTGGTGGACCTGTTTTTCCTCGTGCTACTGAAGTACGTGGTATATTCAAGGTTTATCGATTTACCGTAGAAAATGCTGCTACCAATCCTTTACCCGGTGGTACTCAAGCAGCACTAGCTGCGGCTGATAGATTAATCCTGGCTTGGATGAATCCAACTGAGAGAATTTATTTTGGTCGACTTTATTTCAATGCCTGGAGTGCTGGCTTGACTCTTTCAGTAGGTAAACTAGATAAGAATAATTCAGCTAATACTGATGCGGTGCATTATAAAGCTGCTACTTCGGTAGCTGCTGCTGGTAGTTATGACCTAGATACCAATATGACTGAACAGGTAGGAGCCGACCCGCTTGGAGACCAAACGACTGGAAATCTTATTCCTATGTTTGGTTCAGACAAAATTTGGATTACGGCTACTATTGCTGGTGGAACTCCTGCTGCTGGTGCAACTCTTACTGGTTTTATCATGGTGGTTGAGGAAGGCAATTAAATGGAACGAAACCGTCGAGGACGTAAAAAGGCTAAGAAAGAACGATATTAATCATTCTTGCTGTTATGTGGTCCGGCAAGAAAATTTAATAAAGAGGAGGAAGACCTATGGAACGTAACCGCAAGGCACGTAAACGTGGTGGTCGGCATGCCCGCCACTAGGGTATAAGCGCATCCCAAGCAGGTAGGGGAGAGAGGAGCTATTATGCCTAACTTGTGCTAATACTCTCTCCTACCTAAAGGAGTATTTATGGGAGCAGGGTTTCCTCCAGCTCATTACCCAGGTCAAATTAGTGGAGCTGAAGGTAGTATTACAGCTGAGACTAATATTGATATTATCAATACTGTTTTAATTAATCTTGGTCAGTCTCCAATTACAGCCTTTGGTCAGAACTCAGGTTCGGGTATTATACTAGAATCATCTTATAACCGTTCACGTGATGACTTACTAAGACGGCAACCGTGGAATTTTGCTCGTTCATGGGCACAATTAACCATGCTGGAGGCAACTCCACTTGGACTGGATATTATGCCGACGGCTAGTGATGGACCTGGATTAGTTACTTTTACCGCTGCTTATCAATTACCGATTGATTGTATACGTGTATTCAGATTCTCACCACGAGATGCTCACTGGAGGATTGTTGGTAGACGAATTTATACCGATGCGGTACCAGCTAATACATCGGGTCCGTTATTGGGTCTTGAACCACCCAATAGTAACGGTGCTGATAATATGCCTAGCTCAGTTACTACTATTGGTCCTACTGTCACAACTGGTATTGAGTATATTAGTAGGATAACTGACCCGTATCGCTGGGATACCACCTTTCGTCAATGTTTTGTGTTTAAATTGATGAAGGAAATGGCCTTTGGAATTACTGGCTTAATGCAGGCTTACCAAATGGCTAAGTCTGAATTTGATGATTGTATGAAAGAAGCCGCGGCATTGAATGGTGTTGAGAATTGGCCGGATGCTTATTGGAATACTGACCTTAATACTCCACGTTATGGCTATGTCGGTGTAACCATTGAAGGCTACTAATGCCGAAGGTTGAATTAATAAAGAACAGCTTTATAGCTGGGGAGATTAGCCCATTCTTGTTGGGACGGTCTGATATTGCCAAGTACCATCAAGCCTGTGAATCATTGATTAATTTCTTTGTGCGGGTTGAAGGTAGTGCTCAACGTCGCTGGGGTACACGCTATATTATTGACACCACTGGACCTGACCGTTTAATTCCGTTTACTTTAAGTGTTGACCAAAAATATATCCTTGAATTTGGTAGACATTTCATTCAGTTCTACGTAAATGAAGGCCAAATACAGATACCTGGTGCTCCTCCATTGCCACCCACCCCTGTTCCATACCAGGTTGGTACTCCGTATGAACTAGCTGATTTGTGGGAAATTCATTATGCACAAAACATTAGTGTTATGTATTTGTGTCATCCTGATTACCCTCCTGCTAAACTTATACGATTAGATGATACTAATTGGGTGTATTTTCCAATTGTTTTTAATCCTGCTCCAGCAATTCAGCAAGACCAAGATATTGGTAGCCACTATGGTAGCAGTGGAGCAAATATTACAATAACTGGTGGAGATATAATTACAGCTAGTACACCTTGTTTTATTGCCGGAGATATTGGTAAGGCAGTTGTAGCTGGTTCAGGTATTGCATTTATTAATGCTTTCGGTCCTGGTGATGGTACAGCCACTGATGGTGCTACTGGAGCAACTCTGCATACCCAAGTGGTTACTACAGTAACAAATCCGTTTGACCAAACTACCTATGCTAAAGGTAAATGGTTTCTTCGTGGTTCACCTAACGCTTTCTTTTCACCTGGTTTCTTAGAGACTATACCAGGCACTGGTGGAGCACCTGACCAACATTATTGGCATGGTCAGGCTCCAGTAGGATTTGGTGGTGGGTTTCCAGTTAGAACTACCACAAAACATCCTACTGATAGTTCATGGCAAACTAGTACCGGAACAGCAAATGTTAAGATACAGTATAACGATGGATTTACCGATTGTTTCCGTACCATTGATGTAGGTTCTTATATCAATTTTGCAGGTGGTTATGGACAGATTAATACCGTTACGGATTCAACTTCGGCAACTGTAACTATGTTTTCTGTTCCTACCGCAGTTGAACAGAATGCCTGGGGTAATCCTTTAATTGCCCCAACACCACCAGGAGGTTGGTGGTTTGAACAACCTGCTTTTGGTCCAGGTAATTATCCTCATGCTGTATGCTTATATGGTGATAGATTATATTTCGCTGGTACAAAGGGGGGAACGCCTAATACTATATGGGGTAGCAATGTTGGAGACTATGAGAATTTTGCTCTTTCAACATTAGCTGATGGTGGGATACGGTTTACTGTTAATAGTAGTATTTTTGAGCATATTCACTCTATGACAGTGTTCCAAGGCAGTATTGTTGCTTCTGGTTCTGAGAGTGAATATATTATTAACGGTGGTTCAGGACAACAGGTATTTAGCTCTGGTGCTCCAATTACCCCGCAAAATATAAACGTAATTAAACAGTCGCAATTTGGTGCAGCTGATATTCAGCCACAGCTGATAGATAATGATTTAATTTTTATACAAAAAGCTGGCTTTAATGCCTACCGTTTTGCTTTTGATGCAGTATCGAGTTCCTTTGGTAGTACCGATTTAAATATACTTAATTCGATTATTACTACGGTTGGTTTTAAAGAGTTCTGTTACCAGCAGCGACCATTTAAGATTCTTTGGTTCACTACTACTAATAATCAACTGTTAGGTATGACCTATGATAAAACCCAGGATGTGTTCGCATGGCACCGACATTTTACAGGTGCTGATACGGGTGACTCTGTTATTAGCATAGCTGATATTTCTACCCAAGGTGGTGCAGTTGATGAAGTGTGGATGCTGGTTCAACGTACCCGTGAAGCCGCTACTCGATGGTCGATTGAAATTATGGATTCCAGTATGCTCGTCGATTGCGGCTTGCGTACTGTTTTTTCTCATCCAGTATCCAGTGTATCAGGTCTCTCTTACCTATCCGGTCGCTATGTCACTGGTAACGCTAACGGAATTGCCTTACCTTCAGTGCTCATGGGTGGAGACGGTGTCTATACCTTTCCCACTGGCTTCACAGCCACCACCATACAAATTGGATTACAGTATAATAGCCACATCACCACAGTCAGACCGGAACCACGACCAACTATCCAGGGATTATTTAAACGATGGCTTAAACTTTGGGCACGACTTTATAATACAGTTGGTCTTTATATAAATAATCAGGAGGTATATTTTCTTCAGCTTAATACCCTGGTAGATATACCTAATCCTCCCATTACTGGAGATGTCCAAGTTAATAATCTTGGTTTCGACCGAGATGGGAGAGTAATTATAGAACAGCTATTACCACTACCAAGTCATATATTATGTGTCTTCGGTTCATTTGAAGTGGGAGAGATTGGTTAATGGCGCTATTACGAAATGCAGCAGGTGAGTCAGTTAAACAATGTTCAATATGTAAAGAAATTAAACTTGTAATTGAATTTTATGAAACATCGCCTTCTCACCAAAATAGGCGGGATAGTTATCAACCTTATTGTAAAATATGCCAAAATGATAAACGTAAAGCTTTGGAATTAAACCTTACTGTAGAAGAATATCAAAGACGAAAAGAGCTAAAACCTGAACAATGCGAAATCTGTGACAGAAATAAAAAATTAGTATTGGACCATAATCATAAAACAGGTAAAATTAGAGGCTGGATATGTATAAATTGTAATAGATATTTAGAATCACATGGTGGTGCTAGGTGGTATATTAATTATAAACAGACCCAGGAGTACCTGTTGAAGTATGACCCTACGGAAGTATCACAATCATGACCTCTTTGAAGTTGTTCCGAAGGATATACTGAAGAAGTATGGGGTGATGAATGTTCGTGATAGTGATTTAAATCATTCTTGGACATTATTGGATAACGGTGTAATTGTTGGCTGTGCTGGTTTTAGAATGTTTTGGCCAGGGGTATTTGAATGCTGGTTAGCAGCCAAATCATATGAAGCTTTTTATCGACACAGATATATGATTATTCGCTTGGTTAAAAGAAAACTAAAATCACTCAAGGCTCATCGTATCCAAGCTACTATCGACAGCAATCAGCCTTTGAATATTCGATTTATTAAATTTCTAGGCTTTAAACACGAAGCTACATTGCATAAGTACGGTATTGATGGGGCTGATTTTGAATTGTTTGCTTTGGTGAAATAATGAGCATGTTAGCATTAGCTGGAGCCTGGGCTGGTACTGGAATCTTATCTTCCGTAGTTGGAGGATTAGCCCAATACCAACAGGGACAGTTCGCTAAGGAAGTAGCCAGTAGACAATCTGAAGCTCTGGAGTCACAGGCTCAACAAGTCCAGCAGCAAGCTGGTGCTGAGATAGCTCGTCAAGATTATCAAGCTACGCACATTATTAGTTCAATGAGAGCTGCTACGGCTGCTTCAGGTATTACTGAAGAAGGCAGTCCAGCTACCATACTAGCGGAATCGGTTGATGAAGCGCAGTTAAACGACATGTACACCAAGTATGCTGCTAATATACAGTCGAGCAATTTACGTTATCAAGGTGTAATTGGTAAATCAGTAGCAGAAGAACAGGCTGATGCAGCTACAATTGGCGCTATTACTAGTGGAATTACTGGTTCAGTGACTAGTGGAATTGAAGCTTATTCGTTAAAGACCAAGACCGACCCATATAGTTTAGCATTCTCTAACCAGTTAAATTTATCTAGATTTGGTGGAACTACTTAGTGGCTGAACTTGAAATAGGACCAGCACCTAGACAATTTGTTGGACAAACTCCTTCGTTTCCTTCTCAGACTCCAGTTCAGGAACAGGTGCAGAGGTCTGCTCAACAGGTTGATGAAACCATGCGTCGTGCGGCTGTCTTATTAACAGCCATAATGAAGCAAAAAGAATCTTTAGATGGAGACCAAGCTCAACTAGATTTCGCTAACCAAATTGATAAGCTAGATACTGAACTTAGTGATATACAGGATATTCCTACTCGTTCTCGTTTATATCAGGAAGGTGTTCATAATATAGTTGATGGTCTTCTTAAACAACACCCTGGGATGTCTCCAGTGGTTCAAAAGACCATTGGAGTACAGGCATCTCATTATATACGTCAGAACTATTTAAAAGGCATTGGTGATTTAGGCCGACAACATGCGGCTGACTTTAAAGCTTTTGTTAATAATTCTGTTAAAGTTGCAGCATTAGCTAAATCTGACGCTGAAGGAAATCAGCTTAAAAAGAATGTACTAGATGCAATTGACCGTGAACGTGATGCTGGTTTAATTCCTTCTAATCAGGCTGATTTAGATAAGACTAATTTTCTTCATGCTACTCAACTAGAAAAGGCTAGTGAATTATTAAGACAGGCTACTAATCCAAAAAATCCTAGTATACATGCTGAAGAAGCTTTGCTTAATATGACTCCTGAAGGTTCTGGTTTACGTCCACAAGAGTTACAGAGTTTAACTGAAAGATATCTACACTATCAGGACCAAATGTTATTAAAAGGTAACCAAGAACACGAACAACAGTTAGCTATCTTGAGAGATAAACTTTTACATAAACAGATAACTCCTGATTATGCATATGCACATGGTTTATCTAGGGCAGAAATTGAAGCCAATACTCCTGATTATGTTCCACCAGTACAAACAAATGAAACAGCTTATAATCATATTTTAGCTGAGATGCATAAAATTAATAATATACCTGACTTAGAATTTTTTAAATCTAATTATATAGACACTGCTAGAGTTCCAAATGGAACTAAGATTCAATTAGCTAGCGATTTTAATGCATATTATAAACAAGTCACTGCTAATACTAAGCGAGGTAATAACGAGGTAATTGAGCAGTTTACTAATACCTTTAAAGAATATGACCCAGAAATTCATACTCCTTATGATTTTCCAGAAAATCTATCTTTTTATAACACCACTCTAACACATTTAAAAAATGCTTTAAACGATAGAGATAAACTAGATGAACGTATAGCGGCTTTAGGTGAAGCTGTAAAATCAGTACAGGAAAACTTTGGTCCAGGACTTCAAAAATCTATTAATAGAGCAATTAAAGAAGGTAGGAAACTTTCTCCATTTCAAGAGAAATTTGAACAAACTATAGCTCCATTCTATAAATCTAAGTGGGAATCTGCTGGTATTCCTACACCATACGTTATACCTAAACCAAAAGAAACTCCAACACCTAAACCAACTCCTGAAGCTACTGGTCCAACTCCATCATCTGAGCCAGCACCAGAACCTGAGATGACCCCAGGTGCAGGTGCAGAAATGAGACCCGAACCATGAGTGAAGCTACTGATGATTATTTCCAAGCCGAAAAATTAGCTAAAGAAAAACGTGATGGAACTGATTCATTAACTGAGGAAGAATCTTTTACTCAGGCTTATCAGCAACAAGGTATGAAAGGTGTCATAGAGAAGCCACTTAGCCTGGGTCAATTTTTATACATAGTTGCATTAGAAACATTCCCTGAAGCCACTATTGGTGGTTCTATTGGAGGACATTTACTTAAAGGTGCCGCTCAATTAGCCACTAATAACGATACAGTAGCAGAGGTAGCTGAATTTGTTGGCAATTTAGTAGGTGGTGGATTAGCAGCAGGTCAGGTAAGTAGTCTTATTAAAACTTTAGGAGAATCACCATTAGAAAACGCTTCATTAGAAGAGTTAGATACAATTGTTGGTTATTTACCTACACAGATAAAACGACCGCTATTAGAAAAAATTCAAAATGTAGTTGGTACTGTAGCCTCTGATGAAGAAGCTGTAAAACTTGCTCAGCAGGAAATAGAGAAAGTAATTGGACCATTAACCGGCGGTACGGTTGGAAGATTAGCTATTGAATCTCCAGGTATGCGAAAGAAATTACTTGAAGCTTCTCAAGAGGCTAGTGAACGTGGTACTAAGATTCAAAAGAAAATTCTTGACGCTCAAACAGCAGAAGATAATAAACAAAAAGCTTCGTTGTATGAACGTCTAAAATTTCATTTGAAGAATCCTCAAATAGCGTTGATTAATGCTCAGTTAGCTAATCCCAGAATAGTTATGGCTAAGGCTGTTACCGACGCTTTGAACATGCAGGTACAAACTTTATTTCGTGGCATTGGAATAGGTCAGGCATACGGTAGGCAAGCTGGTGTTAAGACTATTTTAGCTTCTGTACAAGGACAAAGAGAAGCATTACGAGACGGACTTAAATGGTTGTCTAAAAGCCTTTATTCTGGTAAAGCTGAATTTCAAGAATCATTAGGATTTTTAGAAAAAACTGAAGGTTTTGCTTTAGACAGCTATCGTGAAATGCCTTATCAAAAGGCTTTTCGTATGCTCGGAGCATTGGGTGGATTAGGACGACGCTCAATTACCGCTATCGACCAGTTTAGTAAAACTCTATCCTATCGAGCAGCGGCTCGTATGTTATCATATCAAGAAGGATTGGAGGAAGCTGAAAAACTAGGTTTAAATAATTGGGCATCAATTGATAAATTTGCTTCTGACTATTCTGAAAATCAGATGGCTTATTTATCAGATGCTCTTCACGAAAAAGTAGTTAAGTATATGAACTATTATACCTTTACTGACACTGGAGATTTATCAAGATTACTGGCTGGTTTTACTAATAGATTTCTGTTAGCTAAATTAGCTATTCCATATACCCGTACACCAGTTAACCTGATTTCAGAGGGTTTATATCTTAGTCCACTAGCGCCAATAACAACAGCATTTAGCAAGGCAATGGCTGGAGCAGATGTGGTTGAACGTAATATTGCAATGGCCAAATGGGAACTTAGTTCGTTACTTTGGGGATTACTTGGTTATGAGGTAGCTAAAGGTAATTTAGTTGGTCACGGTCCAATGGGCTTGACTAGGCAATACTGGCCGCTTAGAAATCGGGC
>Ga0126381_100007320_pt1 | contig 12272 bp, 11 predicted proteins | sample PanSoiMetPlot_28_FD_96465 | JGI IMG/M metagenome (GOLD analysis project Ga0126381, IMG submission 96465) | Tropical forest soil microbial communities from Panama - MetaG Plot_28 | ecosystem: Environmental > Terrestrial > Soil > Tropical forest > Bulk soil | place: Panama | collected 2016-02-17
CGAGCAGACTAACGTGATGCTCGATATCCAGCCGGAAAAAGGCCATCGCATGCTGATCCAGAGCTACCCCGGAGGAATCGAGAGCGGCACCGACTGGTATCAGAACGATGCCGGTGTCGTCCTCACGGAGACCACCATCCGTCAGACCCCGTTCAATATCGCCGGCACTCCAGTAGCATTCCGCGCGCGCCGCGCGATTCAATATGGCGGCAACATCGACGAAGTGGTCCGCGAACTGGAAACTCACAACAACGGCCTCTACACTAACGAATGGCTCATCGGCGACGGCAAAAATAATGAGATCGCCATGTATGAACTGGGCACCAACCACACGCGCCTGTGGCGGAGTTCGAAGAACGACTGGTTCGGCAACACCCCCGGATTCTACTGGGGCAACAACAATTCCAAGGACCTGACCGTCAACCTGGAGTATCTGCCCGATCCCAAAGGCATGCCGCAGTATATTCCGTACGTCCCTGCCATCCGCGACCTCGCGTGGCAGGATCTGTACCGCAAATACGACGGGCAGATCAATGAGCAGTTCGCGTTCCTGGCATTTCGCACCGCGCCTCTGGTTGCGGCCTCCACCATGGATGCCAAGGTCGTGACCGCCGACATGGCGAACCGGCTGATGGTCTGGGCCGCGATTGGGCGGCCGAACCAGAGCGTTTGGTCCGCACCTGTCGGGAATGTGGGACCAAATCATGGTCTCTATCCCGGCGGCTATCGGCTGTTCAGCGCTGAACCATCTGAGAGTCTTCGCCGGGCCGTGCAGGAGAACGAAAGGCAACGCCTCGTCCCGGCTCACGATGCACAGAAACGCGAGGATAACTCAGCCCCACCTTCTTTCAAAGACCGCCTATGGAAAGGGTGGCTGCTGCCTGCATCCGACTCCGACCGGTGGTTTGTAGCGGGCTCCGCAGCGTATTACAGCCTGCTGCAATCTGATGACGTCCACCAGGAGCTCGAAGCCGAGCGCATCCGCTATCGAGGCTTGAAGCTGGCACCCGAAAATCCCTCGACCGCGTTCCGCATCGAGGAGATTAAAGGTGTGCTGTTCCTGGACGCGCTCCGCCAGAAGATGGGAGATGACGCGTTCTTCAAACTGATGGACGATTACTTCGCGGCGAACACAACGAAGACGGTGACGGCGCAGTCGTTCCTCGAGAAAGCCGGGGCGGCGTTCACGTTCCCCGACCCGGGCGATGGCCCTGCGTACCTGCCAGGCGATATTGGCCGACGGCTCGGATCGGCGATTATCGTGTACGGCACGGTGCAGGAAGCAGGTACAAACCGCTACGCCGCCGAGCAGTTGCAGAGTCGCTACCGTGACGGTGCTCAGATGGAGGTACCGATCGCGAAGGACTTCGAGGTATCGGACGATCAACTCAAGCATCGAGATGTGATCTTCGTCGGTCGTCCGGAGACTAACTCGGCGCTGGCGGTCTGGGCAGGCAAGCTCGGCCTGGATTACGCCGGCGCCGTGTTCAGGGCGGGTGATAAGACGTACGCATCGGAGCGTGATGCCCTGGTGCTCGCTGCGAAGAATCCGCTGGACGCAACGCATATGGTCCTGGTCTACGCCGGCAACGATCCGCTACACACCGCAGAGGCGCTGAGAACCGAATACGCGCAGACGCCCTACGTCGTATTGCAAGATGGCAAGGCGTTGGAGAGTCGTCGTCGCCGGTAGCGCCGGCGATTCGATCGCGCGTTGCCGCCCGCGAGCTGCGTTCCTACGTGACGTTGAACAGCAGCTTGAAGCCGTAGTCCATGTGCAGCTGCTGATGACAATGGAAAAGCGTGAGGCCGTCCATTGCAGGGGTCACGTCCGCTTCGACTTTGCGGAATCCCTTCACCAGCACGACGTCCTTCAACATGCCGGCAGTCGGTTTGCCGTACACGTTTACTAACTCGAAGCTGTTGCGATGCAGATGGACGGGATGCGGATCGTCGGTATGGTTGTCGAAGACCAGACGATAGCGTTTTCCCCTCGTCAAGACGCGCGGCGTGTCCTTCTCGTCGAATTCCTTGCCGTTGACCGTCCAGTGGTTGAAATGGCCAGTGCCGCCGTTGATTTTGCCGAACACCAGCGGAATCGTTTCGTCCGGGTTTGGCGCCGTCCGGCTCTCGCCGAAGACTGTGTAGTCCCAAACGCTCTTCGGCGGCTTAATCCACCGTGGTTCGCCGCTCCGGCCTCCATACTCGATCACGATGCCCATTCCGTTCTTGCGATCGTCGTCCATCGGAGTGCCGAGCACCCACACACCGGGATTGTTCATCTCAACGATGGCAGAAATGCGTTCCGCCGTCCCCAACTCGAGTACGTCCACAGCCTGGGGATGCGGCACCGGATTGCCGTCCAGAGCAACCACCGTGAACCGGTGGCCGGAGAGCGCCAGCTTGATGTTCTCTGTCGCACTGGCGTTCAGGATGTGAAACAGAACGCGCTGGCCTTCCTTCACGCGTACCGGCTCCCCGAACCCCAGGCACTTGCCGTTGATCGTGAACCGCTGGTAGCCGATCTCCCAGCCGTTCGGCTTCTCATCCGGCTTCTTCGGCGGCGCGGGACCGGCATCCTCGTCGCTCTCTTCCATCTCCTCGGCACCGAAAAACGGCTCCCATTCGTGCGTCGCCAGGAATACTTCCTGGTCGTATTGTCCGGCGTTGTTCTTCGGCTCGATGTAGACGAACGCGAACTGGCCCGTGTAGGTGCCGCGGCAGGTATCGGACATCGGCATCACGTGGGTATGCACGAAACGGGCGCCAGGCGGCTGCGGCGTCAGTCGATAGCGGATGTGTCCGCGGGCGGGAACCGCCAGACTTTTCTGTTCGGCTGCGCCATCCACCGCGGCCGAGACGATCTGGCCATGCCAATGGACCAGCTCGGGCGCGTCGGTGTCATTGAACAGATCGACCGTAACCGGCACGCCTTCCTTCAGCCGAATCAGCGGACCCGGCACTTCGCCGTTATATCCGATCGTGCTGATGGTGTGGCCCTTGGCGATATCGACCAGCACCGGCGCGATGCGCAGCGTCACGTCGGCCGGCCCGGCGTGCAGTTCCGAATCTGCCGTATCAGGTGTCCGGCAGCCGGACAAGATAGCTGCGCCTGCCAGAGAGCCTATCAGTTCGCGCCGAGTCACGTTTCGAGTGCCTCCGCTAGTGCCTGGTCGAATACGTCCGGTTCCGCGCAGATCCGCATTACGCCTTCCAGACTGGCGAAGCGCCGCACAAACTCGGCCGTGACTTGAATGAATCGCGATCCCGTAAGCATCGTGACGCTCTTCAGCACGTTCTTATGCGCGTTCAGCCAGGCGGCCCAGTCACCGCTTACTTCAATCGAGGCGCCGCGCACGTCGCGCGCATCGATAAACAGCTCGATGGGACCGGAATCCGCCATCCACTCGTCCAGCGACTTCATCGGGGCATCGCCGAATTCGCCGACATCGGTTCCACTGATGCGCAGCACTACTACGCGGCTCGCGGGCTGCTCGAACCGCAGACTGCAGTGGATCCCGTCGTAAGAAATTTCACGTGGCTGGCGAACCAAGTCGGGCACAGGTCAATAATATCTCAGCGGGCGCTCTCGGACGACTTGTCATGCATATCGGAATCTGATATAACGGAATCCGATCATGAAACCGGAACCCGACGATTATCTTCCGCTGGCCCCTGCCACACTGCACATCCTGCTCTCGCTGGCCGGAGAACCGATGCACGGGTACGGCATCATGCAGGAGGTGCTGCGCCAGTCAGGCGGCCGCGTCAACTTGGGGCCCGGCACTCTCTATGACAACCTGCAGCGGTTACTGAAGCACCGCATGGTGGAGGAGGTTCCGGGACCTCGCGAAGCGGAAAGCTCCCGCCGCCGTTACTATCGGCTGAGCCCGCTCGGGCGCGGCGTGCTCTCCCAGGAAATCGTGCGACTGGAAGACGTAGTGCATGAGGGCAGAATGCGCCTCCGCTCGCTCAAACCGAGGAGGGCCTGATGCTGCGATGGCTGTATATCCAATTAATCTGGCTTCATCCAGCGCCGTTCCGTTGGCGTTTTGGCGACGACATGCTGGACGATTTCGACCGCTCCGCGAATCGCACTAAACCGCGCTACTTCGCCGACGCCGTTGTGTCGCTCGCGCGCCAGTGGCTGTTGCGCCCGGAGTTCCGCCGCCCTGAGGCGCCAGTAGCGACGGCGGAGGCTTTGCTCGGGACAGTGCCCGTGCCGGCGTTTCAAACCATCGAGACCTACAAACCGCGCCCCGCGGCATTGTTTCAGGGCGGGTTTCTGGCAATTCTCTCGATTCTCCTCGCGGTGGTGCTGATTGGTAAGGGCGGCGGCGGCGCGCGGCCGTTTCTCATCGGTGTGCCGTCTGGCAGGCCCGGTCTCTTCCCGATCGATACCAATTCGGCGGCTGGCAGCGACCTCAACACCACCGTCAAACTGGGACCGAACCCCTTCGACGCCTGGCTGAAGCTCGCCGGGCCCTATTTTCTCTCGATGCCTGTGCTGCGCGTGCTCGACACCGATCGCGATTTTACGCTTTCGCCGTGGGAGATCGCGAACGCCCCGGCCGCGCTTCGCAAACTGGACACCAACCACGAGAGCAAGGTGACAGGCGAGGAATGCGGGTTGCACATCGATCCGAATTCCCTGCCCCCAGCGATGCCGGCGCAACTTCGCCGGCGGTTCATGAGCTATCATCCGGTGCTGGCCGTTCTAGACGCCGATCATAACGGCGAAATCTCGGCCTGGGAGATCGATCATGCGGCCGCGGCGCTGAAGACGCTCGACCGCAACCATGATGGTTACCTTACCGCCAACGAGTTGATTCCATCCGACATGGCGGTCCGCGCGGGCCTGCGGTGAGCTTGGCAGCTCACATGAAGACAGCGTTTCTAATCGCTGTTCTGTCCGGCGCCTTGTTGCAAGCCCAGCCGGCGCCCCCGCCAGCCTCACCCAGATTCGATGTCGTCTCGGTCAAGACGTGTAAGCCGGGCGTTATGGTGGCCGGCGGCTCATCGCCTGGAAGCCTGCACATCGGATGCGGGGTGCTGGCCAACACCGATAACACCGGGCTGATTCAGGTCGCGTATAACAGGTATGCAGGCGGCCAACTGACTGCGTATGGAATGATTCCCATTGAGGGCGCCCCGGATTGGATCCATTCGGAAGCGTTCGAAATCGACGCCAAATCGGACGGTCACCCGAGTATCCAGATGATGGAAGGCCCTATGATGCAGAAAATTCTGGAGGACAGATTCAAGCTCAAGATTCATCGTGAGACCCGGCAGGGACTTGTTTATGACCTCGTTTTGGGCAAAGGCTCTCCAAAGTTGAAACCGTACAAGGGAGGAGCCTGTATACCAGTGGCTGTAGGCCGTTCCTTGCCACCTCTGACCTCTGGCCAACGCTATTGCAGGAACCTGGTGGGCCGTGGCTCGGTTGACTTCGAAGGTGGTACGCTGTCGTTTCTCGCCGGCCTGCTCGGCGGTCTTGTCCTGGATCGTCCTATTATCGACAAGACTGGTATTACGGATTACTTCGAGATTCACCTCGTGTTTTCACTTGAAGATTCCGCGGCGTCTCGACCAGCGATGCCTGATCCGGGCTCGCCCGCCGAGGTTAGGACTCCAGACGCTCCCGACATATTTCAAGCCATTCAGGAACAACTCGGCTTAAAACTGGTGCCGGCCAAGGGGCCCGTGGACGTGTTGGTGATCGATCATATCGAGAAGCCCTCCGAAAACTGATACGCCCCGCCGGACTTTGCCCTTGATATCGAAAGCGACATTCCATCCTCTGAAGTCCCCGCAAAAACACAAAAGCCGCCACGCGCCTCGCGGCGCGTGACGGCCTTCGCTTCTGTGTCGGCGGGAGCCGTTTACACAGCCAGGTACAGGGTGTTGCCTTGGCGATTCACCAGCAGCAGCGTCTCATCGCCGGCGTGCCGCAGAGCCTTTTGGAACTCATCCGTGTTGTGCACCGCCTGGTGATTGACTTCCTGGATCACGTCGCCGCGCTTCAGCCCGTTGGCTGCCGCCTGGCTGCTCGGATCCACTTCGGTCACCACCACGCCCGTCGTGCTCGCCGGCAACTGCAGCTGCCGTGCCGTGCGGGCGTTCAGGTCTTCCACAGAGATGCCGTCCATGGCGCCGTCGGTCGCGTTGTCGTTCTTCTGGAGCTTCGCAGTCTCGGTGGGGAGTTCAGCCAGCCGTGCGCTCACCTGCCGCTCGCTGCCGTTGCGCAGCAGCGTGACGTTCACGTCGGTGCCCGGCTGCATCAGCGAAAGATTCATGCGAAGCTGAGCGCTGTCGTTCACCGGCTTGCCGTTGATCGCCAGAATGATGTCGCCCTTCTCGATGCCCGCCTTGGATGCGGGGCTATCGGGCGTCACGTCGCCGACGAGCGCACCGCGGACGTCCTTCTCGTGGAACGCGCGAGCCAGGTCGGGAGTGACTTCCTGAGCCATCACGCCCAGGTATGCGCGGGTCACCTTGCCAGTCTTCAGAATCTGGTCCATCACGCTGCGGGCCACATTCACCGGCACGGCGAAACCGATACCCTGGTTGCCTTCCGATCCGTGCGACAGGATGGCGGTGTTGATGCCCATCAGCTCGCCGCGGTCATTCACCAGCGCGCCGCCGGAGTTGCCGGGGTTGATGGGAGCATCGGTCTGAATGAAGTTCTCGTAGTCTTCGATACCGAGATTGCTGCGGCCAGTCGCGCTCACGATGCCCATGGTCACCGTATCGCCTAAGCCGAACGGATTGCCGATGGCCAGCGCATAGTCGCCGGTCTGCACCTTATCGGAGTCGCCGATCACCACAGAAGGCAGGCCGTTCGCTTCAATCTTCAGCACCGCGATGTCCGTCTTGGGATCGGTACCCACTACGCGCGCTTTGAAGTCACGCTTGTCGGAAAGGGTGACACGCACGTCGGTAGCGCCATCCACCACGTGGTTATTGGTGAGGATGTAGCCGTTGGGGCTGACGATCACGCCGGAGCCCAGGCTCTGCTCGCGCTCGCGCCTCGGCTGGCGTGGACCATCGGAATCATCATTGAACTGATCGCCGAAGAACTGCCGGAAGAACGGGTCCATCTGCGGCATGTTCCTGGCCGGAGTCTTGACCATCTTCGACGAAGAAATATTGACTACCGCCGGCAGCACGCGTTTCACCACCGGGGCGAAGGTGTTGTGGCTGGACGGCTCATCCGGATTCGCGAAGCGCAGCGAAGCCGGGGGGTTAGCGTTCTCCATACGGCCGGCCGCGGCCACCGCCAGGCCACCCAAGCCGCCTGCCAGCGCGAGCCCAAGACCCGCCGCTAAGGGACGCTTCGAAATCCAATCGAACTTCATGTATCCTCCTCAGCTATAAGGACGCAGAGCGGGCCTAGGACGATTGTCACGACAAGTCGGTATTCCGTGTCCCGGCGATTGGGTAGGACTACGTATTCGCCCCGCGCGACCGCAGCAGAGTAGCGACTTCCGGCTTCCGGCACTTGACAGCACGCCGTAATGGGGTGTCGCCGCGCCTGTCCCGCACATCCAGGACGGCGCCGCACTCCAGGAGCGCCTCGGCAACCTCGACGTTTCCCCGGCGCGCCGCCATGTGCAAAGGAGTGCAGCGCATCACACCCGGCGCTGCGTTCACATCCGCGCCGGCACGCACCAGGGTACGCACAACCGCCGCGCCGCCGTCCCTCTGGCATTCATTTGCCAGCGCATACAAGGGAGGGTGTCCGCCCGAATCCGGCGTATTCGGGTCGGCCCCCAGGCGGAGCAGCAACTCCACTATGTGGCCATCGGCCGCCGCCGCCGCGACGTGCAACAGTGTGCGCCCGGCGGTTCGCGCGTGAACCAGACCGGGTGCACTCATGAGGATTTCTCGTACCTCGCACGTCAGGCCGCTGCGGATCATGACCTGCAACAGGCCGGCAGCAATCGTCGGGTCCGATGTCCCGATCAATCGGACCGCGGAGCCGGTGTCGCCGGTCCGGGTTGCCGCAACGGCAGCATCCAGTTCGAGCTGTCGTTTCCACCGGAGATCCATTTCGGCCTCCAGCTGCGGTGCGCTGACTTGCGGAGCCGCTCCTCGATTCACCACGTACGACGAGAAGTGCTCGAAGAACGCCAGCAATGCGCTCCGCACAGGTTCCCGGATATCCACGCTGTCGAGGGCCTCCTGCATGTTCGCCATCCACGCGTTTCGCTCCTTAGCGCCGATCGTGAAACGCATGTGCGATTCGCGCAGACTCAGCCACCACCGGCCCTGCGAAGCCTCGCTCGGGCCGCCCAGAAACTGCACGAGAAACGCCGCAAACGCGTTGATAGCGCAGTGCATGGTTTTGCCGGGGAAGAATGGGCGCAGCACAGGATCGACGGCTACACGGGCATAGAACGCCTCAGACAGGCGCCGGCACCCCTCCTCTCCGCCGACCGCCTGAAACAGCGAGCGTTCGGGGGAGGCCATTACCGCTTCTTCAGTTCTTCGTCGATGATCTTCTTCATCGGTTCCAGCTCCAGCGAGCCGTTGTACTTGCGCCCGTTGATGTAGACCGAGGGAGTGCCTTCGACGCCGGCCTTCTCGCCATCATCCAAATCCTTGACGACCGCTTTCTTCGTCTCCGCTGAGTTGATGTCAACCTGGAAGCGCTGCATGTCGAGACCGACATCCTTCGCCAGCGAACTGATCGTCGTCATGGATAGGTCCCGCCGGTGCGCGAACAACGCATCGTGCATCTCCCAAAACTTCCCCTGCTGATGCGCTGCAATGGCCGCGCGCGCCGCCTGCCCCGCTTGCGAATGTGTGTCGAGCGGGAACTCCTTGAAGATCAGTCTCACCTTCCCCGGGTATGTGTCCAGCACTGCGTTGAGCTTGCCGACCCCAAGCGAGCAGTACGGACACTGGAAATCGGAAAACTCTACCAGCGTGATGGCCGCGTTGGCTGGACCGCGCGTCGGTGACCCCGCAGTGGGAATCGTCACCGGATCTTCCAGCAGCTTCTCCGGCTGCGGACCATGCGCCCATCGCGACGTCTTCACTGCTTCGATGGCGTCGTTCTCGTTTTTGCCTGCTCGCAGCGCATCGCCCATCACTCCGGCCGTGCCCTTACTCCACGAACACTGAGGATCGTTCACGCGGCACTCCGCCACCTTCATCCCGCAGCCGCACGTGCAGTCGTGATTCCGTAGCAGGCGGAGCAGCGCACGCACCTTTACCGGCGTCAATCCGGAAAAATCGACTCCAGGCAGGCTGCTGACGGTCTTCCAATCGGGCTGGGCCAGCAGCAGCGCCGTTCCGAGCGCGGCACAGACAGCAATCTTCCGCATTCATCTATGGTAACGCCGGCGGTCTTGCCGCCGGCGAGTCAAGTGTTACCGAATGATCCCCTTCCGCACCGCGTACAGGATCAACTCCGGCACGCTCTTGAGATTCAGCTTCTGCATGATCTTGGCGCGGTGAGTCTCGACCGTGTAGACACTCAAATTGAGGCTGTTGGCAATGTCCTTGCTCGATTTGCCCTCTGCCACAAGCTGCAACACCTCCCGCTCCCGAGGTGAGAGCAGTTCGTACGTATCTTCGGCGCCGGTGCGCTCCAGCTTGCGCATGTAATCCTCCAGCAGCACCTTTCCCACCGCCGGGCTGAAGAACGATTTGCCTTCCGCCGCCGCCCGAATCGCGCGCGCCAGGTCGGCCTCCGCCGAGTCCTTCAGCAGGTACGCGCGCGCTCCAGCCTTCAGCGCACGCAGAACGTAGCCTTCATCGGAGTGCATGCTCAGCATCACCACCTGCGTCTCCGGCCGCTTCTCTCGAACCTGGCGACATGCTTCTATGCCGTTCAGGTCGGGCATCCCGACGTCCATTACCACCACGTCCGGCGAAAGCGAGTCCGCCATGGCCACGGCCTGCCGGCCGTTCTCTGCCTCGCCCACGACGACGAAATCGGACTGCTGGGCCACCACCAGCCGCAGACCCGCGCGGATGAGATTGTGATCGTCCGCCAGCAGCACACGCAGCTTCTTCATACTGGCAGCTCGGCCCGCACTGTGCTTCCCTGCCCCGGTCGCGAATCGATTGTCAACGTGCCGCCCAACCGGCGCACCCGCTCCTCCATCCCCAGGATGCCGAGACCCCGCTGGCGCCGGGGATCGAAGCCTCGCCCATCGTCACCCACCGCCACCACGATCCGGCCCGCGTTCTGCTCCACCCGCACGCGCGCGTTGCGAGCCCCCGAGTGCCGTACGGCGTTGTTCAACGCCTCCTGCACAAGCCGGTAAATCGTCACTTTGTACTCGTCCGGAAGATCCTCGGCCACATTCTCCGACTGCACATCGACTTCAACCTGGCTGGTACGCGATACCTCGCGGCCCTGCCATTCCAGCGCCGCTACCAGCCCGAGGTCGTCCAGCATCCCAGGCCGCAGCAGCAGAGCGAGGTTGCGCACCGACTGCACCGCGCGCTCCGCCACCGACTTCATGTGGTTCACTTGCTCCTGAACCTCCGGCCGATCGGCAGGCAGCGTGGCGGAAAGCCTCCCCACGTCCACCAGCAGGGCACCCAGAGTCTACCCCACCTCGTCGTGCAGTTCGCGCGAAATGTTGCGCCGCTCCGTTTCCTGCGCGTCCACCAACCGCGCCGAAAGCTGCTCCAACTCGCCGCGGCTGTGCGCCAACTCGGCATAGCGGCTGCGCATCTGCCCTTCCAGCCGAAGGATGTAAAGCATACTGACGCCGATCAGCAGAAAACCGCTGGCCAGCGAAAGCACGATTGACCGCGTCAAACCGCTCTGCAACTCCGCGAACTGGGCCACCATTGCCTGGTCCGTGAGACGAAGCTGCTGGTCATTCCACGCGCGCAGCTCGTCTGACTGCCGCAGCATTTCCATCTCGAGAGTATCGAGCACGTCGTTGCGAGAGAAGAGCCGCCGGATGGCGTCGAGCTGCGCCAACATCTCGCGCTGCGCCCGGTCCGCCATCAGGCGGCGCGCTGCGCCCTCGGCTGCATGCATCTCGTTCAGATCGCGCAACGCCGCCAGACCGGAACCGAGCATGATGCCCAGCAGGCACAGGAACACAACGACCAGGAACCAATGCAGTGTCTGCGGTACCGCCTGATCTGTTTCGTCGCGCCCCACACCTTCATTATCCCGGTAACGCCGGCGGTTCGCCCGCAGGGCGCCTTGCCGCCGGCGAGTGACTATGTCACCGGCCCCGGATTGAACGGCGAGAGCGCGTTTCCCAGTCCCCACTTCTCCGCCCACGGCCTCGCTCTCCCGCTCGCGACCTCCAGGATATATCGGAAGATCTCCCAGCCGACCTCCTCGATCGTCGCTTTTCCAGTGGCAATCCGCCCGGCATCGATATCGATGAGGTCCGGCCACTTTTCCGCCAGAGCCGTCCGAGACGAAATCTTCACCACCGGGACCAGTGAGAGGCCGTACGGACTGCCCTCGCCCGTCGTGAAAACGTGCAGATTCATCGACGCGAGCTGCTGCGTTCCGCAGATGAAGTCGCTTGCGGGAGTAGCAGCGAATACCAGCCCTTTCGCCGTCACCTTCTCGCCGTGGGACGCCACGGCCCGAATCGCCGTGCTTCCTGCCTTCGCTACGCTGCCCAGCGCCTTCTCCACGATATTCGCCAGGCCGCCTCGTTTATTTCCCGGGGTCGTGTTTGCTGCGCGATCCGCCTGGCCAGCCGCGAGGTACTCGTCGTACCAGCGCATCTCACGGATCAGCGCGCGCGCGACGTCGGGAGTCGCAGCCCGCGGAGTCAGCAGATGGATCGCATCGCGCACCTCAGTGACCTCGGAGAACATCACGGTCGCTCCCGCGCGCACCAGCAGATCTGCCGCATAGCCCAAAGCCGGATTGCACGTAACGCCCGAAAACGCGTCGCTGCCGCCGCATTGCAGCCCGACCACCAGGTCGGCGGCCGGGAGCGTTTCCCGCCGCCGCCGGTCGAGCTGCGCCAGCCTCTTCTCGGCCGCCCGCATCATCGCCGCCACAATCTCGGCAAACCCGCGCTCGTCCTGCAGCCGCACAACGTTACCGTCCTCCAGCACCGGAAGCTCGCTCGCGAACATCCGCGCCGGCTGCAGCTTCTCGCATCCGAGGCTCACTACCAGCGGAGCGGCTCCTGCGTTCGCGTGCAGCGAAATGTGCTTCAGGGTGCGGATCGGCACCGCCGCGCCGGGCGCGTCGATCGCTACTCCGCACCCGTAGGAGTGAGTGATGGCCACGACGTCATCCACGTTCGGGTAGCGTGGGAGCA
>Ga0126381_100007321_pt1 | contig 12272 bp, 12 predicted proteins | sample PanSoiMetPlot_28_FD_96465 | JGI IMG/M metagenome (GOLD analysis project Ga0126381, IMG submission 96465) | Tropical forest soil microbial communities from Panama - MetaG Plot_28 | ecosystem: Environmental > Terrestrial > Soil > Tropical forest > Bulk soil | place: Panama | collected 2016-02-17
GCCAATGGCGGTTGACCCACCGCGAGAGGAATCACCGCGTAATTCCCGAAGCAGCGGCTCGAGTGTCACGTCATCCGGCCGCCAACGCCCCACAGAGGTACGGTAGATGGGCTGGCGCACCTGTGCAAAGCTTGCAGTCCTAACTGGACGTACCGCGTTGTGGAAAGCCAAGCAGTTTTCATCCCACTCGAGGCCGCAATGCTCAACGATACGCCGCGCCTCGGCTTCAAAATTGGAGACAAGGTTCTCATATTGCACCTCCAGCATGATGCCGGCCGGCAAGACCGCACGCCAATGCTCCATCACGGCAGCGTATTCTCGGAAATAGCGCCCGAGCTCGCCGAGATCATAAGTAAAAGGCTGATCGAGAAACAACGCAGAATAGCAGGACAGGCAAGTATCGAGCGGGTCCCGGCGCGTGTGGATAATGCGGGCGTTAGGCAAAGCCAGATGAATGAGGCCCGCGTAACAGAAGTTCGCGGGCAGTTTGTCGGTGATACATTGCGGCGTTGATCCTTGGGCGGCCTTGGTGATTCGGCGAAGATAATCACGTGCCAGAAGGCCAAAATGGTCAGGGGAATATTCGCGTGCGCTCTCCGGATAGCCAGGGGGCTGGCGGTCCATGGCCTGCAATGCCTCACGAAAATCATTCAGTTCACCCGCGGCGAATACGGCTGGGTGGGCGGCAAGAATCTGCTCTACAAGCGTCGAACCCGATCGCGGCATGCCGACGATGAACACGGGTAACCCTGATGGATCGCCAGATCCTTGCTTGTCCCGTATCAGGTCTGCCGTGAAGACTTCCCGCGTGTGTTGCAGCCTTCCCAGAAGATTCTCTTCGTCATAGCGAACCAAGGCCCGCTTCAGTGAATTACCCTTTTGTAGGTGCTGGAATGCAGCTTCATGTTCGCCCATGTCCCCCAGCGCCGCGCCCAAGGCAAAATGCAACGGCACGCGATCGGGGTGGGATAGGTTCGCTTCCTTATGTGAAAGCCTTTCAAGCGCGTTAAAACAGAAATCGCCGCGTACTGTCTTGCGCAGGCCAACCAAGCCTAAAAGATGCGCCGGTTGGTCCGGCTCAATGCTCAACGCAGTTTCATAAGCCTTGTGCGCTTCTTCCATTCGCCCCATTTCCTTGAGCGCAAGCGCTAAGTTGGCCGCAGCGGACGCCATCTTGGGATCGAGCGTCAGGGCGGCCCGAAAATGCTGAATGGCCTCGCCATGGCGGTTCAAGACGCAGAGCGAAGTGCCAAGATTGAGATGGATCAGGGGCGCTCGGGAATTTCCTGTTAAGGCTCGCTGCAATTGAGCCACCGCCTCTTCATGTCGACCCAGTTGCTGTAACGCCAAACCAAGGTTCATCCTGGCTTCTAGGAAGGCGGGACGGATGGCCAGCGCTTTTTGAAAGCACTCCTCGGCCTCTGAAGGCTGGCCGTTCTTCAGCAGCGCATTACCGAGGTTACAGTGTGCTTCGACGTAGCGTGGTTGCAACGCCAGTGCGCGTCTGTAGTAGACAAGCGCTTGCGGCGATTGGCCAAGAGCGGCGAGTGCCACCCCTAGGTTGTTGCAAGCGAAAGCATAGGCCGGCTTCAAGCGGAGAGCCGCTTCGTAGTGGGGTATCGCCTCCGCTGTTCGCTTGCACGCATGTAAGGCCAGTCCCAGGTTGTTGTGTGCTTCAGCCGAAGTCGGGTCGATCTGCGTCGCTTTTAACAACAGTGCGACTGCCTCCGGAAGCTTTCCTTGGCGTACACGGATGATACCGAGAACGTGCAGGGACGCCGCGTGACGTGGTTCACGCTCGAGCAGTGCTTCGAAGCATTGTTCGGCGCCGGCAATGTTCCCGTCTCGAAGAAGCGCTGCCCCCTCTTCGTAAATCGTCTTAAGTGACATCGTGGCAAACGTTTTGGTGACGGTCATAGAGCGATTCGGCCGGCTGGTGCGCTGATGGTTGATGGTGGCCGTTGTACCACGGATCGAATATTAGACCGAATGGGGGTCTTTAATTGTTGTTCGCAAAGCCAACTTGAAGGCTTGGTTTGTTTCCGCGCGCCGGACGTGAGTTTCGGTCTTATTATGCGTCCCGCCTTCCCGGTGAGCCGGCCGCCGGCGTCAACGACATTCACACTCATCCGTCCGAGCCGCGGGAATTCCGGCTGAGCGCGACGCGATGCCGTAACCGGGGTTAAGCGCCGATTTTCAAGTCCCTCAACATGGCGCGCAGTTGCGCGGCCCTGGCCATCCCATTCGCCGCCTCGAACCGGCTTTGCGCCCGTCGCCAAAGCGGAACAGCCTGCTTCAACACCGCCTGTCCCGCTTTGGTGAGATTGATGGCATGCTGTCGGGCGTCGCTTCTGGACGCGCCGACGCTGATCAAACCGGCTTTCTCCAGAGGACGCAGATTTTTTCCCGCCGTGGTGCGATCCAAATCGAGCTTTTCCGCCACGGTGTTGACCGAAGCCTCGCCCAGTTCATTGACAAGCGCCAGGATGGCAAATTGTGTTGCGCGCAGCCCGCTGGGCGCCAGTTCAGCATCATAGAAATTGGAAATGCGCCGCGCCGCCCGGCGTAGAGCCGAGCAATTGCATTCCCTTACGCCAAGCTTGGCTGCCTGTTCCATGAAGCGAGTATATGCTCTTAAGGCGTCGAAGACAAACGGTTGGTAAACGCGCAATTACCATTAACCGCGTCTTGAGAATTTGCTGTGCCGGAACGCGGTTTGAATCTATGGAGCCTGTGTCGGACCGCTGCAGGGACTTAAGGTTATGTCTCTTCACAGGAGTTCATTGACCTTGTTCGGAGTGCTCGTGGCTTCGCCTGGTTTGGCTGCCTCCGACGCGAGCGCGATTCCACCGCCGCCAACCCTTCCCCAACCTGTCTTTGTCCTATTGCTTTTTCTGGCCATTTTCGTAGCCGCGGCCTGGTCACTTTCCGCCTTGCTGGGGATCAGCCTCCGCTCTGTTCGGACGCGCTTCCAGCGTTGGCGCTGAAAGCGTCACCGGCCGCCACCGTGTTCGCGATGACGGCCGGCAGGTAGCGGCATGGTCATGAAGAAACCCGCGCGGCCGCCTCGAAAAACGGGATGCCCGCAAATACCACGACGAGAAGCAACAGGCCGACCTCACGCGCCACGCTCGGGATCAACGAAGTATTTGAATTATCAAACATTTTCGACCTCCATATGAGACAGTGCAAGGTATCTTGCATAGACAGTATCTTGCATCATGCTATAGCGAGGTCAAGGGTTTCAAAGATCACGAATTGTAACCGCAATGACTACAGCTGCGCGTTGCGAAAGAGACGGACCATCGACTGGCTGGGCGAGGCGCGATTATTCGGCGACGCGATCTGTTTGTCCGAGCGCGTTCAGGCTCCGCTCATCCCATACTAATTTTGCGGTACCAAGGAGTAGGATCTGGGACCACAGCCTGCCCGCCGTTGACTGGACCGCTTCAGGGCGCGCCGCGGTGTCGCCTGGCCTCGATCAATTCCAGAATGCGCGCGCTGACTTCGGCATGGGCATAGGGCTTTCCAAACGACGTGAAGCCTTCGGCCCGGCATAGTTCCGAAAGCTCACGGACCGACCCTAACTCCCCGCTCGTAACCATCACAGGAATGCCCGGCAGTTTCTTCGCGATCCAGCGCGCCAGAGCGATGCCGTCGCGCGCACCCGGCAAGCGCAGATCGGTGAAGACGAGATCAACGTCGGGGACACGTTCGAGAGTTTCGACCGCTTCGCTCGCACTGGCTGCCTGAAGCACGGCGACACCGCATCCCTGAAGATGCTCGGTCATGGCAAGCCGTATCCAAGGTTCGTCTTCGACAACCAATACCGTGTACGGACTATCCGGCAAGGCACCACTCCGCCCCCTTGAAAGCACAATGCGGCAGCCAGGGTCCGGTTCCGTACCGTTTCCGATTTTTTCATTGCATATCAATAACTAACCGGCGCGGACGGGGACGGTTATGGGCGAAAAACGCCCCAGAAACAAAGAAACAAAACCTCCTCAGCACTGTTTAATTTTGGAAGCGTGGCGCGCACCCTTCTATCTCCGCGCCCGCATTTTTCGTTCCTCGATGGCCGACGTAATCCGCGCGCTCACTTCGGAATAGCGATAGGGCTTGGGGAAGGAATAACAATTTCTCGCCTTTGCGAGTTCCGGACTTGCCTGGACACGGGCAAGTTCGCCGCTGGTCAGCATTACGGGCAGGCCGGGCCAACGTTCCACGATCCATGCGGCCAGGCCGATTCCGTCCATGTCGCCAGGCATGCGCACATCGCTGAACACAAGATCGATTTCATCATGGCTTTCCATCACACCGATGGCTTCGGCTGCGTTTGCCGCTTCGAGCACCGAGAAGCCGCACTCCTGCAAATGCTCGCGCAGAGCGAGGCGGATCAGCAACTCATCTTCAACTATGAGAACTGTATATCCGGACAAAGCGCCTCTCCCGGCCCTAACGGGGAATCGATTTTGTGGTCCGTTGACCTAGCTAGCGAGGATTTGCGGTTCCGGATCAATCATTCGCTGACCCCAAAAATGCAGAATCCTGTGCATGGAACCTGGGAGCCGGATACGCCAGGTCCCGTGATGTTCTCCATTTGCTGGGTCATTCCCGACCGGGCCGCGCTATCGTTCATTCTCCGCGAACCGGAGATTTGCCATCACGATCGAGCGGTGGCTGCTTCTTCTCACATGCGCTTTGAGTCTGTACGAGGTGGGCCAAGTCTGGTTGGTGCAAGTCTCCAGCTATCCGCTTTGGTCCTATGTGGGCCGGGACCTCTGGATGATGGCGAAAAGCGCTGGCCCAGCGCATAGAGAACCGCTGCCTACCTCTGGCAGCGCAAATATCCGTATGCAATTTGCGCCGACCGGAATGGATCTGGGTCGTCATCATATTCCCAGATGTAATAGCGGATTTGAGGCCCGGCCGCCGCGAACACTGCCGGCCAATCGGTGGTGCCGCGCCCCAGATCAGTGATACGGCCGTCGGCGGTAGTGTCCTTAACATGCAGAAACGCGATGCGATCGCGGTGGGTGCGGAGGAACGTCAGCACGTCGGCGAAACGGTCGAGCCCGAAGCCAACGCGCGTCCAATGCACGTCGACTTCGAAATGAACCAAGCGCGGATCGGTGTTGGCGGCAACGACTTCCCAGGCGGAAACCAGCCGCGGATGCCCGTCATGGGTAAGGTCGTAAACGTATTTGGTTTTGATCTCCTCATCGTGATTGTGGACGTAAAGGGTCATGCCCTTCGCCGCCGCCGCCGCACCGAAACGGTTTAAGTTGGCCGCAGTGGCAAGCGTGTCCTTGAGAGTCTTGATCCCCGGTTCGCCGAAACCCGGTGCGCCGATATTCTTTTGGCCGAGCGCCGCCGCCTCATCCAGGATCGCCCCCCACCGCGCGCCATCGAGCGGACGGTGGCTGCCGATTTGGTCGAGATCATTTTTGGCCAGCAACGCCTTGTACTCGTTGAGAGAAGAGGGCAAGCGATCGCCCAATCCTTCCATCTTGCGAAAGCCGATCGCGTGCATTCGGGCGAAGACCATATCGAGCGTTCCTTCGGAAACGGTCACGGGCCCGCCCGCCACTGCGGCTTGCATCTGGGATCTGGGGATCATCGCGCCCAGCATGTTGTAAAGTTGAAATCCGATTTTCTCTTGCGGAATTGGCGAGCAGGCGGCCCGCGCATGGGACCCCATCGCCACCAGTGTCACGACGGCAGCGCAAAATCTGAGAGCGTTCACTGCGCCGGCCGTTCAATCTTGCGGATCACAAGTTCATCCACTTCCAGGCGCCGGATACGCGCGCGCTTAATTGCCACCCTGCCGACGGCCAGCTTGCCGATGGCGAGCGCGCCGATTGCCATCGCGCCCACCGCGGCAGCGCCACAAGCCAGCGCGCCCAGAGCCAGAGTAGGCGGCGGAATTCGGTGTTTGTCCATGTCGCGCATCGGAGCCTTCATCAATAGACGAATGGAATAAGACGCCAGCTATGGGCACGGTAATCTGCGTACTGGGCGCCGAAATATCCAGCCAACAATTTCTCTTCCGAATGGATGCGCCCGATCAGGATGGGCACGAACGAAGCGGCCAAGAGCAATCCCAAAATGGAACGGAACGCCAGCGCCCAGCCCACGACGCTGATCAAGAGCCCCAGATAGCTGGGATTGCGGATGATCTTGTAGATGCCGCCGGTGACAAGGCGATGATCCTTCTGGATCGCAACCAAGCCGGAAAATCGCCGCCCCAGCACGAACACCGGCCAAATCCGCAGGATTCCACCAGCAGTGAAAAGCGCTACCCCCGCCCACCGCACATTTTCACCGCCAAAAGTGAGAAGCCCCATCCGGTCGCTATAGGCGGGCAGCCAACCATCCAAGGTGCCCACCGCCAGCACGATCCATAGCACCCAGCGATTGCCGCGATCTTCCTTTTCACCGCGGTTGAGATTGCCTTCTGTGAATGCACTGGCCCCCATCAGTGCGAAGGTGACGACGACCAGTGCGGTGCGTGCCGCGTTCGCGAAGAAAGCTTCGAAGCCACCTGCACCCCAAACCGCCAGGAGAAGCCAAATCCCGCCCGAAAGGAGCACGATGCAGAGGGTAATGAGCTTGCGCATGATCACGACCGCATCATGAGCGTCTTCTAGATGTCATAGTGCCGCCCATAGAAACGCGACCCGGTACGATGACAGACAAGGGGTGGCGGATTGCGGAAACATTGGCCGGTGATCCAGGCATAGACATGTCCGTCGGGGGCGGCGGCGGCGGCCAGCCCAGCCAGCATCAGCGCGAGACCCAATAATGCTACGATGCGCACGGGGGACATGACGGCGCCTCCGTATGGAGCCTATCACGCTCTGGCCGTCCCGCTCCAACCGCCTTAAACTGCGGTAAACATGGGGATCGCACATGCAACTCAAATCCGCGCTGATCGCCGCCAGCTTCCTCGCCTTCGCAAGCGCCGCTTTGGCCCGAGTGCCGGAAGCCGTGACCACCGACCCGCCGGTGGACAAGGCCCATCCTGCCGCCATGGATTATGTGCGCATCCCTAGCCACGGCGCACTGCTCAACGGCGTGCTCTACACCGCTTCCGGCGCCAGCCCGCACGCCGGTGTGGTTTTGCTGCACGGATTTCCCGGCAATGAGCAGAATCTAGATCTGGCGCAGGCGATCCGCCGCGCCGGAATCAATGTACTGACACTGCATTATCGCGGCGCCTGGGGTAGCCCCGGCAATTTTTCCTTCACGCACGCGGCCGAGGATGCCGACGCGGCCGTTCAGTTCATGACAAACAACGCAGCCAAATACGCCACCGATCCGGCACGGATATTCGTGATCGGCCACAGCATGGGCGGCTGGCTGGCCGCAAGCGCCACCGACCATGCGCCAACCGTGGCCGGCCTGGTAATGATTTCAGCATGGGATATCGGCGCGCAGGGCCCGCGCTTCCGTGATCCCGCCTTCCGCAAGAAACAAGCGGCCGGCGATTTCGGCGAGAACGTGATTCCTCTTGCCGGAACGTCGGCGGATGCCCTGATGCAGGAAGCGGCCGCGAACGCTTCCCAATGGGATTTCGTGGACCACGCGCCCCAGATCAAAACGCGTCCGGTGCTGATCATCACAGCCAATGATGGGCTCACTCCAGACAATCTGCGGCTGGGCAAGGCGTTGCGCGCCGCCGGCGACAAGGATGTGAGCGAAATGCATATGGACACCGACCATCCCTATTCCGATCATCGCATCGCGCTGGAAACCGCGATCGTGGATTGGCTTCAGAAACATGTGGAAGCGGCGACACATTGATGACGCCCGATGGCATGATCATTCTTCCCTGCCCGCATGCGCCCAAGGCGGTGATGGACCGGCTGGCTGTTTCGGTCGCCGCCCATGGTATGACGGTGTTCGCCCGCATCGATCATGCAGCGGCGGCGAAAGAGGTGGAGATGGTGCTTCCTCCCACCGAGGTGCTGATCTTCGGCAATCCCAACGGTGGAACGCCTTTGATGCAGGCCGCGCAAACTTTGGGTATCGACTTGCCGCTTAAGGCGCTGGTCTGGCAAGACAACGCGGGCAAGACCTGGCTTGGCTATAACGATCCCCGATGGCTGGCCGAACGCCATGGCGTGACGGGCCATGAGAAAATGCTTGAGGCGATGACAAAGACATTGGCCGCGGTGGCGAAAGATGCGTGCTAGCCTAGTCCGGCAGGCGCGGATGCGCTTCGCTCCGGACCGATAATGCGGTGCCCATCGACGCCAATACGACAGTACCAATTGCGGCCCACTGCAACAGGGAAAGCTGCTCATTGAGCAGCAATAATCCCATCAGCGCCCCCACGGCCGGTTCCAGACTCATCAAGGTGCCAAATGCCTGGGCAGGGAGACGCCTCAGTGCCACCATCTCAAGTGAATAGGGCAGCGCGCTGGACAGGCCCGCGACCAAAATTCCCCAGGCGAGATTGTGTGGCCTGACGAGCGCCCATCCAGCATGCGCAAAACCAATGGGCGTGATGACCAGTGCGGCCACGATACTGCCCAGAACCGTAGCGTATTGGCCGTGCGCGGCGCCTGCCTTCTGTCCGAAGATGATATAAAGGGCCCAGCAAAAGCCCGCACCCAACGCCAGCGCCGTGCCGCTCCAGGACAGACCCGCGGCATGACGGATGGGGAGCAAAACTACAAGCCCTGCGACCGCCAACGTGACCCAAAGAAAATCGGCCGGCTTGCGCGACGAGAATAGCGCCACCGACAGGGGTCCAGAAAATTCCAGCGCCACCGCGATTCCCAGCGGCACGGTGCGGAGTGCCATGTAGAACAGGAAATTCATGACGCCCAGGGAGGCGCCGTAAATCAGTAGCGCGAGCCAATTGTCGCGCGTCATCCGCGCGCGCCAGGGCCGACTCAAGGGAACGAGGATCAGCGCAGATAAGCCTACGCGCAACGCTACGGTGCCCTGCGCCCCCACCAGAGGAAATAACTGCTTGGCCAACGAGGCACCGGTCTGGAAGCAGAACATCGCCACCAGCAATGACCCTACGGCAAGCCACACGCCGCCTCTCGGTGTGGATATCATTTCACGGACCCCTTCGCAGCTTTTATGGGGGCCCGGTGGGGCGGGCGCAACCCTGGCGGACGGGTTTGACGCCGCGTGCCTAAACCCCCAACATGGCAGAAAAACAAGGGGCAACCCCCCGCGGGTTCCAGGGCGAGGATTTCATGAAGCGTACTTTTGTGATGTTCGTGGTCGCGGCCATGATTGGCGGCTTTATCGCGGGCATGATCGTTCACGCCACCCTGTCGCCGGCAGGCGCTACCGTCGCCGCGGGCTGGTTCGGCCAAGTGACCAACATCTTTCTGCGCCTGATTAGGATGATCATCGCGCCCCTGGTGCTCACCACGCTGACCAGCGGCATCGGCCACATTGAAAGCGCGGCCACGGTGGGCCGTATCGGCACCAAGGCGATGATTTGGTTCCTCACCGCCTCCTTCGTGGCGCTGGTGATCGGCCTGGTGATGGTCAATCTGCTTCAGCCGGGCGCGGGCGCTGGCATCGCCCATGCCGCGGGAACTGCTGCCCAGGCTGGCGTGGGCCCTGCAGAGGGCGTCTCGGGGTTCCTGGAGCACCTCATCCCCGCCTCCATCTTCGACGCCATGGCGCGCAATGAAATCCTGCAGGTCGTGGTGTTCTCGATCTTTGCCGGCATTGCTATTTCTTCCGTCGGGCAAAAGGCCGCCCAGCTCCTTCACATCATCGAGCAGGGCGCCACCGTGATCCTGAAGATCACCACTTATGTGATGATGTTCGCGCCGGTTGCGATCTTCGCGGCCATCGCGGGCGCGGTCTCCACACAAGGGGTGGGCATCATCGTCACCTATGCCAGGCTGGTTGGCGATTTCTATTTCGCGCTTCTGATCCTGATTACCTGCATGGTGGTGGTGGCGGCCCTGGTGCTGCGCGGCCAGACCGCCCCCCTGATCAAGGCCATCCGCTCGCCTGCCCTGATCGCCTTTTCCACATCGACCTCCGAGGCCGCTTTCCCGCTCTTGCTGGAGTCGCTGGAAGCGATGGGCTTCTCAGCCAAGATCGTGAGCTTCGTCCTGCCGCTCGGTTATTCCTTCAATCTGGTGGGCTCGACCATGTATTGCACCTTCGCCACCATGTTCATCGCGCAGGCCTATGGCATCACAGTGCCGTTGAGCCAGCAAATCCTGATGCTCTTAATGCTGATGGTGACGTCCAAAGGCATCGCGGGCGTGCCACGTGCCTCGCTCGTGGTGATCGCGGCGACGCTCCCTTACTTCAATCTCCCGGAACAGGGCCTGTTCCTGATCCTCGCAGTGGATCATTTGATGGACATGGGACGCAGCGCAACCAATGTGATCGGCAATGGGCTCGCCTCCGCGGTGGTCGCCAAATGGGAAAACGCCCGGCCGATCCCCGTGGGCGCGCGGCCGCAAGCCATTATCTAGGTGGGCAAGACCGACAAGGGCCTTGGCCTAGACCGCCCCATCGCCCGGCGCGATTTCCTGCAAGGCGCGGCCATCACCACACTGACTGCGGGCCTGGCGCCCGAGCTTGCGGCAGCGGCTGATGCCGAAAAATCGGCGCAAGACGCGCCAGACTATTATCCGCCCATGCGGCTCGGCATGCGGGGAAGCCATCCCGGCTCATTCGAGGCGGCGCACGCGCTCCGCGATGGCGACTTCTGGAATGGCGCAACCGCGCTTCACGACACCGGCGAGGATTTCGATCTGATCGTGGTAGGCGGGGGGATCAGCGGGCTGGCCGCGGCCCATTTCTACCGCTTGGCGCGGCCCAAGGCGAAAATCCTCATCCTCGACAATCACGATGATTTTGGCGGCCATGCCAAGCGCAACGAATTTCACGTCCAGGGTCATATGCTGCTGCTAAACGGCGGCACGTTGGAGATCGACAGTCCCTATCCCTACAGCGCGATTGCGGATGGGTTGCTGAAGACTTTGGGAGTGGATCCGCCGTCATTGGAAAAGCAGTGCAACGAGCCCTCTATTTACGCGGGTCTCCGCGCGGGGGTCTTTTTTGACCGCGAGACGTTTGGCACCGACCGTCTGGTGGTAGGCGCGCCGAAAAGCGCGTCGGAGTGGAAGAATTTCCTCGCTCAGGCGCCGCTCAGCGAGAAAATGCGCGCCTCGATCCTACGCATCCAGACCGCGACCGGCGATCCCTTGCCCGGCCTGTCCTCGGATGCCAAGAAGGACCGGTTATCGCGCATCTCTTATCAAGATTTTCTTCTGACGCTTCACCATGCCGATCCTGGTGTCGTTCCTTATTACCGGCATCAGACCGACGATCTTTGGGGTTGCGGGATCGACGCGGTATCGGCCCTGGATTGCTGGGGCGTAGGCTTATCGGGTTTCCAGGGCCTCAAGCTAGCGCATGGATCAACCGACCGCATGGGTTATACACCAGCCGGTTATGCCCAGACCGGCGGCTCCTACACATTTCATTTTCCGGACGGCAACGCCTCCATCACCCGGCTCCTGGTGCGTGCGTTGATCCCTGGCGTGCTGGACGGCCACAACGCGAAAGACATCGTTACGGCAACCGCCGATTACAGCAAGCTCGATGTACCGGGTGCGCTGGTGCGCCTGCGCCTCAACCAGATCGTGGTCAGGGCGCGCAACGCGCCAGGTGGGGTCGAGATCGCCTATACGCGAGCGTCCGGCGGCGGCGCGGTCATGCGGGTCAAGGCGAAAGACTGCGTGCTGGCGGGCTGGAACATGATGATCCCATATCTTTGCCCGGAGCTGCCGGCTCCGCAGAAAGCCGCACTTCATCAACTGATCAAGACGCCTTTGGTTTATACCAGTGTCGCGCTACGCGACTGGGAAAGCTTCAAGAAATTGGGCATCCGTTCGGTGACGGCACCGGGCGGCTATCATTCCGCCATCCATCTGAATCAGCCGGTGAACATCGGGAGCTACCAAAGTCCGCGTGATCCCGCCTCGCCCATGCTCATCCACATGCTGCGCACTCCCGCCAAGCCAGGCCTGCCCGAACGCGAACAGCACAAAGCTGGGCGCGCCGAGCTTTTGTCCACGCCGTTCGAAACCTTTGAACGCGAGATCCGCGCCCAGCTTGGCCGGACCCTGGGTGCAGGTGGATTTGATCCGGCGCGCGACATCGTGGGCATCGCCGTCAACCGTTGGCCGCACGGTTACGCGCCGGAATATAATTCCCTGATCGATGGCCCAAACAATAAACAGATGCCCAATCTGATAGCCCGCAAA
>Ga0126381_100007322_pt1 | contig 12272 bp, 11 predicted proteins | sample PanSoiMetPlot_28_FD_96465 | JGI IMG/M metagenome (GOLD analysis project Ga0126381, IMG submission 96465) | Tropical forest soil microbial communities from Panama - MetaG Plot_28 | ecosystem: Environmental > Terrestrial > Soil > Tropical forest > Bulk soil | place: Panama | collected 2016-02-17
GATTTTAAATTCCAAGGGCATCAAGCACTGGCTCGATGATGGAAAGTGGCGGGGCCACGATTGGAATTACTGGCGAGACATGCTGCCGTACTATTTATCGGTCTTGTGAAACTCGTCATCGCCGCGACTGGTGCAAGCGGAGCGATCTATCTGCAACGGTTGCTTGAGCAAATCGATTGTGCCGCGCACGAGGTGCATCTCGTTATGAGCGCATATGCGAGAGAGGTTGCGAAGCAAGAGTTAGATGATTTCAAAATTCCTGCGGACGTTTCGCACCATCCCGAAAGTGACATGAATGTGCCGTTTGTGAGCGGCTCGGCTCATTTCGACGCAATGGTCATCGTTCCGTGTTCGATGGCCACGCTGGGGCGAATCGCTTCCGGTTGCAGTGACAGCGTCCTCTTGCGGGCGGCCGATGTTTTTCTCAAAGAGCGAAGGAAGCTTATCGTCGTGCCCCGGGAAACGCCGTGGAATTTGATTCACGCCCGCAACGTTGTGACCTTGCTTGAGGCTGGCGCCATTGTTGTTCCGGCGATTCCGTCATTCTATAGTCGTCCCAATTCCCTTAATGCCATCGTCGACACAGTGGTTTGGCGCATCCTCGACCAAATCGGTTTGCCCAGCCAGAGAGCGTATCGTTGGGGTGAAAAGAAGGAGTCGGCGAAAACGTCGCGCAAGAAAAGTTGAAGATCGAAGGCAGGCTTGCGCGATGGCTGATCGCGTTTGGAGTTTGTTTGTTGCGCGTCTGGGAGCGTACATTGCGTTATCACGTTGACGATCGGGCGGGCATCGTCGGAAAACCGGTGACGGAAAATTACATCGGCGCGCTTTGGCACAATCGGTTGCTAATTTTCCCATTGGTCTTGCGGCGCTTTTTCTCAAATCGTCGTGGCGCGGCGCTAATCAGCGCCAGTCGGGATGGCGATTTGCTAACAGATGCCATTCAGCGTTTTGGCTACGATGTGATTCGCGGCTCCAGTTCGCGCCTCGGCGCGAGCGCAATTCTTCAACTCACTGGCGAGCTTGCGTCAGGACGCGACGTGGTCATCACACCTGACGGTCCACGAGGCCCTGTTTATGAGCTTGGCCCCGGTATCGTTTTTCTCGCGCAGAAATCAGGTGCGTCGGTGTTGCCAATGAATCTGGAATATTCACACTGCTGGCGGCTGGGAAGCTGGGATCGCTTCATCATCCCGCAACCTTTTTCGAAAGTGCGCGTACTGATCAGTCCACCGCACCGCATTAAACCGACTGGCACCCCTGAAGAGTTCGAGGCCGAACGCCTGCGTGTGCAGCACGCGATGATGTCGTTGGTTGAAATGCGTTAACTCTTTGTCATCCTGAGCGCAGCAAAGCGGAGTCGAAGGATCCCTCAATGCTGCCTTAAAGCATGGCAACGGGGTTTCTCGACTACGCTCGAAATGACACACGTAATCATGGCTAAGCTTATCGATGGCCGCGCTGTTGCGGAGAAAGTTTACGCAGATCTTCGCAATGACATTGCAGAACTGAAAGCAAAGAGCGTAACGCCGGGTCTTGCCGTAGTTCTGGTGGGAGATAATCCGGCTTCCCGCGCTTATGTGCGTTCGAAAGACAAGATGTGCCGCGAGCTTGGCTTGCACTCGGTGAAACTGGAGCTGCCTGCTTCCACCACGCAGAATGAATTGCTGGCGCGCGTCGAAGAACTCAACCGCGATTCAACCATTCATGGAATTCTTGTTCAGTCGCCGCCACCCGAACATATCGACGAAGCAGCCATTGTACGGGCCCTGGATTCGCGAAAGGACGTAGACGGATTTCACCCGGAAAATGTCGCGAAGCTTGTGCTCGAAGACGCGAGCGGATTTGTGCCGTGCACACCGCTGGGCGTGCAACGTTTGCTTCTGGAGACCGGCATCGAGATCAACGGCGCTCATGTTGTGGTCCTCGGGCGCAGCATGATTGTTGGCAAACCTTTGGCGCTCCTGCTGATGCAAAAAAACAAAAACGGCAACGCGACGGTGACCGTCGTGCATTCGCGCAGCCGTAATCTCGCGCGGATCACGCGCTCGGCCGACATTGTCGTTGCCGCAATTGGACGAGCAGAATTTCTGAAAGCCGATCACATCCGTGAAGGTGCTGTAGTTATTGACGTGGGAATCAATCGAGTTGAAGACGCGGCCAGCGAACGCGGCTACCGGCTCGTGGGCGACGTTGCGTTTGGCGAAGTGTCGAAAAAAGCGGGTGCCATTACACCGGTCCCAGGCGGTGTTGGGCCGATGACGATCGCCATGCTGATGTCGAATACCGTGAAAGCAGCCAAGCAATTTGGTAGCGTCGGCTCAACCGAAGCGACCAAGAGCGATTGAAATTAATCGCCCTACCTGCCTCGCGCCACAATTTTTGCGGTAAGCAATTTCAATATGGACGAATTAATTCGCGCGGCGTGAACAAAGAACGAGCCGAGTTGCGGCCGCAGGACAGCCGCACGCGCGAGGCGATTGATCCATAATCGCCCCCGATACATTTGGGCGTAAGCCTGACCAAATTCGCGCAACGCCCCGTTCCGATCGTCGCCGCGAAGAATTTTCGCGATCGCGTTTGCGGCCAGTTCGCCTGAGCGCAGGGCATAATAAATTCCTTCGCCCGTAAACGGCTCGACCACGCGAGCTGCGTCGCCAGTAAAAAACAGATTTTCATGAGCCGATGGAATTGGCGAACGGGTTAGCGGCGTGATCGTACGCCATCCTTGATCGGCGGATAGTTGAAATTGGTTCTCCGCCCATCGACGCAACTTCGAAATTGTCGGTGGCGTACCGACCAGGCAGAGATTCAACTGAGTCTCATTTACTGGAGCCTGGCCCGAATAACCTTCAGGCAGAAATTGCAGAACGATACGGTCCTGAAAATGTCGCGGCCGCGGCACGTGCGCCTGCAGCGCTACGCGTTCTCTCTCGGGCGGCGGCAGCAAATTGCATAGCCGCGCCACGGTAGAGTTGCGTCCATCCGCCCCGACTAAAATGTGAGCCTGAAAAAAATCACCGGAAGCAGTTTCAATGTTCCAATGATTGTTTCTGCTTAAGGCGGTCACCGTGGTTTGCTCGTGGATATCCGCGCCGAGCTCGCGAGACCGCATTAAAAGCAAATCGTCAAACAGGCTGCGTTTCACCGAAATCTCGCAAGCGTCGTCCGATGGAAGATCCAGAATCAATTCGAGTCCATCGATCGCAATGAACGCGACTGAACTCAGTGTCGAATGCGGCAAGTCCCGCACTCGCTGCGCGAGCTCAAGTCGTTGGAGAACGGGCCAACACGAAGGATTCAAACAGTCGCCGCACACTTTCTCGCGAGGAAATTTTTCCCGGTCGAGCACGAGGGTTTGCAGCCCGGCCAGTGCGCAAAATGCGGCGCAACTCGACCCAGCCGGCCCACCGCCGACGATTGCAACGTCAAATGGCTGCATGGGAGTCAATTGAACTGTCAAACAGCGCTGGCGCGCGATTTAATCACAGAGGACAGTAATTTGCATGGGCTGGTCGATTCCAATCCTTCGTGTTGCCGGGATTCAATTGCGGATTCACATCACGTTTCTGCTACTAATCGCGTGGATCGCGTTTGCCTATTATACGCAGGGCGGCTCGCCGGCAGCTGTCGGCGGGGTCTTGTTCATTCTGTTGTTGTTCGCATGCGTGGTGTTACACGAGTTCGGACACGCTTTGGCAGGGAAAGCCTTTGGAATCAACACACCCGACATAACGTTGTTGCCCATCGGCGGTGTGGCGCGATTGGAGCGCATCCCGGACGAGCCAGTGCAGGAACTGGTCATTGCGGCGGCAGGTCCCGCTGTGACGGCGCTGATCGCACTTGGGGCGTTCGTCGGCGGTGGTTCGTGGGATTATCCCCCAACGACCAAGACAAGCATTCCTGATCTGCTATTCACACTGAACGTCGTGTTGCTTCTATTTAACTTGCTCCCGGCATTTCCAATGGACGGAGGCCGAGTTTTGCGCGCACTGCTAGCCACGCATATGAGCTACGCTCGCGCCACGCAAGTCGCCGCCACTGTTGGCCAGGGGTTTGCGTTCGTGTTTGGGTTCCTCGGACTACTCTGGAATCCATTCCTGATTTTCATCGCTCTTTTCGTTTACATTGGCGCCTCGCAGGAGGCAGCACTCGCGCAGATGAAAGATGTCTCGCGTCGTTTTCCAGTTTCGAGCGCAATGGTACGTGATTTCCGTACCCTGGCAGCAGACGCGACGCTTGAAGAAGCCGTAGACGCCTTGCTTGCGACTTCACAGCACGATTTTCCGGTCATGGACGAGAACGGGAACGTCGCCGGTTTGTTGACCCGTCACGACCTCATCGCGGCGTTGCGTAAGAACGATCCCACGCTTCGGGTAGGCGATGTGATGCGGCGTGACATCCCGACGGTGACAACCGGCACACGATTCGAGGATGCCTTTCGCATCATGCAGGAGTCCGATTGCCCGGCTGTACCCGTGCTCGATCGCATGAAACGACTGGTCGGTTTGCTCACGCCGGAAAACGTCACCGAATTAATGATGGTACAATCGGCAATGCCGCAGCGCCGAGTTCTATAGGGCTGTAGCGTCCGCTGTCCTCAGCGGAGATGGGCGAGACCATTCGAGTTCGCAAGAAAGACGCGCTGATGACAGCGCACACTACGGCCTAGGCTACCAGTTCGAACGCCTGCTCAGGAGCTGATGCGCATCGGCATTATCACGTAGAGGAATGGCGTTTGAATTTTCAAAACGCCGGGACTCATTTCGTCGATGAGATCAAGGAACACTTCGTCATCCGCAAGGGCGCGCAGCGGTGCCATGAGAAATTCCGGATTGAACGCGATTGAAAATTCACGCCCCTTGTACGGCACCGCGAGCGATTCCTTCGCTTCACCGACCTCCGGCGTGTTTGCAGTGATATCAAGATTGTTCTTGCTGAAATTCAATTTCACCGAGTGCGATTTGTCGCTGGCTAAAAGCGAAACGCGCCGCAGTGAATTTAAAAACATTTCGCGCTCGAGTTTTACGCGCTCTTTCGCCTCGCCTGGAATCACCTGCCGATAGTTTGGATAATTGCCTTCGATCAACTTAGAGACGAGCAGTGTCTTGTTGAGATCGAATGCAATCTGGCCATTGCTCATGCTCACCTTCACGTCGCCATCATCGGTAAGTAGACGCTGTAATTCCGTGACCGCTTTGGTCGGGACTATCAGGTCCGATTCATGGCTTCTCGGAAATTCCAGTTCGATTTCCGCCATGGCGAGCCGCCGCCCATCTGTCGCAACCAGCGTAAGCTTATTGTCCTTGAAGCTGAACAAAACGCCATTGAGCACATAACGGGTTTCATCAGTGGAAATCGCGTAGGAAGTTTTACGCAAACCGTCGCGCAAGTCTTTCTGCCGCATCGTGACGATCTTCGCGCCCTCGAATTTAGGCAGCGGTGGAAATTCGTCTTCCGGCAAACCGAGAATCTTAAAGAAACTCTGCCCGCTGCGGATAGAGGCGGCATTTTTTCCATCGACATCGATCTGAATCTCGCTCGACGGCAGTTCGCGGATGATGTTGAAAACGCGTCGCGCGGGTAACGTAGTCGCTCCCGCTTTGTCCACGTGCGCTTCACAAGTGCCGCGCACGCCAACGTCCAGATCGGTGGTTGTCAGGTACAATTCGGTCTCGTTAGCCTGCAGCAAAACGTTGGAGAGAATCGGCAGCGTTGTGCGCGTGCTCACGACGTTTTGCACCTGTTGCAGGGCTTCGAGTAGTTTTTCCTTCGTAACGCTAAATTTCATGGTAACCAGCAAGCAGCCTAAGATGTAAAGCCTTCGATTTTATTCGGCAACCGCAATCTCATCTCTGCCTGTTGTAGGCTTGCACGCGCTGCAGCCCTAGCGCTGGAGGGAGCTGTCGATGTACGAGATGGTCTGGCGAATGTTATCCTGCTCCGTCATTCGTTTCTTTACCAGCTTGCAGGCGTGCAGCACGGTTCCATGGTCGCGCCCGCCAAACGCGTCGCCGATTTCGTTCAAGGATGCCTTGGTAAGTTCGCGCGCAAGGTACATCGCCACCTGACGTGGAAAAGCGATGCTGGCCGGGCGTCGCTTGCTCGTCATATCGGCAAGTCGCACGTCGAAGTGTTCCGCTACACGCCGCTGAATTTGTTCGATCGTGATCGATTGCCGCCCTTCTTCCTGCAGAATGTCCTTTAGCAAATGCTCCACTGTTTCCTTCGTCAGTTCCCTGCCGCTAAGTGATGCAAAGGAAGCGACACGCATGAGCGCGCCCTCCAGGCGACGCACGTTTGTGCGGATGCGGCTGGCAAGGAATTGAAAAACGTCTTCATGCAATTTGATCTGCATGGTGTCTGCCTTTTTCCGCAGAATGGCGAGGCGCGTTTCGATGTCGGGCGGCTGAAGCTCGGCGGTTAGCCCCCATTCAAAACGTGAAACCAGGCGGTGCTCCAGATTGGCGATTTCCGAAGCTGGCCGGTCGCTGGAGAGCACGATTTGTTTATGGCCGTCAAAGAGCGTGTTAAAGGTGTGAAAGAATTCTTCCTGCGACCGCTCCTTGCCGCCGAGAAATTGGATATCGTCAATTAAAAGAAGATCGGCCTGGCGATAACGCTTCCGGAATTTGACCAGATTACTGTGCTGGATCGCGTCGATGAACTCATTGATGAACAGCTCACTTGAAACGTAGATCACCTTCATGTTCTTCCTTTTCGCCCAAACGAATTGGCCGATCGCTTGCATGAGGTGAGTCTTGCCCAAACCGACACCGCCGTAGATGAACAGGGGATTGTACGTACGCGCCGGCGCTTGCGCGACAGCCAGACTCGCCGCGTGCGCGATTTCGTTATTCGGGCCGACAACGAAAGATTCGAAGGTGTTTCGCGGATTGAGTCCGGGAACTGTCGCGCCGGGCCGCGCATCCAGTTGCGGCGTCGGCATTACTTCTTTCACATCGACCGAATCCTCCGCAGACGTTTGCGTGCCTGTCGCCGACGGGCCGCAAAACTTCACCGAACGCGGACCGCCAAGCGTGGCAATGATCGCATTCTGCAACGCGGGCATGTAATTACTCTCGATCCAAAGCTGGTAAATGTTGTTCGGAACAGTAAGCGTGATCGATTTCTCCTTTGCCTCCACTAACTCCACGCTAGAAAACCAGCGTTTAAAACTATCTGCGCTTATCTGAGGCTTAAGAGCAGCCGACAATCGTTGCCACAGCTGCGCGCATTTTTTGTCCATACGGAAGTTGTTAACAGTGTTACAGAAACGCCACATGCACCTGCGCCGCGGGAAATCGCCCCCAGGAGCCGGCCAACAATCGAGCTGCTCCCCAGTATGATTCAGAGATCAATCCTGCAAAAAAAATGCCAAAAAGGCGTAAATACGAGGGAAAATGCCTCGACGCGTCGTGCAATGTATTTTCGCTACGAAGCTCGCGCGTACTGGCGTTCAATCGTTCTGTCGAGCAGCTTTCGCTGTTGTTCATTCTTGCTGCCGGAAGTTTCTCAAACATGTTCACAACTTATTCACACGCCGTTTATGGCTGCTCTCGCCAGCGGGCTTGAGACTAGAAATCCGTTGCGAACGCGACAAGAAAAAAATGAATTTTATTTTCAATTACGACAAAAAAATTTTCTTGACGGGAAAAGAAGCGCGCGTGTCGACCCGAAAATAGAAATATCGTGTCGAAAAAATTTCGCGTGAACCCAAACCACGACCAATCGAAATCGCTGCGATTGAACAGACTCCGGTGGTGATTCCTGGCGCCTCCCGAGTTGACCGCATTGGCCTGTGCGCGCAATTTCCCGCCTCTGAGAGCGGAGGGGAAAACGCTCAGCAAATTGTAGATGCAGGCAACCGATACCGATACCAATGGGCATGTTTCGATGTGCGTTACCCGTTGGAACCAGCCGATGATCCGCCGATTATTTTTAATTGGCCTGATCGCCTCTTTTCTTTTTTCCTCGGAATATGCGCGTGCCGTTGACGAATTGGTGCCGCCGTTCGGGTTTCGTTGGAACGATTCAATGGCACGTGTAGAGGCGGTGCTGCACGGGGCCAGGGCCAAATTAGTTTCGCGGGAGAAGAAAGAGAACCGCGAAGTCTGGACTGTGGAGGGGTTGATTCATCCCGGACTCAAACGCACCGTGTTTACGTTTAAGGCGCGAGCGTTGGTGGCGGTGGAACTACAATACGAATATCCCGATTGGTCCATCGAACGTTACAACCAGCGGATGGGAGAAATTCGCAAATACTTCGACGAAAAATACGGCACCGGAAAACTGGTGTCACGTTCTCGCGACCACGACACCGACGTAATTCAAACATTGGTTGGATACCAATGGATGGTTGGAACCACTATGCTCGAGCTGTTTTATTTCTCAGCGCAACACGATAACCTGGTTTACCGGACGATTTCCGTGGATTACAAGGCGTTGTGAGCGCCCCAACGCGTTTTGTGGCAGAGGCGGGTGGTTTACTTAGACAATGATAAACCGTCGTACGTCTCAACGACGATATGATCTACGACCGCTTTCATGTCCTGCGTGCGCTCCCACGCAGCCAGTTGCCGGTCTGCGCCGGTACCCTCGCTAATGATCCGCTCAATGTGCGCCATTTCTCGCTCGCTGCCGAGTTCCTTGACCTCGCTCGAGACAAATTCGAGCAGCTCGTTTAGCAGGCTCCGTTCCTCTACTTCAGCTTCCTTCCCGAAGTCGATCAATTTTCCGTCGATCCCGTAGCGCGCCGCGCGCCAGCGGTTCTCATCCAGAAGACGGCGCCGATAAATCCGAAACGTGATGTTTTGGTGCAGCAGTTTGTGCAGCTTTGAAATTACAGCCTGAATAAGTGCCGCGATCGCCAGCGTATCGTCCACGCGCGATTGCGCGTCGCACACGCGAACCTCCAACGTGTCGAAGAACGGATGCAACCGGATGTCCCACCAGATTTTTTTGGCGTTGTCGATGCAACCGGTTTTGACCAACAACTTGCAGTAATCCTCATATTCAGAAAGCGACTCGAACGAATCCGGAATACCGGTGCGAGGAAAACGCTCGAATACTTTGAGCCGATAACCTTTCAGTCCCGTATTTTGACCCACCCAGAATGGCGAGTTGACTGACAACGCGTATATGTGCGGCAGAAAATACCGGGCTTGATTCATCACGTGGATTGCCGTCTCCCGGTTAGGAATGCCTACGTGCACATGCAATCCGAAAATCAGATTCGCGCGCGCCAGCGATTGCATGTCTTTAAGGATTTCCTGATAGCGCTCGCCTTCAGTGATGAGTTGATCGCGCCAGTGTGAGAACGGATGCGTTCCCATCGAGGCGATTTGTAATCCACTGCGCCCCGCCAACTCCGCCAGTTTCGTGCGCAGCTCAATCACGTGATCGCGCGCGCAACCAATGGAATCGCAGATTTCGGTGCCCAGCTCTACCACCGATTGATGCATCTCCGGCTTGATCTGCTCTTTAAGCGTGACTTTTCCGCCTTCGAGAATTTCTTGAATATGCGAACGCAACTCGCGCGTCTCGGGATCGATGATCGCGAACTCCTCTTCGATTCCCAGAGTGAATGTGTGATCCTTCATGCGACGACTCGCGGCGAGGAATGTCCCTCAAAAACAATGCACTGTCATCCCGGGCGCAGTCGAGGGATCCCGTTGCGAAACTTAGCAATCAAATCGCCGGATTCTTCGACTCTGCTTCGCTCAAAATGACACGCCACCTTAGCCAAGTTCGCCTAGCGAACGTCGCGTCACCGCAGCTTGGAGAAACTTCCCCCAGCTTAGGTTGTCTCGGCCCGGAACGTGCTCGCGCGCCTTGCGGATGGCCATTTCGGAAACTGCTTCCACGACCCACTCGAAGTTGTGCTCACCGATCCATGCCGCTTCGCAATCTGGGGCTGGGTTGCAAAAATCGATGGCAACCGGCATACCATCGCGCACGGCAAATTCCACCGTGTTGAGGTCGTATCCGAGAAATTGATTCAATCGCAAGACGCCTTCCTCGACCCTTTGCAGGATCTCCTTTGGCGCGTGCCATTCCGTCCGGTAACGCAAATGAAACGGATTCCGTGGCTCGTAAGGCATAATCCGGACGCGGCGCTGATCAATAGAATAGCAGCGGAAATACATATCGAACTTGATTTCCTCCTGCAGCATCATCACCAACTGGCCGGTCTCGTTGTAAGCGCGGAAGAATTCCTCGCGATTGTGCAATCGATAAACATTTTTCCATCCGCCACCTGCGAACGGTTTGAAAAACGCCGGCCAACCTACGTAATTGAAAATTCCTTCCCAATCGAGCGGATAGCCGAGATTTCGAAACGACTTGTCGTTCGTATCTGGCGGCGGCTGATTTGATGGAAGCAACACCGTGCGTGGAACAGCCACACCGATTTTTGTTGCCAGCGCGTTGTTAAAGAACTTTTCGTCCGCGCTCCACCAAAAGGGGTTGTTTACGACGGCAGTGCCGGTTAGCGCCGCGTTCTTCAGCCAGGCGCGATAGAATGGCACGTCTTGCGAAATTCGATCGATCACGACGTCGTATCCGCACGGCTCGCCCTGAATAACCTTTTCAATCTTCACAAACTCGGCGGCAATTTCTTTGCCGCCGGTTTTCTGATTCACGCGCTCGACAAAGGCAGGAGGAAAACTGTGTTCCTGCCCAAAAAGTATTCCGATTTTTTTCATAATTAATTATCTGTTATTCCGAGCGGAGCGAAGCGCGGTCGCCGAGTCCCGCGGGACCGCTCTGGTTAATGCCACAGGATCCCTCGACTTCGCTCGGGATGACGGGAATCCGATCATTGACACCGCGGCTACGGAGCCCGATGCGCTTCGCGAAGAGCGGAATGAAGCCGTTTTAACGACTTTGTCCAGAGACAGCGCGGTTTGAATCGACCCGCTCGACCAATAAGATACGCAATGGTCAAGAAATTACTGCACACTCGTTATCGGGTACAAAACTTGGAGAAAACCATAAAGTTCTACACTGACGTCCTTGGCCTCCAGGAGGTTCGTCGCCATACCTCCGATCGCGGGTCCCAGCTCGTTTTCCTGAAAGCGCCAGGCAGCGAAGAGGAAATTGAGATATGCAAATTCGACGGGAGCGGCCCGATTGTCGTCGGCCCCGATCTTACGCACCTCGCATTTGAGGTCGACGATTTGGATAAATTCGCCAAACACGCGGCGGCAAAAGGCTATCCGTTGTCGGACGGACCACATTCGACGAACGGCGGCAGAATTGCCTTCATTGACGCGCCGGAAGGGTACGAGGTGGAACTCATCGAGCACGGTAAAAAATGATACTGCGCGCGTCACCCCCGGCGGGCGTTCAGGATCGCAACGCAGATGCAGCGGAGGCACTTGCGCAGGTGAACGTTTTGTCCATAATTTTCCGTCCATGATTTGGCGCAAGCGAAGTTGGGTCCTTTGCGCGCTGATCCTGAGCTCAGCGCTTACCGCGTGGGCGCAGGATGTCGTTGATTCTGATATTGTCCGTCCGGGCAGCGTTAACGGGCCTGTTCGGAAAGCAAAGGCCGTAACGAAAAAAAGTTCGGATGACGACACCGAATCCGAAGCTCCGAAAGCGAAGACACCAAAATCGAGCCATGCTCGGTCGCATCGCGCGCGCGCAAAATCAAAAGATGATCAGGACACGATTCCCGCGCCTACGGAGTTTACGTCTGACGGCATACCCAAGACCAGCGCGGCTTCAGTGATGGTCGTAGACGCCAATAGTGGCAGGATTTTGTATGAAAAAAATGCGGACCAGGTCCGACAAGCAGCGAGCACACAAAAATTGCTGACTGCGCTCATCGTGGCAGAGACGGGTTTTCTCGATCGGCCGGTGACTGTGCAGTCGGTAGATTCAATGTGCGACCCGGTCAAACTTGGCATCAAATCGGGCGAGACTTACCAGCGGATGGATCTTTTACGGGCTTTACTGGTGAAAAGTCCGAATGACGTGGCACGGTGTCTGGCACGGGACAATGCCGGGAGCATCGAGGCATTCGCCCAGACGATGAATCGACGCGCGGTCCAACTCGGAGCTGTCCATTCACACTTTTTGAATCCGAATGGTCTGCCGCTCCCGGGACAATATTCGAGCGCTCGCGATCTCTCGCTGATAGCACGCGCTGCTTATGCAAATCCCACCATCCGCTCCATTGTCTGTCTCCCCCAACTTGTTTTCCGTTATGCGAATGGTCGGACCCGCGAGCTTGAAAACACGAACAAACTTCTCCGACGGCTCCC
>Ga0126381_100007323_pt1 | contig 12271 bp, 8 predicted proteins | sample PanSoiMetPlot_28_FD_96465 | JGI IMG/M metagenome (GOLD analysis project Ga0126381, IMG submission 96465) | Tropical forest soil microbial communities from Panama - MetaG Plot_28 | ecosystem: Environmental > Terrestrial > Soil > Tropical forest > Bulk soil | place: Panama | collected 2016-02-17
ACAACGCTTCCTGCTCACGCCCAGGGAATTCCGGACATTCCTCGATGAGGTGGACAGTCCTTTCGTTGGCATCCATCTTGATGTTGGAAATATCCACGACACGGGCTTCGCCGAGCAATGGATTGAGATCCATGGCCCGCACATAACGCGCATTCACTTAAAGGACGTCATGAAGAAGCGGGGAAGATGCTGCGACACTGTGTATACGAGTCTCTTCATCGGTGACAACAACTGGCCTGCTATCCGAGCGGCGCTCGAGAAAGTGCGCTACGACGGATGGTTGATCGCGGAGATGGAAGCGCGCTACCGTTACGCCCAGGACCAGCAGTTTTACGACACGGCGGCCGATATGGACCGCCTGATTTCCGGAAAGTTATGAATCGAGAGGCGGGAGGCTTGGATGCACATCTCGCGCCGAAATTTTCTGCATGGTATGACCGCATCGGCCGGCACGCTATGGTCATCCTGCGTTACCCGATTGGATAACCCTGCTGGTCGAGAGCTCGATTGCGTCGTACTCGATCTAAAGTCAGATTGTGTGCTGCGCGAATCGTTGCAAGGCTACCAGGCGGCATTCCCCGATGGGCATCGGTCTCTCGCGGCAGACCGAATCGACTCACGATGGCGCTGCCGGACGGTAATTGTTCCAGGCCTTGGGATGATGGACCCGGCGATAGGGCGCTTGCTGCTAGATTTGGTACAAGGAGGGACCCGCCTTGTGTTGGAATCCGGCGCGGGATTTCTAAGCCCCGCCGAAACTGCCGGGCACCAGAGGATGTTGCTTCGTTGCTTTGAGCTTGAGGTCGAACCGCCTGTCGATCTGTGGTCTGGAACGCTTGCCGATGACGGCCTTCTTGCCAGACGCACCAGCCCACTTCGAAGAACGACGATCGGTGGCCGCCAATCCATGCCCTATGTCCGCTACGTTTGGCCGCGCCAGATACTGGTCCGGGACTTTACCCGAGTGACTCCTGTGTCCGCGAAACGTGGGGAAGTGATCGGCTTGGCGGGAGAACTAGCAGTGGGGTCGAAGAAGCCAGTGGGCGATGGTACCTTGATTTTCCTCGGCTCGCCGCTGGGCCCGGCGCTCCGGACAAGTGATCCTGACGCGCGATCCTGGCTCCAGTCGGTTGCGGCGCTCTAAGCCTCGGCATTCCAGCCGCTGCGGTGCAGTCAGCGTCGGATGACCACGTGGCGACGGGGTGCGCCGGTTACGCCCAGATCGCTCGCATCTTTTTTTGATTTTGGGGCGCGGCAAGCCTTTGCTATAGTCGGCGTCGTGCAAGGCGCGATCCTGAGATCTGCGGTCTCATCGATTGCCGGGAGTTTTTTCTGTGACCGAACCAGAGACGGATCTCACCAAAACCTACGATGCAGTCATTATCGGCTCGGGCGCGGCCGGCGGCATGGCTGCACACGTTCTCACCAGTCACGGTCTGCAGGTGCTTTTGCTAGAAGCCGGGAAGAAGCTGCCCATCGAGCAGGAATTGCGCTCGATGGAGTGGCCTTACGACAATGCCCACCGCGGATCCCTTCCGCCGGAGTCGCATTCGCTGACCTTCAACGAATACACCATTCGCAAGCCGCCCTACGGCGCAGGCCTTGAGAACGCTCAGCATCTTCGCAGCTACGTCGGGAACAGCGATTACCTCAAAAATATTGTTGTCGACGAGCGCGAGAATCCGTACACGGGCACGAACTACGCCTGGGTGCGCGCACGATGTTTGGGAGGAAAAACAAATATCTGGGGAAGGCTGGCGTTGCGCCTCTCCGACTACGACTTCAAGGCCAAGAGCCGCGACGGTTTCGGCGAAGATTGGCCTATCAGCTATAGCGACATCGAGCCCTACTACGACAAGGTAGATTTGTATCTCGGCATCATGGGCGTGAAGGAGAACTTGCCGCATCTTCCCGACAGCATATTTCAGCGCCCCCAGAAATTGAATTGTGCCGAAGTTACGCTGAAACAAAGTCTGCAAAAAATGGGCCGCGTGCTGACCCAGTACCGCGCCGGCGTCACCAGCGAAGGCCTGAAGCACAACAAATATCGCAGCCGGTGCTACGGGCGCGGCGCCTGTGAACGCAAAGGTGGGTGCGACATTCACGCGGCGTTTGACTCGCCGACTGGCCTGATCTATCCCGCGATGGACAGTGCGAATTTGAGTTTGCGCACCAACGCGGTCGTGCGCGAAGTTACGATAGATCCGCAAACAGGCAAAGCCAGCGGCGTGCGCTTCATCGATTCGCAGACGATGAAGGATTACACCGTTCGCGCAAAGATCGTCGTGCTAGCGGCGTCCACGCTGGAATCCGCGCGGTTGCTGTTGCTGTCGAAGTCGCGGTTGCATCCGAATGGGCTCGCGAACTCCAGCGGCCACGTCGGCCACAATTTCTGCGAGCATATTATGGGACCAGGGGTTACCGGTCGTGCGAAAGATTTGGTCGGCAAGCCTGCAACTCTGGACGACGGGCGCCCCGGTGGATTCTACCTGGCCAGATTTCGCAACCTTTCAGAGAAACACCCCAAGTTCATCCGCGGCTACGGCTTTGAAGGCGGCAGCGGGTGCAGGATGTTTCCGAGTGGGGCCGACGTGCACGGCTTCGGGGCGTCCTTCAAAGAAGAAGTTCGCAAGAACCAGGGCGCGTACATTAGCATGGGTGCCTTCGGTGAGGTTCTGGCGCGCTACGAGAACTTCGTGGATTTGGATCCTGTGGTGAAAGACAAGTGGGGGATTCCCGCGTTGCGGTTTCACTACAACTTCGGAGACAACGGGCACCGCATGGCCGAGGACATGAAAGAGACGGCCCAGGAGATGTTCGAGGCCGCAGGATTCGAGATGGTGCATGTTAGAAACCGGGTGCTCACGGAAGGCTGGTCGATTCATGAACTTGGCACCGCGCGCATGGGCAACGACCCCAAGACATCGGTTTTGAACCAGTTTCAGCAGTCGCACGATGTAAAGAATTTGTTCGTCGTCGATGGCAGCGCGTTCGTCAACGCCAGTTGCCAAAATCCCACGTGGACGATCATGGCGTTGTGCTGGCGCTCCTGCGACTTCCTGGCGGACGAATTTCGCAAAGGAAATTTGTAGGTGGAACATGTCTAGCGATGATCCGATTGATCTGCGGCAAGATCGCCGGGAATGGCTGAAGACTTCTGCTGCGGCACTCGGTGCATCACTGCTATCTGGACCTGCGGTGACCGGTGAGCAGCCGCAAGCAGCGCCGGCGACTAAGCCGGCGGCAAGCTCCGGGCAAAGCAAACCCACGGGACCTTTCTTCACGCCTGCCCAGCATACGCTCGTCGAGGAGTTGTCAGAGACGATCATCCCCGCGGACGGCCATTCCGGAGGCGCGAAAGCAGCGAAAGTGGCTGATTATATCGACCAGTTTCTGCGCGAAACCTATGACGACAATCAGAAGGCGCTGTGGCGTGAAGGCCTGCGACTGGTCGATCTAATGAGCCGCCATTACCGCCAGAAATCCTTTGTTGACTCGGGACCAGAGGAAAGGATCGCCGTCCTTCAGGTGCTTTCTGACAACGATCACATGACCGACCTTCCTGAAGTGCGCTTCTTCATTGAATTGAAACGGCTTACCGCGCGTGGCTATTACACGTCCAAAATCGGCATCCACGATGAGCTCAACTACAAAGGCAATCGGATTCTCGAGGAGTATGTCGGCTGCGACGACCAAGGCAGTACGTCGTAGCCTCGCGAGCGCGGCGGTCTTGCATCCCAGGCGAAGTCGCAGGGGGCCACGAGCTTTGGCAGGGCTAGATCAAGTTTTGAGGCAGTGACTCAATGGCGGACGGCAAAGTAAAGGTCGGCATCATCGGCTCGCAATTCCAGGCGGACATTCACGCCGCGTCCTTACAAATCATGCCGCATGAGGCGGAAGTACTTGCTGTCGCCTCACCGACTGCTGGCAATGCTGCGGCGCTCGGAAAACGGTTCGGCATTCCGCGGGTCTTCACCGATTACCGCGAGATGCTCAAAGAGCGCGACATTGAGATGGTCACCATCGCCGCGCCCAACAGCCTGCATGCACAGATGACCAAGGATATCGCCGCCGCCGGCAAGCACATCGTCTGCGAAAAGCCCCTGGCCATGACCATTGCCGAAGGCGAGGAAATGATCGCGGCAGCGAAACGCCACGGCGTTCTGCTGATGTACGGCGAAGAACTTTTGTTTACCCCGAAATACTTAAAAGCCAAGGAAATGGCGGATTCCGGCGCGTTCGGCAAGGTGTATCTGGTCAAGCAGAGCGAAAAGCATTTCGGGCCGCACAGCGCTTGGTTCTGGGACGTAAATCGCTCCGGCGGTGGCGCACTGATGGATCTGGGCTGCCACGGTATCGCGTTTTGCTATTGGTTCCTCGGCCGCTCGCCAATCAAGTCGGTCTATTGCCAGATGGGCACCTACGTTCACGGCGACAGGACCAAAGCCGAAGACGATTCTTTGTGTATCTTGGAGTTCGGCAATGGCGCAGTAGGACTGGTTGAAAATAGCTGGGCGCGCCGCGGCGGTATGGACGATCGCATCGAAGTTTTCGGCGAGGATGGGTGCACTTACGCCAATTTGCACATGGGCAACGCCCTCGAGACGTACAGCGAAAACGGTTACGGGTATGCCGTCGAAAAAGCGCCAACTACGAAAGGTTGGACGTATCCCGTGTTTGAGGAGCTCTGGAATTACGGCACGCCGCAGGAGCTGACCCATTTCGCCCGCTGCGTTCGCGGGAAAGAGACACCGCAGGCCACGGGGGAAGATGGCTTGGCCGTGTTGCGCGCGATTTACGCGGGCTATGCTTCCGCTGGTGAGGGCCGCAAGATCGCGCTCCCCTACCTGCCGCCTCCTGGTGTTAAAAAACCCATCGATCTGTGGCTGAACGGCGCGTCCCAGCAGCAACGGGCGCCGCACTAGGGGCGGTTATTCTTGTGTGTCCTGTTTCCTCTAACTATGGCACTCTTGCATTGGCTGACGGCGGTTACGGGGTGATTCCATGCTTTTCTCGATGAGAGTGCGTCTCTCGCTGATGATGTTTTTGGAGTATTTCATTTGGGGTGCGTGGTACGTCACCCTGGGGACTTGGCTAGGGCAACAACTGCATTTTTCGGGTCAGCAGATTGGCGTCGTCGCCGGGACGACCGCCTTGGGCGCCGCGATCTCACCGTTCCTGGTCGGACTGATGGCGGACGAGCTGTTCGCCAATCAGCGGCTGCTAGCCGCGCTGCACGGCATCGGCGGCCTTCTCCTCTGGTTTGCGTCCACCCAAACAGCTTTCGGTCCGATGTATGCGGTCTTACTCGTCTATTCGCTTTGCTACATGCCCACGATGGCGCTGACCAATGCGCTCGCCTTTCGCCAGATGAGAGATCCCAAGCAGGATTTTGGATCGATTCGCGTGCTTGGAACCGCGGGGTGGATCGTTGCCGGCCTGCTTATCGGTTTTCTTCGCGTCGAACCGACCGCCATCCCCATTCGTATCGCAGGCGCGGCCTCTTTGTTGATGGCCGTGTACAGCCTGACACTGCCCCACACACCGCCTTTGCGCTCTGCCCACGGATTTAAACTGAGCAATATCTTTCCCCCGGAGGCCTTCACGCTTTTTAAGGATCGCAACTTCTCAATCTTTGTCCTGGCCTCATTCCTTATCTGCGTTCCCCTACAGTTCTACTACACGTTTACCAATCCATTCCTGAATGAAATCGGAATGCAAAACGCCGCCGGCAAAATGACCATGGGCCAGATGTCCGAGTTGCTCTTCATGGTAACGCTGCCGTGGTTCTTTCGCCGGGTCGGCGTGAAGTACACACTCATGCTCGGCATGTTCGCCTGGGTTGTGCGCTACATCTGCTTTGGTACCGGGAACATCGGCAGCTTAGTGCTGCTGCTTTATCTGGGAATCGTCCTTCACGGCATCTGCTATGACTTTTTCTTCGTGACCGGGCAGGTTTACGTGGACCAAAAAGCGCCTCCGGCACTGCGCGCCGTGGCGCAGGGATTGATCTACTTCATTACCTATGGCATCGGGATGTTCGTCGGGTCCTGGATCTGTGGCGGCATTGTAGATCGGTACGCGAAATCCTTGCCGTCAGGCGGAGTCCTGCATGATTGGCGCTCGATCTGGATGGTGCCGGCCATTGCCTCGGCGGTAGTCTTACTATTCTTCTGGGTTGGATTCCAGCGGGAAGAACGTGCGCCCCAACAGCCCGCGCCTGTCGCCGAAGCTACGGTTAGTCGCTAAACGACTAATTCTACATCCGCAAATCCGGCGCGGTGCCAGCGCTCAATCACGTGTTGTGCTGTTGTGCTTCGGGCAACACTGCAGAACCTTCATTCATTTTTTGCACCAGCCAAATCCCGGCATCCGCTCATCGCCTCCCAAAGCAGGAATCGCATGTCGATGCCCGCAACGCGAAGAGCGTCAACGAATATTCAAGTTCAGTGCGAACCCGATCGTTCTTGGTTTCCCTTTATCGTAGTTATTTTGGATTTCACGCGACCATTGCCGAGCTTTCGGAGCGATCTCGCGTGCTGCGAGCAACAGAGGCGATCGGGTTTCCCAAGCAGACTTCTAGCGGTCGGCCCGATTTTAGCCCCTTATTGTTTCGACACACACTATAGACAGAGAGTCAGACGGTGTGATGGAATCAGCGACACGCTAAACGAGGATAAGCCCATGCTCTCTCCTTTCCACGTGTTCAAGGTGAAAAGCGACGGTAGCCGTCACTGGCTAGAAGGGGCGGTAAGTGTGGAACGCGCGACAGCACGTGTGAAGGTGCTCGCCGCATCCTCACCCGGAGAATATGTCATCACCAATTTGACGGGCAAGGTCGAATTCCCGCCGAAGCGGATAATGTTTCAGATTGGCTACGACGAAAAAGAACTGAACGCCAGGGCGGAAATGTTTCGCCGCTGCGGCCTTGAAGTCATCTCGGTCGCTGACAACGAGTCTGCAAAGCGCGCCCTGAATTCGATTCGCGATGTCGATGTATTCGTCGTCGGCCACGCGGCACCGGAGCAAACGAGAAAAGAAATGGTCGAGTGGCTGAAGGCCACTTTTCCAAAGGTCAAAATTGTTGCACTGATTCCGTCCGCCAATCGTGAGTTGTCTCGCGCCGATTACAATATCGTTCTGAATGACTGGGACAAATGGCCGTCACTTCTCGCAGCCGCCGCAAGTTGAGCCGCGGCCATCACCATTCCTAAGTACTGACCGGTGTTGCTGACCCTCCCGCTACCTGTCGAACTCTGTCCGCGTTCTCAACCCATTTCAAAAAGGCGCGTTTTCGCAGCATAGGCTTTTGACCAAGTCGCAGGCATGAACAGTCTTTCCTGTCTCCGAACATTTCCTTCGTGCGCCGGGTAGGGGCCGCATCGATCTGACCGGCGTTCGTCCGACGAATTTTCCCCCGATGCTTGCAATGAGAACTTACCTGAAGTGTGTCCCAGCGGTTCGACCTTCCGCTGAATTTGCGTTGCCCAACAGAGCGAGTTCTAAGGATTCCGCCATCTGCTCCTCACCGACAGAATATTTTTTCCGCCGCAGTCATCTGGGTCTGGATTCATCTCTCTGAACAATCCGCGCAACCAGGTTTTGTCGAACTCGGGAACGGATTTCCAATTGCGCGTTCGAAACAGAGGTTTGCCGTAAAAATGGACATGGGTATTTCTTGGCGCGGACAAGGTTTTGGCGGACAGGGTGTGTTCGCGCAGCTCGAAAAGTGCGTCAGGTACGTTAAGGCGTGCGCATTGCCGGGAAGTCGATCAGCGCTCCTGCGGACTCCGGTCAGAAGGTCGGAGCGAAGGGGAGGCTGGACCGGAACCGTGGCTTTGCCGTTGGTTTTTCGCAATCAGCCACGAAATCACTGTACGGTGACAGCCAGTGTGACCGTGTGGGAGACAGCCTGAGCTCCGGCCCCCGCAGTGGCCGTGACGGTCACGACATAGGGATTGGTGGGCCCAGATCCGCTACTTGCGGAGTTAGAACCCCCGCTGCAACCAATGGCAACTAAGAGACACGAGAGGAAGAACAGGATCGCCGGCCAAGCGCGCTTCTTCCGAGGCCACGCGAGCAGACAGAAGCATGCTGCGCTCAGGCCGCCGAGAAAACCGCCAAGGAGCCTGGGCTGACGAAGCGCAAGCCGGAAGGCCGACTGCCCTGCGGTCTTGCTAATGGTCAGAGTGTCGTTTGCGGCTGTGAAGCCATCAAGATTCACCTGGGGGGGCTGAAAGCTGCAAGTCACTCCGGCGGGGAGTCCCGTGCAGGTGAAGAAAACGGTTCCAGCAAGACCGTTGCCGGGACCTGGAATGAGCGCCAGCGTGGATTTCCCAGGAGTGCTGCTTGAGACTGTCAAAATGCCGGGGTTTGCCGCCAATTGAAAGTCCGGGTTGCCCACAAACAGCACCGATGGCGTTGCCGTCGAGCCGTTGAAGTTGGCGTCGCCGGAATAGACCGCCGTAATGGCGTTAGGACCATTCGCGAGTTGCGTGGTTGTGAGCGTGGCGAACAGATTCAACAACGGCACGGGATTTCCCAGAGTCTGCGCGTTGGACATAAATTGAACCGTGCCAGTGGGGGCGGCGACACCGGCAGGGAAAACACCGGCCTGAAGAATCACAGAAGAATTGGGCAAGGCGCGATTGGGGATAAAAAGGAAAGTTTGTGTCGTTCCCTTGGTAACCGTGATGGTGGCCGGGCCGGCGGCACTGGCCGTGAAGCTTGGATCCCCTGAATAACTTGCGTTCAACGTATGGGTTCCAATGGCGAGAGCCGTTTCTTGGGTCAAGACATTGCCCCGCACATCGAGGGGAACGCTCATCAAAGTTGTGGTGTTACCGTTGAAGGTGTCGGTGAAAGTGACACTACCCGTTGCCGTTCCTTGGTTGGAAGCCCCGGCAGTAGCCGTTTGGAGATGTAAGAAATCGCTGTAACCAACCGACGAAGCCGGAACGAGATTCCCATCGGAGCTAAAAACGAGCGTCGAGAAAGTGGTGGTGCTGGGTTCAGGATTGACGGTGACTGCAACGCCGGACGAATTGCTCGGGCCAAATACCCCATCACCTCCGTAGCTCGCCGTTAGGGAATAGCTTCCTCCGGGGAGGTCAGACACCGAAGCGGAAACCGCCCCGGTGCTATCCAACACGCCTAAATTCAGCGTCTGAGGGTTGCCAGGCAACAGCGCTACATCACCTGTCGGCGTTCCCGCGCCGGTTGTAGAGGCGACTGTCGCCCTGGCGGTAACGGGCTGTCCGTGAGTGAGACTAGTAGGAGTGACTTGCAGAGCCGTGGTCGTGGCGCGGAAGGTCACGGTAGTCCAACTATTGACGAGGTTTGCGGCGTTGACAGATCCGAGGCCGGTCGCCAAGTCATAACCGGGTCCGGCCGATGAGCCCGTCTGCCCGGCAACACTATTATTGCCCTGGGTCACGTCGTTGAAGATGCACTGGCTCTGGGGCCCGGTAGAGGCACTGCAATTCGCAGCGGTCTGGCTAGCGGCCAGCGGGTACAAAACGAAATTTGCCTGGCCCTGCCGTGAATTCGTTTTCTGGTCAACAAGGGCCATGATGCCGGCGAAAGTCGGCGCCGCCGCGGAAGTGCCGCCAACAATCTCGGCGTTGATCAGTTGCCCGTTCGCGTCCGTGATGCAAACGCCGTCCTGGCAGAGCAGGTAGCTATCATGCAACGCGGCCGCGGCTAGAGAAACGTCAGGAAGGTCGCGTTTGCCGTCGGCCGGCACACCGGGTCCCGCCTGCCAGGAAGGTTTGGCGTAGAGGCTGCTCGGCCCTCCGCCGCTCGCCAACAGAGAGGGGAATGGGCATGGACTGAGGTCAATACAACTCTCATTCCAGACGACTTCTGGAATGTATGCGAGAGCGGAAGTTTGATTGGGACCGTTCGTAGGCGACCAATACTTGCTGTCCGCGCCGTTCTCGTCGAACTGCGTTCCGCCAAGCGCGATATTAAACGGTGTCGAAGCCAAGCCGTTGACAGCTAGTCCATGCTCGGCCGGACCTTCTTCGGATGGGCGGTCGCAACCGGCAGCCCCGCTGTCACCGCTTGAGACCATCACGGTAATGCCCTGGGCGGCTGCTTGCTCCCATAAATTGTTATAGAAGGTGCTCTCTGCTTGACCCAGCATCTGCTCGCATTCGCCGAAGCTCGAACTGAGAATGGGGGCCAGGTTGTTGTCCACGATGTACTGCGCGGAGAGGTCGGCGCCGTCAGTGGAATTCGTGCTCCCCGAGACGACAAACTTTATCGTCGCTTTGGGAGCTACGGCTCCTGACCATTCAATGTCCAGGTCAGCCTCGGCCTCCTCGGATCCAAAGAGATTGCCGGGATCGGGGCCATCGAGAATGATCTGCGTCGCATTTGCAGGGAGACCAAAGGCGATGCGGAAGATTTGCAGATCCGAAAGATTGATATTGCTTCGCCCGACGATGGCGATGCTTTGCCCAGTGCCGTCGATTCCGTTCGCATAGAGAGACGCGGTGTTGTAAATCTGGGCAAAGTCGCCGGGAGCCAAGTAATGAGCGATGCCGAAAAAGCCGTTGAACGTGAAATTGGGTTGCCAGGTGCTGGTGTTCCCGATGCGGGTGGCAGAGCCAAGGACACGTATCGTCGCCGGCTTCTGAAAATTGTGCAGCGTGCTCACTCCCGTGACTGCGGGAGCGAGGGATGAAGGAATTTGTGGATCGGAAGCGTTTGCATAATGAACTTCACGACCGACGGCGTACCGGTGGATCGATGTATGAAACGCTTCTTGAACCTGTGCAGCCGTGCCGCTGAACTCGATGGCCATTCCACTGCGGACCATCCGGTTCACGCGGAAACCGTGAGATTTCAACCAGGCAGCGAGCGTCTGGAGATCGGACTTCGAAAGGCCGAAGCGCTCGCCAAACTGCTCCGGTGAGAGCCAGTCGTGGAAGCGAGGAGAGGACTTATCATGCTGCTCGGTGATGAGCCGTTCGAGAGCGGATTCCAAACCGGGGTCACGCTTCAACACCAGAAGCATGCGTTCCATCGGGAGATCCGGCGGAACCTCACCGCGGTCGTTGACGGGAATCGCCAGTGGATGACGGTTGCCCTTGAGAACGGTACGCGAAGATTCGTCGACGGGTTCGCGGACGCGCGCGGGGATGGTGGGCGTCTGAGCTAGAAGGCAGGAGGAAGGGGCGCCGAAAACAAAAACCAGAAGCAAAGCGGAAAGGATCGGGACCGGTTTAAGGAGTCGCATAGATTGGCCCACACCACGGAAATTTGACGAGCGCCGAGCGGTCTAACACCCAAAACTAACCTCAAGGCAGCGTTATGCTCAGCATTACACGCCGCGTTAATACCCGTTTTCCATAAGTGTGCACGGAGCATAACACAGCGTCACGCGAAGCGTATGCCCTGAATTGAACCTGCGCATGACGAATGCTGGGGCAAAAGGGAAGCGGATCGGCCAAAATGACGCGCGACTCTGAAATCAAGGGCTTACCCGGGGACCTCAACACCTCAAGAGTTTTGGAGAAAGACCATGCACAAACTAACATCGGCGGGCCGGTACCGGATTTCGCAGAGGGTCACGCGCCTGCGCCATTTTTGAAGCCCCTCGCCGAAAATGCTCAGGAGAAGTAGAACGGAGAGAGTAAACTCTCATGTTCGATGTAAACCACCTAACGGATCTCCGAGATGATAAGCCAGTCTGTCGAGGCCAATATTCCGTTTGCGCATCGGGGCGCTTTTCCGTATGAGGCCGACCCGCCACTTTTTCGCGGTAACCGACGACACGGCACTCTCGAAAGTCGCGGAGCCTTCCAAGACTCGATCGGAGACTCCCTACGGAGTAGACAAGGCCCTTTTGGATGTAACGCTGCGAACTTTCCACACGGATATTTTCAGGAGGAGCAAACGTGTCTATACCAAAGAGAACTCATCGCCGAGAATTTTTGAGGACCGCTGGACCGGCCGTCATCGTGGGTCCGGGACTTGCCCGCGCATGGGATTCGGGACCAAGCACGGAACCAAGACTTGAAGCAAGGCCGCGGCTCCTTACCGGCTGCTGCGCCTACTCTTACCGTGAACTGTTGAAAGTCGGCAAAATGACCATGGAAGACGTCATCGGAAAGGCCGTAGAGCTTGGGATTGATGCCGTGGACATGACGGGTTACTGGTTCAAATCGACCGAGCCAGCTTATTTGGCTTCCTTGCGACATTTGGCTTACAAGAACGGTGTAGGTTTTTCCGGTGCAGCCACCGGAGCGAGCACTGTGCAAGC
>Ga0126381_100007325_pt1 | contig 12269 bp, 8 predicted proteins | sample PanSoiMetPlot_28_FD_96465 | JGI IMG/M metagenome (GOLD analysis project Ga0126381, IMG submission 96465) | Tropical forest soil microbial communities from Panama - MetaG Plot_28 | ecosystem: Environmental > Terrestrial > Soil > Tropical forest > Bulk soil | place: Panama | collected 2016-02-17
ATTCAGGACGTAATGCGGAACAGATTTGAAGCGGGAATCCGAGCGGGGAATATAGAAAGGGCCGGCGGGAATATAGCGTGAAAAGCTGCGGTGAAAGAAAGAAATCTCGTCCTGGATCCACAGCAAGACGTTGTTCCGGTTGCGCCACACAACGACGGCGCCAAAAAGAGAAAGCAAATAGCCGCAAATCGTAAGAAGCCCGAGCGCCGGGCCGGCTCCCCAAATCATAAGGCCCCCTGTGGCTGGCGCGACAAGGAATAAGACGCGGGAACAGAAAAGAAAGTTACTCGCCCTCGTGAATGGTTACAAGCTCAACGACTGCAAATTCCTTCTTGCCCGCGGGCGTGGCCACTTCGATCTCATCGCCGACTCTGCGGTTGAGCAGAGCCCGGCCGATCGGCGAGTTCGTGGAGATGAGGCCTTTTTCGGCGTCGGCTTCTTCGCTGCTGACGAGCTTATAGGCAACCTTCACGTCGCGAGCGACGTCAAGAACCACGATGCGCGAGCCGTATCCCGAGCGATCCTTGGGAATATTGTTGAGGTTGAGCATGCCGAGGTCGCCCATACGCTTCTTGAGTTGCGCGATTTTGGCGTTGACGTAGGTCTGGCGCTCCTTGGCGAATTTGTACTCGGCGTTTTCCGAGAGGTCGCCGTGCGCACGCGCCACGGCGATTTCCTTGGGAAGCTCGACATTCAGTTCGTGGGAGAGCTGGTCGATTTCTTCCTGGAGTTTTTTCTTAATTTTCGCCAGCGGATCGGACATGGTCATTTGCTTGCCGCGCACCAAGATCCCTGCTGCGTCAAACCTCTGCTGCGCATTGAAAAAGACGACGGAGTCCAGAAAGCACCGACGGTGCCCCGGACTCCGCTTAAACAACCATTATAGAGGTGAGCAGGGGGCGGCCACAAGGGCAGGCGAAATAGGGCAAGGAGCCGGACAGGCAAGGAAAACCCCCAGGGGTTCTCCCGGGATCGCTTGCCATGCCAGCGTGCGACTTGCTTGACCGCCTGGGATTGAAAATCAGTCCTACTGATGATCTTCAATTCTTCGCGTAACTGATGCGGGGACTGGCGGGCAGGGCAGAGTCATTCTATATTGCAAGTAGGTCCTTTCGAGGAAAATGGTTGCCAGAAACGGTCTCGGAGCGATACAGAATCGAGCATTTCTTGGTACGTGCGACGGTGTCATTCCGCTGACTCTGGATAGCATCGCGGCCTGCGAGTGGCTTGCCGCAGGCCGTGCCAGCCGCTTGCAACTCCATTTGCCCTGAGAGAGAAAGAATTGGGCCGGGCTGAGGTGAAAGCATGAGTGGTCGACCGTGGGTAGTCGCAGCGGTTCTATTCTTGAGCTGGAGCGCGCAGCGGGTCGCAGCACAACAGCGCCGCGAACGCGAACCGAACACCGTCTACGCCGAGCGCCGCGCGAAGCTGGCTTCCCAGGTGGACGCACCCATCATCCTTTGGGGCTTCACGGGCCGAGAAGAAATATCTCAGGATTACGTTTTCGCGCAGGAAGAGAATTTCTATTATTTGACCGGGCACAACGAGGAAGGCGCGGGCCTAATCTTGCTTCCCTCGGCGCAGGGCAACCACGCGGCACCTCCAGACGCGTCCTTGAACGGGCAGCGGGAAGTCCTTTTTCTTCCGCCGGAGAATCCCGATAAGGAAAAATGGAATGGCGTCCGCATGTCGCCTTCCGATCCTGGCATCGAAGCGCGCACAGGGTTCGCCAGCGTAAAACCGTTCGCCGAGATGCGCGCCATGGTGGAAAACCTCGCCAAGCTTTATCCGACCTTTTACACCATTCTTCCTTACAACAAAGAACTCGGAGGATATCCACATGAAAAGGCCGTGGTCGACTGGCTTGAGCTAGCCGCTCCGCAAGCAAAGCTGAAAGACGTTCGCGGGCAGATGGCAGCGATGCGCGCGATCAAATCTCCGGGGGAAATTGCGCTCCTGAAGCGGGCCATCGACTTATCACTGGATGCGCAGCTCGAAGCGATGAAAATGATGCGCCCGGGCCTGTACGAATACCAGGTGGCGGCAAAAATGGTGGAAGTGCATGCCATGGGGGGATCGGAAAGAGAAGGATACGCGCCGATTGTCGGCGCGGGGCCGAATTCGACCGCGCTGCATTACGACAAGCTTTCGCGCAGGATCGAGAATGGCGACATGGTCGTCCTCGACGTCGGAGCGCAATATTCGGGCTATTCCGCGGACATCACGCGCACCATTCCCGCGAGCGGCAAGTTCACCTTGCGCCAACGCGAAATCTACGAAATCGTTCTTGGCGCGCAAAACGCGGCGCTCGCAGCCCTCAAGCCCGGCGTCCATTTCTCTTGCAGAGGCAAGAAAGACGGGCTGATGAACATCGCCTACGACTATATCAACTCGCACGGGAAAGACCGCGAGGGCAGGCCGCTTGGGCAATATTTCATCCATGGCCTGGGCCACAATATCGGCCTCAACGTACATGATCCGGGCGACTATTGCAGCGCGCTGCAGCCGGGAATGGTGGTCACCGTCGAACCGGGCATCTACATCCCCGAAGAGAATCTAGGTGTGCGCATTGAAGACGACGTGCTGATCACCGACTCCGGCTACAAGCTGCTGAGCGAGCGACTGCCGCGCGATCCGGGCGAAATCGAAAGAATTATGGCGGAAGGTGCGACGGCCCATGAGCAGGCTTCAGCCGGCAGCGACTTAGACTCTTCTGAGGGCAAAGAGTCGGCCGGGGAAATCAAAAACCTCATTGCGAAATATGCGAAATCGGTTAGCGACGCGGATGCCGATCTGGCCTCCCAGATTTGGTGGAACTCTCCTGAGGCGTCGTTCATTCATCCTTTGGGCCATGAACAGGGATTCCAACAGATCAAACAGAATGTGTACACGCGGCTGATGGGCGGGATGTTTTCTGAGCGGAAGCTGAGCGTTCACGACGTCGCGGTGCAACTGCTCGGCGAGGCAGCAGTGGCGGAATTCTATTGGGATTTCACGGCCAAGCTTCGTAAGGATGGTTCTCCGGTAACCACGCACGGCCGGGAAACGCAAGTGTATCGAAGAATGCCTGGCGGCTGGCGGCTAGTCCACGTACATTACTCCGCAACACCCGACCCGCAGGACAGGGCCTCTAAAAACGGAGGGTGACAGCGGTCAGGCAACGCCTTGCGGGACGAAGATCGGGCCGATTTCGGTTATGCTCGGCAAGTATGTCGCAATGGACCGGGAAACCCCGGGGGACCCGCCGAGACGCAAAGAACTGGAAGAAAGGCGGCAAGCACGGCTGCGCTCGAGATAAGCCACCTCAAGCAAACCTACGCGATTTGGCGATGACCTCGATCTAGTCCCCTAGCAACTAAGTCGAGGACTAAAGTCGATGATTGACCGCGCGGAATAGAGCCCCTTATACTGTTCCTTCGCGCTGGAGCCTTCAAAATGCGCCGGCGTGCATCGAGCCCGCCCGGTTTCGAGCAGGCAAGCCGAGGCAGGCGGGTCATTCCGGATGAAGCCACTATCCCGGCCCGCCCTGAATCTGCGAAATCGAAACTCCTCAAGGAGCCTATGAGCAGCGTCAAGGCTACACAACTTCGCCCCGGCATGGTCATCCAGCACGAGGGCCAGCTTTTTACCGTGTTCAGCACGGAGCACCGCACGCCCGGAAACAAGCGCGGCTCCATGCAGACGCGCATGAAGAATCTCAAAACCGGAGCGATTATCGATTACCGGTTCCGCGCTGAGGAATTCATCGAACGCGCCATTCTCGATGAACTTGAGTTTGAGTACCTCTACAGCGATGGTGACAGCTTCCACTTCATGAACACGCAGACGTACGAGCAGATGCACCTCACTCGCGAGCAGCTTGGCGAAACGGTCTACTATCTGATTCCCAACGCGGTTGTGCGTGTCGAATTCTTTGACAACAAACCCATCGGTGTCGCCTTGCCGGATACCATGGACCTAAAGGTCACGCAGACCGAGCCAACGTTGCAAAAGGCCACCGCCAGCGCAGTGATGAAGCCGGCAACATTGGAAACCGGCCTGGTGGTGCAGGTGCCGCCGTTCGTGAATGAAGGCGACAAGATCAAAGTGGATACTTCCGAAGCCCGCTACGTGCAGCGGGTGGAGTAATGAGTCTTCCGAGCTCTGAGTAAACCGGAAGGCTAACAACTGACGGCTTTCGAGGTTTCCGCCTCCGCAGCTAATTTCGGCGTAAGCGGGAATTAGAATGAGGCTGAAGGGCGCCCCGGTGAAACCGGGGCGCTTTTTTTAACCTCGAAACTCCGTGGAATCTTGGTTTTCTCAAGTCTTTCACCTACGTCACTATCTAGTTTCTCCCCCCGGATCGCGCAGCCGACTTTTCGCCGGGGGGATGCGGACCGAATACGCGGTCGAAGATGGCGTCCACGTACCGCAGCTGGCGATGGAGATCGAAAGTGTGCCCCAGGGCTTTCGCATCGAGATATTTTGTAATTCGTTTATCGGCGGCAACCCGCTCGCGAAAGCTGGTGTCCGACTCCCAGGCCGCCATGGCGTTTTCCTGCACGGCCTTATAGGCATCGTCGCGCGGCATGCCGCCTTCTACCAGGTCTTGCAGCAACTGGCCGGAAAAAACCAAGCCGTGCGTGGACTCGAGGTTACGCAACATGCGCTCGGGGAACACGCGCATCTGGCCCACGATCGTGGTCATCTTCGAGAGCATGTAATCGACGAGGATCGTGGAATCGGGGAGAATCACGCGCTCGACCGAGCTGTGCGAAATATCGCGCTCGTGCCACAACGCTACGTTTTCGAACGCCGCAAGCATGTTTGATCGCACCAACCTCGCCAATCCGCAGATTTGCTCGCAACTCACCGGATTGCGCTTGTGCGGCATGGCGGAGCTACCGCGCTGCCCTTCGCCGAAGGGTTCCTCGGCCTCACGCACTTCGGTGCGCTGCAAATGACGGATTTCCAGCGCGATTCGCTCGAGCATAGCGCCGATATGCGCGAGCGCGCTGAGATATTGCGCGTGGCGGTCGCGCTGAATCACCTGTGAGGCGATGGGGTCGACCCCCAGACCGAGCCGTTTGCAGATGCGTTCTTCGATTTCCGGGCCGAGATGCGAAGCTGTGCCCACGGCGCCGGAGATCTTCCCCACCGCCATCTGTGCCGCAGCCCTGCGGAATCGCTCGATGTTACGCTGGTTCTCCGAGAACCAGTTGGCGATCTTCAAGCCAAAGGTGATAGGTTCCGCGTGGATTCCGTGTGTGCGGCCGATTTGCGGCGTGTGGCGGAATTCGTGCGCGCGGACGTCGAGAATTTCCCCGAACATCACCAGCTCTCGCTCGATTAATTTCGAGGCGTCGCGAACCTGCAGCGCCTGCGCGGTGTCCACCACGTCGTTCGAGGTCATGCCATAGTGCAGCCAGCGACCGGCGGTGGGGTCGCCGATCGATTCGCCCACAGCCATCGTGAACGCGATGACGTCGTGCTTCACTTGCGCTTCAAGTTCATGGATGCGCTGGACCTCCACCTTGGCGCGCAAGCGAATCGCCGTGGCTGCTTCCTTCGGCACTTGGCCTGTTTCCGCAAGAGTTTCGGCAGCAGCGATTTCCACCTCAAGCCACTTGGCGAAGCGGTTCGCGTCACTCCAGACATGGCCCATCTCCGGGCGCGTGTAGCGTGGAATCAATTTCCTTCTCCTAAACGGAAAACAAGAAAAATGGGGATGCCTGACAGAACTTCCCAGTACTCCATGATACCGCAGATAGCCCCGCGGGCAGCGCGACGATCGACTGGGCCGTCCGAATTTGGGATGGAGTTTCTCGCAAACGGTCGCTGGGGAACAAGCGTCAGGACACAAGACCAGCACAGTACCATGAAGACAAAGGAGTTGCCGGCCATCGGCAAGCGGTACGCTAGTTGCTTCGACAAGGGTGTAGAATGTCTACGGGCATGGGGGTAGAATGTCGACGGCCTGAGGGTGACGACGGGGATTCGAGCGTCTTGCCCATCATAAGCATCGCCGCGTGAAGAGAACGATGTCGTAAGTAACCGGGAGATGAGGGATGCCAGAGAAAAAGGAGCGTTACCAAAACCGGATTGAATTACTGCAAGGAACTCTGGACCTCCTGATCTTGCAGACGCTGCAATGGGGGCCACAGCACGGCTATGGAATTAGCGTGGCCATTCGCAACCGCTCCGGCGAGATTCTGCAGGTCGACACGGGATCCCTTTATCCGGCCCTACACCGACTGGAAAAGCAGAAGTGGATCAAGCCGGAATGGAAGGTTTCGGAGAACAAGCAGCGAGCGAAGTACTACCAGCTTACCGCTGCGGGAAAGAAACAGTTGAGCCGGGAACGTTCGAAGTGGTCCCAGCTCTCGGATGCGATGGCTGGCGTGCTAAATCCCGGACAGATGTAGTAGGGGAGCACGAGCGGCCTGAGAACGGGGTGAGAACTCGATGATCTTCTGGCGCCGCAAAACCCGCGAAGCCGAGCTCGACGAGGAACTGCGCTCGCACTTGAGCATGGACGCGCAAACTCGCATCGAGCGGGGCGCAGATCGGAAGGAGGCGGAGCGCGCGGCACGGCGGGAGTTTGGAAACGTGGGTTTGGTGAAAGAAGTGACCCGCGACGAGTGGGGACGGAGATGGCTCGGAGACTTACTCGACGACGCGCGATATGGCTTGCGGATGCTTGGGAAAACCCCGGGATTTACCGCGGTGGCCATGTTGACTCTGGCGCTAGGGATTGGCTCGAACACGGCAGTTTTCTCTTTGATTGATGCTTTGCTGCTGCGCAGCCTGGCGGTTCCGGCGCCTGGGGAGCTGGTGCAGATCTTCTTTGGTCCCCCCGGAACCAAAGATCCACTCTCTGGTCCGATGTTCGACCGCCTCCGCGAGCGGCAAAGCGCCTTCACTGACCTTTTGGCCTGGATGAATGCCCCCATGGTTCTGACGGAGAAAGGTGGCGCGCGTCCCATTACCGGCGCCTATGCAACTGGCTCAGCATTCCCCGCCTTGAAGCTCAAGGCGCGTCTTGGGCGCTTGCTGAGTTGGCACGACGATCAGCCCGGCAGCGGGTCAAACGAGATTGCCGCGGTTATCAGCGAAGCGTTCTGGCTTGACCATTTTGGTGGAGACCCCGGCGTGCTTGGGCAACCTATTACCGTTGACGGAGGAGTGGCAACCATCGTTGGCGTCATGCCAAGCTCGTTCAACGGCATTACGGTGGATTATGCCCCTCAAGTGGTGCTGCCTTTTGCCTTTGATGTAGCGCTCCACGGAGAATCTTCGTGTCGTTTTCGAGCCACCTGCACGTGGTTTCATACCATGGGGCGCCTCAAACCCGGCGTCAGCTTTGCGCAAGCGCAAGCAAACCTCGCAACGATTGCCGGCGACGTATTGAAGGACTCGCTCCCGTCGAACTATCAGCGCGTGGACTATTTGCGGAACGGAATGCTGTGGCTTACGCCAGGCCGTACCGGTAATTCTCCCTTGGGAGAAATTTACGGGCGAGAACTCTGGACGCTGCAAGCACTGGTCGGTTTGCTAATGATCATTTGTTGCGCCAACTTGGCGAGCCTCGAGCTGTCACGCACGCTGGACCGGCAGCACGAACTTGTTGTCCGAAGCGCACTCGGCGCCGGGCGGCTGAGGCTGGTGCGACAGCTGGTTGCCGAGAGCGCCATCCTCACCTTTTCCGGTGCAGCAGCTGGCATCGTGCTGTCGCAGTGGATCAGCGCGCTGCTCGTCAGTTATATCGAGCAGTCGGACTTTCCGGTGTTCCTCGATTTGCGCCCCAATGCCGCCACTTTTGCCGTAACCATCGCAATTGCCACGCTCACCGTGATTCTTACGGGAGTCTTGCCGGCACTCCATCTGACGCGCGTGCACACGGAGGAGATGTTGCGTTCGGGAGCACAGCGAACCGTTGCTCGCAAAAGGCATCCCCTTGCGGCAAGCCTTCTGCCCGTTCAGGTTGCCCTTTCGCTCTTGCTCGCGTCGCTGGCGCTGCTTTTCGCCATCAGCACGGGAAAGCTTCTCCACGTGGACCCCGGTTTTCGGGTCAAGGGTATAACCCTATTCGCGGTCGATTTCGAGCGTCGTCCCGAAAAAGGCGAAGCCCGGCTCGACCTGTATCGCACGATGCTTGCGGCCCTCCGCCATGCCCCTGGAGTAGAAGCTGCCAGCATGATTGCGGCTCGTCCTTTGGGAGAGGGCGGGATGGATGAAAGTGCCGGCCCGGTTGAAGGTAACGGGCCAGAGACCAAGCATTTGTTCGAGAACGTCGTAGGACCGGAGTACTTTGCAACGGCAGGGACAAAGGTTCTTGCGGGCCGCGAATTCTCCGAGTTCGACCGCTTCGGCCGAACTCCGGTGTGTATCTTGAATCAGGCCGCAGCGAGCTTTTTCTTCCCCCGGCAAAGCGCGCTCGGCAAGCACGTTCGTTCTACCGAGCCCAACACGGCGCGAGATACTTGCGAAGTCGTTGCTGTTGTGGCCGACGCCAAGTATCTATCTCTTCGAGAGCCAGCGCCCCCAACGATTTACTACTCCTACGAGCAACTGCCGAACTTTGAGTGGATAGGATTCATAACCCGGAGCCACGATACGTCGGCCGCAGTCGCTGCGTTTAAAAATGGATTGCGCCGTGTTGCTCCGGACACGCCACTGTTGCCGCCCATCACCATGCAGCGTCAGTTGGAAGATTCGATCGGTAAAGAGCGGCTGACCGCAGCATTGTCCCTGTTCTTTGGAGGCTTAGGTCTGTTGCTGACTTCGATAGGGCTTTACGGATTGCAAAACCAGCGTGTGGCGCGGCGCACCGCGGAGATTGGGCTGCGCATCGCTCTAGGGGCGCAGCCGAAAGACATGCTCTGGTTCATTCTGCGCGAAGCCGCCGTGGTTTTCGCCATCGGCGTGCCGATTGGCCTGGCACTGATTTTTGCGGCGTCGCATTTCATTGGCGTCGAGCTATACCAGATCTCGCCACGCGATCCGCGCATTTACTGTGCCGCCGTCATGACCTTGCTCTCCGCGGGATTCCTCGCTTCGTCGATCCCCGCGCGGCGGGCCACGAATGTCGATCCGATGGTGGCCCTGAGATACGAATGAACAGGACTGCAAGAAAGACAGAAAGCAGGGAGTGCTCTGGGTGAGGTGAGGGAATGAGGCTCTGGTTTTGGCGGCGTGAAACACGTGAAGCCGAACTCGACGAGGAAGTGCGTACCCATTTAGACATGGCCACAGAAGCGCGCGTGGAGCGTGGCGCAAACCAGAAAGAGGCGGAGCGCGCGGCGCGGCGAGAGTTTGGAAATGTCGGTTTGATGAAGGACGTGACCCGCGACGTGTGGGGACGGAGGTGGCTCGAAGACTTGGTTGAGGACCTGCGATATGGGCTGCGCACGCTGCGCAACAATGCGGGTTTTGCGGCCACCGCCATTTTGACTCTGGCGCTGGGCATTGGAGCGAACACCGCCATCTTCAGCGTGGTCAACACGGTACTGCTGCGGCCCCTTGCTTATAAAGAGGCGAACCGCTTGGTGACGGTCTGGGGCAACAACCGCGCGCGAGGCTTCGACACCGACCAGGTATCAGCTCTCGACTTTGCCGATTGGCGGTCACAAAACCACGTTTTTGAAGCAATGGCGGCATCCACCGACACGCAATACACGCTGACCGGGGAGGGAGAGCCTGAATTGATCACCGCTTACTCCTTCTCCGCGGACTACTTTCATGTGCTTGGCACCGCTCCGCTCTTGGGCCGCACTTTCCTCCCCGAGGAAGAAGAACCGGGAAAGAACCACGTGGCTGTGTTGAGCTACTCGTTCTGGCAAAAGCGCTTCGGCGGAGACCGGGGCTTGGTGGGAAGGGATATCCTCCTTGACGGAGGGCCCTACACGGTCGTCGGGGTCATGCCGCCTGCGTTTCAGTATCCAACTTCTACAGAGCTTTGGACGCCGCTCACGGTGAGCTCGGAAGCCGCGCAAGACCGCGCCTACCGCTATTTGCGCGTAATGGCGCGTCTAAAGCCCGGCGTGACCATCCCGCAGGCCCAGATGGAGATGAACGCGATCGCCCGAGGCCTGGCGCGGGAGTACCCGAAAACGAATAAAGACGAAGACGCGACCACCCTTATCAGCCTGCGGCAGGGGATTAGCGGAGACATACGCCCGGCTTTGCTGGTGCTTTTGTCGGCGGTGGCGTTCGTGCTGCTTATCGCTTGCGCAAACGTCGCCAACTTGCTCTTGGTGCGGGCCGCAGGCCGGCAGAAAGAAGTGGCCGTGCGTTCGGCGCTCGGGGCCGGCCGGTGGCGGCTGGTGCGGCAATTTCTGACCGAAAGCATGCTGCTCGGGATTGCGGGCGGGGCCCTCGGCTTGGCACTCGCGTCGTGGTCGACGAAAGCCCTGCTTACCATGTTTCCCCCAACGGTGTTCAACATCAGCATTCCCCACCTCGAGAAGATTCCCATGGATGGCTGGGTGCTGGGCTTTGCCTTGACCGTTTCCGTGGTGACGAGTGTGGTCTTCGGCTTGGCCCCGGCGCTGCATGCCTCCACGAACGCGAGCGAGCCGCTGAAAGAATCGGGGCGAGGTCTGACAGGAGGTGCCGAAGGCCGGCGCTTCCGCAGCACGCTGGTTGTCGGGGAAGTGGCCATGTCTTTGATCCTGCTCACCGCGGCGGGGCTCACTCTTGAAAGCTTCGTTCACTTGGCGGGCAGCAACCTCGGCTTCAACCCGGATCACGTTTTGACCATGCGTGTTCTGCCGCCGCACTACAAGTACCCGTCGGGCGCGCAACTAATCGCTTTCAGCAGGCAAGCCCTGAGCGGCATCCGCTCGCTCCCCAGCGTAGAGGCAGCAGGGACGGTGACCTTTCTTCCTTTGAGCGGATGGTGGGGAGTCCGCGTGGTTTCGCTCGAAGGCCAATCCGTTCCCGAGGATCAGCGGGGCATCGCGCCATGGAGCTCTGTAACGCCGGACTACTTCCGGGCGATGGAGATTCCTTTAATCCAAGGCCGTTTCTTTGAGGAGCGGGACGATGAGCGCGCGGCCCCGGTGGCGATTATCAGCGAAAGCCTTGCCAAGCGGCTGGTGGCAAACGGCGACGTCTTGGGCAAATGGCTGCACATAGGTGGCGTGAAGAAGCCCGCCGAGGTTGTCGGCGTCGTTGGCAATGTGCAACAACTGGGCCCCACCTCGCAAACCATAACAGAAATCTATCTGCCCTTTTCCCAACTTACCCCGCCGATTCTTTGCTTTGCCATCCGTACAACCGAAGACCCGTCCAGCATCGCAAAGGCGGCGCGGCAGGCGATCTGGGCAGCTGACAAAGGTCAGGCTGTGGGCTTCGTGATGAACATGGATCAACTGGCGTCAGAGGCGGTGGCTCCTCAGCGCATCCTCATGCTGATCCTGGGCCTTTTCGGAGGAATGGCTCTGCTCATGGCCGTTATTGGAGTCTATGGGGTAATTGCAAACTCCGCGGCCCAGCGTACCAATGAGATTGGCGTGCGTATGGCCCTTGGCGCCCGTTCAGGAGACGTCCTGAGGCTTGTGATGCGCCAGGGGCTTCAGCTCGTGCTGTTGGGCGTGGCCATAGGGCTGGCTGGCATTTGGGCTCTGATGCGCTTTGTTTCGAGTCTTCTCTACGGCGTTCGCGCTACGGACCCGCTGACCATTGTCGGCGCCGCCTTCCTGTTGGCGGGTTCGGCGCTGTTGGCGTGCTACGTTCCCGCGCGCCGCGCTTCGCGGATCGATCCGATGGTAGCCCTGAGATACGAGTGAGAAAGACACCAGGGAAAAGCCTGCTGCTGAGGCCAATGAAACTGGTCATCAGCCGCGGTTCCCGGCTGCCCTTTGCGTGTCTCGCTGTTCGATGGCTCGTGGCCTTGGTGTTAACCAGGCTGCTCGCAAAGGAACTATTTGGGGTAACCACCACTGACCCCGTAACGTTTGTTGCTGTCTCCGTTCTGCTAACCGCCGTTGCCTTAGCCGCTGGCTACATTCCCGCAGGCCGCGGGATGGGCCTCGAGCCCCTGGCAGCGCTCCGCTATGAATGAGGCAAGGAAAGGGACGTAAGTCAGGACCCACCTGGGCGCTTCCGAGGCCCTCCAATTTACCGCTATCTCCTTGAGCGGTAAGCTGCTACGGTCTACCTAACCGCAAGGGCAGATTCCTGTCTAATGATTCGAATGCAGCCGAGCGCCGAGAACACCCAGGCCATCGCGCAGAGCGACGCCGTCGCCGTGGAGCGCACGCTGGCGGGCGATCGGGATGCCTTTC
>Ga0126381_100007326_pt1 | contig 12267 bp, 10 predicted proteins | sample PanSoiMetPlot_28_FD_96465 | JGI IMG/M metagenome (GOLD analysis project Ga0126381, IMG submission 96465) | Tropical forest soil microbial communities from Panama - MetaG Plot_28 | ecosystem: Environmental > Terrestrial > Soil > Tropical forest > Bulk soil | place: Panama | collected 2016-02-17
GAACTGGCCCGAGCCCGGGTTGAGGTTGGTGTTAGTGTCCGCCGCGAGCGAGGAAGGCGTGACTGGAAGCGGCACCGCCGGCTGCGTCAGTTCCTGCACGCCCGAGCCCATGTTCTGGATCCACTGGCCGGACTGATCGTAGAGCTGGACGACCGTCGCGCTGCCGATGGGAGGGGTAGATGAGTGAGAGACTCTCAGCCCGCCGTCGGTGAAGTAGCCTGACGCCGACTGGAGCTGCTGGTCAGCTTGGCCGATCAGGTAACTCTTCATCTGGTTGACGCTGACGAAGTCGATCACGGCCAAGGCGATGACAACGAGGGCGAGCATGGCGGCTACCAGCTTTGTCCGCAGCGAAGTACGGGCGGACAGACTGCGAACAGCCGACCACGCCCGCATCACCCAGTTCCGGGTTCCGGTACCCGACGGAACCGATGTTCCCGCTCCCGCTTCTGTCACCGCAAACGACCGCGCATTCTACGAGGGGAGTCGCAGAACGTACCCCACGCCGCGCAGCGTGTGGATCAGCCGCGGTTCCTTGGTGTCCACCTTGCGTCGCAGCACGGACACGTACGACTCGACGATCCCGGTGTCGCCGCGGAAGTCGTAGTCCCAGACGTGGTCCAGGATCTGCATCTTGGACAGCACCCGGTTGGAGTTGCTCATGAAGTACCTGAGCAGCTTGAACTCGGTCGGGGAGAGCTGGATCTGGTCGCCGTCACGCCACACTTCGTGGCTCTCCTCGTCCAGTTCCAGGTCAGCGAAGGTGAGCCGCGGCGTGGGCTCGGTGCCGTCGCCGCGGGTCCGGCGCAGCACGGCCCGGATCCGGGCTATCACCTCTTCGAGGCTGAACGGCTTCGTGACGTAGTCATCCCCGCCCAGCGTGAGGCCGCGGATCTTGTCCTCGGTGGCGTCACGGGCGGTGAGGAAGACCACGGGGATCCGGGCGCCGCCGCCGCGCAGGCGCCTGATCACGTCAAATCCGTCCATATCCGGCAGCATCACGTCAAGCACGATCAGATCGGGGCGGTGGCGCTGAGCAGCCTGCACCGCCTCAGTACCGGCGGCCGCCGTGACGACGTCAAATCCCGCGTAGCGCAGGCTAGCGGACAGCAACTCCAGGATGTTCGGCTCGTCTTCGACCACGAGCAGCCTGGCATCCGGTCGCTGCCGCGCATCGGTCAGCGTTTCCATGCTCTGTATTGTCGCCCGTGACGCTGAGGATAACCTGAATGGCCGCTGGAGATCTCCGTCTAGGATGGGCCAGAAGTCACTGGTGAGCGCGCTGCGACCGCTCAAACTCGCTCAAGCTCCGAGCAGCGGAGAGCTATTGCCTGGCGGGCTCCCGCACGCTCCGCCACAGTTCTATCGCGGCTGGCCGCGAGCCGACGCCGAGCTTGGCGTAGATCCGCCGGACATGATTCTTCACGGTCTTCTCCGCCAGGAACAGCTGAGCCGCGATCTCGCCGTTGGTCTGGCCGCCCGCGATCAGCGACATGACCTCCGCCTCGCGCGCTGAGAGCCCGTGGTTCGCCTCGGTGGCACGCGACCGCGTATCCAGCATGCCGTTGAGCCCGACGGGCTCGTCGCTTCCCGGCCCGGCCGCGTCGCCGCCGCTGCCCGGTTTCCGGACTATATGTAGATCGTCCCCGGAAACCCTGCGATCGTCCATGTGACCTCCGGTCGCGGCCGGTGGAGGTTGTACCGCAGCGAACGTACCAAACGCGGTAGCTGCTACGTCAACCCCATGAAGATTCGTATATCTGTAAAGGCGACGACATATACCCAAATGCCGCCACTTGTTCGTAGCTCATACCCAGCCTTCCCCGGCTGCATACCCCTAAGTTTCACCGAGCGGGCCAGGCCCTTCAGGGAAGGCGGGAGATCGCGTGGCCCGCCGTACGCCGCGCGGCATACGGCGGCGCCGAGCGGTGCCGGGCCTGCTAGGCAGTGCCCTCGATCGAGGTCCCGCTCACCAGGCTCTTCGGCAATGGTCTGTCATTGGCCAGATCGCCGAACATCTCCAGCGCCCGCGTCTTGTCCCACACCACGACCGACCCGGCCGCGGTGCTGGCATAACCGCCGAAAGGCACCACCGCGGTCACCGGGTTCCGCAACCCGTCGGCTACCGAAAGTAGCTGGTAGAGCTGGGTTCCGGAGTCGACGGTGAGCGCGGACGCGGCCCCGCTGGCGGCCGGGATGGACGAGAACGGGTTGATCATGTTCCCGGTCGAGGTCATCTTGGACAGCAGCGCCTTGAGGAACGTCCGCTGATCCTGTTCCCGCTGCAGATCCCCGTTGGCGAACGAGCGCGTCCGGACGAAGGCCAGGGCCTGCTTGCCGCTGAGCGTCTGGCAGCCCTTCTTGAGGTTCAGGCCCGCCTTGGGATCCTTCATCGCCGCCGGGAGGCACATGTTCACGCCGCCGACGTCGTTCACGACGTTGACCAGCCCGTCGAACCCTATGCCCATATAGTGGTCGATGCGCAGGCCGGTGACGTTCTGCACGGTCTGGATGAGCAGTTTCGGTCCGCCGAACGCGAACGCGGCGTTGATCTTGTTGTGGCCATGCCCGGGAATCGGCACGTAGGAGTCCCGCGGGATGCTGACCAGGCTGGGCCGCCCCCCGTTGGCTGGCAGGTGCAGGACCATGATCGTGTCGGACCGGGCGCCGGTGATGTTACGGCCGAGCGCCATCTGGTCCTCTTGCGCGGCCGTCAGCCCGCCCCGGCCGTCGGATCCGGTAATCAGCCAGTTCGTCCCGGCGGTGGTCGCCGACGTGGGCACGAGCACCGCCGCGCGGGACAGCTTGGAGTTGAGGTCGTAGTACACGCCCACCCCGGTGACGACCAGGATCAGCAGCAGTGCCGCGACGATGATCGCGATCCGCTTGGGCCGGGCCCATCGCCGCCATCCGCTCGGCCCCGCACCGCCGCCGAAGCCGCCCAAGCCACCCAAGCCGCCCCGCCTGGATCGGGCGGGCGGCTGCTCTGGCCACTCGTTGCCGGCCGGAGCGGCGGAACCCCACCCGGAGTATGAGGCAGTCTTGCCCGAGTCGGCACCCGAACCGCCGGAGGAGGCAGGCCGGGGCGCGCGCGGCCCCTCGTCGCGGTACCACCCCTTCGACCAGTCCTCGCTCACTTGCGTGGCTCCTGTCTCGCTCCCCATACGGGCCGTTGATCCGGTTAATCAGCTTAGGGGGCCGCCGGACCGCGGGGTGTGCGATGAGCCGAGCCGGGTAGTCCGCGGCAGCACCGGCAGATACAGAATCTGCCCATGTCAGCGAGGTTTTTCGAAGCAGCGTCGCGCCTCACGCTCCGTTGGTGTACCCAACTTCCAGGCTTCTGGAAAATCATCAGACAGAACGGAGTGTGGCTCGACGCGCCATACCACGCGACCTTGAGCCGAGCGTCGTGCGATATTGCTGGTTGAGCACAAGTGCCATTCGGGGTTAAGCGTAGGAGGGCCTCATGGCGACGCGGGTGGGCATCAACGGCTTCGGGCGGATTGGGCGCATGTTCGCCCGCATTGCGCTGGAACGTGCGGACCTGCAGGTAATGGCGGTAAACGACATAACCGACGCGCATACCCTGGCACACCTGCTTGACTTCGACTCCACCCGCGGTCGGCTCGGCCGCAAAGTCGCCTACACCAGCAACTCGCTGATCGTGGACGGGAATCCGATCTCGGTGCTGTCCGAGCGGGATCCGGCGGAAATCGACTGGCAGAAGTACGGCGTGGACGTCGTGATCGAATCCACCGGCAAGTTCCGTTCCCGTGATACCGCCAAGCTGCACCTGAAGGGCGGGGCGCGCAAGGTGCTGATCTCGGCGCCGGGCAAGGACGCCGACCTGACCATCGTGCTCGGCGTCAACGACCACAGGTACGACCCGCATGTTCATGACGTCGTCTCGAACGCGTCCTGCACCACCAACTGCGTCGCGCCCATGGTCAAGGTGCTGCATGAACGGTTCGGCGTCGTGCAGGGCTTCATGACCACGGTGCACGCCTTCACCAGCGATCAGATGCTGCTCGACGGCCCGCACAAGGACTTGCGGCGGGCCAGGTCCGCGACCTCCAGTATCGTGCCTACCTCGACCGGCGCGGCCCAGGCGGTCGGCGAGGTGATCCCGGACATGGCCGGGCGGCTCGACGGGGTGGCTCTCCGGGTGCCGGTGGAGGACGGCTCGCTCACCGACCTGGCCGCGGTGCTGACCTGTGAGGTGGCCGCGGACCAGGTCAACGACGCGTTCGCGGCCGCGGCCGCCATTCCGCTGGCGGGCGTGCTGCGCTACTGCACCGACCCGATCGTGTCCCGTGACGTCGTGGGTGACCCCGCCTCGTGCGTGTTCGACTCGGCCCTCACCCGGGCGTCCGGCACGCTGGTCAAGGTGTTCGGCTGGTACGACAACGAATGGGGTTACGCGAGCCGGCTGGCCGACGTGGCGGCCCTGCTGGGTGAGCGGCAGTGACCGTCCTCGCGGTCGCGAGCTCGCCTGCTGAGCTGGTTATCCGTCCGCAATGGCGAGCCAATTCCCGCGCGCAGTTCACTGGGTGTAAGAAGCCGCTCCGACCAGGACGTTGTTTAAGCCTCCGATCGCTGGTGGGCGCCGCGTCGAACCTGCCACTGCCGCATGACACCAGCAGAGAGGAGGAGGGCGATGACAGATGTGACGGCCCTCAGGCGAATAGTGGTTGGCGTGGACGGAACAGCCGCCTCGGCGGCCGCCGTACGCTGGGCCGTACGCGAAGCGCGTTTCAGGCACGCGATCATCCAGCTGGTGTGCGCCTGTTACCACGACAGCCGGCTGCGTGCCCCTTACGCTCCGTGGGCCAAGACCCCGGACCAGGCCGAGCGCGAGTCGGCCGGCCGCGCGCAGCTCAGCGCGGCGGCGGCCTTTGCCCGCCGCCACCTCCCGCTGGCCCAGCTGATGACCGAACTGGCCGATGAACTGCCCGCTCAGGCCCTGCTCAGCCGCGCGGTCGGCGCGGAGATGCTCGTTCTCGGGACGACCAGGCCCACCACCCAGCCCGCCGGAGACCGGACGTCCATGGGCCCGGTCGCTCGCACCTGCCTGTACAACGCGCCGTGCCCCGTTGTCGTCGTCGCCCCCACCGCTCCCCAGGACCGCCCCGACAGCGCGTACGCCTCGCACGGGCGCCGTTCGCCCCGCTCCCATCCGGCGGCATTCAGCAGGGCGCACAAGGCGAAGATCTCAGCGGACTGACCACGTGGTTGTGCCACATCCATGTGGCCCTTCCCTTTTGGCATGTTCCGTGCGAATTGCGTGTGAGTTCTGCGTGAAAGGCATAACGGCCGGGCTGGCATGAAACCCCTATGCAATCCACACCCGTTTACCCTCGATGAGGGGGACCGGTAGCTGCGATTGCGAAGGAGCGAATCATTGGCTGGCCCGGCGACGGATTCACCCCCTGACCACGGAGAACTCCTTGTGGTCGATGACGAGCCGTTCCTGCGCGAGGCCGTCGCGGCTTCGCTGCGCTTTCTCGGCTTCAAGGTCACCACGGCGCACAATGGCACCGAGGCGCTGCGGCTGGCCACGGGCCAGACGTTCGACCTGATCGTTCTGGACGTCATACTGCCCGACACCGACGGCTTCGACGTCGTCCGGCGTCTGCGGTCGAGAGGTTACCCGGTCCCGGTGATCTTCCTGACCGCCAAGGACACCCAGGCCGACAAGGTGGCCGGGCTGGACCTGGGCGGCGACGACTACATGACCAAGCCGTTCGGGCTGGAGGAGCTGGCGGCCCGGATCCGCACGGTGCTCCGCCGGGCGCGCCCGGCGGAATCCGGGCCGGTGCTCACATTCGCGGACATCGAGCTTGATCAGGAAGTGTATGAAGTCCGTCGGTCCGGTCATCTTATTGACCTTTCGCCGACCGAATTCCGTTTGCTTCGCTACCTGATGCTGCACCCAGGGCGGGTACTTACTCGGGCACAGCTTCTCGAGCATGTGTGGAATTACGATTTCCGCGGGTCAGGGACCGTGGTATCGACCTATGTCGCGTACCTGCGCCGCAAGCTGACCAGGTACGGGCCCGATGTGATCCATACCAAGCGCGCCGTCGGATACCGGCTCAGCCTGCCCCAGATGGAGGACATCGATGACATCTCGCGGCATTAGCCGGCCCAAGCTCCGCACTCAGGTCCTGGTCGGCGTCCTGACGATAACGCTCCTGGTGCTAGCCGCCTTCGATCTGGCCGCTGTCAATGCGCTGCGCCGGTACCTCGTCGGCCAGACCGATTCGAGGCTCCAGACAGTTCTCACCGTGACCCAGCCGCAGCTGAACCTGCTGATCCCGGCCGCGACGGCGGGCGCCGCCCTGGTCATCTTCCTCGGCGTGGTCATGGTCATGCGCCGCGGCTTGCGGCCCATTGAGACGATGGCCGCGCAGGCCGACCGGATCAGCGCCGGCGACCTGACCGGCCGCGTCAGCGCCATGGATGCCCGCAGCGAGGTGGGCAGGCTCGGGACGGCACTGAACGGGATGCTCGCCCGCATCGAGGCTTTCGTCTGCGAACGCGAGGCCGACCAGGAACTCATGCGGCGCTTCTTCGCCGATGCCAGCCATGAACTGCGCAACCCTCTTGCCTCACTGTGCGCCAACGCCGAGCTCTACGAGCAGGGCGCCCTGCCTGAGCGCCGGCAGGTCGATGAGGCGATGTGCCGCATCAGGCTCGAGGCGCAGCGCATGAGCAGGCTGGTCGACGACATGCTCGGCCTGGCCCGGCTCGACCAGCACCCCGGCCGGGAACATGGCCCGGTCGATGTCGTGGCTGTCATCGAAGGCTGCGTCCAGCGGGCCCAGATCGCCCACCCCGGGCGGACGTGGCGGGTTCGCGCCGACGACGACGCGGTGGCCGCCGGCGACGAGGAACTGCTGCGCCGGGCCATCGACAACCTGCTGGCCAATGTGTGCACCCACACTCCGGCCGGCACCGTCGCCACCGTTACCGCTGCCGTCCGGGACCGCCACGTCGTACTCGACGTCAGCGACGACGGCCCGGGCGTGCCCGATGACCTGCTTCCCCGCATCTTCGACCGCTTCTACCGGGCCGGTGCTCCCGCCTATCGCCCTGGATCAGGCCTCGGGCTGGCCATCGTCGCCGAGATCCTCGCCGCGCACCAAGGCACGCTCAAGGCGAGCCGGAACGATCCGGAAGGACTGCGCATCACCTTGTCGCTGCCCGTATGGAGTCATGCCGAATGCCGCTCGCTGGTATGAGGAAGCCCGGGAGCCGACGGCTCCCGGGCTTCCTCTTTTCGCGGTGCCCCTGGTTCGATTATTTCGTCAGCTGCCGATTGAGCTGCCGGCGCAGACCGCGGTCGCCTTGCCGTCGACGACGCTTACTCCGCCGTTCGTGTAGCTACTGCCGTCCGCATTGAGAGTGAAGACAGAAGCGCTGACCGACTCTATGGTGTACTTCGTGCCGCCATAGTAGAAATTCTCGCCAGCGTACAGCTGCGGACCAGAGTACTCGGTAAACGTGCCGCTTGATGGCGGCATGTCGAATGTCACCGTACCGGGCACGCAGACCTGGGCCGGCGGCTTGGGCAGCCGCCGCGGCACCCGGCAGAAGAAGCGACCTATGGTCTTGTCGACCTTCCGGTATGCCTCTGCCACCCGCCCCTTGGAGTACGTGATCTGGACGGCCTGCCCAGGTTGCTTGAGGTGAACTCCACGCGGAAGCGGGCAGAAGACGAGCCGCGGACCGCCCGGATTTACCTGAGAGTATCCTGAATTTCCCCCACCGATTCCCGAACCGCTGGTACTGGCCATGGCGGTTGCCGGGATGGCCAGCACGGCGGATGCCAGTGCGATTGTCGCTGCGATGCGTTTCACGCAGATCCTTCCTCCCGTATCTCGGGGCACTCACGGGAAGAAAGCTATTGAGCGGACCTCCGTGAACCGCCCGGACAGTGTGTGAATCCGGCGTGAATATCGGCGACGTCATTTGCGCGTGTTGCGGAATTGCGCCGCGGCGGCCCTAGCCCGGCAGGAGCCCGCCGCGGTTAACTCATAGCCATGGGCATAACCGGCAGCCGGGTGGCTGTCATCGGCGGCAGCATCGCTGGCTGTGCCGCGGCGATCGCGCTCACCCGCGCGGGCTGCGACGTGACGGTATTCGAGCGGACCAGGGGCGATCTGCGCGAGCGCGGCTTCGGCATCGGCATGAGCGTTTCCATCCTGGAGACGCTCATCGCCGGCGGCTACGTGAGCCCGGACCTGGCGGTCGTGCCGGGACAGGAGCGGCTGTTCGTCGTCCGCGACGGCGAAGCCCGCGAGGGCCGCGTCCTGTGGCGGCAGCCGTTGCCGGTCCGCCTCACGAACTGGTCGATGCTGTGGCGTTCACTCCGGGAGCGGGTTGCCGATCCGGCGTATCTCGACGGGACCACCGCGACCATCGAGGACGCGGACGAGACGGGCGCGACGATTTCGTCCGGCCCGTCCACGGGTCGATTCGACCTCGTCATCGGCGCGGACGGATACGCGTCAAGAGTCCGCCAGCGGGTCACGCCGGAGTCAGCCCCATACTTTCCCGGGTACGCGCTGTGGCGGGGCACGTATCCAGAAGACCTGCTGCCGGACGGCGCGGTCACCGCGCTGAAGCCCGGCACGCTGATGGTCTGCTTCCCTGGCGGGCACGCCATGATCTACCTGATCCCTGACCACGTGCGCACCGGGCTGCTGATTCACTGGGGCGTCTACATCGGGCCGCCGCGACCGATGACCCACCCCGCGCTCATCCCGCCCGGCCAGGTACCGCCGGACCTGATGACCGTGCTGTACGACGTGCTGACCGAGAGCTTCCCGCCGCTGTGGGCCGATGTCATCGCGCGGACGCCCGCGGAGCGGATCTCGGTCCAGCCCATCTTCGACGTGACCGCCCCGCGGTATGTAGCGGGACGGCTAGTGCTCGCCGGAGACGCCGGCGCGACCGCCAGGCCGCACACCGGCAGCGGCGCCGTCAAGGCGCTGGAGGACGCGCTAGCCCTCGAGGCCGGCTGCCGCGGTGCCACGCAGTGGGCTCCGGTCCTGGCCGGATACGACGGCGAGCGAACCGCCGCCGGTAACGCGCTCACCGCCCTGGGCCGGTCGCTCGGCCGGGGGCTGGTGGAGAGCACGCCCGACTGGAGCGCCATGTCGCAGGCGGATGTCACGGCGTGGTGGCGGGCGGCCGCCTCGGGCCGGACCTCGCTCTATGAATGAACAGATGAATAAACTCACCAGCCACCGGCCCGGTCAGCCGTGGGTGGCGATCGACCCCGTCCGGTGCCGGAGGGTCGCGGCCGCGCTGGCGCCGGAGGCCGAACAGGCCGACCTGTAACGCAGCGTAGGGTACGTTTATGCTTCGTTTATACGATAGCTTTGTTCAAGCTTTGAATTTAGGGGGTGGCGATGCTGTCTCGACGGCGCGGTACGGTACGGGATCTCCGGCGTGAGAACAGGGCGGCCGTCCTCTGGTCGCTGTATTTCAGCCGCCCGGCCAGCCGCCAGGATCTTGGCGCGGCGACCGGGCTCAGCCCCGCTTCGGTCACCAACGTGGTCCGTGAGCTGCTCGATGACGGCATCGTCACCGAGGCTGGATCGGAGGACTCCGATGGCGGGCGGCCGCGCGTGCTCCTCGACATCAACCCCGAATACGGCTACCTGATCGGTGTCGATATCGGCGAGACCCGGGTCCGGGTGGAGCTGTTCGACCTGGCCATGACCGAGCGGGCGAAGGCGGAGTGCCTGCTCAACCCCGCCGAGCACGAGGTGGACGTGGTCGTCAGGAATGTCGTGTCCGGGCTGAACACGGTCCTGGTCGACGGCGGGATCGAACCCGGGGCGGTCCTCGGCGTCGGAATCGGGGTGCCGGGGATCGTCGAGCAGGGTCCCGAGGTCCTCGTGCACGCCCAGACCTACCTGTGGGAGGCGGTGCCGCTGGAGCGGCTGCTGCGCGAGCACACCGCCATGCCGCTGCGGTTCGAGAACTGCGCCAAGACGATGGGCCAGGCCGAGCTGTGGTTCGGCGCGGGGCGCGGCGCCAGGAACGCCGCGGTGGTACTGATCGGTTCCGGGGTCGGCGCGTCGCTGATCTCTGGCGGCAGTACCTATCACGGCGCCACCTCCAGCGCGGCGGAGTGGGGGCACACCACGATCGTGGTGGGCGGCAGGCGCTGCCGGTGCGGATCGGCCGGCTGCCTGGAAGCGTATGTCGGCGCCGAGGCGGTCCTGGACCGGTACGGCAGCGCGGCCACGCTGTCCGGCGACGACGAAGAGTCGATGCTGGCCGCGCTCATCGCCGCCGCCGGTTCCTCACCCAGGGCGGACGCCGTCCTGGCCGAGACCGCGGAATACCTGGGCGTCGGCATCGCCGACCTGATCAACCTGTTCAACCCGGAGCGGGTCGTCCTGGGGGGCTGGGCCGGCCTGCTTCTCGGCGCCAGGCTGCTGCCGGCGATCAGGGAGTCCGCCCAGCAGAACTCGCTGCGGCATCCGTTCGCGGCCGCTTCGATCGAGCTCGGCCAGCTCGGACCTGAGGCGGTAGCATTCGGCGCCGCGACCCTCCCGCTCGAAGACTTCCTAGACGGCGCGTCTCGCCCAGGTCGTTAATTATCCTGGCTCGTCCTTTCTGAGGGCCGTGGCCCACAGCCCCTGTTCATGCTGAGGGCCGTGGCCCACAGCCCCTGTTCTTTCTGAGGGCCGTGGCCCACAGCCCCTGTTCTTTCTGAGGGCCGTGGGCCACCGCCCACGCTGCATCCTGAACCGCGCCGGGACCGGCCCCGCGGGGTGGGATGCCGCCCGCGGCCGCCGCCGCGTTGCGCGCCCAGGGGTTGACGGAGTGTTGCGCGCGAGTTAAATTCCACCTTGAAATAAGTCAAAGTTCAAGTCATATTACAACTGGTGCCGCGCTGCGGGAGCGGGCGGTTCGCGGCACCACGACCGTAGCGCGCCTGAATTGGAACCCCTCGAGAGGACGCCCATGGGCCTCTTCGCCCGTACCCTCACCCCGCGGCACCGGCGCTCCGTCCGGAACGTGGCCGGTGTCGTCATCGCATCGCTCAGCCTGACCGCCGCCTGCCTGGCCGCGTCGGTCGTCAGCCCCGGGAGCGCCGGCGCCGCCACGTGCGGCACGACGAATATCGCGTTGCACCAGCCGACGACGGCGTCGTCGGTGCAGGGCCCGTCCTGGCCCGCGTCGAACGCGACCGACGGAAGCCTGTCGACGCGCTGGTCAAGCGCGTTCTCCGACCCGCAGTGGCTGGAGGTGGACCTGGGCTCGGTCCAGTCGATCTGCCAGGTGGTGATCCACTGGGAAACCGCCTACGGCAAGGCGTTCCAGATCCAGACGTCGAACGACAACGCGACCTGGACCTCGATCTTCTCCACCACGACCGGCACCGGCGGCACGCAGACGCTGAACGTGTCCGGCAGCGGCCGCTACATCCGGATGTTCGGTACGGTCCGTGGCACCCAGTACGGGTACTCCATCTTTGAATTCGGAGTGTTCGCGGGCACCGGCGGCGGGGGGAACACCGTCACCGTCACCAACCCGGGCAGCCAGACCTCCACCGTGGGCACCGCGGTCAGCCTGCAGATCCAGGCCAGCGACTCGGCGTCGGGTCAGACGCTGACCTACACCGCCACCGGGCTTCCCGCCGGGCTGTCGATCAGCTCATCCGGGCTGATCACCGGCACTCCCAGCGCGGCCGCCAGCTCCAGCGTCACCGTGACCGCCACGGACGGCACCGGTGCGGCGGGCTCAGCCGCCTTCAGCTGGACCGTGAACTCCAGCAGCGGCGGTGGCGGCTCTGGTGAACCGCCGGCCTCGTTCTGGGGCAATGTCGGCGCGATTCCGGCCGCGCACAACGTGCTGGAGTTCGCCATCGTCAACCAGACCAACGGCCAGTACCCGGACAGCCAGGTCTTCTGGAGCTTCAACGGGCAGACCGAGTCGATCGCCCAGCAGCCCTACATCGACATGCCCGCCAACTCATCGGGCCGCATGTACTTCTACCTCGGCACGCCCAACGGCCAGTACTTCGACTTCATCGAGTTCACCGTCGGCGCGTCCTCGATCAACGTCGACACCACCCGGGTGGACCGGTTCGGCCTGAAGCTGGCCCTCCTGCTGCATGCCCATAACGGCTCGGAACAGGAGATCGGCGAGAACTACGCCACGTTCCAGGAGACCCGCGCCGCGACGTTCCAGCGGTTCCAGAACGCGGTACCCGCCGAGTTCAAGGAACTGGCCACCGAC
>Ga0126381_100007328_pt1 | contig 12265 bp, 8 predicted proteins | sample PanSoiMetPlot_28_FD_96465 | JGI IMG/M metagenome (GOLD analysis project Ga0126381, IMG submission 96465) | Tropical forest soil microbial communities from Panama - MetaG Plot_28 | ecosystem: Environmental > Terrestrial > Soil > Tropical forest > Bulk soil | place: Panama | collected 2016-02-17
CGCAGCGCGGTCAGCGTTTCCTGCGGTGCAGACAACCCCGCGCTCAGGATGTACTCGTCGACTCTGCGCAAGGTGTCGATCTCGAACCGATCGACCTTGGCGAGGGTTTCATGGAGATCCCGTGCGATGAGCAACTCCCTGCCGCTGACGCCGCGCACGTGTCCCAGCAGCCGTACGCCATCGCGCGCAAACTGGTGCAGGTTGAGGCTCTCCCCACCGTTCTTGCCGGAGATCTGCGGATGCGCCGCAAACTTGTCCGCTGGCAGTTTGAGCTCCCCTACCTTCACATCGAACATCCCCATGCGCGTGAGCCAATCGTTGATGTCCCGCCCGCGATAACGGCGCGGAACGCGCCCGGCGCTGCCGACAGACAGAAAGACCTCGCGTCCGGCCTGATAGAGCTCCTCGGCGATCTGCGCGCCCGACTGGCCGGTACCGACAACGAGGATCGCGCCTGCCGGAAGCGAGGAAGGATTCCGATATTCCATCGAGTGGAGCTGCCGGATCCCCGCTGGAAGCGCTGCGCTGTAGGGCGGGATCTTCGGTGATTGGTAGAGTCCGGTCGCCACAACGACATTTTCAGCCTGCAGCGTTCCGGCACTGGTCACCAGGCGGTATGCTCCGGCCAGTCGCTCGACCTTTCGCACTTCGACCCCGCAGCGGACCGGGAGCTGAAATCGCGTCGCGTAAGTTTCCAGGTACTCGACGACCTCGACGCGCGACATGAATCCGTACGGTTCCGGTCCCGCGTATTCCGCACCGGGCATGCGTACCTGGAAGTTAGGTGTCACGAGCGTGAAAGAGTCCCAGCGTTGATTGCGCCAGGCGTTCGCTGGCCGTGCCGCCTTCTCCAGCACCAGGTGTGAGTGCCCACCGCGGGTGAGGTGATAGCTGATGGCTAGGCCGGCCTGCCCGGCACCGATCACCGCCGTTTCGATTCGCTGCGGAAGTGTTGAAACTCTCATGACTGTTCCCGGTCACTGCGACGGTTCAGCAGAAGCTCTGCCATGCGACGCAGCCTATGGCCGCCATGGGTTTCGTTCTTGCAGATCCTTGGGGAAGCTTGCAAAAACCTGGGTGGCGCAGCACTTCGCGGCGCTATGATCCGGCGGTGTGACTTCATCACTGCCGTGGAGCGCACGAGGCATGGCAGCCGGCTCGCATGCACTGCTTCCGCGAATCAAGACCGTGCGCAACGGGCGTGTGGAGCCCTTGATCTCCCGGCTACCGTTGCACTCGAGCGCGGTCAGCCCGCGCTGGCACGGTATGATCCTCGAAGTTCACCGCGCCGAGGCCGAGTACGTGCGTCCCGACCTCAAGAGTGGCTCGAACCTGATCCACGTCTTTACCGGACCGGTGCGGCACGAGTGGCACGTCGATGGGCACACACACCGCGTTACCTCGGGCAGCGGCAGCGTCCTCATTGTGCCCAACGGGCTCGAAGCTTCGGTCCGGGTTTGGCGCGCACGGCCGGACATGCAGTGGATTCTCGAACTCGATCCGGCCACGATGCGGCAGAGACTCACAGAGTCCCTCGGCGGCTCCCAGCTTGACCTGATTCCTCATTTCGACGTTACCGATTCGCAGCTGCTGCGCCTGCTGCAAACCCTGTATGCCGATCTGTGCAGTGGCAGCCCCGCGGGGAGTCTTTTCGGCGAGACGGTCGGGGCGGCGCTCGCGCTGCACCTCGCACAACACTATTCGACGAGACCGGGAGCGACCGGACAGCCGGCAGGTGGAGTTGCCGAGAAATCGCTTCGACGAGTGCTCGAATACATCCAGGCGAATCTCGCCGGCGAGCTGCACTTGCAGGAGCTGGCTGGGGTTGCCGATCTGAGTACGTTCCACTTCGCCAAGCTCTTCAAGCACAGCACCGGCTACAGCCCGCATCAGTACGTCCTGCAGCGCCGCCTCGAGCGCGCCAAGGCGCTGCTGCGAAATCCGCACATCAGTCTGAGCGAAGTCAGCCTGCGTGCCGGCTTTGCCGATCAGAGTCACCTCTCCAACGTGTTTCGTCGCTTCGTGGGATTGACGCCTGCCAAGTTTCGCGCGCTCGGCTAGGTCCGGCGGTGCGGTCTCCAGGTGGCGATGTTCACGCCGTGGATTTCGGCCGATGCGGCCGGCGGCTCCTGCAGATACCTGCGCGAGCTTGCAGAACTTGGGGCTGGGAGGATTTGCGTCAGTGAAGTGGTTGTATCGCCGCGCCGACCATCGCTCCCTGGCCCGAGGGCTGAATCAGGACCGCCACGTCGGTGGCATCGGCGGGCAGCGAAGCGAGCGGGGCTCGGAACTCCCTCGGCTCGCCCTGCCAGCCGCCGAGCGTGCGGATGTCGCGCACGATATTGAACTCTTCGAGGTTACGGCCGGCATTTTCCCCGCGGCCGATCGCAGAGGTCGCGTGATGACGGTAGGCGATGAGCAGCACGTCGCAACGGGGTGACTGAGGCAGCGCGCCGATGGCGACGCGCACTTCAGAATCGTGCAGCGCGACGCTTAACGGCACGTTCGTCCGCTGCGTCGCGAGTGCCCGCGCGACTGCGTTGCTATCGGTGCCGATCGCATCGAAGCGCCCGTCGATCACGAGCTGGGGCGTATAGACCGAAGGATGACGCAGGTTGCGCGCGTAGATGTTCTGCCGCTCCACCGCCTGGGCGAGCTCGAAGCGATCGCGCCAACCGAGGTCGTCCCAGTAATCCACGTGAAACGCCAGCGCCACGACATCTGCCCGCGCACTCAGCTGTCCGATGTAGGCCTCCGCTGGGGGGCAGGAGCTGCAGCCCTCGGACGTGAAGAGCTCCACGACCAGCGGCCGCTGTTGCGCGGCGGCGGCCGCCGTGCAGCAGAGAGCGAGCGCTGCAGCGAGCCACTGTCGGGATCTGGTTGTCACGGGAGCCGGCTCCATTGAATGTCGGACTAATGAGCGGTAGACCGTTCGCGGCACGCAAATATTGCGCCGGCGCCGGCTGTGATTCAGGCGCTCCGGACCGCGTCGCGCAGGCGCTCGGCGGCCTCCTCGGGAGTAAGGTCCCGCTGACCCTCGGCAAACATCTCATAGCCGACCATGAACTTACGCACCGCGGCAGAGCGCAGTAGTGGTGGATAGATGTGCGCATGCAACTGCCAACCGCTCTCGCAACCGGCGCCGCTCGGTGCGCCATGCCAGCCAAACGAGTACGGGAAGGGCGCAGAGAAGAGTGCGTCGTAGCCCATCAGCAATTGCTTGAGGGTCTGGGCAAGATCCTCGCGCTCTTCCGCAGCGAGCTCCGGGAGCGTCGTGCGCGCGCGCTGTGGCAACAGCAATGTCTCGTAGGGCCAGAGCGCCCACCACGGGATGACCACGAGCCAATGAGGACTTTCGAGGATGATCCGCTCGCGCCTGCGACTCTCCTCGCGGGCGTAGCAGAGCAGCAGTGCCTCGCCGGTCTGTTCGCGCCAGGCGAGCTGGCGCGTTGCTTCCTTCTCGATCTGGGTGGGGATGAAGTCGCTCGCCCAGACCTGCCCGTGCGGGTGCGGATTCGAAGCTCCCATCGAGGCGCCCTTGTTCTCGAAGACCTGCACGCAGCGCCACGCGCGGCTCAACTCCTCGACCTGCTGCACCCACAGTTCGACCACCGCCCGGATCTCCGCAACCGCCAGTTCGGCGAGCGACCGGTCGTGGCGCGCAGAAAAGCACAGCACGCGGCATACCCCGCGCTGCGCCTGCGCGCGGAACAGCGAAGCGGAGACTTGCGGCCATGCCCCGTCGCGCGGCTCCGGCTCGGGTGCATCGTCTCCGCTCACCGGGAGGAAAGCCGGAAAATCGTTGTCGAAAGCGTAGGTCGAGGTGTACGGCGGATTGCGGGCACCGCCGGCGCGGGCATTCCCGGGACAGAGGTAGCAGTCGGGATCGTAGCTGCCTCCTCGCACGGGCGTCGCGGCGACTTCCACTGCCCCTTGCCACGGCCGCTCCGTGCGCTGCGCCGAGACGAATACCCACTCGCCGGTGAGTGCGTTAAAGCGGCGATGCGGCCCATTCATCTTCATGTGCGTGCGCTCACTGCTGCGACGAACCTGGCTGTCGCAACACGCTGGCGCCCGCGGCCGGGCGCGAGATGAACAGCGTGGCGGCGGTGGCGAACCGCTGCGCGTACTGCGCGCGGATCGCCTCCATGATGGACGCTGCCCCGGCCGCGCGCATCAGGACGACCGCACAGCCGCCGAAGCCGCCGCCGGTCATGCGGGCACCGAACACGCCGCCCTCCTCGCCGATCGCGGCGGCGATCTCGACGATGGCGTCGAGCTCCGGCGCACTCACTTCGAAATCATGCCGGAGCGATGCGTGACTCTGATACATGAGCCGCCCAGCCTCGCGCCAGCGCCGCGCCGCGATCGCCGCCGCGGCGGCTTGCGTCCGGGCGATCTCGGTCACCACGTGCCGCACGCGCTTGAGGCTCTGCGCGTCGAGCGCGCGCGCCGCACGCTCGAGATCATCCACGGCGAGGGCACGCAGGGACCGCACACGGAGCTGCTGCGCGGCCGCTTCGCATTGCCGGCGGCGCAATGGATACTCGCTGCGCGCGAGGGTATGTCTGACGTTCGTGCTGACGATGAGCACCGCAACCTCCGGATCGCTGAGCTCGATATCCTGTGCCTCGTAGGACTGGCAGTCGAGCAGGACCAGGTGGCCGCGACGGGCGCGCGCGACCACGAACGGATCCATGATGCCGCAAGGGACGCCTGCGAAACCATGCTCCGCCTCCTGGCACAGGCGCACCTTCTCGAGCGGCTCGAGCCTGCAACCGCTGATCGCCTCGAGCAATGTCGCCACCGCCACCGCGAGCGCCGCACTGCTCGAGAGGCCACCCCCGAGCGGTACCGTGGAATGAGCCAACAGGTCGAAACCGCCGAACGCAATGTGTCGCGCGCGGAATCCGGCAACCACCCCGCGCGGATAGTTGCTCCAGTGGCCAGCAGCCGCGCGCTGAATGCTTGGCGACATATCGATCGACGTCGGCTCGTCGATGGCGGTGCTGCGCAGGCGAATCTCCTGGCCGCCGTTCGCCGCGGCCGCCATCAGTACCTCGCGCTCGATCGCCATCGGCAACACCAGCCCCTCGTTGTAGTCGGTATGCTCGCCGATCAGATTGACCCGCCCGGGTGCGCGCACGATCCAGTCGGGCGAGCGTCCGTAATGCTGCGCAAAAGTTGCGCACAGAGTCTCGAGCTCGCCCATGCCACGCTCGTTCATCGAAAGAGGAGATTGAGCGCCACGGTCGCCGCCAGCACCAACGCTCCGAGCCATGCAGGGCGGGTGTACCAGGCGCCGCCCTCTTCCCTCGCCCGCGGCGTGAGGGAATAAACGAGGCCGTTGAGCTCTGCGTCCGTCTTCGTGGGGCGCGTGCCCAGGGACACGCCGGCGGTGAGCAGGAAACAGGCCGTGAAGGCTGCGATCGCCATGTAGAAGTTCTGCCCCATCTCGCTGCGGAACGAGAGCAGCGGCGTCAACCATCCTCCCTTGAGACCCGGATGTGATCCGACCGCGAGCGACAATCCGTGAAATACGCCCGCAGCCGCGGTGCCGCCCACCAGGCCCCAGAAGGCGCCATGGCCGGTGGCGCGCTTCCAGAACATACCGAGCAGAAAAGTCGCCAGCAACGGCGCGTTGACGAAGCCGAACACCAGCTGCAGCAGATCCATGATGTTGTTGTAGCGCGCCGCCGCATACGCCGCCGCGACGCTCGCGCCGATGCCGAAAACCGTGGCCAGCCGACCGACCTTCAGGTAGTGACTGTCCGGGCGATTGCGGGCGAGATGGGCTTGGTAGATGTCCCAGGTCCAAACCGTGTTGAAGGCGGTGACGTTACCGGCCATGCCTGACATGAAGGAGGCGAGCAGCGCCGTCAGCCCGACGCCGAGGAGCCCGGTGGGCAGGAACTTGCCGAGCAGTGTTGGAATCGTCAGATTGTAGTCCGGGCTGCCGTCGCGGGTGAGCGGCAATGGCAGATCGCCCGAGTGATGCAGCGCAATGCCGATCATCCCGGGCAGGATCACGAGCGCCGGGAACAGCATCTTCGGTACCGCGGCGATGAGCGGCGTGAGGCGTGCCGCGTGAATCGAGCGAGCGGCCAGCGCGCGTTGCACGACGAGGAAGTCCGTGCACCAGTAACCGAACGACAAGACGAATCCCAGTCCCATGGCGAGACCGATCCATTCGACGCCCATCGGGTTGTCGCTGGTGCTTGCGAGATGGCTCCAGCTGTGAGTCCAGGTGCCGGGGGCGTAGCCCTGCGAAGTAGCGACCGCGTTGAGTTGTCCGGTGAGCGCGGTCCAGCCGCCGACCGCACGTAGGGCGATGAAGACGAGTGGCGCGAAGCCCGCCACGATGAGAAAGAACTGCAGCACCTCGTTGTAGATTGCGGAGGTGAGCCCGCCCAGCAGGATGTAGACCAGCACGATGCCCGCCGACAATGCGATGCACAGGTTGTAATCCCACCCCAGCAGCAGCTTCATCAGGCTTGCGAGGGCGTGCATGGAGATGCCGGAGGAGAAGACGGTCATCACTGCGAATGTCACCGCATTCAATGTGCGCGTCTTTTCGTCGAAGCGCAGCCGCAGATATTCGGGCACGGAGCGCGCCTTGGAGCCGTAGTAGAAGGGCATCATGAAGACACCCAGAAAGACCATCGCTGGAATGGCGCCGATCCAGTAGAAATGACTCGTCATCAGGCCATACTTGGCGCCGCTCGCTGCCATGCCGATGACTTCCTGCGCGCCGAGATTCGCCGAGAGAAACGCCAAGCCCGCTGCCCAGGCTGGAATGGACTGTCCGGAGAGCAGGAAGTCGCCGCTGCCGCGCACATAACGCCTGAAGTACCCGCCGATGACGATGACGAAGACGATGTAGGCGCCGAGGATCGCGTAGTCGGGAAGTGAGAGATGGATGCGCATTGGGCGGCGGCGCGGGGCCGCGGCGCATCAGGGCTGGTGCGAGGCGCTCTGCGGTCGCGACCCCGGACTGACGGTCAGCAGCACGACTCCGTGCGCAGGGATCGTGACCCTGACTGTCTCGGGCAGCATGCCGATATCCTTGTGCTTCCAGACATCATGTCCACGTACGCGCCCCTGGAATCCCAGCTCGCGGAGCGGCACTTCGGCTTGGGCCTCTCTCGCGCTGTCGGCGCGATTGAAAAGGCCCACGGCTTTCGAGTCACCGGCGAGTGGCTTCACCCACACCTCCAGTGCCCCCCTGACCCATACACGCTCCCCCTGGCTGCCGCGAGGGTCCTGATCGATGGCGATGACCTCCGGATTCGTGAGCAGCGCGACGGTCGCGGGCGTCATGGCGGCGAGATCGTTGCCGGCGAGGAGCGGTGCCGCCAGCAGCGCCCACAGACTCATGTGGGTCCGATATTCCTCCTCGTTCATGCCGCCGTTGCCGACTTCGAGCATGTCCGGATCGTTCCAATGTCCGGGGCCGGCGTAGCGCGCGAGATCGATCTGACCGAAGCCTATCGCCGCCATGCTGAGGTAGCTGTCGGAAATATCCTCGGTGGTGCGCCAGAGGTTGCCGCCCACCGCAGCGCCCCATTTCCAGACATCATCCTTGCCGTATTGGCACAGGCTGTACACGATGGGCCGGCCAGTCTTCTGCAGCGCCGCATGCATGCGGCGGTACGCGTCGATCATCATCTCGCGGGCTGCCGCGGGTGACTCGGCCTTCGCCATCAGGACGCGCAGGCCGCACAGGTCATACTTCAGGTAGTCGATACCCCACGCGGCATAGGTCTGCGCGTCCTGCTCCTCATGACCGAAGCTGCCCTCGTAGCCCGCGCACGTCTTGGGACCGGGCGAGGAATAGATGCCGATCTTCAATCCCTTGCCGTGCACATAGTCCGCGAGCGCCTTCATGTCCGGAAACTTCTCGTTGGGATGAATGACGCCTTGCGCATCGCGTGCGCCTTCCCAGGTATCGTCGATGTTCACGTAGAGGTAGCCGACCGAGCGCATGCCGCTGCTCACCATGGCATCCGCCTGCGCGCGAATGACCGCATCGCTCACCTTGCCGGCAAAGTGATTCCAGCTGTTCCAGCCCATGGGCGGCGTGACCGACACCGGATCCGCGAACGCCAGGGTCGCGAGCAAAGCGCTCGCCAGTCCGATCACTGCCGTGAGTCTCATGTGCTTAGTGTGACAGGGCAGCGGCCGCGACCGTACTGCCGAGCGGTCGGCGCGCATACAGGCCATAAGCCAGGATCACCCCGTAGCAGAGCGCCGGCAGGATCAGCGCGAAGTGCAGCCCGCCGCGGTCGGCGAGCGCCCCGGTCAGGGGCGGGATGACCGCACCCCCGACGATGGCGACACCGATGACTCCGGCGCCTTCCGCGGCGCGCTTGCCGAGACCCTCGCTCGCCAGGCTGAAGATGGTTGGAAACATGATGGAGTTCATCAACCCGACCGCGAGCAGCGCCCACCCGGAGACTCCGCCCACGCTGTTGGCGGAGATCAGGATCAGCGTGATGGCGCCGGCGGCAACACACGCGAGCACCTTCCCCGGCGCCAACAGGCGCAGTACTCCGGATCCGATGAAGCGTCCCACCATAGCCCCGCCCCAATAGTAAAACAGGTGTTTACCGGCCTCTACCGGCCCAAGGGCGAGAGCCGAGGGCTGCATCAGGTAATTCACGAGCAGCGAGCCGATCGCGACTTCAGCGCCAACATACAGAAAGATGCACAGTGCGCCGAGTGCGAAGCGCGGTCGCTTGAGGAGCCCGAAGGCGTGCAGGATGGTGCCGCTCGTGTCGTGCTGCTCCTTGAGGCGATTGCGGTGCAGCCACACCGCCACCGCAACGATGAAAAGTATGGCCGCGAGCCCAAGGTAGGTCGTGACGATGGTGTGCGACTCCGCGGTGCGATAGGCGGTGAGCGCGGCGCCGCTGAGCGACTTCGGATCGACGGTCGCGAGACTACCGAGGATCAGGATCGAGCCCACCGGCGGGAATATCGTCGTGCCGAGGGAGTTGAACGCCTGCGCGAAGGTGAGGCGACTATGGGCCGTGGCCGGGTCCCCGAGCATGGAGATGAGGGGATTGGCAACCACCTGGACGATGGTGATGCCGGAGGCCAGCACGAACAGCGCGCCAAGAAACAACGGGAAGGTACCCGTCGATGAGGCCGGAACGAACAACAGGCAGCCGATCATCATGGTGAGGAGGCCGAGGGTGGCCGTGCGCAGGTAGCCGATACGCCGCACGATCTCCGCGCCCGGGATCGAGATCAGGAAGTAGGCTGCGAAGAACGCGGTTTGAACGAGCATCACCTCGGCGTAGGAAAGCGTGAACAATCCCTTCAGCTTGGGGATGAGCACGTCGTTCAGGCTCGTGATCCCCCCGAAAATGAAGAACAGCGCGAACACGAACAGGCGCAGCTCCCGCACGTTCGACCACGGCACCTGTGGATTGGCACCACCCTCGACCGGTCTGTTCATGAAGTCACATCCTCGCCGTTCGGACATTGGTCGACGCTGGCAACGGCCGCGTCCGCCGGATACAGCACCATGAGTTTACGCATAACACCATTGGTCCAGCCAAAGCCGTCCTGCAGGGGGTACTCCCCGCCCCCGCCCTCGCGGTCGGGGGAGATGACGTCGTACTTCTCGACGAGCTTGCCGCGCCGTTGGAAGACGCGGTTGACATTCAGCATCCACCGACACGCCACGCTTTCCGCGAGCTGCGTCTGTGCGTAGTGCCTGAAGCCCGCCACCGCGATCCACTGCAGCGGTGGCCAGCCATTCGGGGCGTCCCACTGCTGCCCGGTGTCGAGCGTGGTCGTGACGATGCCGCCGGCGCGGAGGAGCTCGGTCCGCACCACCGCTGCCACGGCCCTCGCCTGCTGCGCGGACGCCGCCGCGACGAACAGCGGATAGAGCGTCGCAGCCGTGACGCGCGGCACGCGCGCCCTTTGCTTGAGCTGGTAGTCGAGGTATGCGCCGCTCGTCTCGTCCCACAGGTAGCGGTTGATCGCCGCCCGCCGCCGCGCCGCACGCCCTGCGAAATCGCGGACACAGCTCTCGTTCCGGGCGCGCTCGCAGCCCTGGCGAATGGCCTGCTCGAGGCCGAACAGCAGGCTGTTGAGATCGACCGGAACGATCTCGGTGGTGTCGATGGTTGCGAGAGAGCGCGAGTCCGCGAGCCAGCGGGAGCTGAAGTCCCAACCGCTCTCTGCGGCCGCCCGGATGTCGCGAAAGAGTTGCGGCGCACTGCGGCCGCTCGCGCGCGCGAGCTCGGTATCTTCGCGAAACGACTCATCGCGCGGCGTATCACGGTCGTCCCAATAGCGGTTGAGATGCGACCCGTCGGGCATGCCGACGACGCGCCCGTGGGCTCCGCCGCTGTGAACGCCGGCCGCGCCGCGCATCCAGAAGGCATACTCGCGGCGCAATTGCGGCAGGTAACGCGCAAAGGCTGCGGGCGGGTCGGCGCCATCGAGCAACCCGACCATCAGGAAGAAGAACGGCGGTTGCGAACGGCTGAGGTAGTAGGTGCGGGCGCCGTTCGGCACGTGGCCGTAGCGGTCGATGAGGAAGGCGAAGTTCGTCACCATGCCCCTCACCAGGTCCTGGCGCCCGCTTTCGATGAGTCCCAACATCGTGAAATACGAGTCCCAGTAGTAGATCTCGCGAAAGCGCCCGCCGGGAACGACGTAGGGTCGGGGCAGCGGCAGAAGCGACGACCAGCGCGGTGCCGTCGTCGTCACGCGCGTCAGTTGTGCCCACAGAGCATCGATGTGCGCAGTGATATCGGGCGTCGCGTGCGTGGCCGGCGCAGTATTGACCTCGCTGGGAAGCTGGAAATGCGCCTCGACGAAGCTCTTGAGTGCTGCCGGGGGATCAGGACGCTCCGCACGAAACTGCCCGAGGATCGTCGCCGGAGAGCTGAGCGGCACCGCATCGACGAATACCTTTCCGTCGGCGAAGATGCCCGAGGTCTGTACCGCGACGAACAGCTCCTCGAACAGGTCATGGGGCGTGGGCGGAAAAGCCTGGGCCTGCTGGGCGTGCTGCGCCGGCTGCGGCTGCGCCTCACCAGCTGCGCCGGTGGCGCCGGCCAGGGCAGCATTCAGGACCAACAAGGTGACAGCCCGCATGCTCAATGCACCGTGCGGGTCAGTTGCACGGCACCGGCAGCGTCGCGCGCGATGCGGATGTCGAGGCGCTGCCCGCGGAACCACACGTTGTGCAAGGTCAGTGATTTCCACCGCTGCGGGAGCACCGGAGCATAGGCCTCGACCAGTCCCGCCTCGCGGATGCGCAGTCCGCTGAAGCCGTACAGCAGGCTCTGCAGATAGCCGCCCGAACCGGTGATGAAATAGCCGGCATTGTTGCTCGCCGTCTCGGTGCGGACGTTGAAGGGCGGCTTGAGTGAGCCGCCGCTGAAGTTGGTGGCGAACCAGGCAGCGGCATCGGCATCACTGCCGATGGTCGCAGCGGCGACCGTCCGCGGAGCGATGCCCATCGGGGCCGCACCCACCCTCTCGGCCGTATTCGGGCGGACGCCGTATTCGTAATCATTGCGACGCAACTGTGCGGTCATCGGCAGATCGAGCGAGGGCAGGAACAGGAGCGCGAGCGGACCGCCGCCAAAGTCCTCGCTGTGATCGGCCACTGCCGGATCGAAGGCCAGGTGGTGCAGGCCGCCGGGGGCGAGGGGAATGTAGAGTCCGCCCGCGATGCGATCCCAGAGCGGGTCGGGCCGCTCGCCCACCTCGCGTGCGGCCGCAGTCGCAATGCGCAGCGCCCGCGCGGCGGAGACGTTCGTGAAGGTATCGTTCGGAATGTCGTTGTATGACTCGGCAACGGAGGTGACCTGCCGGATCTCGTAACGGTGTGCAGGTGCATTGTAGGTGGCGCGCCTCGCCCAGAACCGCGCCACCTCGCGGATCACCGGCCACCCCGAGGCGCGCAGCCAGGGACGATCGCCGGTGGCGAGGTAGTACTGCCACTGCGCGATGGCAATGTCGGCGTTCACGTGGATCTCGGTATCCGCGAGCACCACGGCCGAGTGCGGGGTCTGCTCGCTGCCGTTCTCCGGATCCGCCTCCCACGGGAACATGGCGCCCTCGAAACCGTGCATGCGGGCGCGCTGGCGCGCGGGCTCCAGGGTACGGGTGCGGAAGGCGAGCAGTGACCGCGCGCGCTCCGGATGCAGCAGCAGCAACGCCGGCATGATCCAGGTGTCGCTGTCCCAGAACACGTGATTGGCGTAACCGGGCGTGAGCGCGCAGGCGCCGA
>Ga0126381_100007329_pt1 | contig 12265 bp, 6 predicted proteins | sample PanSoiMetPlot_28_FD_96465 | JGI IMG/M metagenome (GOLD analysis project Ga0126381, IMG submission 96465) | Tropical forest soil microbial communities from Panama - MetaG Plot_28 | ecosystem: Environmental > Terrestrial > Soil > Tropical forest > Bulk soil | place: Panama | collected 2016-02-17
CCTTTCACGGATGGCCTCGGGAATGGATCGATGCTGCACCGCACTTTCACGAGATCGGCGTTATCGAAAGCGGTAACGGGTACCGGCTGCACAAGTTCGAGTATGAGATTGTCCCGGGTTTTGAAGCGGGAGCAATCTTGTATGAACCGGAACGGGTGAACGGAAAAGCGGCAGCCATTCTCAATGTGATAGGCCACGAAGTCGCCGGCAATGCAGCGGAGTACGAGCAGAAGCGTTGCATCAACTTTGCCAAACGCGGAATTTTTGCGCTGAGCCTCTCCTGGGCGGGATTTGGGGAACTGGCGCAACCGGAAAATGGCCACGATTATGCCGCACATCTCGATCTCGTGGGTTCGAATGCCCTGGGCTTCTTCTATCTCTCGATGCGGCGAGGACTTGATTATCTGGTGAGTCTTCCGCAGGTTGACTCGCGACGGGTTGGGGTTACTGGCTTGTCTGGTGGCGGCTGGCAAACTACGCTGCTGAGTGCTTTGGACGAACGAGTCGCGGTGGCGGTCGAGGTCGCAGGTATTGGAGCGCTGGAATCAAACCTTATCCGGCCTCATGACACGAATGAAATTGAGGAAAACGCAACCGACCTCACTCAAAATGAGGATTACCAGTTTTTTGTCGCTATCCGTGCACCCCGCCCGACGCTACTGATCCACAACGCAGAAGATGACTGCTGCTTTCGTGCTGACCTGGTAAAGCCGTACATCTTTGATCAAGTTCGGCCATTCTTCCGTCTACTTGGCAAAGAGGACGATCTGGCGTGGCATGAGAACCGCGATCCAGGCACCCACAACTATCAGCTTGACAACCGCGAGCAAGCTTACGGTTTCTTCACCCAACACTTCGGTTTGCCGGTTACTTCAGACGAAATCCCCAGCGATCACGAGATCAGGGCACCCGATGAGCTCGCTGTGGGTTTGCCTCAGGACAACCTCACGATCGCCAGACTCGCTAGAAAATTGGCCGGTCAAATCGTGCGTCCCGTCATTCCATCGGCGAGTGAGAGGCCTGCGTGGAGCAAGGCGCAGCGAGGACACCTGAAGGACGTGGTTCGCTATGCTCCGGTTTCCGTTGAACGTGCCTGGAGAACGAACAACAGCAAGCACCTGGGATTGGAAGCACTGTCTTATCGTTTTGATTTTTCTAATGGACTCAGCGCCACCGGAATCTGGCTGAAGGCGATTTCGGCGCCGTCAGAGGCGCCGATAACCCTTGTGCTCGCCGACGAAGGGTACAAGGCGGCAAGCGATGTGGTTTCCGAACATATCAATCGCGGGGAGCAGGTGATTGCCCTCGATTTGCTTTTCAATGGAGCTACGGCGCCAGAGCGTCCTGCAGAGTGGGAGATGCTTGCAACTACGACCGGGGATCGCCCGCTCGGCCTGCAGGCGGCGCAATTGCTCGCTGTGGCGAATTGGCTTCGTACAAACGTGGGTCCCAGCGTCAGCGTCGTTACCAAGGGAATTCGCAACCAGGTGATTGCCGTGACCTCCGCCGCTCTGGAACCCACAGCGTTTACCCGGGTTGAGAGTCGGCAATGGATGGGAAGTTTGGACTACCTGCTCACGAACTCGATACCTTTCCGCTCCTCGCCCGAATTTTTTTGCCTCGATCTTTTCAAGGACTTCGACTTAGACCGACTCTCGTTAATGGCCGTGCCTACTGAAGTGAAGCGAATCGGCGGTGAGTCCGTTCCCGGCCAAAAAGACACCAAGAAGTACCAATAGGGGAAGTGTTGAATACAGCGAGTAGAGACTTGTACCACATCCCCGTCCTACGGTGAACTCGATTGAAAGCTGCGGCGAGTGGACACTAGCTCGTTGGGTTCAACCTCGGTTCCGTGCTCGAATCCCGACTCGATATATTAGACTCGATCTACAAAGGAGCGATGTGCCAGCTTCAGATTCCGGAAACCGATGATAACGATCCGAGAGTTCGCCAAGGTTAGTGGTTTCTCGCCCACTACAATTTCCTTCGTCTTGAACAATTCTCCAGCGGGTCAGCACATTCCTCGGAAGACGAAGGATGAAATTCGAAAATGGGCGCGGCGTCTCGGCTACTACCCTAATCAGTTTGCTCGTTCACTTCGAAGCAGCCGCAGCGGGGCTATCGCTGTTCTGGTGCCGGATGTCAGTGACCCATATTGTGCCCAAGTTCTGCGCGGGATGGACAAGTCCCTATACCGCTCCAAATATCTCCCAGTTCTGATTGACATCCAGAATAGCCGCGTCCGATTTCGCAAGTACGTGGCTACTCTGTTCGAAAGACGCATTGAAGGCGTAATTGCAGTAGCGAACTCTTTGCAACTTCAGACGGATATGCTGGATCCTTTCGCGAAGAACAGAATTCCGGTGATCGTGATCGGACGTGAGTCCGATCATGACGGCATAAGTTCGGTATCGGTGGACAACCGCGCAGGTGCTCGGCTTGCTATCGCCCACCTTTTCAACCAGGGACACCGGCGCATCGCCTTCATTCGAGGCCCAAAACAGGTAGTAGACAGCACAACCCGATGGGCGGGGATCACAGACTTCGCACGAGAGTGCGGTCTGCCACTGGCTTCCAAGTTGATCATGCGGCTCACAGACACGGCTTCCAGTTCCGAGGCCGGATTCGAAGCCATGACGAAACTGGTTCGCACTGGCGCCCGGTTTACCGCAGTAATGGCTTTCGATGACATGACTGCTTTCGGAGCGATCCGAGCCTTAACTCAGGCGGGGCTGAAGGTGCCCGAGCAATGCTCAGTGGTAGGCTTTGACGACGTAGCAGCGGCAGCATTCTACAATCCTCCGTTAACGACCGTGCGGCAGTCGATGGACGAGTTGGGGAGAATCGGGACGTCAATCTTCTTGGAATTGGCTCAGAAGCGGCAAGACAATGAGAACGCCTTTACGGTTATCCGGAAGGTAGAACCTACCTTGGTCGTTCGCGCGTCGACAGCGGCTGCTTGATTTCAGGTACGTGTCCTGTAGTACGGATAGTACGGGCCTAGAATCGGAAGTGGGCAGCATATTAGGCCGTCAGCGGCGCGACCTCATCCGACCAACAATTTGCTTGACAATTCGGACGGTTCTGAAGTAGTAGAAGGGCAGGTAAACGCGTTTACTAGCGTTCCTGGGCAGCACACGGAGGGGTCATGAAGCGAGCGACCTTGTTGTTCTCTAGCGTTTTCTTCCTGGCTGTCGCTGCTTTCGGCGGAGTTACGGGTAGCATTTCCGGGACGATACGAGACAAAACCGGTGCGGTCGTCCCAGGAGCTACGGTGCAGGCTCTCAGTGTGGAGACTGGCGTCAAGAGCTCAACCGCGACCAATGGGGACGGCTATTATTCCTTTCCTGCCCTACCGGTAGGTCATTACAAAATCCAGGTGCAAGCCAAAGGTTTCTCTGCGTTTGAAGAGACGGGTTTGGTCTTGGACGTAAACACCGCAGTTCGCGTTGACGGTGTGCTCAATGTGGGGGCTACAACGGAAGTGGTTAGGATTTCAGCAACCGCCGCCCAAGTCGACACGCAAAGCACGCAGATGGGCGAACTGATCGGGCGGAAGGAGATGGTCACGCTGCCGCTGAACGGCCGCGATTGGACGGAATTGATGGCGCTCCAGCCCGGAGTCGCCCCCCAAGATTATGTTACAGGGGCTGGTACGGGCTACAGCCCTGGGACGAGCGAAGGCAAATATTCGATTAGCGGGGGACGGGAGAATGCTAATGGCTTTATGGTGAACGGCGCGAATGTAGAGGAGCCGATGTTAAATGGAGTCTCGACTGTCCCCAACCTCGATTCCATTGCTGAGTTCCGGATCCTTACCAGTAACTTTGATGCCGAATATGGTCACTACAGCGGAGGCATGGTCAATCTCGTGACCAAATCCGGCACCAATAACTTTCATGGCGACGCCTTCGAGTTCTTGCGCTTTACCGGACTGAACGCACGCAACTATTACAATCCCGCTTCCTTGGGGCCCAAGAGCAAATACACACACAATCAGTTTGGAGGTACTTTCGGCGGCCCGATAAGGAGCGACAAGCTTTTCTTTTTTGCCGACTATGAGGGAATACGCCGGACGACTGGCGGGGGTAGCTCTGTTACACCTGTCCCATCGCTTGCCGATACTCAAGGGAATCTGATTGATCAGGCAGGTTCTTTGACAGGAGTCGTCGCGGGCTCGGCGTTCGCCAGTACGCTGTCGACGCAATTGGGATATCCCGTCAACGTCGGTGAGGCATTCTACTTCGCGAACTGCGCGAGTACCGATCCGAGCACTGGCTGTGTCTTTCCCAATGCCGTTATCCCGAAGACCGCTTTCAGCCAGGTCTCCACCAACTTGTTGAAATACATTCCTACCCCCAACGTTTCTCCTGCGAGTTCGCTCTGTGGCGTCCCAACCGGATGCTACTCGAATCCCGGTTCGGCCAGCAACGCGCATTCCGGGGACAATAAAGGCGGCATTCGCATCGATGACTACACCCCGTGGGGCATGGTATCGGGTTATTACCACATCGACGACTATTACAACGCCAACCCAGATGCCTTCTCTGTGGGCGCCATCGGCAGCACGGGCAGTTATGGGCGAACGCAGTTAGTTGCGCTTGGCGACACCAAAGAACTCAGTAATTCCAGTCTTAATGAATTCCGGCTGAGTTATACGCGCGGTGCCGCTGTTTCCGGGAGTCCATCTTCCGCCCCCGTCGACCCTGCGTCGGTGGGCTTTACGGTGGGTTGCAGTACTCTCGGGCTCTGCCCCGTTGGATCGTTCGTAACCCTGCCCGAGATCAATTTGAATACTTTCAACTTCGGCTGGCCCGAGAGTGAGTTCATCAATCGGGAGAACACTTATCAGGTGTTCGATAATTTCACAAAGACTGTGGGGACCCACAGTCTAAAGCTTGGAGGCATCGGCACACTGTTTCAAATTAACATGCAGTCGTACTACGGCAACACCGGCATTTACTATTTCAATGGCACGACTGAAACCGGGCTGGACTTCGCCGATTTTCTCCTCGGTGCCGTCAACACATTCAACCAGGGGCAGCAACTCGCTCTCCACAATGTCGGTTGGTACTACGGCCTGTTCGCTCAAGACAGCTGGCGCGTGAGCAAGAATCTGACGCTCAACTATGGCCTGCGCTGGGATGTATCCGTACCGTGGATCGAAAAGGACAACCGGATGGAAGCGCTCGTTCCGGGCGTGCAATCCACCACCTTTCCAACTGCGCCTCTGGGCTGGACTGTCCCCGGCGATCGCGGCGTTCCGAGAACTGTATCGCCAATCCGATATGGAAACTTCGCTCCGCGCCTGGGATTGGCTTACTCTCCCGAACCCAAGGGAACATTCTGGCAGAAGCTGACGGGTGGAGCGGGCAATACGAGCATCCGGGCAGGCTTTGGCATGTTTTACACGGCTGTCGAGAACTGGATCAATGGAAACGGCAACGGGGATGCTCCGTACGGGTATTATTACGTCAATCCGACTCCATCGCAGTTTGCCACACCCTATGTAGACCTCTATACGGGAAATTCTGAAGGCCAGCGTTTTCCAGTCCCAGCCAGCGTTACGAATGCTTCTCCCTCACATCCGGATGCAACCGTCCCGTGGGCGACGCAATTCGAGCCTATCTCCAGTTCGCCAACCTATTACTACAAGAACGTCGTTCCCTATACCGAAAGCTATATGTTGTCGCTTCAGCGAGCCCTTCGGGGAGATACGATCCTGAATGTGAGCTACGTGGGAACCCAGGGGCGCCATCTCATGGTGATTGATGAAGCCAATCCCAGCAACCCCGCTCTGTGCCTGGAAGCCATCAGCGTGGGGTGTGGTCCTTTTTCAGAGACGGGTACCTTCACCCTCGCATCAGGCCAGGTGATCATGCCGCGCAATGAACTTGGTCCGAATGGTGGCGTCAATTTTGGAAGTACAGGATGGTTTCGTACGATCGGTCACTCCAGCTACAACGCCCTGGAAGTCAGTCTGCGTCGCACTGCCGGTCGGCTAACGCTGTTGGGCGGCTATACGTACAGCAAGTCTATGGATAACTCGTCTTCGCCCTCAGACCAGGTCTACCCCTTCAACCCTAACTTGAGCACGGCCCTTTCCGCATGGGATGTGACCCATAATCTGGTGGTGAGCTACTCGTACGAATTGCCGTTTGACCGCGCTTTCGGAGTCAACCGGGTGACTCGGGGATGGATCGTGTCAGGGATCACACGTTTCGCCACCGGCTTGCCCATAACTATCCTCGAATCTGACGATCAATCCCTGACGGGGAATACCTCCGTGGGACCCTCTGGTAGTCAGGACGAGCCGAATTTCACTCCAGGAAAGCTTCTGCTCAACACCAACCCGCGCAAGGGAGGAAATTACTTTAATACTTCGCTCTTTACACTCGAAGCGCTCGGGCAGTTTGGCAATGCCAAGCGCCGCTTCTTTCATGGGCCAGGCGTTAATAATTGGGACATTGCCCTGCTCAAAGACCTGCGCATAACAGAATCGAAGGCTCTTGAATTTCGGGCCGAACTCTTCAACGCTTTCAACCACGCCCAATTCGATACTCCCGATGGCAACATACTTGATTCGAGTTTCGGACAGGTGCTTGGCGCCCGAGATGCCCGCATCGGACAGCTGGCAGTCAAATTCACGTTCTGAGCCACAGTCGGTGAGTTGGCTAACGTGCACCTAACCTAAAGTTTCCTGCCATCGTACTCAACCGTAGTTCTCTGGAGGAGGAGAATGAAGGTTAAGAATCGATTTTTATCTTTGGGTGCATTTCTCTGCGTGCTCTCCTGCTCGCATCTAGTCGCCCAATCTTCCGCAGATACTCCGATTTACCTTGATCCAAAGCGCACGGTTGACGAACGAGTCGATGATTTGATGAGTCGCATGACCCTGAAGGAAAAGGTGGGGCAGCTCAATCTGCCCTGCGTCTATGTGGACCAACTCGGAAGAACCCTTCCAGAAAAGATGAATGCGTGCAAGAAATTTGCCGCCGGAACCTACACCGATGAGATCGGCCCCGGCAGCGGCTTCTTTACCCTAGCTGACACGATCCTGCACGAAGGAGTCGAGCAGCAGGTCGCCTACTTCAATGAACTGCAGAAGATCGCGCTGACGCAGACGCGCCTCAAGATTCCTCTTCTCGAGGACGAAGAAGGCACACACGGCGGGATGTTTGCAGGCGCGACCGTTTTTCCCGAGGGGCTTGCCATCGGCAGCACCTTTGATATGCCTCTGGTCGAGTCCATTTATGCGGCTGCCGCACAGGAAGCCAGGGCTGTGGGCATCCATATTCTCTCAACGTTAGTTCTCGAACTCGACCGTGATCCCCGGATGGGGCGCAACGAAGAAGCTTATACCGAAGATCCCTATCTGGGCTCGCGTGTCGCCGAGGCCATCGTGCGGGGGGCGCAAGGGCCAGACATCGATGCGCCTGATCGCGTAGTCGCCCTGATCACCGATTTTCCCACGCAGAGTGAGCCTTTTGCCGGTTTAGAGCGTGGAGCCATCACGCTGTCGGAGCGCGTTCTACGGCGTGACGTCTTGCCTCCGTGGTCCGCCGCGATCACCAAGAACGGCGCTCTGGGCGTGATGGCCGGGTATCCCGAGATCGAGGACATTCCGGCACACGGCTCGGAGAAGTGGATGAATGATGTCTTGCGCCAGGAATTGGGTTTCAAGGGGATTGTCACCAGCGAAGGCGAGGGATTTGGAACGCTGATCTATGAAGGCATTGTCCCGACCCAGAAGGACGCGGGTGCGCTGGCGCTCCGTGCTGGTGTGGATCTCAATATCACCTACGAACCGGCGTATATGGCGCCTCTGATCGAGAGTGTGCAGGAGGGCAAAATTCCCGTCGCACTCATTGATCGGGCCGTACGGAGAGTGCTGGAACTGAAATTCCGGTTGGGTCTCTTCGAACACCCATATGTTGACCTGAGCCATGCGAAGGAGGTGATGCACTCAAGCGAACATCAAAAGCTGGCACTTACGGCAGCCCTTGAGGGCATCGTCCTGTTGAGGAATGAAGGCAATCTTCTGCCGTTGAAAAGAGACTTGAAATCGGTTGCTGTTATCGGTCCTAATGCGGACAACTCGATCAATCTCTTTGGAGACTACTTTCCCCAAGTGGTGCCGCAACACGTAGACACAATTCTCGATGCAATCAAAGCGAAAGTCTCCCCCGAAGCGCAGGTGAATTATGCCAAAGGATGCAGCATTAACGATCAAGACAAAACTGGCTTCGGACACGCGGTTCAGATCGCCAAGAATGCGGATGTGGCTATTGTCGTCATCGGCGAACAGGCCCGGCGAGAAGGTGGAAAGAACTTTCCACCTCCAACTGACGGCGAAGGCTACGATGTCGCCAGCTTGGACCTGACCGGCGTGCAAGAGGATCTGGTCAGAGCGATTCAGGCCACAGGCACGCCAACCATTTTGGTACTGGTGAATGGCCGGCCTCTCTCGATCCGATGGGAAGCGGAACATATCCCCGCAATTGTCGAAGCTTGGGAACCGGGAGAGCAGGGAGGTACGGCAGTCGCCGACATCCTGTTTGGCGATTACAACCCGAGCGGGCGTCTGGCGATCACCATTCCGCGAAGCGTTGGACAGTTGCCGGCATATTACAACTATCCGCCATCCAAGTCGTACTGGATCCGAGGCAACTGGACACACACAAAAGGCTATGTCGATACGCCGGGCGCAGCGTTGTATCCGTTTGGCTATGGACTGAGCTATACGCAATTTCAATACAGCAACCTCCGCCTCGAGCCAGCGCAGATCTACTCCGAAGGCAACTCTCACGTGAGCGTGGATGTCGAAAACACGGGAAGGGGTAAAGGGGTAGAGACTGTTCAGCTCTATGTTCGCGAGCGCTTCACTCCGGTGGCCACTCCAGTAAAGCAGTTGCGTGGCTTTGAGCAAATCGCGCTCGAGCCCGGCCAGAAAAAAACGGTGAGCTTCACTCTAGGGCCGCAGGAGTTGCAACTGTTGGATCGTGATATGCACTGGGTCGTAGTGCCGGGAACGTTCGACATCATGATCGGGAAATCCTCTGAGGATACCGCCTTAAAGGGGACCTTGGAAGTAAAGGCATCGGGCTTGACGGCGAATCAAACGCCGTGAGGCAACCGGTAATTCTCGAAATGCAGCCAACAGCCCCCAAACCGAGAAAATGTGCCTGCAAAGCTAATACGGGACGAACCATATTCGCCAGAGGTGAATCGTGACAACAAGAGATAGGGAACCAGTTCATGGAGCCGCGTCGAGCATAGAAGATTCGCAACTCGCGATCCACGGCGGTTCTCCGGTCCGCAGTCAGCCCCTGCCCCTCGAGTTTCCGGGCATTCACCACATGGATGAAGAGGAAGTTGAAGCCGCTGCTCGCGTGCTGCGTGACCGCTCGCCCTTCCGCTATTACGGAATCAAAACGCGCGATGAAGTTGACAGGTTCGAGAAGGAGTTTGCCCTCTATCTCGGGTTGCCTTATACGGTTGCTGTCAGTAGTGGGACGGGAGCATTGCACACGGCATTGTCTGCATTGGGCGTAGGCCCAGGGCAAGAAATCATCGTGCCGGCTTACATGTGGGTTTCGGTCGTGGCTGCGGTCGTAAATTTGGGAGCCATTCCCGTTCTGGCGGACATTGACGACACGTTCGGCATTGAGCGGGAAGGGTTGCTGCGCCGTATCACGCAGCGGTCTCGGGGCATCATCGCTGTTCATATGAGCGGTGCTCCGATCGATATCGCGCCGATCGCAGGAATCGCCCGCGAACGCGGCCTCTTTTTGCTGGAGGACTGCGCTCAGGCAAACGGCGCCAGCATCGGAGGGCAGAAGGTAGGCACTTTCGGAGACATGGGTATCTTCAGCTTTCAGATGAACAAGAACATGACTGCTGGCGAGGGCGGGTGCGTGGTCACACGCGATTCAAGGCTCTACCGCCGCGCAGTTGCCTGCCACGATCTCGGATACGCACGCGATGATCAGGGCCGTCTCATGTTTGATGTTCCCGATTTATGCGTGTGGGGAAGAGGATACCGCCTTGACGAGATTCGAGGAGCTGTGCTTCGCGTGCAGTTGAAGAAAATGCCGGCGATCGTCGAAAGGATGCGAAGCAGCAAGTACAAAATCCGTCGGGCTCTAGAGGCACTCCCAGGCGTGCGTTTGCGGCGGGTCGTGGATCCAGCCGGCGATACCGGGGCATTTCTCATCACCACTTACGATAGTGCGTCGATCGCACAGGAAGTAAATGCGGCGCTGCGCGCGGAGGGAATCACGACCTTCCCGCAGGGTATGTCCAATGTCAGGATGACCGACTGGGGTCTTCATCTTTATTACAACATCGTCAGTCTCGTCACCAGGCGGAGCGTCGACAGGGCAGGTTTTCCGTGGACCCTGACCGAAAACAGGGGCCCAGAAATGCAATACGACAAGGGTGCCTGCCCGCAAGCGGACAGTCTTTTCGAACGAAGCATAATCATGAGCATCCCTTCGTGCCTTACCACAGAGGACGAAGACGACATAATTCACGCTTTCGAAAAGGTGGTGAACCACTATTTCAGGAGGTAAGTCCGACGCGTGGTACCTGAGACCTCAGACTACGGTCATAGGATTCTGATAGATCGAGAAGAAACGAGATCTTGAGAAGGAGGTATTGCAAGTCCTGATCATCAACCCTTGAACGACGGCATTTAGAACTTTGCACCAAAGCCCAACTTCTCCCACGTCAACGCGAACGGGACGGTTGCCAGAGCGCCACTCACATACTCAGAGTTTTCGTCACAACTGAATCCCTTGAAAAGGAGGATCACTCATGTCAAGGTTTCCAGGTCTTAGGAAATTTGCCCTTCTTGTATTCAGCGCGGTGACCGTCTCTCCGGTTTTCGCGCAGCTAGCCACGGTCTCTGTCAACGTGACTTCGTTGGGGAAGACCATTCCCACGGACTTCAGTGGAATCGGCCTTGAGGTGGACGACGCCGCGACCGCCAGCCTAGGTCCCGCGAGCAACCCGAACCTTGTGTACTATCAATTAATCAAGAATCTCGGTCACGGAGTGATCCGCATCGGAGGAGCAAGCACCGATTACTCCTGTTGGAATCCAGTTGGCGCTCCGAATCCGCGCGCTTGCACTTTCACGATCACGCAAGACGAGCTCAACGGTTACATGAGCGCGTCGGCGACACTGGGCTGGCCGATTCTCTTGGGCGTCAATCTACAGCAGAACGGCCCAGCGTGGGCAGTTCAATACGGCGTGGCTGCCGTTCAGGCCAACGCAGCCTTTCCTGGAAGCTAACTGCTGGGATTTGAAATCGGGAAGGAGCCGGATCTCTACATTTCCAGTTTGGCAACTCTGGAGAACGATTGGAACGGCTACATCACCGCGTTCAAGGGGAATACGACCACGGCCCCGGTTGCGTTGGTGGGGCCGGCGTACGACGACCAGAGTGACGTGTGGCGAAATTCCAATTTTGCTCCCTGGATGGACGCTGTGGGCCCCAGCAACTTGGGGCTCACGACACTTCACGAGTACCCAACCGACACCTGCAGCAAGGCAGATAAAAAGGCGCTGACCATTTCTTCCCTGCTGGCACAAAGCCTAATCGCTAACTATCAGAGCATGGTGACCACAAACAACTGGATAGGCAACGCCAATAGCCGCGGATTGCAGCTTGAGCTGGGCGAAACCAACTCGACGGTCCTGTGCAGGAAAAGCCGGTGTTGATAACGTGATGGCCGCAACGCTGTGGACTGTGGACTGGATATTCACCAATTTTAACCTCGGGTTCAACCGCATCAACCTGTTTACGAGCCAGTTTTCGACGACTTACTATACCTTCGCTTCGACAACAGTTAACGGATCCACATACACCACCACCGTGCAGGCGCCTTACTACGGGCTGTACGGGTTCAACAACAACGCGCCGGGCAAAGCGATCCTACCGGTCACGGTGAGCAGCAACGCCAATGTGAAAGCGTAGGCGGTGCGGGCATCGTCCACCTCGCCAGTGGTGGTCTTTGTCATCAACAAGGACACCAGTGCCTCGGGTACAGTAACGGTGACGCCGTCGGTGGCCACGACGTCAGCGTCGTTGCTGATGGTGCAAGGGACATCACTAAGCGCAACCGCGAGTGGCGTAACTTATGGAGGAGTACAATTTAACAACTCGACGGGGCTGCTGAACGGAACGCCCACAACCACATCGATATCGCCCGCAGCGGGCAGTTACTCGTTCACCCTGCCGAATGCTGCTTATGCGATC
>Ga0126381_100007330_pt1 | contig 12265 bp, 7 predicted proteins | sample PanSoiMetPlot_28_FD_96465 | JGI IMG/M metagenome (GOLD analysis project Ga0126381, IMG submission 96465) | Tropical forest soil microbial communities from Panama - MetaG Plot_28 | ecosystem: Environmental > Terrestrial > Soil > Tropical forest > Bulk soil | place: Panama | collected 2016-02-17
CACCTCGACGACTTCCTACTATCGGGTCGGGCAGGCTTCGTTGAGTTCCTGAAGTATCCGGAACTTTCCAATGCCCTCGCGAACCGTCCGGTGCTAGTTGAGGGTGTCTGTCTATTGGAAGTCTTAGAGCGTCTTGCTCTGCGACCAGACATGTTGGTGTATGTTGACAGTGCCATTCCTGAGAAAAACACGGCGAGGGGAAGGGGCCAGGTAGCTTGTGAGATAATGTCGTATCACAAGCGGTTTCAGCCAATCAGCGTTGCCGATGTCATTTATGGTGGGCGTGAGAGTGCTCAGAGGAGCCAGTCAATGGGAGCCAATGAAGCCGAGATTGACATTGCCTTTATACGGGCAAAGACAAAGCTGTCCATCACGCTCGCCATCGGTGGGATGGTGGCGCTGCTTGTCGGATTGATCGTTCTGCTCCATGGCGTCACCGGATCGGATCAGGCCCTTGTAACTCTGGGAAACTTCCAAATATCGGCGAGCGGGATCGGGGGCGTGATAATGATTACGTCTGTACTTTGGGCATTCGCCGCCTATCAGGCGAGACCCATTTACTCTCGCACACGGCGCAGCTCTCAAAAGTTTGATGCTGATCAGCGGCTTCTGGAACGCGAAGACGTAGAGACGGCGACTTTAGCTAAAGCGCGTCAAGAGGGGATCATCGGACGGCTTCTCGAAGGCGAAGACCACGAGCCGCATTCGATAAGCAAAACGGACCCGCCTTCCACCGGCGGGGGCGGTAAGCGACAATCCGCGGGTTCGAGGTCAAGATCGGCCGGAGGATCGCCCGCTCGCGGCGGTACGTGAGCCGAATATCATCGCAAGGCCACACTTTCCACCCCGAACGGAGTGTGGAGGGATCTCCTGATGAAGAGAGGCGCACCCTAGGGTCTCATGGATGGCAATAGCCCTCGTCAGTTGCGTTTCCCCAGAGGAACTCCATCGCCAGGATGAGGCGACGTGTACCCGGTGCGGTTTTCAGGCGGGCACTGACGGCTCTGCTAGTTGTCTCCGGAAGGAGAGAGCCTGGCTCGGCGGTACTGGGCCGCGCAGCCTTCTCCGTATTGGGGGTGGGGCTATTGGGGCTGGGGGCGGTATTGGCCGTGACGGGAGGTTCGATACTGTCTCATTTTGAAATCCGCAGCGTTCTCAATTTCATTGCCTCGTCAGTAGCGCGTCGCCTTCTCCGCCGGGTCCGTGATAGTGAGCGGACGCCGTTGTCGCACCGGTTCTTGTTAACGTGATGTCGAAGCTCGGAGGCCTCCCAAACGACAACGTATCCCCCGAAATTGTGGTCTCTCCGACCTTTTGGGGCGTGCCTCTGTAGTCATATTCGACCACTCGCCCGCCGCCGATGATGATTTTGGCGGCGGTTAAACCGCCCCGGGAACCATTCCAAATGCCATCCCAAGACGTGTGCGTCTGCACCCTAGCTGGCGCTATCATTAAACCCGCTACAAGCGCTAAAATGAGCGGTCTCATCTGGCCTCCCGTCAGTTGGCTCTGATTTCAAACTGAGACAATACCAGAGGATCTGACCCGGCGCTTTCCATGACTGCATGTCCTCGGCGGCCAACCCCAGCACCGCCGCGAGGGTCATCCGCGGATCAGCCCCGTGCCGGATCAGCGCCTTTAACCACCGCCCGCGTCGCTCCCTGGATCGGTAGGAGACAATACCCCCAAAGTCTAACTATAGATATCGAGGGATTTAGGGGGTTGTTCCCGAGCCACCCCTCCGCCGCTTTTTCGATCCAGGCGATCGGGTACGGTGGCGTGGCTTTGCAAACGCGGTAATGTTCGCGCACCAGAGGCAGGACCCAACTGCGACCGACCGGGGAAAGGGCAGTGCTCATCAAGGACATTCTCTTCGGCATGAACATCCTTACCCTGGCCGGCTTCCTCGTGATGGGGCTCACTCTCACCCTGAACCGAATGGGGCAGGCTGGTAAGGCTTTGAGCATCGGCCTCATGGCCGCCGGGACGGCTCTGGTCTTCCTCGGGCTCTATGCTGGTAGTGGGACAAGGTAAGAGGCAGCTCGCCGCCTCCGAGTTCACGCGCCTCTTCTCTGAACGCGCGACCTAGGGCTTCCAATTCCTCAGCGAGCTTCGGGCCGGCGCTGCCTCGTGCCAATCGGAAGCATCTCTCTGCTTGAACGAGCAGGTGTGTTGCGTCTGACACTGATCCCCCTTTCCTCAGCTCAGCTGCTGCTGACCCACCGGATAAGGCGCGATCTAGCGAGTGAGGCCCACGGCACAGTGAGCCGGCGACAAATGTGACAGCGAAATAGTAACCGAAACCTTACTATGAGCAGGGAAACGGGGTTTCACTCCGCCCTACGAGACCCAATACCGCGGTATGAAACTCTCCAGGGTTTCTGGGGCTCTTGGGCGCTTTAGCTGCGGGGGAAGGCCGATTTGCCGCAGGTGGCCGGCGGCGGAACCTGGCGAGTTACCGATGTTCGCTCGGCACAAACGCCGTCCCAGGGCTCGCAAGAAATGGGCTGCTCGGGGTGCCGCCCGACGGTGGTGCGGAAAACTGAAGCCTCAGTTGCCCTCCGGGTAGCCCGAAAGCCGTTCCTCCGGATTGCCCGTTCGACATCTTGTCCGCGAGTTCAGCTGGGTCCGCCAGGCGGTTGCTGGTAGTCACCGGATCGACCTGCCGCGTCGAAAAAGCCGAAGCGCCCCGGGTCGCCGACAGAAGAATCACGACCCCACCGATCAGAATAAGCGCTCTACTCATTGGACCCCCCTTCAGAACGAAATGATTGTAGGCCAAGGTCGGCCAGTCAACCCCCTTGCTTTTGATGAAGTTCAGCGGAGCAGCGGGTCCCCGTCTTCCCCAGCCCGGGCGGGCTTTTTAGTAAGATCTGCCCGGCAGTTGTCCTTGGTCATTCCGCCGCCCAAAGAAACACTCCTCGACGATTTCGCGGAGCCGCCCCTTGGCCTCCTCGGCTGAGAGAACGCCGGAGCTGGGGCTTGGCGGCGATGTCCAATACGGCCCCGAGGACTGCGAGGTCGTCGCCTGAAGGCCCATGGGGCGACGACAAGACGAGCCGGCCTGATTAATAAAATTTCGCGATCAGGGCACTAGCCCAGCAGCGGCTTCACCAGGCGTTGCGACAGACGCGCTGGTGAGACGACATGACTGGTTAGCTGGCTGGGACCGGCTGTCAGGCGGTGTTGCACTGCGTCACATTGGGGTAATAGCCTGCCGGATCGGAGCAGTAATACCACGTCTGACCGGCGGAGGGCTGGCTGTAGTCATAGTAGCCGTAATCCGGATAGTAGCCCCACCACGGATAATTATAGTACGTCCACGCCAAGCCGGGGCCGGTGCGCCCGCCATGCCAGCCATGATACCAATGGCCCTCGTGTCCGAAGCCGTTATGCACGCCGGCGAAGCCGCCATGCCACCCCCCGTGGAACCCGCCAGCATGGAATCCGCCAGCGTGAAAACCACCGAATCCGCCATGGAAACCGCCGCCATGGAAACCGCCGCCATGGAAACCGCCGCCATGGAAACCGCCGCCATGGAAACCGCCGCCGTGAAACCCGCCAAATCCACCGCCGTGGAAACCGCCGCCCCCTCCGTGCGGCGCGGCACTCACGAGCGCTGGTTGGCAGAACACCGCTGCACCGAGCAGCGCAGCTGCGATTTTCACCACTCCCCTTGCCTTCCTGGGCGTGGCTTTGTCGTTCCCTAACTGATGCATCAAAGAACTCCACTGCGTCGAGCCGCGCAACGGACACCCAGTCGGCTCCGGCCGGCTTTACGCTTTGCACGCTCCGGATATGTGTTGCAGGCTGCGGCCGCGCCAATCATTCCCGGTAAAATCTGGTAAATGCGGGACAGCATTCCGGCCCGTCCGACGTTACGAATTTTTACCGCGTTTCACTCGGCTTGCACTGCTACGCGTCTTAAGTCTGGTTAAGTCTGGGCAAGGATGCCCATCAAGAGCGCCGTACTGTCGCGCGGCCCATGCGGCCGTCGAGCGGCGACGCGTCTAGGCTGCAGTCGCCTTCAGAACTCAAGGGGAAGGCAAAACAAGTGAGCTGTCAACCGCCTCCCACCAATCATGCGGCGATGCTTCAGACCAGTTGCGAGGAGCGCTTTGCGTGACGGAGCAATCCGTAATCAGACCGGCACGCGGCAGCCCAAGATTGCATTTCTCAGGAAGGCTCGCAATGCGGCCGTCGGGTGGCAAATCACGGTGTGTGGTAGCAGAGTAGCAAGCGGGGGCATTGCTTGGGGATCGTTCGCTTTGCGCTGAAATATCCGCACACCTTCTATGTGGTGGCGGCTCTGATCCTGTTTCTCGGCGTCACCGCTGCCGTCGAGATGCCAACCGACATTTTCCCCGAGATCGACATCCCGGTGGTCTCGGTTATCTGGCAGTACACTGGCCTCAACACGACCGAGATGGAGCAGCGCTTTACGACCTACAGCCAATACGCGATCAGCACCAACGTCAACGGCATCAAGGACATCGAAGCGGAGACCGTCAACGGCATCTCGGTGCAGAAGATCTATTTCCAGCAGGATGTGAACCTCAGTCTGGCGATCTCGCAGGTCGTCGCCGCCACGAACGCGATCCGCGCCTTGCTGCCGGCCGGGACCCAGCCGCCGATCGTCGTGCAATACAGCGCGTCGGCGGTGCCGGTCCTGCAGATCAGTCTCAGCTCCGACAGGCTCAGCGAGTCGCAGCTCTACGACTACGGGATCTATCGATTGCGGCAGATCATCGCGCCGATCCACGGCGTCACATTGCCGACGCCCGCCGGCGGCAAGTACCGCCAGATCATGGTGGATATCGACCCGGTAAAGCTTCTCTCCAAAGGTCTGACGCCGCTGCAGGTGGTCAATGCCGTCAACGCGCAGAACCTAACCCTGCCCGGTGGCGATGCGAAGATCGGCAAGACCGATTATACCTTTCGCACCAATTCGATGCCGCCGTCCATCGAGGCCCTCAACGACGTACCGGTCAGCTACCAGAACGGCGCCACCGTGTTCCTGAGGGATATCGGTCACGTCCGGGACGGCAATCTGGTACAGCAGAACATCGTCCGGGCAGACGGCAAACGCTCGGTGCTGATCAGCATCATCAAAAACGGCAATGCTTCGACATTGACGGTCGTCAATGCGGTCAAACATGTGCTCGACATTGCGCGGCAAGCGGCGCCGTCCGGCATGGTCATCAAATCGCTGTTCGACCAGTCGGTGTTTGTGTTGTCTTCGCTGATTGCCGTGCTGCGCGAAGGGACGATCGCAGCCGGGCTCACGGCGCTGATGATCTTGCTATTCCTCGGCTCATGGCGCCCGACCGTGGTCGTGATGATCTCGATCCCGCTCGCGATGCTGACCTCGCTGGTCGTGCTGTATTTCTTGGGCGAGACGATCAACACGATGACATTGGGCGGCCTCGCGCTCGCGGTCGGCATTCTCGTCGACGATTCGACGGTGACGATCGAGAACACCTATCGCCTGCTCGAAGAAGAAAAGATGCCGCTGCCGCGGGCGACGCTCCACGGCGCCGCCGAAATCGCTGTACCGACACTGGTGTCAACGCTCGCGATCAGCTGCGTCTTTACCTCTGTGGTGTTTCTCGAGGGGCCGGCGAAATATTTGTTCACACCGCTCGGCCTCGCCGTTGTGTTTGCGATGCTTGCCTCCTACGGCCTGTCGCGCACGCTGACGCCGATCACGATCGGTCAGATGCTGAAGCGCCAGCATCACGGTGGTTTCTCAGGCAATTCCGGCGGCGCGGGCTTCTTCACCCGTTTCCACGCGTCCTTCGAGCACGGCTTCGAACGGTTGCGGCAAGGTTATGTCGAGCTCCTCAGGATGCTGCTGACCCGCCGCGCCATCGTCCCGATCATCGCCATCCTGGTGCTTTCGCTCGGCGCGGTGATGTTCGCCTTTGTCGGGCGTGATTTCTATCCCGCAATCGACGGCGGCATGATCCAGCTGCATGTCCGCGCGCCGCCGGGCACCCGCATCGAGGTGACGGAGCAGATTTCCAGAAGGTCGAGGACAAGATCCGCGAGGTCATTCCGAAACAAGATCTCGATCTGATCGTCGACAATTTCGGCGTGCCGGCGCGGTCCTACAACTGGGCCTTCGCCGACGGCACGTCGATCGCAGTCAATGACGGGGTCATCATGGTGTCCCTCAACGAAGGGCATGCCCCAACCGCCGATTATGTCCGCAAACTGCGGGAGGTATTGCCGGCGGCCTTCCCGGAAGACATGTTCTACTTCCAGCCCGCCGATATGGCGACACAAATCTTGAATTTTGGGCTCACTGCACAAATAGACGTCCGCACCGTCGGTTATGACCGGGTCAAGAACCTCCGCATTACAGAAGAGCTGCGGCGCCGCGTCGCCGCCATTCCCGGGGTCGTCGACGCGCACATACAGCAGGAGGTCTACGCCCCCGACTTCTACATCCAGATCGATCGCGCGCGAGCTCTGCAGTTCGCTACCAACGCGAATGACATCGGCAACAACATCGCCACGAGCCTTACTTCCTCCGAGACGGTCACGCCCAATTTCTGGACCGACCCAACCAACGGCATTCCGTATTACATTGCGGTGCAGACGCCGCAGTACCTGGCCAGCTCGCTGAACGAGGTCGGGAACACGCCGGTCAGCGACCTGATTTCGTCACCAGCAAACCAATCGGTTCCCGGAGAGCTCGGCAATGTCGCGACCTCTGCGTCGGTCAGCACGACAACCGCGCTGCCGGCAACGCTACCGGTACCAGGTGAGCTGCAAAATGTGGCGACGTTCAGTCGCGACTCGGTGCCGGGCAGCGCCAACCAAGCCAACATCCAGCCGGTCTACGAGGTCTATGCCAGCACCCAGGGCCGCGACCTCGGCAGCATCGCGAGCGCCATCGACGACATTACAAGCGACCTCAAGAAACAGCTCTCGCCGGGCAATACGATCCAGGTGACCGGTCAGATCGACAGCATGAATCAGGCCTTCCGCGACATGACGATCGGCCTGTTGTTTGCAGCCGTCTTCGTCTATCTGCTGATGGTCGTCAATTATCAGAATTTTGGCGACCCGTTCGTCGTCATTCTGGCATTGCCGGCGACCTTTTGCGGCATCGTCACGATGCTCTACATCACCGGTACGACCCTCAGCGTCCCGTCGCTGATGGGCGCGATCATGGCGGTCGGCGTGGCCTCAGCGAACTCGATCCTGCTCGTCACCTTCGCGCGCGAGCAGCAGCTCGCCGGCAGCACGGCCTTCGATGCCGCGGTCGCGGCCGGGCATACCCGCATTCGGCCGGTCTTGATGACCGCCACTGCAATGATTGTCGGCATGATCCCGATGGCGATCGGCGGCCCGGGCGAGGAGCAGAACGCCGCGCTAGCACGCGCCGTCATCGGCGGCCTCTTGTTCGCGACCCCGACCACGCTGCTCGTCGTGCCCTACCTTTTCGCGATGCTGCGCAAGGGCAATGACGGCAAGACTGCGCATGGCGTCTTCGAGGAGGTTCCCGAATGAACGAGCTCGAGGCGCCGCCGCAGCTGAAGGTACCACCGCCGAGGCCGCTCCTTCCGGCCCCCGATCGCGATGCCCCCGAACCACCGCCAAGCGGGCCCCCACGGCGGGGCGGCTCCGGGCGGCGATTGCTTGGCCTTGGCGTGCTGTTGCTGTTTGCCGCCGCTCTCTCGCTCGGCGTGTGGCGGCATTACGATCAGCACCGCCAGGTCATGGACACCGCCCAGCAGCAGGCGAACTTCGTCCCGAGCGTGCGCGTCGAGGCGGTGGCGCAACGGCTTGGCAGACTGCATGTGAGATTGCCCGCGACGACCCTCGCTTTCGAGGCAGCAAATATCTATGCGCGCGCCAGCGGCTATGTACTGAAGCGCTATGTCGATATCGGCGATCACGTCAAGGCCGGGCAGCTTCTCGCCGAGATCACGGCACCCGAAGTCGAGGCGCAGGTTGCCCAATTTCAGAATAGCCTGCAGGCGGCTCAGGCGACGCAGCGCCAAAACGCAGCCCAGCGCGCATCGACCGATGTTACCAGCAGGCGTATCTCTGTCCTTGCCAAAGACGGGTGGGCGACCTTGGAGAACAGGGACACCGATTGGTATAACTTTCAGGCCCAGACGCACGCGACGACCGCGGCTGAATACAATACCGCGGCGACGGAGCAGCAGCTGAAGTATTACAACCAGCAAAAGATCTATCAGCAGGTCGTGGCGCCGTTCGACGGCGTGATTACGCAGCGCAACATCGATACCGGCAGCTTGATTACGGCTGACGCGGCGGGCGGGACCTCGATGTTTTCGCTACAACGCGGCGACGTGATGCGGATTTGGGTTTATGTCCCGCAGGACGCCGCCTTTGGCGTCAAGCCCGGGGTCGAGGCCGTGGTTCGCATACCCGCAATGCCCGACCTCACCTTCCACGGCACAGTGGCGCGGATCGCCGACGCGCTGCAGCCGGGAACACGGACCTTGCTGACCGAGGTCGACGTACCCAACCCGGACGGCGCATTGCAGCCGGGCGTCTACTGCACTGTCGAGCTGAAGATCCCGCGCCAAGCGCCGGCGGTGATCGTGCCGGCCTCGGCGATCATCTTCAATCAGAACGGCATGCAGGTCGCGGTCGTCGAAAACGGCATCGCCCATCTGCACAAGATTGCGATCACGACCGATTACGGCACTGAAGTCGAGATTAACGACGGGGTTCAGGACGGCGACCAGGTCATTCTGCAGCCGCCGGTCAACCTCGCCGATGGGGATAAAGTGAAAATCATTCCCGAGCCGCCCGCCGCTACACCCTAGTCGGCCGTCGCTATCAAGCAGCTGGCCGCAAACGCGCCGCGCCCGGCATCGTGACCACATTCGTTTCGCGCGGCAGCTCCAGTGTATCCCATATCTCGCTCAGCGCTCGCGCGAGGCCATCGATGAGCCGGTCGTTGTGGAACGGCGTCGGGGTGATGCGAAGCCGTTCGGTGCCCCTCGGCACGGTAGGGTAGTTGATCGGCTGGATGTAGATGTCGAACTGCTCGAGCAGCAGCGCTGACGCCTGGCGGCACAGCACGGGATCGCCGATCGGGACGGGAATGATGTGCGATTGCGACGGCATTATCGGAATTCCCGCTTTGCGCAATGCCTGCCGCGTCTTGTCGACCTGCAGCCGATGCGCGATGCGCTCGGCCACCGATCTCTTCAGGTGCCGAATGCTTTCGGTCGCGGCGGCGGCGACTGCCGGCGGCATCGCCGTCGTGAAGATGAAGCTCGGCGCCGCCGAGCGGACGGCGTCGCAGATCACTGCATCGGCGGCGATATAACCCCCGACGACGCCGAAACCTTTCGCTAGAGTTCCCTCGATGACGTCGATGCGGTCCATAATTCCATCGCGTTCGGCAATCCCGGCGCCGCGCGGCCCATAGAGGCCGACGGCATGCACTTCGTCGAGATAGGTCAGCGCGTCATATTTGTGCGCCAAGTCGCAAATGCGTTTTATCGGGGCAATATCGCCGTCCATCGAGTACAGCGACTCGAATGCGACGACTTTGGGACGGCTCGGCTCGATCTGCCGCAGCAGCACTGCTAGATGATCCACATCATTGTGTCGGAAGATCCGCTTCTCGGCTCCGCTCGCTTGGATGCCGGCGATCATCGACGCGTGGTTTTTCTCGTCGGACAGAATGACGCAATTCGGCAGCAGCCGGCCGATCGTTCCCAGCGCCGCCTCGTTCGACACATAGCCCGAAGTGAAGGCGAGCGCCGCTTCTTTGCGGTGCAGGTCGGCGAGCTCAGCCTCTAGTGTGACGACGGCGTGGCTGTTGCCCGAGATGTTGCGAGTGCCGCCGGCGCCGGCGCCAGCCCGCAGCGCGGCCTCGATCATCGCATTGATGACGGCGGGGTGGCGTCCCATCCCGAGATAATCGTTCGAACACCAAACGACGACCTCGCGGGAAGCGCCGCCGCGATGCCAGGTGGCGTAGGGCGGCCGGTCGGCATGCCGCTCGATGTCGGTAAAGATGCGGTAGCGGCCCTCTCGATGAACTCCGTCGTGAAATGAATGGAAATGATTGCATAGCCTCATGACGGCCGCCCCTATTTTTGTCGATGTGCGCTATTCTGCGCCGCGTTCGCCGCGGGGCCGAGTGAAGTCGTGTTAACACTTGTGAATTCCAGTAAATTCTGCGCGCCTGCGGCTACAGGAGCAGTGCGCCAATCCTGAGCGTTGCGGTATTGGTCGGCTTAATGAAAATCCCGTGATTGGGGCACGACACGAACATTACGAGGATGTTGGTGGAGATGCGCGGCCGCCGCCTGTGGACGGAAAGATGGACCCGGCATGTCATCATCCGAAAGCCGGTCCAGTTCATCCGTCCGGTCGAATAGCCGTCCGGCAACGAGGTGGATAACGCCTTCGACGCTACGCTGGATTTTTCCTTCGACAAGGAGTAGACGCGCACTCATAACCTCGCGGCGGAATTTTTCGAAAAGCCGCGGCCAAACGACGACATTTGCGATGCCGGTCTCGTCACTGAGCGTGATGAAGATGACGCCGGCATCGCCCGGCATCTGACGCACCAGCACAATGCCGGCACATCGCGCAGGCTCGCCATCGGCTGCCTGTGCAATGTCATTGCAAGTCCAAACGCCTTCCGCACGAAACAGGCTGCGCAGAAACTGCATCAGATGCGCTCTCAGCGACAGCCGCAGCATCTGGTAGTCGGTCAGCACATGCTCGCTCAGTGGCATCGGAGGCAAAGGCGCGATTTCCTCCGGCGGCTGTTCTTCGACGGATCGGGCGGCAAAAAGCGGCAGCTCCTCGACATCGGCAATTCGGCGCATCGCCCACAATGCCGCGCGGCGATCTATGCCCATCGATTGAAGACTGTCGGCTTCCGCCAGTATGATGAGGGCGCGCTTCGGCAAGCGTGTGCGGCGTATCATATCATCCATGTCGGAATAGCCGCTGCCGCGCATTGCAGTGAGCCTGTCGGCCCATGCTTCGCTGAACCCGCCAACCTGTCTGAAACCGAGACGCAGCGCGAGCAAACCGTCCCCGCAACGTTCCAGCGTATTGTCCCAGTGACTGTGATTCACATCGACGTGGCGAACCTCGACGCCATGATCGCACGCATCTCGCACGATTTCGGCAGGGGCATAGAACCCCATCGGCTGTGAATTCAACAGCGCACAAGCGAACGCTGCCGGATGATATTTTTTGATCCAGGCGGAAATATAAACGAGATGTGCAAAGCTCGCTGCGTGACTTTCGGGAAAACCGTAGCTGCCGAAACCTTCGATCTGCTTGAAGCAGCGTTCGGCGAATTCCCGGTCGTACCCGCGCGCCACCATTCCGCCGATCAATTTTTCCCGGAACCGGTCGATCGTACCCAAATTGCGGAATGTCGCCATCGCGCGGCGCAGACCATTGGCTTCTTCAGACGTGAATTTCGCCGCGACAATGGCGAGCTTCATCGCCTGTTCCTGAAACAGCGGCACGCCCATTGTCTTGCCCAGGACCTTTTCCAACTCGTCGGCGGGGCCGTGCTCAGGGGAAGGCGACGGAAAAGTGACCTTTTCCTTGCCGCTGCGCCGCCGCAGATAGGGATGGACCATGTCGCCCTGAATGGGACCCGGACGAACGATCGCGACCTCGATGACGAGGTCGTAGAATTTGCGCGGCTGCAATCGCGGCAGCATGTTCATCTGCGCGCGGCTTTCGACCTGAAAGACGCCGATGGCGTCCGCCTTGCACAGCATGTCGTAGACGCCGGCATCCTCGCGCGGCACGTTCGCAAGGTCGTAGCGCTCTCCTTCGTGGGCCGCGATGAGATCGAATGCCTTGCGGACGCAGGTGAGCATGCCGAGCGCCAGGACGTCGACCTTCATCATTTCTAGCGCGTCAATGTCGTCCTTGTCCCATTCGATGAAATGACGGTCCTCCATTGTGGCGGGACCCACCGGCACGATTTCATCGAGACGGTCATTGGTCAGCACGAAGCCGCCGACATGCTGCGAAAGATGGCGCGGGAAACCGATGAGCTCATTGGCGACTTTTGCGGCGCGGGCAATGAGCGGATTGGACGGATCGAAGCTGCCCTGCCGGATTTCACTGTCCTTCAGCCGGCTACCCCACCCCCCCCAAACGCCGCTGGCGAGGGCCGCCGTCACATCCTCGGTCAGCCCGAAAGCTTTGCCCACCTCGCGTATGGCGCTGCGCGGGCGATAGCAGATGACAGTTGCAGTGAGCGCTGCCCGATGATGCC
>Ga0126381_100007331_pt1 | contig 12265 bp, 4 predicted proteins | sample PanSoiMetPlot_28_FD_96465 | JGI IMG/M metagenome (GOLD analysis project Ga0126381, IMG submission 96465) | Tropical forest soil microbial communities from Panama - MetaG Plot_28 | ecosystem: Environmental > Terrestrial > Soil > Tropical forest > Bulk soil | place: Panama | collected 2016-02-17
CCGGCTCATTCTCATCGTGGGAGTGGTGTGCGCGGCGGTGTGGCTGTCGACGCTCTTCGACACGCTGCGCGACCGCGAGGCCACGCTGGCGATGGCGGAACGCCAGCACGACAACGTGGCGGGGGCCCTCGCCGAGCAGGCAGCACGCTCGCTGCAGGCCACAGATCTCATCCTGCAGCAGGCGGCGCTCCTCGATCCGGACACGCTCGCGACACCGAATGCGCGCGCGGCCGTGCCTGACCTGCTGCGCCGGCACATGAGTGGCGTGCCCCAGGTGCGTAACCTGTTCCTGTTCGACCCGGCGCGGCATCTGCATCTGAGCACTGCCTCATTCGGCACCAACTCCGACCTCAGCGATCGCTCGTACTACATCGTGCAGCGGGAGCGACCCGATCTCGGCCTCTATGTGAGCGAGCCGTTCATCAGCCGCGTGACCGGCGAACCAACGTTTGTCCTGAGCCGCCGCCTCCCCGGGCCCGTCTTTCACGGCATCGTCGGCGCGGCGGTCGACGTGGCCTACATCCGCGGCCTGTACCGGGCCCTCGACCCAGGGTCGGGCAGCACCATCGAGCTGCTGCGTGAGGACGGCATGACCCTCGCAAGCCGCGACCGCAGCGGGCTGCAGAGCGGGCCTTCCGCGTGGCTCCCGGGGCTGCGTGCCCTCGGCGCCGGCGAGGCGCTGCATGTAACGGTCGAGCGCTCGCAGCTCGGTCGCACGCGCGTCAGCCTGCGACGCGTGCCGGGTTACCCGGCCGTGGTCGTGGTGGCCCGCAGTGAGCGCGGCATTCTCGCCGCCTGGCGCGCCAAGGCCTGGAACAACGTGGCGCGCACCTTCGTCATCACCGCGCTCGCTGCCATGCTGCTGGTCGCCTTTCTGCGCCAGCTCGCGCGGCATGAGCAGGTCACCGCACAGTTGCACCAGTCACAGAAGCTCGAGGCACTCGGCACGCTCGCGGGTGGCATTGCGCATGACTTCAACAACGTGCTCGGCGCGGTGCTCGGCTACGGCGAGCTGGCGCTGCAGCACACGGCGCCCGGCAGCGCGCCGCGGCGCTACATCGACAACATCATCGTCGCCGCCAATCGCGCGCGCGAGCTGGTGGCACGGATCCTTGCCTTCAGCCGCCCTGGCGTCGGCAGCACGCGGCCGGTGTCACTGCAAAGGATCATCGACGAGGTGCAGAGCCTCACCGCTGCATCCCTCCCGCCCGGTGTTGCGCTGGAGGTCAGCCTGGCAGCCGCGCCGCTGGCCACTGCGGGGGATGCCGCGCAGCTGCACCAGATGCTGGCGAATCTCGTGACCAACGCGGTGCAGGCGGTGTCCGCGGGAGGGCGGGTGACGGTGCGCGCGGTGGCCGCGGAGGTCAACGAGGCACGCGACTGCACGGTCGGGCGGTTGCGCGCCGGGCGCTATGCGCGCATCGATATCATCGACTCGGGTCCAGGGATGAGCGCCGCTCAGGTCGGGCGTATCTTCGATCCGTTCTTCACCACCAAGCCGGTTGGCGCCGGCACCGGACTCGGATTGTCGCTGGTGCACGGGATCGTCCTCGATCATGGCGCTGCGCTCGAAGTCGACAGCCGCCCCGGCAGCGGCACCACCTTCAGCGTGTACCTGCCCCTGAGCGACGGCGAGCCGGTTGAGGAGGCAGCACCGCGCAGCGCTCCGCCGGGCAATGGCGAGACCATTCTCGTCGTGGACGACGAGGAGAGCCTGGTGCGCCTCACGGAAGAAGTGCTGGCCTCGCTCGGCTACGAGCCGGTCGGCTGCATCGGCGCCCACGAGGCGCTGCGGGTCTTTCGCGCCGATCCCGCGCGCTTCGCGGCGGTGCTCACCGACGCCATCATGCCCGACATGTCGGGTCTCGAGCTGCTGGCGGAGCTGCGGCGGCTGCGGCCGGGTCTGCCTGCAGTTCTGGTCAGCGGCTACGGCGGCCCGGACCTGAAGGCGGCCGCACAGGCAGCGGGAGCTCAGCTCGTCCTGACCAAGCCGCTCGCCGCCGCGGATCTGGCGCAGAGTCTGGCCGCGGCGCTGCCGCGGGCAAACCCGTTGCCCGGCGCGCGCGCCGGTTTTGCGGCCTGAATGAAGCCGCCCAGCAGTGACTCGCGGCGCTGATCAGCGCGTGGCGAGATCCGCGTTGACCAGCCCAAAGCCGGTGTAGTTGTTGATGGGCAGCTTCGGCTCGGCAAACACGCGCCCGGTGAAGGTCTGCCCGTCGTCGAGTGTCACGATGACCTTCATATTGCGGAAGCGGTCCGGATCCTCCTGCGTGCTGCCCTGAATCGGCGTGAACACCGACTCGCCGAAGTCGAATGACGCTTTACCGCCGAAGCTACCGCGAGCAAACGCGATCGTGAACTGGAAGCTGTCCGGGCTGATGCTGATCGCCATATCCCGGAACGCGACCCCCCTGGCGTTGCTCACGCTGAAGCGGTTGTGGTTCTGACTCCAGGTGAGCCCGGCGGCCGTTTCGGACGTATCGAACGTGATCGAGGCGATGCTGCGTTTCTTGGGCAGCGGGCTCACTTCCAGACTGAAGTCGCCCGTGAAGCGTGTCCAGTCGCGATTGATCGAGAACGTGATGGGTCCGGCAAAGGCGCCCGCAAGGCCGCGCACGTTTGGCACCGGGATCCGGGTGGCCGTCTGCTCCAGGCGCTCATAGACCCTGCGGGGCGATAGGCTCCCGGGACCGCCCGCAGACTCGAGCACCAACGCCGCGACCGCTGCCGCGTCCGGCGCGGCCGCGCTGGTGCCGAAGAAGTTCGGGAAGCCGGTTCCATCCGGATCGATGCCGCCGGGCGGGAAGAAGGTCGTATCCACGCCGTCCGCTGCCGTCAGCTGCGGTTCGAGGCGCACCTCGGGCTCGCGCAGGCGGCGACCCTCGGTGTCGAAGTAGATCGTCACTGGCCCGGGTGAGCTGAAGTCCTCCGGGAAGTTGGTGATCGGGTAGTACATCGCCGCCACGCCGATACCGCCGCGTGCCGCCGCATGGCCCCAGGTCGAGGGTGCGAACTGCTGCTCGCTCACCGCCAGCGTGTTCACGGCAACGTACTTGATGTGCTTCGCCGGACCACCGTTCATGCTGCCGATGACGATCTGGTAGTCGCCGGTGTTGACCGCACCGACGACGTGGCCGGGCACGGGGAACAGCTCCGCGAGCTCGATCGCCTGGTCGGTCTCGAGATTGTTGTCGGTCGTGTAGATCACCGTCGGGTTCGTATCCGGCGGGGCGTCCGGGACGATCCAGTTGCCGTTGGCATCGAATACATAGATGTTGTAGTCGGTCTTCACCCGGCCGAGGTCGAAAGGCTCGTCCCACTGAAAATCGAGGATCGCGCCGCCGGCGTCGGCCGAGGTAATTGGATTGGCGATGCTGGCCTGGGCGCCGCGGCCGTGGCCGAAGTTGTGCACGCTGAGTGGCCGCAGCTCTGGCGGGATCTGCTCGAGGTGAATGTTGCCGATGCCCTTGCCGGCCAGCTTCGCCGCCTGCTCGAAGGGAATCGGCTCATACGTGGCTTCGTACGCCTCGGCGCCGTTGTTGAGCGCTGATGAGAAGTACGCGGCGCCCTGCTGGCTCACGATGTCGACTGTCTGGGCGAGGATTCCATCGGAGTACATCGGCTCATCGAAGTAGATGGTGTCGTCGCAGATGACATCGGCGCCGAACTGCGCGCGCAGGTTGAGGATGTTCGCCGAGAATTGCAGCTCGCTGATGAACGCGGTCGCAAAGCCGAGCTTTGCGTCGGGCGCAATGTCATGAATCAGCTGCAGCATGGCGCGACCTTCGTCCACACCCCCGCCCTCCGGGTGGTCCTGGCCGGGCAGCACGAACACGCCGCCCCGCGGCAGATCATTGGTGCGGATATTGTCCGCGGCGTGATCGCTGCAGAAGTCACAGTCGTCAAAACTGTCGGAGAGGGCGGCGATCTTCATGCCCTTGCCGGTCACGCCACGCGCCTGCGCCAGGTCCGCTTTCTCGAGGGCCACGGCCTGGCTGGTCACGAGTCCGACATTCGCCTTCGGCCGCATCGAGGCGTGTAGCGAGTGAATGCCCGCGATCTCCTGCGCGTGGTGCAGGGACGCCAGCGGCAGATAGCCCTCCATGAGAGAGGGGTTGATGGTGCTGCGGATCTGCAGCCGAAAGCCCATTGCCGCGAGGTGTGCCAGTACTTTGTCGGCGTCCGCACCGGGCTGCAGCCGCACGCGCACCATGGGATCGCCGCTGCGGCTGAACAAGGACAATTTGGTGAGCGGCTGCGTGCGCACATCAACACCCCGATCATAGGCCGCTGCGATCTCGCGCAGTCCGGTTGCAAGCGGCGCTGGCCCCGCGAGGACAGGTGTGGCGGCAGCGGTGGCCAGCAGGCCGAGTGCAGCCGAAACGGCCGCGCCGATCAGACGAATACTTCCCATGAGTGAGCTCCCCGGTGCGCGCGTGTTTATGTGAGGGTGCGCGCTAACGAAGAAACGCTAGGGGCTGGGATGCGTGGCGTCAAGAGCCGTGCGCACAGCAGGAACGGCGTGCGAGGCCGCGTCCAAGCTTCGCGGCGTGAATCCGCCGCCTCGCAGCTCGCCGGTGCGCGCGCCGTCGCCGACGCGCGCACCGGCTTTGATCAGTCCTTGCCCACGTGCAGCAGCAGGGCCTGGTCATCATCCCGCGTCGCGTTGTCGAGGGACACGACCATCTGACCCAGGGCCGGCGTCTGGCGGAACTCCCTGTGGTCGATCACAACCGGCACGCTCGCGCTCGTCCCCGGCGGGAGCGTCACGAATGCACCGGTGCTGATCGCGTTGCTGAACGCGTTGAAGCGCGCCGGGGTCGTTATCGCATCGACGTTGCCCGTGAGCAGATCGGTCGTTTGGGCGACGTAGCTGAACCGGGGGTTCGCGCCCGTGATGCCGGCATCGGCAGCGACCACCGGCATCAGGATAGTGGTGCCGTCGGTGGGCGCAGTCGCGAAGAACTCGAGCACGCCACCGCCGGTAGCGAGGTTGAACACCGCGACCACCAGCTGCCCGTTGATCGTGCCAGTGGTCAGGGTCCCGAGATCGGCAGCTTCGATGTCGTAATCCGGCGTGCCATCGCCGTTGACGTCCACGAGTAAGTCGTACACCGTCGTTGCGGGATTCGAGCTGCGGCCAAAGGTGTTCACCGCGAACACCAGAATCTGACCCAGGTTCGGATCGTTGAAGGACTGCACACCGACCGCCCGCAGCGCCGTCGCACTCCCCCTCGCGGGGTTGCCGCGCAGCCCCCAGGCGTAGAAGTCGGCGGTGCCCGTCATCGCGCTCGAGCGGTTGTCGACCCTGATCGAGGGGGAGTCGTCATTGCCACTCAGATGGGCGCTGACCAGCGAACGGGCGCGCGGCACCAGGTAGTAGGGCACACTCAGCCTGACGCCGTTGTTGCCGCTGGTCGGGGTCAGTACCACACGACCCTGCACCTCGCGGAAGGCACTGGAGTCACCCACGGTCGCGAGCGGCACCGAGAGTTGCATCTGAACCGTGCGCCTCTCGTTACCTGAGAGCGTGAGAGAGGTCGGCGAGACCGTAATGGCGTGCGGCGCCCCGGGCCCCTGTACGACCGATAGCGCGAAGCTCGCCGGCGATTCGCCCCGGTTCTCAACCGTGAAACGCTCCTGGCCAGTGAAGTCGCGCGTGAATTCCGCCACGCCGAAACTCACACTGGGGACGCCACCCTCGTCGTGGGCGAACACCGAAGTCTCTGTCGCGCCCAAGGGCTGCACGAGGCCGTTGCCGCCGAGGCGCGCCGAGTAGCCGATCAGCTTGGTCGCGTCTGCGGTGTTCACGATGGCATCAGACACGTCGGTTGCGCTCCATTGCGGGTGCGCCTGCACGGCGAGCGCGGCGCTGCCAGCGACGTGCGGTGCGGCCATGGAGGTGCCGGACTCGAACAAGCCTTGGTTCCCCGTGCCCACCGCGGTGGAGAAGATGCTGACACCTGGCGCCGAGATGTCCGGCTTGAGATGACCGTCACCCTCGCGTGGCCCCGCGGAGGTGAACGAGGCAAACCGGCGGAACGTCGGATTCGGGAGGGTCGTGGCCGTGAGTGTCGCGCCGCTCGAGGCGGCGAGGGTCGCACCATCGGTGTTTGTGACCGTGGAACCCTGCACTCCGAGGAAGGGTATGGTTACCGTGAACGCAACGCCGGTGTCCGGGTTCGAATTGATGGGCCCCTCGAACGGCGGATAGCCCGGTGCGTTGTTGATCATCGCCACCGCGGCAGCTCCCGCCTGCTGGCCAAAGATCGCACGGGCCACGCGCGCGCAACTGCCGCGCCTGGTGACCACGAGCTTGCCGGTGACGCCCGCCGCCCTGTACTCGGCGGGATCGCAGCCGAGCGAGATGTTGCCCGAGGCGTCCAGCAAAGTGACCACCGGGAGAGAAGTGCCGTTGGCAGCGGTGATCCCGTTGGAGTCCTCTGCTGTGATGCCGCCCGCCGGGGCAAGCGCCAGCGCTTCGGCCGGGAATGATTGGTGTGAATCCATAGCGGCAACGCTGATGGCTTTCTCACCCGTGCTGGGGTCACCGGTCAAGTAGGGAGCGGGGCCGGCATTGCCGGCAGAGGCGACCACGATGATACCGGCGTTTACCGCGTTCTCAGATGCCTCGGAGTCTGCATCGTCCTCGGTGCCGAAGTCCGCACCGAGCGACATGCTGATGACCTGCATGTCGTGCGCCACTGCCCAGTCAATGGCGTCGACCACGACATTGGTTGAGCCCGTGCAGCCGAACACGCGCACGGCGTAGAGATCGGCGAGGGGCGCGACGCCAGGACCGATGATGAATGACTGGCCAGGGGTGCTCGCGTCGTAGGAACCCTTGAAGGTGGTGCCCCCAGCCGTCACGCCGAAACCGGTCGCCGTGCCGGAGGTGTGGCTGCCGTGCCCGTTGCAATCGAGCGGGTTCGGATCCGGCATCGGCACGCTGGTCGGGTCATCTGCGTTGTACGCGTCGCCGACCAGATCCGTGCCTCCCTTGACCTTAGGGGCGTCGGGGCCGAACAACGTCGGATCTGCCGGTTGCGTGCTGGTCGCGGACGCGGCTTTAAACGCGGCCACGGTGCCGGGTCCGCCAAAGTTCGCGTGCGTATAGTCCACGCCCGTATCAATCACCGCAATGCGGACGTGCTCGCCGTGCAGTCCGGGCGGCCCCTGCCACACCTGCGGAGCGCCGATAAACGGCACGCTTTCGGCGTTGACGAGGTGATAGGTTCGAACGGGCCGCACCGCGATGACGCCGGGCAACGTGGCAAAGGATCGGATCTGGTCGGGTGTACCGCGCACCTTGATGCCGTTGAGCGCGTGCTGGAATTGCCCCAGCACCCTGCCGCCCATCTTGCGAATGGATGGCGTGATGGCATCCTGCCGCGCCCGCAGATCACCCTCGATCGAGCGTCGCTGGGCCTCCGCGAGCTGATGGCCCGGCATGCGGGCGCGGACCACGGCGACCGGATCGCCTGTCATCTTGAGTACCACGGTCTGCGGGCGCTGGCTGAGCGGCGTCCTGGCAGCGACCGTACCGGTAGCGCGTTTCAGCACATGCCGTTCGGTGGACTGTGCCATGGCGGAGATCGGGATAAACGCGATGACCGCAAATGCAGCCAGGCTTCCCCGAGCGAGACGGGCTTTGATCGTCGTGATCATGTTATGAGCTCCCCTTAGTTCTGTGTTCTCTGTCAGACCGGCGTGTCGTCTTTGTCGTAAACGCCGGTCACGCAATCGTGTAACGCGTGGTGCAAGAGTAGGCGCTTTCGAATCTCCTTGGCCAGACGCAGGGCCGCTCGCGCGCAAATATTATGTGATATCGGAATGTTCGGGCCGTTCCCTTATGCGCCGCGCAGGCGGGCCTTGAAGAATTTTCCGACGCGCGCGGCAGCATCAGGGGCCAGACCTTCGTTCTTGAACAGCGGCAGTGCGTGTGCTTCTTTCAGCGACAAGCCATCGCTGGCGATCAGGGCGCGCTTATTGACCTGATTCGAGTACCAGGAATTGGCGAGAATGTCGGCAGTGAGAGCTGCGAGCCCCGCCTCGAACTCACCGTCGGCGAAGCAGAAGTTCGCCAGGTGCATGTCGTACGCCTCTGCGCCGGAGTATGTCCGGCAGGTGTACATCATCTCGCTCGCCTTGGCAGTGCCGATGCGATGGGGGAGGCGCAGGCTCAGCCCCCAGACAGGGGTGAGGCCCCAGCGTGCATAAGCATCGCAGAACTGCGCGTTGGCCGAGGCCACGATGAGATCCGCGGCCAGCGCCAGCTCCAGTGCCCCGGTCGAGCAGTGGCCCTGCACCGCGGAGATCACCGGCTGCGGCAGATCTGCCACCTTGTCGATGACTTCCACGTAGTAGTGCGGCTTGGCGTGTGCTTTTACCTGAGCCAACACCTCCTGCATGTCATGTCCGGAGGAAAAATTGCCTCCGGCGCCGCGCAGGATGACGAGACCGATGTGCCTGCTTTCGCGCGCGAGCGCGTCGACGTGCTCCTCCAGACGCTCGATCAGAGCCTTGGAGAGCGCGTTCAGCTTTTCCGGACGGTTGAGCGTCAGGATGGCGGCACCATCCCGATTCTCCCTGAGCACGAGGTCGGTCATTTGAAGGTTACCTCCGGAAGGTTCCACCAGCCGCCACCCAATGCCTGGAACAGCCCCGCGGTGTCCGCGTAGCGATTGGCCTGCGCCTGCACCACCGCGACCTCGGCCTGCTGATAGGTCTGCTCGACGAGCAGCAGTCCGACGGCGCTCAGGCTGCCATTCTTATACTGCTCGCGAGCCAGGTCGAATGACGCCTTGGCGGCGCGATCGGCCTCCGCGCTCGCCTTGAGCGCGTCGGCGTCCGCCTGCAGCGCACGCAGCGTGTCGGCGACATTCTGACACGCGAGGATCACCGTCGCGCGGTACAGGTCGGCCGCCTGGTCGAGGCCCGCCTCGGCGGCGCGCTTCTTGTGCAGCAGCTCGCCAGCGTCGAATAGGGTCTGCGTCAGCGAGGCCCCGAGCGACCAGAATCCGGTGTTGGCGCCGAACAGGCTGCCGATGGCGAGCGCCGCCGAGCCGGTATTGGCGCTGATCGTGAACTGCGGCAGCATGTCGGCGAGCGCCACGCCCACCTGCGCGGTAGCGGCGTGCAGGTTCGCTTCTGCCTGCCGCACGTCGGGGCGCTGCTGAACGACCTTCGACGGCAGACTGACCGGCAGCTCGCGCGGCAGAGACAGCTCCTCGAGCCGGAAGGTTTCCGCCGGCTCTTCCGCGGGCAGCCGTCCGAGCAGGGCCGTCAGGGCATCGCGCGTTATGCCGAGCTGCTTCTGCAACGGCGGCAGCGTCGCGGCCGTTTGCGCCTCTGTCGCCTGCTGTGCGAGCAGATCGGCGCTGCTGGCACTCCCGATACCTTGCTGCCGCTGCACGGTGTCCGTCAGTTGATGCTGCAGGGCGAGGAGGCGCTCGGTAGCGGCGATCTGTCCGCGCAGTGATGCCTCCTGTACTGCAGTGGTGACGACGTTGCTGCTCAGGGTCACGTAGGTCGCGATCAGCTCGAAGCGCGTCGCCTCGACCTGCGCGCGGCTCGCTTCCAGCGCGCGGCGTTGTCCGCCGAAGACGTCCGGCATGTAGCTGAGATCGAGCTGGGCGGTGAAGAGATTGTAGTAGGGGTTGGTCTGCGGAAGACTGGTGGGGTTGGCGAGGGTGTCTACCGGGTTCTTGGCGCGCAGTGCGCTGAAGCTGCCCTGCACTGCGGGGAAGAGCGTGGCGCGCTGCGACTTGTACAGCTCACTCGACTGGCGCAGCGCTGCCCGGGCCGCGTCGACGTTCGGATTACCCTTGAGAGACTGCTCGACCAGCGCGGTGAGCTTCGGCGACTCGAACACCTGCCACCACTGGCCGGGAATATCCATGCCGCCGATGAACTGCTGGGCATTGCCGCCGGTGCCGGACGCGGTAGCAGTGGTGCCTTGCGATGGCGCGCTGCCGTAGTCCTGGGCGGCCGGCGCGGCAGGGTGATGGAAGTTGGGACCGACCGCGCAGGCCCCCAACAGCGAAAGCCCCGCGGCGGTAATCCAGCGGCACGAAATGCTCAGGCCCATCGCGCCTCTCCGTGGCGCCGCTCAGCCCAATGCTCGAGCACATGGTACATCGAGGGCAGCACGATCAGCGTGAGTACGGTGGAGATGGCGAGCCCGCCCACGACCACGGTCGCGATGCCACGCTGCACGTCGCTGCCGACGCCGGTGTGCAAGGCGGCGGGCAGCATCCCCAGGGTCGCCACCGAGGCGGTCATCAATACCGGGCGCAGGCGCTCGGTCGCCCCCTTCATGATCGCCTCGTGCAACTCCAGGCCCGAGGCGCGCATGCGATTCAAGTTCGAGACCATGATGATGCCGTTCTGCACCGCGACGCCGAACAGCGCGATGAAACCGACGCCGGAGGCGACGTTGAGCGTCTGTCCGGTGACGTGCAGCGAGATGAGTCCGCCGAGGGTTGCCAGTGGCACGATGCCGAGGATCAGGACCGCCTGGCGCAGAGAGCGCGTGCCGATGGTGAGGAAGATGAGCATGAGCCCCATGACGAGTCCCAGGATGACCATCAGCCGCGACTCGGCGCGGCGCTGATTCTCGAACTGGCCGCCCCACTCGAGGTGCACCTTCTTCGGATCGAAGTGCACACGTGCCGCGATCTTCTGCTGTGCCTCCTCGAGGTAGCTCGTGAGGTCGCGGTCGCGGTTGTCGATGCCGATGGTGAGATTACGCTGTCCATTCTCGCGCGTGATGGTGCTCTCGCCGGACTGCACGCGGATGTCCGCCACCTGCGCCAGAGGCACCTGCAAGCCGCTCGCGGTGTGCACCGGCAGGTTGGCGAGACTCTCGGGCGAGTCGCGTCGCGCGGCGATGAAGCGCACGGTGAGGTTGTAGACGCGCTCGCCGACAAACACCGTCGAGACCGGCGCCTGTCCGACTCCGGTCTGGATGACGTTCTGTATGTCGGCGACATTGATCCCGTAGCGCGCCGCCTTTTCGCGATCGACGGTGATGTTGATCTGCGGGATGGGCGGCTCCTGGAACACCGAGGCGCTGGAGGTGCCGCTGATGGTGTAGAGCACGTCGACAATCTGCTGACTCACCCCGCGGAGCATGCCGAGGTCGTCGCCGTAGACCTTGATCACGAGCGGGCTGTGGGCGCCGCCGATCTGGTCATTGACGCCATCGATGATCGGCTGACTGATGCCGATGGAATATCCCGGCAGATCATGCGCCAGCGTCGCGGCCAGCTTGTCGACAAACTGCTTCTTGGACTCGCCCCCCGACCAGGTGTCGTAGGGCTTCAGTCCCACCGGTGCCTCGATGTGCGACAGCGTCCAGGGATCGGTGCCATCGTCATTGCGCCCGGTCTGCGTAACGACATAGGAGATTTCCGGGAACCGCAGGATCTCACGCCGCAGGTCGCTCGCCATGTCGCTCGCCTTGTTGAGCGCCAGTCCCGTAGGCATTTGCACCTGCAGCCACAGTGAGCCCTCGTCCAGGTCGGGCAGGAAGTCACGTCCCACCGTGGCACCAAGTCCGATCACGGCGAGCAGCGCGAACAGGATGACGCCGTAGATGATCTGCGGCTGACGAATACACGCCGCGAGCACGCGGTCGTAGCGCACCGTCAGCCACTCCAGCCAGCGGTTGTGATAGACGGGCCCGGGTTTATGAAAGGCGTAGTAGGCGAGCCCGGGCACGAGCGCCAATGTCGTGAGCAACGCGCCGAACAGCGCGTAGGCCATGGTATAGGCAATTGGAGTGAAGAGCTTCGCCTCGGCCCGCTCGAAGGAGAATAGCGGCAGGTAGGCCGTGATGATGATGAGGCTGGCGAAGAAGATCGGGCGCGTCACCTGCACGGTGGCGGCTTTCACCTCGCTTTCGCTCAGCTCTTCCTCGGGCGTCGCTTCGCGGCGCCGCAGAACTGCCTCGGTCACGACGATCGCGCCGTCCACCAGGATGCCGAAGTCGATGGCACCGAGGGAGAGCAGGTTCGCCGAGACGTGGGTGAGATTGAGGAGTGAGAAAACAAACACCAGGGCCATCGGGATGGTGACCCCGGCGACCAGCGCGGCGCGCGGGCTGCCGAGGAAAAGTATCAGCACCAGAAACACCAGGGTGATGCCCTCGAGAACGGTGCGGCCGACCTTGTGCACGGTCGCCCGGACCAGGTCGTCGCGGTCGATGTAGGGCACGATGCGCACGTCCTGGCTCGCCAGCTGGCGGTTGAGCTCGTCGACC
>Ga0126381_100007332_pt1 | contig 12264 bp, 12 predicted proteins | sample PanSoiMetPlot_28_FD_96465 | JGI IMG/M metagenome (GOLD analysis project Ga0126381, IMG submission 96465) | Tropical forest soil microbial communities from Panama - MetaG Plot_28 | ecosystem: Environmental > Terrestrial > Soil > Tropical forest > Bulk soil | place: Panama | collected 2016-02-17
GCGGTCTTTGCGACTTTCGTCCATGCACTCGGCTATCTGCTGGTCACGGCGGCGGTTGCGCTGGTCGTATTCGAGAGGCTGGGCCTGAGCCTGCTGCGGAAAATGTGGGTCAATCTCGACCTGATTTGGGCGGCCGCGTTAATTGCAACCGGGATTCTGACGGCTGTGCTGTAGCGGCAGCCTCCGACCAGGCGCTGCTCCGCCTGTATCGTCTCCAGAGCCCAGCCCCGAGTAAGCCAGCCCCCAGCAAGGCCCAAGTGTCCGGTTCGGGTGTGGCCGTTCTCGGCACGCCGAATGATAGAAAATCAATTGCTGCTGGAAATGGTCCGCTGCCGCCGCTGGTGATGCTAATCTTTCCAATCCGGTCCGCGTCCGAAACGATCCCAATGAAGATGCCGACAGCATCACCGGTACTGATCAGAAGGGTTCCCGTCGGGCTGAAGACCGACAGGCCGAAGCCCTCACCGCTGCTTAGTATTCCACTTTGTGCATAAAAAAATGCAGCGGCGGTGACGGGGGATTGAAAAGTTAGCTCCAGGTTGGCATCGGAATTATTCACCCCGAAAATCGGTGTCGAGTTGTCCCTATTATTCCAATTCGTCCCATATGCAGCCAGAAGTCCACTACTAGCGCGGTATTCTACCCCTGGCAGCAAACTGCCCGAAGGAAAGCAGCTGTTTGCCGTATTGCTGGTGATGGGACCGTCGCACGTGGTTTCGCCCCCCGGACTGACGAGTGCGGATGTAAAGTTCTGCTTTGGTAAGCCGGGAGCGACGCGATTGAAGATAGCTTCACCATCAGCGGCACTGTAGACCATCAAAGAGCAATAGCCGGGAATTGCGGAAAACATAAAGAGGGCCGCCATACGCAACGGAAGAGGTAGCCTTCTTGTCATAGAGGGCATTGTATATGCCGATCCTAAGCAAGTACAGCCTGAGCCGGTACCCGCTATCCCTAGTACAGATCCCCGAAGCGCTAACGGTTAGCTTCTGGTCGTACCTTTTAGGTATTATCAGTCAAGCGCACGAGATTTCCTCGCTTTGTTCGATTTCGGTATGGGATTGATTTGGCGGGAGTTACTGGTGCGCCCGGAGTGATTCGAACACCCGACCTTCTGGTTCGTAGCCAGACGCTCTATCCAACTGAGCTACGGGCGCAACAGACCTCAGTATAACAACGGGTTGCGGCCCAAAATATCCGGTTTCAGGCGCGTTTTTGCGCAGACTCCCTGATCGCGAGAGCCTGTACGCAGTTGCGGCCGCCAGCCTTGGCTCGATACAACGCTTCATCCGCCACTCGAACAAACACGCTCGGGTCGCGCTCTGAGGCATCCGAAACTGTAACTCCAAAACTGGCCGAGACATGAAGTTCGGAGCCATCCACCAGCATGGCGTTTGCCTGCAGCATCTGGCGCATCCTCTCGGCCTGCACCTTAGCCTGCTCCAGATCGCAATTGGGAAGAACAACCAGGAATTCTTCACCGCCATACCGCCCTACCTGGTCATAAGGGCGCATATTTCCACGCAGCCGGCTCGCCGTCTCGCGCAGGACAGCGTCCCCAGCGAAGTGCCCGTGAGTGTCATTGATCTGCTTGAAGTAATCGATGTCAAGCAAAATAATCCCGACCGTACGCCGGTCGCGATGACACCGCGAAATCTCTTGTTCGAGCGTCGCCGAAATGGCGGGCCGGTTCGGCAGCATTGTCAGAAGATCCTTGTTAGCGCGCTCGCGGAGTTCTTCACGGGCCTGTAAAAGATCCATCTGCAGGTCGATAATCCGCTTTCCGGCGCGGAGTCTTACCTGCAGTTCGTGCTGGTCGAAAGGTTTGACAATATAATCGTCGGCCCCTGCTTCGAGCCCCTCAACGGTCTCTCCTTTGGTGTTCTTGGAAGTGAGCAACAGGATATACGTGTAAGGTTCCCGCCGCGTCTCGCGCACCCGGCGGCAAACCTCTGGCCCGGTCAGATGGGGCATGACCCAATCCAGAATGGCCATCGGAGGAGGGTCGGGCTCGGCCAAAACGTGCCAGGCTTCAGCGCCGTTCTCAGCGAGGACGACGTCATACCCCCAATGTGCCAGCGCACTCCGTAACATCGCCCGAGACGTTGCGCTATCGTCGGCTACTAGAACCTTCATAAAGGTTGCGGCTTTACCTCGCTAACAACTAATCGTCCTTTGGGCTCCAGAGGATTAGGTCTTCGAACCGGCAAAGCTTTAGGGGAACAGTCTCGCGTTGAAGGCAACCGTTTCCTGGTTCGCAGGCCGAAACAAAGTAGTGTATTTTCTTCCACCTTTACTCTATGCGCTCCTCCGCCTGAAAGGTTCACACCTGTCCTCTGTCGGGCGACTCCGGCGTCACCCTATATTATGGGTGTGCCACTCAATTTCGGCCATTGTGGGCCGCTCTTGAGTGAAGGAGCTTTGCATGAATAATTCTGTACTCGTGCCGATGGTCGTGGAGCAGACCTCGCGCGGCGAACGTGCTTATGACATCTATTCCCGCCTGCTCAAGGAGAACATCATTTTCCTGGGCACGCCGATCGATGACAACGTTGCCAATCTGATCATGGCCCAGATGTTATTTCTGGCCGCCGAAGACCCGGAGCGCGATATTTCCCTCTACATCAACTCGCCGGGCGGTTCGATTACGGCGGGGCTTGCGATTCTCGATACGATGCGGTTGATAGAACCGGATATTGTGACCTATTGCCTCGGACAAGCGGCTTCGATGGCCGCGGTTCTGCTCGCATGCGGGACCAAAGGAAAGCGCTTCAGCCTGCCGAATTCTCGGATCCTTATTCACCAGCCTTCGATGAGCGGTTTAGGCGGCCAGGCGGCCGATATTGACATCTACGCTCGCGAGATTCTCCGCATGCGACAGTCTCTCAATGAGATCCTCGCCGACGCAACGGGTCAGCCGGTCGAAAAGATCGCACGGGATGTCGATCGCGATTACATCCTGGAACCTGCTGCGGCCCTCGAGTACGGCATGATCGATCGGGTAATTACGAACCGTAGCGTTACCCCTGTCCCAACCAGGTAACACGATCTCAGAAAAACCCGGTCATCCAACCCATTGAAAGAACGCCCACCCAGAGGAGCTTTGTTCGCCAAGTCACGGTTTTTCAGCGGATTACATCTTCTGTCCCATGTTCTCTGCGACGAATATCCCCGGCAAAAGTACTATGTATTTTCGGAAGCCTCTATGGGATTTGGAAACCCATCCGGTGCTTTTGCCTTGACCATCAACGGGCTCTGAGTTAGAGTAATGGTTCTGTTACCATTTACTAAAGTATAAAATCTACTTATCAAATAATGCCATCGTCACGTCCCTTTTGGGCTGGGTTGACTCTTTTGATGGGAACGGTCGGCGCGTCTCAAGCGTTGACGGGCCGTATTTCGAGCACCGGTCTCAGTTTCGCCGAGTATGCGGCTCCAGGAAGTGGAGCCGTAGCTGAGGCTTCGCTTGCCGCGGACTTTTCTCCAAATGGCGCCAGCCTGCCCGGTAGTGACTCTAGCCCTGTCCATTCGCCGGAAGCTGACGAACGACTGAATCGTGCCGATAAACACCTGAACAATGGCCGTCAACTTTACTTTCAAGGGGATCTGAACGGGGCTCGCCGCGAGTTCGACCTCGCTGTGGATGCCCTGCTGAACGCACCCGACTCACTTCCCGACCACCGGCGAATCGAGCGCCGCTTAGACGAGATCTGCGATCTTATTTACCGTTTCGATGTGGAGAAGCTGGGCGCGGGCCAAGCTTCGCCGGAGCAGGATTCGGTCGCGTTCGATGCGGCGCCTATCGACGAAATTAGCCACATGACCTTTCCGGTCGACGAGAAGCTCACACCCAAACTGAAGACAGAATTGAACCAGACCAGTTCAGGGATTCCTCTCGAGTTATCAGATCCAGTGTTGAGCTACGTACACTACTTTTCGACCGAACGGGGGCGCAAGATTCTGCTGGCTGGACTTCAGCGAGCCGGGCGTTACAAGCCAATGATCGAGCGGATCTTCGCGGAGGAAGGCGTTCCTCAGGAGCTCGTCTACCTGGCACAGGCGGAATCGGGCTTTTTGCCTCGAGCCATATCGAGGAAGAATGCCGTCGGAATGTGGCAGTTTATCGCGGTGACGGGGTCAAACTATGACCTGGTGCACACGACCGGTTTTGACGAACGGTTCGACCCGGAAAAAGCTACCAGGGCGGCAGCGAAATATCTCAAAGACCTTCATGCTCGATATGGTGACTGGTACCTGGCCATGGCGGCGTACAACTGCGGCGCGGGTGCAGTGGACCGGGCGGTCGAGCGCACCGGTTACGCGGATTATTGGGAACTTCTCAAACGTCGCGCGCTCCCTAAGGAAACCGCGAACTATGTCCCAATCATATTGGCGATGACCATTATGGCCAAGAATCCTCAAGACTACGGCCTTGAGAACCTCGAGACGGATCCGGTTATAGAGTATGACAACATTCAGTTGGCGGCCTCTACGAATCTGAATCTCATCGCGGATGCCACGATGCAGCCACTTTCGGTGATTCGCGACCTGAACCCGTCACTTCTCAGAGTGGTCGCACCCTCCGGTTTCCAGATCCATGTTCCAAAGGGAACGGGAGACAGCGCACAGGCGGCGCTTGAAACAGTCCCGCCTGAGAATCGCTTGGCCTGGCGGCTTCATCACGTGGAATCGGGCGACACCCTCGCGACGATCGCCAGATCTTACCATCTGGCTCCGGAGCGTATTGTTGCCGTAAACCCCGCTGCAGATTCCCTGGAAACGGGGGATGTCTTATTGATTCCCGCGGTATACCACGAAGAGGTGTCCCGGACCGCAAAAAAGCGTCGCGTTCGTGCCAAGGGGAGCACGACAGGCAGCCCGCATGCGCATAAGACGAGTGCGCAAAACGGCGCGCACATAGCGGCATCGAGCCGCATGCCATCTCAGATTCTACGGCGCAAGGCAGCTGTGCGCACAGCTAGCCTACACCCCTAGGCTGCACACCTCTCGAAAATATCCGCATCCGCCGTTAGAAAAACGCCGGCGCTTTCCATTCTCCGCTTGCAGTTACACACTGCTTGTGAAATCATTTTGCTTCACGCATCATCTCGATGCATAGTAAGGATTGCGAAAGGAGGAGAGTGTGAGATCAGAGTACGGGCTCAGGCCTGACGATGAGGACGACGATTTCGACTACGAAGATGAGCACGTCGAGCTGGAGTCCGACAAAGATGAGTACGACGAGGACGAAGACGACGACTTGGACGAAGAGGAGGGCGCAGCCGATACGGCCCCTGCTCTGACGCGAAAGCCGCCGAGCACCTACGTTCCAAGTGCGCCGAAGGACGAGTCTGGGGCACCCTCAAGCCAGCCTGCAGCCGGTGAAGGGGCCGCTACCGGGACAGAACAGACAAAGGTCGAAAAACCAGCAGCTCCAAAGAAAGTTGCCGTGAAGAAAGTCGTAAAGGCGCCCGCCGCCAAGGCGGCCCCGCCAGCGAAGGTGGCAAGTCCTGCGAAGCCGGCTCAAAAAAAGGCTGCGCCAAAGAAGGCTGCCGTGAAGAAGGCAGCCCCAAAGAAAGTCGTTGCGAAGAAGGCAGCTCCCAAAAAGGCCGCCAAAAAAGTAGCATCCAAAAAGGCCACTCGGAAGGTGGCTCCGAAAAAAGCCCTGAAAAAATCAGCGAAGAAAGCTGCGAAGAAGGTTGGCCCGAAAAAGGCAGCAAAGAAGAGCGCAGCGAAGCGGCGGACCGCAAAGAAGGCTTCAAAGAAGAAATAGGAGTCGCGGGCCGGACCTCGGCTTGGATTCGCAGTGCCGGCCCTTTTGCATCCTGAGGAAGACGCGATTACGAGGGTTGTTTGCGGACTACTGAACGGCAGCGCTCAAAAAGGTCCAATAGCGCGTCGGCGTATTCTTCTGCTGAGCGCGGACCCTTGCCTCCGAATCCCGTAACGGGTGTACCCTTGCCGTAGCCCGTAGTTACGGCCACAAATTTCATCAACTCGAGCGCCACTTCATCGGGGTTTCTCGCTGGTTGGTCTTCCGCTTTCTGTTCAGCCATTCCTTGGTTTTGCTCCTTCATCTTGCACAATGGGTTTAAAACACCGCTGGCTGACGCATACGGTACAGGAGCGGCGTGCTAGCCTGATTCTCTCACTCGCTTTCGGTTCATGCCGGTCCGCGCACGCAGACTAATCCGTAAAATGCGCGGTGGCGCACAGGCCCATCTGATAGAGGCCGAAGATGGCGGATTTTATGTTCTGAAGTCGACCAATAATCCGCAACACCGCCGGATATTGATCAATGAGTGGCTGTCATGCGTTTTCCTCCGCTATCTTCAAATCTTCGTACCAGATACTGCGCTTATTGAACTCACGCCGGAGTTTGCCTTCGGGCAGCCGGAGCTGTACTTGTCTCTCGGTTCACGACAAGAGCCCATACCGCCGGGAATTCACTTCGGGTCGCGCCTGGCAGTCAACCCCGACCGCGTGGCAATCTTCGATTTCCTCCCGGACAAGCTCCTGCACAAGCTGGAAAACAGAATGGACTTCCTGGGGACGCTGGTCTTCGACAAGTGGGTAGGAAATGCGGATTCGCGTCAGGCCGTATTTTTTCGCGCCCGCGCTAAACATTGGACCCCGCTGAAGGGCGAGGCTCCTGCGAAAATCGGTTTCTTTGCGCAAATGATTGATCACGGGTTCGCCTTCAACGGTCCGCACTGGCAATTCCAGGATTCCCCGCTGCAGGGTCTTTACTTCCGGACTTCTGTTTACGATGGAGTCCGATCGATTGACTCGTTCCAGCCGTGGCTCGACATGGTGGAGCACTTTCCTATCGAAGTGATCGATTCTGCCTGGAAGGAGATTCCGGGACACTGGCTGCAGGGAGACGGGGATGAACTAGAGCGAATGTTGGAGACGCTGATCAAGCGGCGGTCTCGCGTGCTCACACTGATTCAGGAGATACAGCGAACGCGCGCTAGTGCATTCGCAAATTGGCGGTAATTTCGACCGCCAGGTCTCGAGCCGTCAACGGAGCCAGCAGAATGCCGTTACGATAATGCCCATAAGCGATATAGAACCGCTCGGAATGCCAGGAGCCGATGTGGAGATCATCACTGCCGGGACGAAACCCGATCCACGTTTCGGTGGGCGCAGTATCTCGAAGATGCGGCAGAACGAACCCGGCCGCCGACGCAAGCTCTGAAACGATGCGCGGCTCCAGATCCCGATCGAATCCCACATGTTCAACAGAAGCGCCGGCGACCAGCAGACCATTGGCCCTCTGCAACAGATAGGTGTGGCCGTGGCGAATAATTGTGTTGCAGGTTTGCTCCGGCTGCCGATACCCGATCAAATGTCCCCGAACCGGTTCGGCCACGGGTATCTGCGGCACACCATCAATAACTATGGAATCGCTCCACGCTCCGGCTGCCACCACTAGCGACCCATAAGTCTCGGTACCTCGGGAGGTCTCAATCGCCACGCCTTCCGAGTTCACAGTGGCTGCTGTTACAAGACAATTTTCAACGAGCTGCACGCCCAGGACACCGCAGGCGGCTTTGAGCGCAGCGATCACTTCACGCGGATTCACAACGGCATCCCCGGGATAAAAACGGGCGCCCACCAGCCCCTCCGTTCGAACAAGAGGCCAGAAAGCCGAAACCTGCGGCTCGGCAAGTGGCTTGGATGGAATTCCGATTTCAGCCTGACCACGCGCCCGGCTTTCGAGTGCCTCCAACTCTTCGACAGAGTAAGCAAGATCCAGACTGCCGCATTCCTGATAGTCAATTCGGCATTCGGATGCGCGCTCGAGCTCGCGAACAAAAGGAGTGTACAGTTCCCGCGAGTCGATCGACAGCGAAGCCAGCCGCGACGCGCCCTCCACTTCGCCACCCGGCGCGAGCATCCCGGCTCCTGCCCAACTTGCCTCGCCTCCGATGATGCCTTTATCGAGAACCGTTACGCGACAGCCCCGCTGAGCAAGGCGCCAGGCAATCGACATCCCGATAATGCCGCCACCGGCAACCGCAATTGATTTGTCAGAGTGAGTGGAACCTGCGGGGTTCACGCAGGTTCCTGGAGAGGCTCCGGTTCCGCGCTAGCGCGCTTGACGACCTCCAGAAATGCCTTGGCCGCATGACTTAGTGCACGCCGTCCCGGATAAACGAGCCGGATCTTGCGCTCGAGGTTCAGTTCCCTAATACGAACTTCGCGCAACAGATTTTGCTGAAATTCCTGCTCCACGCACATGCGCGGCACGAATGCGACCCCTTCGTTGTCCTGCACCAGCTTTCGGATCGTCTCAATTGTGGGCATCTCAACGTCCATGTTCAGCGGCACTTTGTGACGCTGAAATTCGCGCAACACCGCCTCGCGATACGGCGAGAGGACATTATGCGCAATAAACGTTTCCATGTCGAGCTCGGTGATAGAAATCTCGCTCCTGTTCGCGAAACGATGCTGAGGAGAAACGATGAGGGTCAACCGGTCCGTATAGATCACCTGAGACAACAGATGGTCGTCTCCGGGGTCATAGCTGATGACCCCCAATTCAAGTTCTCCATCCAGCAACTGCGATGGGATTTTGCTCGATTCCGATCTGCGCACCTGTACTTTTACTTTAGGGAAGAGACGACGATATTGCTCGATGTGCCGAATCAGATAAAGAGATGTGCTTTCGTTGGCGCCGATCGATAACCTGCCGGCATAGTTATCTTTTAGCTCTCGCAGTGCGTTTTCGAGATCGGCCTCGAGGTTCTGAAATCGTCGTGCGAATTCCAGCACGACGCGGCCCGCATCGGTGAGCAGAAGTTCCCGGCCGGACCGATCTATTAACTTCTCCTTCAGATCGCTTTCAAGTCGCTGAATCGCGATCGAAATAGCTGGTTGAGTACGCAGCAACTTTTCGCCCGCCCGCGAAAAACTGCGTTCCGTGGCAACGGTAAGGAAAACTTTGAGTGGATATAGTTCCATAACGCCCGACCCGAGGCGTCACATCATTATAACTTATACAAGGTGCGAAAACTATAAATTTGCATAATCCAGTCCACTTATCTACGATAAAAGCAGCTTCTAAGGAGTACCCCTTGAGCCGAGTCTACATCTTTGACACAACTCTACGGGACGGCGAGCAGTCACCCGGATGTAGTATGACGATGCCCGAGAAATTGGAGATGGCCGCTGCGCTGGTGGATCTCGGGGTGGACATTCTGGAAGCCGGCTTTCCAATTGCCTCGGATGGCGATTTCGAGGCGGTGGATGCAGTGAGCCGGCAGTTTCCCTGGGTACAGGTCGCGGCCCTTGCGCGATCTTGCACGCTCGACGTAGAGCGGGCGGCGAAGTCTCTGCGACACGCGAAACGGCCACGTATTCACACGTTTATAGCGACAAGCGACATCCATTTGAAGCATAAACTCCGGAAGAGCCGGCAGCAGGTGCTCGATGATGCCGTCGCGGCTGTCAGTCTGGCGCGAAATTATACCGACGACGTGGAGTTTTCGGCCGAGGATGCCACTCGTACGGATCCTGATTATCTGGAGAAGGTCAGCAAGGCGGTAGTGGAAGCGGGAGCGCGGACCGTCAACTTACCGGACACGGTGGGCTACTCGATTCCGGACGAATATGGGGAATTGATTGGAAGAATTGTGAGCGTGCTTGGAGATAGGGCGGTGGTGAGTGTCCATTGCCATGACGACCTAGGTCTGGCCGTAGCGAATTCGCTCGCGGCTGTACGTGCTGGGGCCAAGCAGGTAGAATGCACGATCAACGGAATCGGGGAGCGCGCCGGAAATGCAGCTCTTGAAGAGATCGTAATGACAATCAAGACCCGGCAGGACCGCCTTCCGTTTGAAACAAAGATCAACACCGAGAAGTTATTCGCGGCCAGCCAGACCCTTACCCGCTTCATTTCGTTTGGACCGCAGCCAAACAAAGCGATAGTCGGTGAAAATGCATTCGCGCACGAGGCCGGGATTCATCAGGACGGATACCTGAAGGAAAAATCCACCTACGAAATCATGGATCCCGCGAGCGTAGGCGTACCTGAGAGTCGTATCGTACTGGGGAAGCACAGCGGGCGTCATGCACTCAAGAAACGCGCCGAAGATCTCGGCTATAGCCTTTCGCGCGAGCAACTCGAAGATGTGTACCAGCGCTTCACTCGCCTCGCCGATAACAAGAAGGGATTGCGAAACGAGGAGATTGTCGCTCTAGTCGAATCGACTATTGCAAACGAAACAGTTTCCGTTCCGGTCATAGCTGCGCAGTAGATGAAGCTCGATATCTTATTGCTGCCAGGCGACGGCATCGGCGTAGAAGTGATCCGCGAAGCCTCGCGAGTCTTGCAGCACGTAGCCGAAGAATTCGGTCATCAGGTCCTGCTGAAGGAGGGTCTGCTGGGCGGGATCGCAATCCATAAGACGGGCAATCCTTTCCCGGAGGAAACACGCGAACTGGCTCTCAACGCGGATGCGACGCTCCTCGGAGCGGTCGGTCTTCCGGAGTTTGACAACGCTTCGCCGGACAAGCGGCCGGAGCGTGGTCTGCTTGGAATTCGCAAAGCGCTGGGCGTTTATGCGAACTTGCGCCCTGTAAGAAGTTATCGAGCGTTGATCGATTCCTCTCCCCTCAAGAACGAGCTGGTCGACGGCACCGACATGATCATCGTTCGCGAACTGACCGGCGGTTTGTACTATGGGACACCACGTGGCATTTCAGGAAGCGGGGCCGCGGAACGTGCTGTCAACACTATGACGTACACTCGCTCCGAGATCGAGCGCGTCACGCATATGGCCTTCCAGCTTGCCCGGAAGCGCCGGAAGAAGGTGACGAGTGTAGACAAGTCGAATGTGCTTGAAAATTCTCAGCTCTGGCGCCGCGTAGTCACCGAAGTTAGCGCCGCCTATTCGGATGTGGCCCTGGACCACATTCTGGTAGACAATTGCGCCATGCAGCTCGTGCTGAGCCCAAAGCGCTTTGACGTAGTGCTCACCGAAAACCTGTTCGGCGATATCTTGAGTGATGAAGGAGCAGTTCTAGCAGGTTCAATCGGAATGTTGCCTTCCGCGTCCATTGGCGCGAAGAGGCCATCCGGCGCGTGGGTAGGACTCTATGAGCCAGTACATGGTTCAGCACCGGACATTGCCGGACAGAACAAGGCAAATCCGCTAGGGGCGATCGGTTCGGTGGCGGCGATGCTCGAGTACAGTTTTGGTTTGGTCAAAGAGGCGCAGTCTGTATACGGCGCCATAGAAGAAGTTTTAAATAGCGGGCGCGTGACGGCCGACTTGAAACCGGCAGGCAAACCCGCAAGTACCAGTGAAGTAGGCGACGCGGTTTGCGAAGCGCTCTCCGCCCGCGCCGCGTCGGTATAGATCAAGCCGCACAGCGGCAGTCAGGTTTCATATGTCAAAGGCAAACGGCGCGGCGGCAAAGCCGCGGACCATTATCGAGAAAGTGTGGGACAACCACGTGGTTGCCGAGCGGGAAGGCTCTCCGGCACTTCTCTACATTGACCTTCATCTGGTCCACGAGGTGACGTCACCGCAAGCCTTCTCCGGCTTGCGCGAACGTGGTTTGAAAGTGAGGCGCCCCGATCTTACGATTGGAACCACCGATCACAGTATTCCTACACATGACCGGTCGCTCCCAATCCTTGACAAAGTTGCCGAAACACAAATCACCCAATTTGAGAAGAATTGCCGCGACTTTGGCATTCCGTTCTATGGACCGCACAGCGATAAGCAAGGCATCGTCCACATCATCGGCCCTGAGCAAGGACTTACACAGCCAGGGATGACCGTGGTCTGCGGTGATAGCCATACCGCGACACACGGCGCTTTCGGTGCGCTTGCTTTCGGCATCGGCACCAGCCAGGTGGAGCATGTGTTGGCATCTCAATGCCTTCTGCAAAACCGTTCTAAGACGTACGAGGTCCGTGTAGATGGTGTTTTGAAACCTGGTGTCGGGGCCAAGGATATCATCCTGAACCTAATCTCAAAAATTGGTATAGGTGGAGGCACCGGTTGCGTGTTCGAGTATTCCGGCCCGGCAATCCGCTCCCTTTCGATGGAGGAGCGCATGACGATTTGCAACATGTCGATCGAGGGCGGCGCGCGCGCGGGTCTGGTTTCTCCAGATGACGCTACTTATCAATACATGTCCGGACGTCCGTACGCTCCCAAAGGAGCGGACTGGGAGCGTGCTGTCGCACTATGGCGTCAGTTGCCGACAGACGATGGGGCTGCCTTCGATAAGCGGATCACGATA
>Ga0126381_100007333_pt1 | contig 12264 bp, 12 predicted proteins | sample PanSoiMetPlot_28_FD_96465 | JGI IMG/M metagenome (GOLD analysis project Ga0126381, IMG submission 96465) | Tropical forest soil microbial communities from Panama - MetaG Plot_28 | ecosystem: Environmental > Terrestrial > Soil > Tropical forest > Bulk soil | place: Panama | collected 2016-02-17
ACCGTGATGCCGTCGGCGAGCTTGCCGAGGACATCCGACAGTCCCGGGTGCACGGCGGCGAGTTCCTGAGCCCGTTCCCGCACCGCCGGGATCAGCAGCAGCTCGCGGCACGGCGGCGCCCAGAGCCCGTCGGCCGCGCCCTGCAGGCTGCGCTGGTCGGCGACCCGGAAGTACCGGATCTCCTCGACGGTGTCGCCGAAGAACTCGATCCGCAGCGGATGCTCTTCGGTGGGCGGGAAGACGTCGAGTATGCCGCCGCGCACGGCCACGTCGCCGCGTTTCTCGACCAGCTCGGTCCGGGCGTACCCGATCTCCACGAGCCGGATCACCAGGTCCTCGAAATCCGTGGTCTCGCCCGCGCGCAGCCGGACCGGCTCGAGCGCGCCGAGGCCGCCGACCATCGGCTGGAGCAGGCAGCGCACCGGGGCGGCCACCACCGTCAGCGGGCCGGACCTGGGGTCGGCCGGGTCGGGGTGGGCCAGCCGGCGCAGCACCGCCAGCCGCTGCCCCGAGGTGTCGGAACGCGGGGACAGGCGCTCGTGCGGGAGCGTCTCCCAGGGCGGGAAGTACGCGGCCGCGCCGGCGGGCAGCAGCGAGCCGAGCGCGGCCGTGAGCTCCTCGGCCTCGCGGGCGGTGGCGGTCACGGCGAGCACGAACCTGCGCGCCGCGTCCCCGGCCGCGTCATCCCCCGCGGGGGCGGCCCCGTCGGCCTGGCTCCCGGCGCCGGCCAGGGCGGCGGCCAGGAAGGGCCGCAGCGCCGGCGGCGCGATCAGGTCCGCACCCGGCGAGAGGGGGGCGTCAGCTTCCTCGAGCGCGCGCTTGAGCTGGGGGTCATCGCTGATGACCCGCAAAAGTCCCGGCAGGCTCATTGCGTCCTAATGTTCTGCAGGCAGCACGAAACTCCCGTGCCTGGGTAAGCGGGGCCTGTGGGGACACGGGACCCATCTAGCTTAGCGGCTGGCCGGACCGGGCCGTCCGCGCCCGGACCGGCCCGGGGCGGCCTGCGCTACCCGCATCAGCGGGCGCTACCATCCGTGTAGCTTGGGACGGAGGCTGACGTGGCTGCTGGGGCAAAGGCCGACCTGCCCGCTGACCTCATCGGGGTGCCGTCCCTGGCACTGGACGACGCTCAGCTCGGGGATCTAGAACTGCTGCTGTCCGGGACGTTCGCGCCGCTGACCGGGTTCATGGGCACGGCGGACGTCACGGCGGTCATCGAGCACGGGACGCTGGCGGACGGAACGCCCTGGCCGGTGCCGGTGACCCTGGACGTCGCCCCGGGAGCGGTTCCCGGCGACGCGAGCCATGTGGTGCTCGCCGATCCCGAGGGCACGCCCCTGGCCTTGCTCGAGATCACCGAGCGCAGCGAGATTTCGGCCCTCCGGCGCGGGCGGCACGCCGAGGGCGCCCGGCTGACCCGGCTGGCCGGCCCGGTGACCGGCCTGCGAGAACCGGAGCACGGCCCGTTCCGCCGGCTCATGCTGCGGCCGGCCGAAGCGCGCGCGCAGTTCGGCGGCGCCCCGGTGCTCGCCTACGCCACTCGGGGCCCGCTGCACAGCCGGCAGATCGGCCAGCTCCGGCACATGGCCGGCCAGCTCAAGGCGCGCCTACTGCTGCTGCCGCTGGTCGCCGGTCCGGCCGACGTGGTCACCCGGCCCGAGGCGCTGGTCCGCGCGGTGCTCGCCGCAGCCGCGAATCTCCCGGCGGGGACGGTGGTCATTCCGGTGCCGCTGGCCCGGCGCGCGCCGCGGGCCGGCACCGGCCCGGAGCGCGATCTCGGCGCCCGGGCCCTGGTCGCCGCCGCGTACGGGGCAACGCACCTGATGGCCGACGGCGCCGACGCCGACGCGGCGGCCGTTCCCGCCGCGGGCGGCATTACTGATGGCAACGCCCTCGCGATCCCGGTGGTCCGCGAGAGCGACTGGGCCTACGACCGGGTCGCCGAGGTGTGGCGGCCGCTGGCGCTGATCGAGGCCGGCACCGAGCGGGCCGACCTGTCTCCCGGTGAGCTCGCGGACCTCCTGGACGCGGGCGCCGAGATACCGGCCTGGTTCACCCCGCCCGCGGTGGCGCGGGAACTGCGGCGCGCCCGCCCGCCGCGCGCCGAGCGCGGCTTCGTGCTGTTCCTGACCGGGCTGTCCGGTTCGGGGAAGTCCACGATCGCCAGGAACCTCGCCGACATCCTCGCCGAGCGAGGTGACCGCGGGGTCTCACTGCTCGACGGGGACCTGGTCCGGCAGCTGCTCTCGGCCGGCCTGACGTTCTCGCGGGAGGACCGGGACCTGAACATCGCCCGGATCGGCTTCGTGGCGGCCGAGGTGGCCCGGCACGGCGGCATCGCGATCTGCGCGCCCATCGCGCCGTACGCGGCCGCCCGGGCCCGGGTCAGGGAGATGGTCTCCGAGGTCGGCGACTTCCTGCTGATCCACGTGGCCACGCCGCTGGAGGTGTGCGAGGCGCGCGACCGGAAGGGCCTGTACGCCAAGGCGCGGGCGGGCGTGATCGGCCAGTTCACCGGGATCTCCGACCCGTACGAGGAACCGCTGGACGCCGACCTGGTCATCGATACCTCCACGATGACCCGCGAGCAGGCCGCCGGGGCCGTGCTCGGGCTGCTCACCTCGGGCGGATGGCTGCGGGCCGCTCCGGGCTGACGTCAGGTCGGGTAACGGCCGCCCCGCAGGCCGCGGGGGTCGGGGAATGCGGGGGCGGAGCTCCCCGCAGGTCTCAGTCCTCGTCCTCGGCCCGGGTGCCCTCGTCGAGCCGCTCCCGCGCGCGGCCGAGCCGGGACGAGATCGCCCCGGACATCGCGTCGCGCTGCCGTGAGAGCACCATGAAGCTGATGATCCCGCTGATCACCAGGGCCAGGCCGACCAGCAGCAGCCCTCGGGCCCCCACCAGGTACAGCAATCCCAGGACGACCGCGAAGAGCAGGATCCTCGCAGCGGTGTAGGCAAAGGTGGCACGCATGGCAGGGCCAGTTTATGGGCCCCGCTTCCCGGCCCTGACGCGCCGCCCCCGGAGGGCCGCGCCGGCGGGTCCGGTGACCGGCGGCTGCGGATTCCCAGACCAGATTTTACGGAAACTAGGGAGAAAAAGCGTTCTTGTCGCAACACTTAGGACAGGCTCCCATGGAGATCAGGGTCGCAACACTCAGGACGGACTCCCCATGGAGATCAGGAGGGGTTAGCGAGGATGGACGGCAACAGTGAGCGGCTGCTTACGCCGGGTGAGGTCGCGGCCTTGTTCCGGGTGGACCCGAAGACCGTCACCCGCTGGGCCGCCTCGGGGCGCATCAGCAGCATCCGCACCCCCGGCGGGCACCGGCGGTTCCGGGAGTCCGAGGTCCGGGCTCTTCTCGGCGACGACGCGGCCCCGGAACCGGTCGCCTAGAGCGTCGGCTACCGGCCCAGGGACCGCCGGGCAAGCCAGCCGGCCACCGGCACACCGGGCGGCCCGGTCACGCTCACCTACCCGGGCCCGCGGCTGTCCTCGGTGTCCTGCGCGCGTCCCGGATGGCCGCGGCGGGCGAGGAAGTCAAGGAACTGCCTGCGCAGCGACTCGTCCCCCTCCTGCCAGCGCCTGCGGCGCTCGTCGAACTCCTCCTGCGTCAGCGCCTGCTCGGCGAGACGCGCGTAGTCGGCATCGTCCGGGCCGATCTCCACGTAGGCGTCGCTGATGATCCGGCCGCCGTCGGCGGTCGCGGACTCGGGGACCAAGAGATTGCCGTTAGGTAGCCGTATTACGTACATCGCCTGTCCCACCTAGATGCCGTAGCGCACGTTGAAGTAGAGCATCACGTTCAGTGCCGTCCTGGTGTCGCCGCCGAGCATTTCCACCAGGGCCGGCCGTTGCCGGGAAGCAATCGCGGCGAACGCGTCCGCGAAGAACTCCCGGCGGCCGAGCAGCCCCGGCTGCTGGTGAAACGCGCTCACCATGTGCGGCAGGCACTGCTCGTAGAGAGCCTGGAACTCCGCGGAGTCAGACTGCCATTGATCGTCAATGCCGTCGATGTCATCGAGGGCATGCCCGATCTCGTGGCACGTCACGTCCGGCGACGGCGACGGCCTCGAGCCGACGATGATCTTGCGCTCGCCGTAGGCGCCAGCGCACGCGTCCCAGGTGGCCCGCCCGGACGGCAGCGGGACGCCCTTGAGCCGTCCCATGTCGTCCAGGTCGGGGACGCCGCCCATGCCGACGTGGATCGCGTCGAGCCCGGCCGCCAGTTTCGACTTGATCAGCTGCGGCAGATCGGCCAGCCGGTCGATGGCCCGGACCACCTCGGGCCCGGGCACCACGTCCTCGGCCCACTCCCGGTGGACCAGCGGCTCCAGGTGCCCGCAGTGCCGCCGGCCGACCGCCGTCCGGTTACTCTGCGCGATCTCATACCACGGGGGCCGGGGCTCGGCGGCCCGGCGGACCGCCCGGGCCTGCGGCCGGCCCGGATCGGCGGCCGCATCGGCCTTGGGCGCCGCCCGCGTCGCCGCCCTGGCCATCCCCCACCGGCGCGGCAGGGCGTGCCCGCCCGGCCGCCCCGTGCGGCCGGCCTGGGCGGACGTACCCGGGGACGCCGTGGCGGCCGGGGTCGCCGAGCTCCCCGGCGCCCCTGGCCGGGCGCTGACGGCCCCCGGCTGGTCCGGGCCGGCGTGCGAGCCCGCGGGCCGCCCGCCGCCGACCCGGCGGTGGGCGCCGGCGGTACCCGGCGGGGCCGCCGGCCCGGGAGCCGGGTCGCCCCGGTCACGCACCCTGACCTGGTCAGCCTCAACCTGACCGGAGCCGCGGCGGCGTGAGCGCCGGAAGCGATCGAGTAACCACAGCCGCATATCATGTCTCCCCAGGTCGATAAGGGCCAGGCTACGACGATCCTCGCGATCTCACGTCGGGTTACGGAATGTAATCTATGGCGTCCGCCCGGACGATCCCGGAGGACACCGCCAAATTGCCCGCAGCCGGAGCGGCCTTGCGGCTAGGCTGCGGCCATGCTGCTCGTGGGCATTGTGCTCGGCCTGGTGACAGTGGGGTTCGTGGTGCCGTGCCTGGTCGACGTGGCGGCCACCCCCGCCCGCGAGCTTCGCCGCCTCACCAAGCCGGGCTGGGTCCTGGTGATCGTGTTGTTCTCCGCGTTCGGCGCCGTTGCCTGGCTGGTAGCCGGGCGGCCCGGCCGGCGCCGCCGGACGCTGCCTCCCCGGCACCTGGAGGGCGCGCCGTCGTTCGGCCCGCAGGACGCGCTCAGGCGCCACCCGGCCGGGCGGGGGATGGATCCGGGCATCGAGGCGTCGCCGGGCCCCGGCGCGCTCTGGGCGGGCGAGGCTCCGCGCCGGCCCGCGGGCCCCGACGACGACCCGCAATTCCTGGAGGAACTGGCGCGCAGGATCCGACGCTCCCGAGACCCCGGGGCTTAGGTCAGCCCGGCGTAGGAATGCAGTCCGGGGACGGCCAGGCTCACCACGAGCACGTTGAACAGCACGCAGCCGAAGCCGGCGAGCTGGATGAACGCCGCCCGCCTGCCCCGCCATCCCGCGGTCGCACGAGCGTGCAGGAAGCACGCGTACACCACCCAGGTGATGAACGCCCAGGTCTCGGTGGGATCCCAGCTCCAGTAGCTGCCCCAGGCCCGGTCCGCCCAGATCGCCCCGGCCATGACGCCGAAGGTCCAGATCGGGAAGCCGAACACGACGGTCCGGTAGGCCAGCCGGTCGAGCGTCTCGGGGCCCGGCAGCCGGCGCAGGATCCCGTCCGACCCGGCCGGGCGGCCTGCCGCGACCCGCCGGGCGTGCCGGTCGACGAACAGGTACGTGATCCCGATCACCGCGGCCACGAAGAACACCCCGGTGGCCAGGGTCATCGCGGTCACGTGGATGGCCAGCCAGTAAGACTGCAGCGCGGGAACCAGCGGCCCGGCCGGGGTGTAGATGACGGTCTCAGCCAGCCCGAGCACCAGGACCACCGCGACCATCACGAACAGGCCCAGGTAGTAGGCCCGGTACCGGATCATGACGGCCAGGAAGAACGCGACGGCCACGCAGGTCAGCGCGGTGACGAACTCGTACATGTCCCCCCAGGGGAGCCGGTGCACCGACACCCCCCGCAGGACGACGCCGGCCGTGTGCGCGGCGAGGCCGGCGAAGGTCAGCGCCACCGCGATGGTCACCCAGCGGCCCACAGTGCCCCGGCCAGCACGGTCCCGGCCCGCGGGCCCGGCGCTGCCGCCGCCCCCGGCGGCCCCGGCCGGGGCGCCGGCCTGCGTCCCGGCCCCGGCCCCGACCTCCGCCGCGGCCTGCGCCGGGGCGCCGGTCACGGCTCCGGCTTCGGCCGGCCCCGCGCCCACCAGCGCGGGCGCCGGGGCCGTGCCCGCGACCCGGGCTGGCTGGCGGCCGAACGCGAAGTCGCAGGCGTAGGCCAGCATGGCGAGGGCGTAGATGACGACCGCGGCCAGCAGGAAATCGTTGCTGACATCGGCGAGTCCGGTGTTGACAGGCACGTGAGCCTCACTCCCCGTCGGGTGGATGGGGGTCGGGTGAACCCTGGTACAAGGTCCTGATCTCGGCGGCCAGGCCGGAGAACTCGTCCTCGAACCCGCCCGCCGCATCGGAGCGGGTCAGCCCGGCCAGGTCGACGACGGTCCCGCCCGGTTCACCCGGCGGGCCGGGCGGCTGGTCCCCCGCCTGGCCCGCCGGCTGGGCGCGCACGAACACCCGGCGGCGCCGCACCAGGAAGGACAGGAGCAGCCCGGCGAGGACCGCGATCCCGGATATCAGCGCGGGCAGCTGCCCGGGGTCGTAGGTGATCGCGAGGCTGGCCCACTGCTGGTAGCCGGTGTAGGTGAGCGTCCCCCGGCCGCCGGGAAGCTTCATCGACTGGCCGGGGGCCAGGGGCTGCGGCGCGATCGGCAGCCGGCGCAGCCCGGCGGTGTTCAGCGAGTAAACCGACTGCGGCGGCCCGGAGCTCATGCCGAGGTCGCCGGCGTACGAGATCAGGCTGACCATGGGCCGCAGCGGCGCGGGGAACGCTGACGCCAGCCGGCCGCTCGCGTCCACGGCGGTCGGCAGGAACAGCCCGGCGAAGCCGAGCTGCTCGGGCTTGGCGTCCGGGACCTTGATCGCGCCCTCCGAGGTGAGGCCGGAGGTCTCGACCGGGATGAACGGGACGGGGCCCGCGAAGACCACGTGCCCGGTGCCGTCGGTGACCCGGAACACCGGGGCGTAGCCGTGGCCGATCAGGAAGACCCGGACGCCGTCCACGATCAGCGGGTGGTTGACGGTCAGCGCGTAGCGGTGCGCCGGGCCCTGCGGCGTGTCCGAGTAGCGGATCGCCGCCGTGAACGATGACGGCTGCCCGGTGAGCGGGCCCGAGGTCACGTACGAGGCGCTGAAGCGGTCCAGCGTCACCGTGAACGGCTGCAGGTCACCCGGGGACACCAGGCGGCCCGGGTGAAACTCGTCCAGCGCGGTCACGGTGTTCGAAAACGAGGTTCCGGCCACCAGCAGCCGGTTGGCCCGGTAGCCGAACAGCCCGCCGAGCCCGATCGACACCAGGCAGCCGAGCAGCGCGATGTGGAACAGGAGGTTGCCGGCTTCCCGCAGGTAGCCCTTTTCCGCGGACACCCAGCCCGGGCCGGTGCGCAGCCGGAACCGCCGGCCCGACAGCACCGTGGCGGCCGCCTGCAGCGCCGCCTCGGGGGCGAGCGCCGTGCGGTAGCTGACCGCGAACGGGAGCCGGCTCAGGTTGCGCGGCGCCTTCGGCGGCGGCTGCCGCGCGGACCCCGCCAGGCGCAGCGTCCGGGGCAGCACGCACCCGAGCAGCGACGCGAACAGCAGCAGGTAGATCGCGGCGAACCACGGCGCGCCGAACACGTTGAACAGGGAAAAGCGGCCCAGGATGCTGGCCAGCAGCGGGTGCGCGGCGTAATACTGCGACACCCCGGCGGGGTTGGTGCCTTCCTGCGGTAGCAGCGATCCCGGCACGCTGCCGGCCGCGAGCAGGAACAGCAGCACCAGCGCGGTCCGCATCGACGTCAGGTGCCGCCAGCCCCACCGCAGCCAGCCTGCGACGCCGAGCCTGGGGCCGGCCGGCCCGCGGCCGGCCGGCGCGGTGCGCTGCGGGTCGGCGAAGCCGTCCCGGGCGGCGGACTCGTCGGCGCCCGGCGTCTCCGGCCCGGCTTCGGGGGGAAGGCGCAGCCCGGTCACGTGCGCCCCGCGGCCTGCGCGATCAGCGCCCTGAGGCCGTCATAGGACACCGGGCCGATGACCCGCGCCGCGATCCGCCCGCGGGCGTCGATGACCAGCGTGGTGGGAATGCCCGCCGGCGGTGCCGTCCCCCTGAAGTCCAGGGCGATCAGGTCGTTCGGGTCGTTCAGGCTCGGATAGCTGATCCGGTACGTGCGCATGAACGCCTCGGCGCTGGCCGGGTCGTCCCTGATGTCCACGCCGAGGAACCGCACGCCGGCTGCGGAGAAGTGCCGGGCGAGCGCGCCGAGCACCGGCGCCTCCTCGCGGCAGGGCGTGCACCACGATCCCCAGAAGTTCATGACCACCACCGCGCCCCGGTCGGCGGACAGCCGGAACGTCCCGCCGCTGAGCGTGGTCCCGAGGACCCGCGGGGCCTCGGGCCGGGCCCCGGGCTGGAACACCGTGGTGCCGTAGGTCCCGGCCACGAAGCTGCTGCCGTTGCCGACCGCGGTGTCCTGCGCGGTCGCGCCGCCGCCGCAGGCCGTCACGCCGAGCCCCACGGCAGCGGCGGCCGCCGCGCCGAGGGCGGCGCGGCGAGCAGGCCGCAGCAGCCGGGACAACGGATCTTTTTCATCCGCCCCGCCACCGCTCACGTGGCGTGAGCGTGCGATCGGCGGATGAAAAAGGTTCACTAAGTGATCTCCTACACGCAGTAGTATCGTGCCCCATTGTGCCGGATCCCGCCGAACGGTCCGGAAGTGGGCCGGCATCAGGCCCCCGCCACCTGCCCGCGCCCGGCGCCCGCGGGCTCGGCGTAGCTCACCCCGGTCACCTGGCCCGCGCGGAAGCTGAAGCTGGTCACGCTGCCCAGGGCGCACTGGCGGCGGCGCGGGTCGTGCCAGAGCCTGCGGCCTTCGACGCTGCGGCGGGTGACCCAGATCGGCAGCTGGTGGCTGACGCACACCGCCTCGTGCCCGTGCGCCGCGCCGGCCGCGTCGGACAGGGCGGCGCGCATCCTCGCCTCAACCTCGGCGTACGGCTCGCCCCAGGACGGCCGGAACGGGTTCCGCAGGTGATGCCAGTGCCGTGGCTGGCGCAGCGAGCCGTCCCCGACGCCGAACCTCATCCCCTCGAAGTGGTTCCACGGCTCGATCAGCCGCTCGTCCACGACCACCGCGAGGCCGAACGCGGCGGACAGCGGCTCGGCTGTCTCCAGCGCGCGCTCCAGGGGCGACGATCGCAGAACGGTCACGTCGCGGCCGGCCAGGAAGTCGGCGGCCGCCTTGGCCTGCACCCGGCCGTCGGCCGACAGGTGGAACCCGGGTATCCGCCCGTACAGGACGCGGCGCGGGTTCTCCACCTCGCCGTGCCGCACCAGGTGCACGATCGTGTCGGGTTGGTCGCTCACCGGCCGCCCATCAGTCCAGCGCGGTGGCCGCGGCCCGGGCCGCGGCGGGCAGCGCGCCCGCGATCCGGCCGATGGCCGCGTCATCGTGCGCCGCGGACAGGAACCAGGCCTCGTACGGGGACGGCGGCAGGTAGACGCCCTGGCTCAGCATCGCGTGGAAGAACGCGGCGTACGCGGCGGACGACTGGCCGCGGGCGGCGGCGAAGTCCCGCACCGGGCCGCTGACGCCGAGGAACACCGAGAACAGGCTGCCCGCCTCCTGCAGCCGGAACGGCACTCCCGCGGCGGCCAGCGCGTCGTCCGCCAGCTCGGCGACGGCCGCGGCGGCCTTGTCCACCCGCGCGTACACCTCGGCCGTGCACGCCCGCAGCGTGGCCAGCCCGGCCGCGGTGGCCAGCGGGTTGCCGGACAGCGTGCCCGCCTGGTACACCGGCCCGGCCGGGGCCAGCCGGTCCATGATCTCCGCGCGCCCGCCGAACGCCGCCGTGGGCAGCCCGCCGCCCATCACCTTGCCGAACGTCATCAGGTCGCCGGGCACGCCCTCGCGCCCGTACCATCCGGACCCGGTGACCCGGAACCCGGTCAGCACCTCGTCCATGATCAGCAGCGCCCCGTGCTCGCGGCAGCGCGCGGCCAGGAACTCGTTGAAGCCCGCGGCGGGCGGCACCACCCCCATGTTGGCCGGGCAGGCCTCGGTGATCACGCAGGCGATCTGGTCCCCGTGGGCCGCGAAGGCCTGCCGGACCGCCTCGGTGTCGTTGTACGGCAGCACCAGCGTGTCGGCGGCCGCCGCCCCGGTCACCCCGGGCGAGTCGGGCAGGCCGAAGGTCGCGACGCCGGACCCGGCCGCCGCGAGCAGCGCGTCCACGTGGCCGTGGTAGCAGCCGGCGAACTTGACCACCATCCGCCGGCCGGTGAAGCCGCGGGCCAGGCGCACCGCCGACATGGTCGCCTCGGTGCCCGAGTTGACCAGGCGGACCTTCTGCACCGGGGCGCGCGCGGTCAGCTCCTCGGCCAGTTTCACCTCGCCGGGCGTCACCGTGCCGAACGACGTGCCGCCCGCGAGCGCCTGGCGCACGGCCTCGGTGACGGCCGGGTGCGCGTGCCCGAGGATCATCGGGCCCCAGGAGCAGACAAGATCGACGTACTCGCGCCCGGCCACGTCGGTCAGGTACGCGCCGTGCCCGGACGCCATGAAGACCGGCGTGCCGCCTACCGCGCCGAACGCGCGCACCGGCGAGTTCACCCCGCCCGGCGCGACGGCGCAGGCCCGCGCGAACAGCTCGGCTGAGTCTTGGGTCATCGGGCGGCCTCCTCGCAGGCGTCGGCCAGGTACCCCAGCAGCCGGAGCCCGTCCGGCAGCGGCCGCCCGTCCGGCGGGCGCAGCCAGTGTGCCTTGAGCGCGTTGCCGTCCCGGGACGGCGGGGCGAGCACGTAGCTGTTCCGGCAGTGCCAGCGCAGCCCGGCCACCTCGGGGTTCATCTCGGGCTCACAGTCAAGATGGCAGGACCACCATTCGTCTTCGTCGGCCGGCGCGCCGCGGGTCGCCACAAAGAACAGGGCCCGGTTCCCCGCGCTGATCGCGACGGGACCGGGCCGGACCGCTGACCGCTGCATCAGGGCCAGCGCCGCGGCTCCCGCCGCGGCAGGCACGTCCAGGACATCGAATACCCGGCCGGTGACCAGGATGATGTTGCCGTCGGGCTGGGTCATCCACCACTGCGTCACCACGCCGGGATCCACGGTGGCCTGGACCTGCCAGGCCGGGGACACCGGATGCGCGCCGGGATCGGGGCAGCCGACCCGGTCGCAGGAACAGGCCCGCAGCATCTCCCCGTGGCGCGGCGAGCGGCCCGGCGGGTAGGCGCCGGCGCACACCGGCCAGCCCATGGCGGCGTACTCGGCGGCCGCCGCCACCATCCGCCCGGTGGCCCTGCGTCGCCCCCGGCGCAGTACCGCCTCCACCGTCGGCTCCACTTCTGCTCGGCCCGGGTTTCCGTATCCCCTGATAATGCCCGGGCGTTCGTTGCGGCCTGCCGGGTACCCCCGGGCCGAGACCCAGGCGTTGCCCAACAGAGACGCCGCGGTGACCGGGTCGCGGCGGGCCGGCGGGCCCGCCACGGCCTCAGCGCACGCGGCGGGCCACCTCGGTGGCCCAGTAGGTCAGGATGATGCCGGCGCCCGCCCGGCGGATCGCGGCGAGCGTCTCCATGATCACCCGGTCGCGGTCCAGCCAGCCGTTCGCCGCGGCCGCCTCCACCATCGCGTACTCGCCGCTGACCTGGTAGGCGGCGACCGGCAGGGGCACGGCCGCGGCCACCCGGCCGATGATGTCCAGGTACGCCAGGGCGGGCTTCACCATGACGATGTCGGCACCCTCGTCGACGTCCAGCAGCGCTTCCCGCACCGCCTCGTCCGCCCTCCCCAGGTCCTGCTGGTAGGAGGCGCGGTCGCCGAACTGGGGCGCTCCCTCGGCCGCGTCACGGAACGGCCCGTAGAAGGCCGAGGCGTACTTGGCCGAGTAGGCGCAGATCGCGACGTCGCCGAAGCCTGCCCCGTCCAGCGCCGTCCTGATCGCGGCCACCTGGCCGTCCATCATCCCCATCGGCGCCACCACGTGCGCGGCGGCCGCCGCCTGGGCCCTCCCCGCCGAGGCGTAGCGCTCCAGGGTCGCGTCGTCGTCCCCCT
>Ga0126381_100007334_pt1 | contig 12263 bp, 8 predicted proteins | sample PanSoiMetPlot_28_FD_96465 | JGI IMG/M metagenome (GOLD analysis project Ga0126381, IMG submission 96465) | Tropical forest soil microbial communities from Panama - MetaG Plot_28 | ecosystem: Environmental > Terrestrial > Soil > Tropical forest > Bulk soil | place: Panama | collected 2016-02-17
GTGTGGGAGAAGGTTCCGTTCAGCCAGGGGGCTTGGGTCGGGCAATACGGGGGAGCATATTTTAGCGGTCCCTACCGGGCTTTCTCCGAACCGGACGACCGAATCTATTTCGCCGGGGATTTTTGCAGCCACGTGCTGGTGTGGCAGGAAGGCGCGGCGCTCTCGGCTCATCGGACGGTGTCTATGATTGGGCAGCGTGTGCGTGCAGCGAAGGCCTAAGGCGCTTTATTCGGCTTGCTCTAAGAGTTGACGAAATCGGATGGCGTCTGCTTTCGAAGAGAAGTTGTTAAACATGAGAATCGTCGGCTCGAAGGCTTCCCGCAGAGGCCGATTTCCAGGTCGTCCATTCGGGTGCGGCTATTTCTCGTGGTCGCCGGGGTTTGGGTGAAGTAATCGCCTTTCAGCGCTGTGTGAGTTGTTGGCATGAGTCTGGTCACGGAGCCAAGCAATTTCCGGACCAAAGATTTGAAGAGGGCTAGGCCTATGCTTCTGTGAAGGTTATCTTGTGCTACGGGCAGGCGGGTTGCCAACCCGCCGCAGGTTGCCAACCTGCCCTACATGGCATTCAGATGTGTTCCGGCATGCAGGTGTCTTGCAGTTTAACGCTTCATCAGCGCACTTGATGAGGCGCATCATGTATACCCCGGTTGACTCCCACGGATAAAAGAAATATTGTCCTGCGGTGAGGTGGTCACACAATGCGTATGGGACTTCGTTGTAACGGGCAATTTTATGCTCTTGCACTCCTTCTAAGCGTTGGTTGTTTGGCGCCAGGCCGGTTGAGCGCTCAGGGGGCGACAAGTGCAACAGTGCTCGGCACAGTAACGGATGCGGCAGGGGCCGTAGTGCCGAATGCTTCGATTCAGGTTAAAAACACAGGCACGGGACAGGTGCAGCAGGCTCCGACCGACGGCCAAGGCCGTTATGCAATCGCCGAACTTCCGGTCGGAAATTATGACGCAACCGCGACGGCGAACGGGTTCCAAACCACTATTCGCCGCAACATCACTCTGACCGTTGGTGCGCAGGCAGTGGTCGATTTCCAACTGTCTATAGGCCAATCGCAACAGACCATTACGGTGGAAGCTCAGGTTTCACAAGTTGACACAGTTTCGACTGCCGTTGCTTCCTACGTGGAACAGAAACAAATCAATGATCTTCCGCTGAACGGACGTAATTTCACGGACCTCGTTTCGCTGGTGCCCGGAGTGTCCTCCGGTTCGCAAATTGGAAACGGCGGCGCGAACCTCCTGTACGGAGTTCAAAACAACTTCAGCGTTTCGGGCGCGCGATCCGAAGGTCAGGCGTACCTGCTTGACTCGGTTGATATCCAGGGATTCTGGAATCACGGTTCGGGCTCGGGTGTGATGGGAACGACGCTCGGCATTGAAGCCATCTCCGAGTTCTCGGTTCTTACGAACACCTATAGCGCGCAATTCGGCGGCAACGGCGCCGTGGTGAACGCGGCGAGCAAATCCGGCACGAACGACTTTCACGGATCGGCTTATGAATTTCTGCGAAATGACGCGTTCGATGCTCGGAACTTCTTCGATGGAGCTAAAAAGCCTCCGTTTCGCCAAAATCAGTTCGGCGGAAGCCTGGGCGGACCGATCAAGAAGGACAAGTTGTTCTTCTTCGTGAACGATGAAGAATTGCGCAAGTCTTTGGGTCAGACGGTAATCGCCAACGTACCCGACGCGGCGGCGCACCAGGGCATTGTGAATGGCGTTCAGTATCCGATCAATCCGTCGATCGCTCCGATTCTCGCGCTCTATCCGATTCCCACCAACGCGGTGAACGGAGTCGGCACGATTGCAAACGTCGATTCGATCACCGGCAACGAGAATTATTTACTTGCCCGCGTAGACTACACAATGTCATCCAAGGATTCCCTGTTTGTGCGCTACATTCGCGACTACGGGGACATCGTTCAGCCGTTCCTCGGTTCGCCGCTGCCCCCCCGCTGGCCTGAGGTGGGTCAGACTCGCAACCAGTTCGCGACAGTGGAATACCGGCGTGTTTTCACGCCGACGCTGGTAAACCTGCTGCGCTTCAGCTTCACCCGCACGCGCGAGACAGACGTGCAGCAGAGCCCGAATCAGACTCCCGCGCTCAATTTCTTCCCGGAGCGCGGTCAAAACGGAGGCGTGAATATCGCAGGCTATGCGTCCATCGGGACCAGCATCTACGCTCCACTGCTTGAAGTACAAAATAAGTTTCCGCTGGCGGACGACATTATTTGGAGCAAGGGCGGGCATAACCTCCGATTCGGTGGAGCGTTCAGCCGTGTCCAGAGCAATTTCCAGCAACAAGGCTGGTGGGGCGGCTTCTACACCTTCGCGAGCCTCGCGAACTTCATTCAGGGAATTCCGAGCCTCTTCCAAGGCCCGGACCCCGCTCAAACCGATTCGTATCGCGATTTCCGCGAGATCGAGGTCGATGGCTACATTCATGACGAATGGAAGGCGCTTCCGAGGTTAACGATCAATATCGGAGTTCGCTATGAGTTTGTCACCAATCCCACGACCAATGTTCACCCCCTGAAGACGCTGGTGAATCCGCCGTTCGGAACGTTTGAGCAAGTGCCGAACGTATTCAGGTCGAATCCGTCTGTAAGGAACTTCGATCCTCGCATCGGCATCGCATGGGATCCGTTCGGTGATCATAAGACGTCCATTCGCACGGGATTTGGAATCTTCTACAATCCGATTCGCGCGCGGTCCTACGCGTCGGGCTACTACTTCAATCCTCCCTACGCGCTGCACTTCACTCCAAATCCCAAGTTCCCGAATCCGTTCCCTGATGGACTGCCGCCGGCGCAGCTGGTGGGCGTGGACTATAACACGGACGTCACGCCGCATCTCTACCAATGGAACTTCAACATCCAGCGTCAGCTTTTTGAGTCGACGACGTTGACAGTCGGTTACGTGGGTTCACGCGGTCTGCACCTGTACGGCGCCCGCGATATCAATCCCGTAATGCCGACGTACGTGAACGGCGTCGCGACTTTCGGCGTTCCGCGCGGAGCGACTCCCGGAATCGTTAGCAACCCGCGTCTGAATCCGGCCGGAGCTGCATTGAGCAGTGAGGCTCCCGTGGCGGATTCGAACTATCATTCGCTGCAAGTCGGCTTGAACCGGCGCTTCTCTCATGGAGTGCAAACGCAGCTTTCCTACACTTGGTCCAAGTGTCTGGATAATGCGTCCGGCACCTACGGGCTGGAGGGCGGAATCCCTTGGTCCTTCCCCCAAAACGGCTCCTTCGATCACGGTCGTTGCTTGTTCGATCGGCCGCACGTGCTCCGTTGGACCGGAGTCTACGCGCTCCCATTCGACAAGAACATCCTCGTGAGAGGCTGGCAGATGAGCGGCGGATTGACCGCGCAGAGCGGCTCGCCGTGGAACGTCACCGTCGGATTCGACCAGGCCGGCGTCGTTGTTGCGGGCAGTGAGCGGCCAAATCTGATTCTTCCGGCGGACTCCATCATGACGGACAACGTGAATCAATGGGCTAACCCCGCGGGTTTTGCGTTGCCTGCGGCAGGGACGCTTGGGAACCTACAACGCGATTTCCTCCAGGGACCCGGTATCTTGAACTTTGATTATGCGGTGATGAAGGATACGAGGATCAATGAGCGCTTCCATTTGCAATTTCGCTCAGAGTTCTTCAATCTGTTCAATCATGCCAATTTCGGACTGCCCGCTCCGGGCGTCTTTGTACAAACACCCAACGGGGGCGGAGTTGTAAGCCCGACGTTCGGGAAGATCACGACGACCACCACTTCTTCACGGCAGATCCAGTTCGCCTTGAAGCTGATGTTCTGACGGAATTCCCGTGTTCACGAAGAGGGGCAGGTGAAACACCTGTCCCTCTTTTTCGTTTTGCTCCCATCCGTTGCGCGAGGTCAATTCGTTGTAGTTGCAGAGACGCCTGCACTCTCTCACATAGGCAGGGTGTAAACTACTTCGAACATCACGAATGACAGAAGCCAACCAAGCCCCGTTATCGCAACGCAAGCAGGCCACCATCCTGTTCGCGGACCTCTCGGGCTTTACGGAAATGTCGGCGAATCTGGATCCGGAAGAAGTCCGTGAAATCGTGAACCGGTATTTCGACGCGCTGGCCTCGGTGGTTCATAAATATGAAGGAACGATCGACAAGTACATCGGCGATTGCGTGATGGCGGCATTTGGCGTGCCCGCCACACACGCGAACGACGCCGAGCGCGCCTGCCAGGCCGCTCTCGATATGCGCACGGCCGTAAACAATCTGGCCGCGGGGTTCAACGGCTCCATCGCGCCTCCGGACGTACACATTGGAATTAACACCGGCCTGGTGGTGGCGGCTCCGGTGGGAAGTGGTGACACGGCTCACTTCACCGTAATGGGCGATGCCGTCAATCTTGCCTCCCGTCTTTGCCATGAAGCGGAAAACGGGGAGATTGCGATAGGCGAAAACACGTGGGCGCAAGTCGAGCGCGACTTTGACTTCGCTCCCAAAACGCTCCGTTCCATCAAAGGCAAGGGGGACAAAGTACCCGTATTTTTCCTCCGAGGAAAGTCGCAAAAGACCAGCCAGGACCAGCGGCGCGCGTTACCTGCAATGGTCGGCCGCGCGCGGGAACTCGCACTGGCGCAGGATCTGCTCGCCGCCGCACGAAAAAAGCATGGCGTATTGCTATATATCGTGGGCGAGCCAGGAATCGGAAAGAGCAGATTCATCGCGGAGATCTCGGCGCGCGCTGAAGCAGACAAATTTCGGGTTCTTTCCGCGGCGGCGCAGCCGCTTTCTTCCATAGAGCCTTATGGCTTATGGCGGAACACATTGGAGCAGCTCATTGGGGTCGCCTCCGGCATGGGGCAGGGTGAAGCCAGCGCAGCGATCCAGCTCTTTCTGAAATCGAACCCTCTTTATGCCGCGCATGGGCCGGCGCTTTGCGCCACGCTTGGCCTTCCCAATGTCGAATTTGAAGTGCTCGAAGACGCGGCTCGATTTAATTCGATTGGCAAGGCATGGAGAACCGTCTTGCAGTGTCTGGAGTCGGAAAAGCCGCTGCTGCTGGTTCTTGACGATTTGCAGTGGGCCGATGCATATTCTTTGCGTTTGCTGGATTCGCTGGTGGATATCGCCGCGCGTTCCGCTGTTGTCTTCTCGTGTCTCGCCCGTCCCGAGTTCCAACACAGTTGGGCGAGCCGCTCCTATTACCATCAAATTACCTTACGGCCATTGTCTGCCGAAGAGAGCGCGGCTCTGGCGGGCGAACTATTAAAACGCGGCGCCGTGTTCGATGATGCGAAGGTGATTCAGCATGCCGAAGGCAACCCGTTCTATCTGACAGAACTGGCGCAAGCCGCCGGCAAAAGAGGCGCTGCGCTGCCCGCCACCATCGAAGGCGTGATTCTGGAACGGATCGATCGTCTTGAGCCGCAGCCTCGACAGATCCTGGAGTTGGCCTCCGTGATTGGCAGGGAGTTTGGGGAGCGGGTGTTGCGAGCGGTAGCAGAGACGGAGCACGTCGAATCGCAGCTGCTTTGCCTGCGCGAGCTCGAATTCATCTATGAGAAAGAAATCGTCCCGGAGCTGCTCTACCTCTTTAAGCACTATCTGACTCAGGAAGCTACGTACAACAGCATCCTGATTCAGAAGAGGAAGGAATTGCACCGGCAGGTTGCGGCCGCCATCGAACGAGTTTACGAAGCCAATCTGGACCGGTACTATTCCGTGCTGGCGCAACATTACGAGAAAGCGGCCGATTACAAACGGGCCGCTGAATGCTATCGCATCGCGGGAGACAAGGCGCATGAGACTACCAGCATCAGTGCGGCGGCCCAACTCTATGAGCGTAGTGAGACGGCGCTAGAGATGTTGCACGAGGATCGCCCTCAATTGCGCAACAAAGGGAAGACCTTTGCAATCATGGGAGCGATTTTCATTATTTGGTTCGCTGTTTTCTATGCGACCAGATGGCAAAGCGCACGAGAACATGGCCACGTGTTTCACCCGAATGTTTTCATACCTGTCATTGTGCTCATAGTGATGTTCGTCGCGATGGCATTGCAGGCATCGCGATGGTCGTTTCTTGTTTATCCGGATCGGATCAGAATACGGAGTAAACGCAAAGTCATCGACATTCCCTTCGAGCAGATCACGAATATTCACGTGATCGCCTACCGGCACAAGCCGACTCCGCCCGTCTTGTGGACCAAGATCAAGCTCAATTTCGATCTCCGCTATCCGAAGTACGGCGTGGGCCAGGCCTTCGGTGTCTTACGCGGCCTGCGCGAATTCGTACGCGTCGATTGCCGTCACGGGTGGAGGAAGGGATACTGCCTCGACATAGAGGAGCCCCGGCCTTTCCTTACAACTTTGGATCGCGCGCTTGAACGGTACCGCGCCATGCACCAGCCCAGGCCTTGACGCATCGATCCCTAACGCCCGTGAGGCAGCGTGTGCCCCGGCGACGAGCTCAATGATAGCCTGCCCTCCTCTCGTCGGCTTAGTTCTCGGTGGGGATCTTTTGTATGGAGTCGACGACGACCACATCCATCGGCTCCCTACGCGCTTCGAGCTTCAAGCCTAGCTGCTCTTGTATGGCGGTGAACAACGAAATACCGGGATGCTCGCTGTTGAGATCGTCAGGCTGCCAATCGAGCTTGAACGCAAAGAGGCCCTTGATGCCTGTCGCGTCCATGACCGGCCGATCCGACTGTTGCGAGAGCTTGTCAGCAAGCAGCGAAAGTGTGGACGATTCGGTCTCCAGATGGCCGGGGCCGCGACGGTAGCCGGTTGAAGCTCCCTGCGCTGCGGAGTGCAATTTCAACTCGCCTTTTCCTTGGACCAGCGCATAGACGGGGACACCTTTGGTCTCACGATGAAAAGTCATTCGGAATCGGGTTGCAAGCAGCGCCTGGAGCATCAGGCGCATTTGATCGGCAGTCGCCGCCGCCGGAAAGCTGGCCGTAATGTCATATCGCTCCGTGCTTATCCAGTCAGGGCCGGCCAAGAGATATGCGTCGCGGTCTTCGCCGATGGCAAACGCGGCAGCCACGATTTTCCGCAGAGGCGCGTTCACAATCGTCAGTGAGCCTTTCGTCATTCGCATGCCCCCAGGCTCGTTTACGGAGCGATTTAGCTTTATAGTAGCGGCGTCAAATTCGGCTCGCTGAGCGTAAACGATCGGCGATGCAAGGAGCAACGCTCCCCAAGTTACAGTCTTCGCAAAGTTCATAAGTCTCTCGTCTCGACAAGCCTTATAGACGTCCAGATCAATGTCGACGCAATCGCCAGGTAAGCCGTGACGTGACCCCAGGGCAACGGACCGATCACAAGATTCGTAGCGTCAACATGATTCCGCAGGTTCATGAAGTCCATGGGATTTATAAACGCCAAAGACTTCGGCGCATTGCCGCACAAGAGCAGGATTCCAGCGCCGACGGTTGGAGCAGTGTATGTTCCTTCGACCAGCGACGAGGCCAGGAGTGCGGTTCCCACAAAGACTACGCCTCCGCTCGCCAAAAAGAGCAGGTAGAACAATACCTGAGTCAGCGAATGGGCAGGACTGGTGAGGCAGGCGACCCCATACATTGCCGCGCACGGGACGATTAAAAGCACTGCTGCCTCCAGCAGGCTGGCGGCGATTCGCACACTCATCAGCCGTCTCCGGCTCTCCGGAAATGAAAGCGTAAACGATATCGAACCGGCCGCTTTCTCCTGAAGCAGCCCTCCCATCATGAGCAGCGTTACCGCGATCAGCCACATCATATTCAGCAGTTCGTGGGCGGAGCGGAGGACAAAATAGTGATAGCTGAGAGTCGCCCAGGACGGCGCTTCACGATTGAGCTCAAAGACGCGCCAGGCGCATAAAGCAGTCATTCCTCCAAGCGCGATTAAGAATCGCGTTCGGGTCTCGAGCCAGGCTTTATACCAGAGCATGCTCGCATCTACTCCTTCGTGGTTTGCAAGAAGATCTCTCGCAGGCAGAGAGGCGTCACCTCGATCGCCTTGGCGTGAGATTCACGCGCACGATCAACAACGCCTTCTACATTGCCATTTACGACCACGCTGAGTTGTTGTCCGCGGGCGCGAATGCGCTTGACTCCAGTCAGTTCGAAGTCTCCAGGGTGAGGAGACACGGGAAGCACAATGTCCACCTGACGCCATGATTCGCGCAACTCGTCTACGGATGTGTCCATCACCAGGCTCCCTCGGTGCAGTACGCACACTTGATCCGAAATGCGCTCCACTTCTTCTATTTGGTGAGAGGAGAAGAACACGGTAGTTCCTTCAGCCGATTCGGAGACAAGGGTTTCGAGAAGATCCTCCACGCTGTGTGGGTCCAAGCCTTCGCTCGGCTCATCGAGAATTAATAGCTTGGGACGTCGTGCAATCGCCAACAGGAGCGCGAGCTTTGTGCGCATCCCTTTCGAAAGCCGACTCACCCTGCGTGCCGGCGGAAGTTCGTACCTGCGCAGAAGAGTGGCCGCCAGATCCGCTCGCCACTGCGGAAAGAATCCGCTGGTGAAGCGGATGACTTGTTCGACAGTCATGTAATTGTAGAGGCGCTTGTCTTCGCTCACGTATGCGGTGTTGCGGCGTATCTCGATGCTCTGTGCGGGGTCGGCGATGTTGTGGCCGAGAACCTGGCCGCCGCCATTGCTGGGCCGGATCATCCCAAGCAGCATCCGGATCGTGGTGCTTTTTCCCGCCCCGTTCATGCCGAGGAATGCAGTGATTCGATTGGGCAGCACTGCGAGGCTGAGATCCTTCACCGCCTGGCTTTCGCCAAACCGCTTGCACAAATCGTGAGTCTCAATCGCCAGCCTCATGGTTTCGAATTGGAATGCCGAGCCTTGCTCGACGAGAGCAGACCTGCTTCGAACAGGCGGCGGATTTCGTCATCGAGCAATCCTTCGTTGCGGAGATCCGCGATAAGCGAGCCGACGCGTTCTCGCGCCGCCTGAACTCGCTCGCTGAGGCGGCGGGCGCGGCGATTCCGCGAGACGAAGACTCCTGCGCCGTGTTGCACTTCTATGACGCCTTCCATCTCCAATCCCGTATAGGCTTTGATAATTGTGCCCGGGCTGACCACAAGTTCTTCCGCCAAAGCTCGGATGCTCGGAAGCTGATCCCCGTCTTTCAGTGCGCCGTTTTCAATGGCGTGGCGGATCTGCTGCATAAGCTGTATGTATCGGGGCTGCCCGGCGGAATCGTTTAGACGGAGGAGCACTTCGCACTGTACCTGTGTTACGGAACAGTATCACTGATCCGCAGCCCGTGTCAACGGGCGTACTTTCTTGAACATCTCCTGCACTGGCGTGAGAAACAGACTCTTTGTGGCGCCGTCTAAATAAGTGAGGAGCTACCGCTCCTTGCTCTGGCCGGTCCTGAAAAACCGGCGGGAGGTTGCAACTATGACTCAAAATGTAGCTAGCGTAAAAGCGACCGCTACGATCAATTTGCTGGCGGCAATTTGGCTTTTCATCTCGCCTTGGGTGTATGGAATTTATTCAAGACCCGACGCGTGGAACAACTGGATTGTCGCTGTGTTGATCGCAATTTTTGCAGTGACCCGAATGTCAAATCCGATGGGGACCCGCGGAGTGAGCTTCATAAACCTGCTCCTCGGGGCGTGGACGTTCGCTTCGCCTTGGATTTACGGCTACACCGGTGATCATGGACGGTTTGTTAACAGTCTGATCGTCGGTGTGATCGTATTCATCGTCGGCGCAGTTGGCTCCTCAGTGGAACCCTCGAACGTTACACCACATCCCGCACGGATCTAAATAGGATCCAGCAAAAACAGGAGGGCGAGGATCGAGGAGACTCGTCCTCTCCCTCCTTTGTCTGAAACCATCTAAGCGAGGCTGAGATTCGCCTGGGCCTTTAGCGACCAGTCCGCAAACTCCGTTCGACGCAGTTTCGGAAATGCAGCCGCGGCGATCATCGCAGCATTATCTGTTGACAGAGCCTTGGTGGGGAAGAATACGGGATAGGCAAGCCGCCGTTTTTCAGCAGTCGCCCTTAGGCCGGAGTTGCACGCTACTCCTCCAGAAACGATCAGGCTGCGTGCGTCGATCTCGTCCGCCGAGCGAACGGCTCTCTTCAGCAATTCCTCGATGACCGTTGCCTGAAAAGAAGCAAGTAGATTCAAGGTTTCTTTCGGGGTGACGCGCAGCCAATCTTCGAGTTTCGGGTTAACCAATGCCTTTCTGGCGGCAACCTCATCCGCCAAATCCCGAGCTTCGAACCACCGCAACACAGCCGTCTTAATCCCGCTGAAGCTGAAGTCGAGCGTGTTGCCCTTCATCTTGGCAAGCGTGAACCGCACCGCGCGAGGATCTCCATACGGCGCGAGCATATCGATCACGGGTCCGCCGGGATATCCAAAACCAAGGAGTTTTGCGACTTTGTCGAAGGCTTCACCCGCGGCGTCGTCGCGCGTCTTGCCCATCAGGCGGTAGCGAAAGCCTTCGAGTACTTCATACAGATGCGTATGTCCGCCGCTCACAACCAGCGCAAGCGCGGGAAACTCTACGGGATTCTGGCTGACGACGGCATGTATGTGGCCTTCGATGTGATTGACTCCGATTAACGGAAGCTTATGGACCATCGCCAGAGCCTTGCCATAAGTCATGCCTACGAGCAGCGAGCCCACAAGTCCTGGGCCCTGCGTTACGGCGATTGCCGAGAGGCCGGGCGCCGTTATTGACGCTTGTTCGAGCGCGAGCCTGACGGTGGGGACGATAGCGCGGAGGTGCTCGCGGGAGGCTAGTTCGGGGACTACGCCGCCGTATTTTGCGTGGGTCGAAATTTGCGAGGCGATCACTGAGGACAGGATACGGCCGGAGTCTTCGACGACGGCGGCGGCTGTTTCATCGCAGGAGGATTCGATGCCTAGGATTTTCATGGGGGTTTGGATCACAGGCTAAAGCCTGTGCCACAGGTTAGGGAATCCGCGGGACCATACCTGACCTGTGCCACAGGCTCAGCCGGTGGCTCTAGATTTGTAACAAAACGCCTCGCACCGGCATACTTGTTAACTCGCGGAGCGCGAAAGCGTACCATTCGAGCTGTTTTTCATGTTGCGCAATTTCCCCGCCGGTCTTGAAATCAACGATCGTCCAACAGTCATCTTCGACGAATGCCAAATCGAGGATACCTTCTACCAGTCTCCCATTGGCATTCAGCACAATCGGGTACTCCCGATGACAAACCGAGGCCTTCCGAGCACGCTCCATCACCGGATGCGCTAACGCGCCGAGGGCGACTTCCACGGCGAGTTCCACCTCCGCCGCAGACGCTCCGAGAATCCTTCCGTTCATGGCAGCCAAACTGCGCACTTGAGGCTCGCGCGCATCCAGAGGAACGTCGCGCAGGATCGCGTGCACAAGAGTTCCAAACTTGCGATCGCTCGCGGTACGGTCCGTACGGGCAACGCTCGCATGCTCAATCGACACGCGCGACCCAGGAGGCGATTCGACGGCCTGGCTTGCAAGAAACGCTTCATAGCGAGGCTTGGCGCCGGTTCGAAGCAAGGTCGCGCGCTCTGTCTCCCAGGCGTGATATTCCGCAAGGCTCACACCTTGGTCCTCTTTGAGAATCACCTCTTGATGAATTCCCTGCCCCGGTTCAGCCCCGAGGTTCAGCAACGCTGGATCCCACCAGACGACTTCGTGCGAACCTTGCTGTGGCTCAATCACGCCAGGCCGGACGGAGATCTCGCCCTCGCGATCGTATTCGAGGGGGCGCGCCAATACCGTCGACTCGCCGAACTTGGGACAGCCTTCGCGCTGCGTGGAGTTGCGCCAATTCTGGAGGCTCGGATAGATGGCTTTGGTCATCGGGCCGAGCCAACCGTCGTTCGGCCAAGCTTCGTCCCCCACGGCCGGAATCACAAGCAGATCTTTCGCACGTGTCGCCGCCACATATGCGACTCGGGTACCCTCCGCGCGGTCACGCGCAGATTCTTTCGGCGCATTGTCACGTAGTTCTTTCGGCATGCAATTGAGCAAATCGACGGCGCAGAGTTTTCGCTCGGAGTCTACGAACTGTTCGGGCGTAGTACGCGAAAGGCCGGTCATCAGGTCGGCGAGGACGACTACGGGGAACTCCAGGCCTTTGGCGCTATGCACGGTCATGATGCGGACGCCGTCGGAGTCCTCTTCGAGCAAAGGCGCCTCCGAGGCTTCCGCGCGGAATGTAGAGGTCCTCTCCGCCCGGTTCACCCGAAAGAACGAACCCGAATCCCTCCGCGCGGATCGAGA
>Ga0126381_100007336_pt1 | contig 12262 bp, 10 predicted proteins | sample PanSoiMetPlot_28_FD_96465 | JGI IMG/M metagenome (GOLD analysis project Ga0126381, IMG submission 96465) | Tropical forest soil microbial communities from Panama - MetaG Plot_28 | ecosystem: Environmental > Terrestrial > Soil > Tropical forest > Bulk soil | place: Panama | collected 2016-02-17
CAGGAGAGTGATTCCCAGGAGAGTGATTCCCAGGAGAGTGATTCCAATGTCCCGGCGAAATGCGCTGGCGGTGATTTCAGTTCTCGTCGTGTTGCTTGGAATCAATCTCTGGTTCTGGCCCGATACCGAACTCCAGAGTTCGGCCACGAGTCTTGGCGTTGGGCGCGACGGTTACAAAGCGGCTTACGATCTCCTTTCCGAATTGGGACTCCCCGTCGATCGCTCTTACCTTGCCATTGGCCAGGTGCCCGCCGATCGATCGCTGTGGCTGGTCTCTCCGTCCTTTCTTACTCCCGGCCAAACCGGCGGCGACGTTGACGAGGATGAGCACGATCTATTGAAATGGGTCGGTGCGGGAGGAACAGCCGTTGTTTTCGGCGAGCCCGGCAGCGCCTGGAAAAAGCTCGGCATCACCAGCAAAACGTCGGAAGGCGGAGAGACGTCCTTCATCACCGGCGACCTTGCGCCCGTCGCGCGCGAGCTGAAGGTCTCCGGCCTGCAGTCTTTCACTGAAGGCGGCGGGGGCCGCGCCCGCGTCCGGCTGCGCTCTCCCGAGGGGCCCTTCGCACTGGAACTGCCGGTCGGCGCGGGCCGCCTGGTCGCGGTTGCCGATGGCCGCTTCATGCGCAATGTAAACCTGGCGCAAGGCGACGCCGGCGTACTGGTCTTCGAGATGGCGCGGGGTCTGGGCGCGCCGGTGTTTGATGAACGCTATCACGGCCTGTTGGCTCCGGTTTTGCTGGCGGTTTTGATGGTGAAGTCGCGCGCTATCGTGCCTTTGGCGCTGGGCTTGCTGGCGACATTGCTGTGGATCGCCGCGCAGCGTAAATGGCCGCGACGGACGCTGGCCGACGCTCCGCAGGGCCCGCAACCATCGATCGCGTCGTTCGTGGAATCGCTGGGCGTGCTGTATTCCCGCGTGCGCGATCCGCGGGCGGTGTTTCGTGCCTATCGCTCCGGCTTTATCCGGGGCATCGCCAGGCAGATGTCACCGCGGGCCGATCTGCCCGAAGCGCGAGTGCTTGACCGGCTTGCCCGCGACCGCTCGCTGTCATACGAAACCCGCAGATGGTTGGTCGATGGAGTGTTGCCACAGGACGAAAAGGAACTGGTGGTTGCGATTCGCGCGATCGAATCCTACCCAAAAATCGGGCGATGAACGACCAACGGCCTCTGGATGCGGCGAAGGTAGCGGAAGTGTTCGCCGCGTTGCGCTCCGCGGTCGCGGCCAACGTAATCGGACACGACGAGGCGGTGCGGCTGTCGTTCGTAACGCTGCTGTGCTCTGGTCACAGTCTTTACGAAGGCGTTCCTGGATTGGCCAAGACCCTGCTGGTGCGCGCACTGGCCGCCACACTGGGCATCCGCTTTGGTCGTATCCAATGCACGGCCGACCTGCTGCCGAGCGACATCATCGGCACTCCCGTCCTGCGCGCCGACACCGGTGACTTTCGCTTCCGGCCGGGGCCGCTCTTCACCGACCTGCTGCTGGTTGACGAGGTGAACCGGGCGCCGGCCAAAACTCAAGCTGCGCTGCTGGAGGCGATGCAGGAGCGGGCGGTGACCGTGGATGGTGTCCGCCATGGGCTGGGCGAGTGGTTTACCGTGCTGGCCACGCAGAATCCGGTCGAGCAGGAGGGCACGTATCCGCTGCCGGAGGCTGAGCTCGATCGCTTTCTGTTCAAGATCATAATCGGCTATCCAAGCGCGGAAGAGGAAGTCCGCGTGCTCGCGACCCATCACGGCAGCGCGTCGCCGGCGCTGGACGCGAAGGCGATACTTGACGCGGGTGCACTTGCCGCGGCCCGCGCGGCGGTCAACGCGGTGATCGCGCGTGAGGAAATCCTTCAATACGCGGTTTCATTGGTGCGCGCCACGCGCGATCATCCGGCGATCGCGGTCGGCGCCTCCACGCGCGCCGCGCTGCTGATGGTCCGCGGGGCTAAAGCCGTTGCAGTGCTTGAAGGGCGTGATTTCGTGCTGCCCGAAGATATACAAGCCGTGATGCGCCCCGCACTGCGCCATCGCGTGGTGCTGGAACCCAGCGCCGAAGTTGAAGGGATGTTACCCGACAATGCGGTCGAGGAAGTGATCCGTGCTGTCCCTGTGCCACACTGATGGAAGACCACTCTGAGGCATTCCCACGGCAGGACCCGGTTATCGTCCGCCCCGGCTTGCGGCTGGTGGCGCTCGTCCTTTGTGCGGCGTTCATCAGCCTGGCCTCAATGGTGTTTCCATCGCTGGTAATGTCAGAGGTGGCGCTTATTGCGGTTGCCGTATTTGCGTTGGCGGACTGGCTGGTGAGCCGGCGCGATCCCAAGCCGCAACTTGAGAGGCTGCTCCCCGCCCGCTTCGTCAAGGGCAAAGCCGCGACCATGGTTTACAGGCTGACCCGTCCGTGCGCGCCGCCGACTATTGTTTCCATGCTTGATGAACTGCCCGCCGAACTAGGCGGCGATCTTGAATTCGAGAACATTAACCTTGGCCCCAGCCAACGCTGCGAGCTTGCCCGCGAAGTGATGCCGCGCGCACGCGGCCGGTATGAGGTTGGCCCGACCTACATTTCGTGGCGCTCCCGCCTGGGCTTGCTCCAGTTTTGTGCGCGCGCGCTCGGCGGAGGCCGGGTAGCGATTTTGCCGGCGGCGGCGATGCGGCGGACAGGACTTACCCAGCGATCGCTGCGCGAAGAACTCGGGCTGCGCCCGCGCACGGTGCGGGGCGAAGGAATGGAATTCGAGTCGATGCGCGAATATGTCGATGGCGACGATCCACGGCATGTTGACTGGCACGCCAGCGCGCGCCGGGGGCGGATGATGGTTCGCCAGTATCAGACGGAGCGCCGCCATACGGTTTTCGTCGCGGTCGATACCGGGCGTCTGATGGCCGCCCGCGTCGATGCGGTCTCCAAGCTCGATCACGCGCTCGATTGCGCAGTGGCGCTCGCGCACGCGTCGAAGGAGTACGGCGACCGCGTCGGATTTGTCGCTTTCGATCGTGAGCTGCGGACGCTGCTCAGGCCAAGGTCCGGGCCGAATTGTGCGGGCGCGCTGGTCGAGGCAACCTTGGATCTCACCGCGCACCAAACGGAGCCACGGTATCGGGTGTTGGTTGAAACGCTGGCCCAATGCCAGAAGAAGCGCGCGCTTGTGGTGGTGCTGACAGATTTCGTGGAGGGTAGCGCTTCCAGTGAGCTGGAGAGTTATCTGGGCGTGCTGGCGCGCCGTCATTGCGTGCTGCTGGTCGCTCTGCGCGATCGGCTGCTGGCTGAACTCGACAATCGCGAGCCGGAAATCACGCGCGATCGCCTCTATCGCAGGATTGCGCTTCAGGACCTCGCCGTGGAACGTGCGGCGGCGCTCGCTCGCATCCGCCATTTCGGCGCGCAGACTCTCGACCTCGACCCGGCCGACGTCACCGTGCCGGTATTGAACCGCTATCTTGCGATCCGGCAGGCGGCCCTGCTCTGAGGAGCCAGTCAAGCCGCAAGGGTGCGTGGCGCTGGGCCAGCCGGTGCACGTACCAGACGTAGGCCGTAATTGCCACGAGTGAGGCGCCGGCGGCGGCAAATCTTGATGCGGTAGAGAGCGCGGACTCGCGCAGGAAACTCTCCAGTCCTGCCGCGGCAAGGAACAGGGGAAATGAGGCCAGAACCAGCTGCAGCGCCGGGAGCGCAGCCTCACGCAGCGCAGCCGCAACGCCCTGACGCCCCGGCACGACGACGGCTTTGGCGATCACCAACCCACCGGTTGAGCACAGCGTAACGGCGAGTAATTCCGGAATCGCATGCGGCAGGAGCCATGCCCAAAAGACCGGCCAACCGCTGTCGCGTGAGAAGATCCAAACGAACGCGCCGAGAGTTAGCCCGTTGTAGAACACGAGCAGCACGGTAGGGATTCCCGCCAGGATGCCGGTGGTGAACGCAAACAAGCCAACCTTCGTGTTATGGACAAACAGTCCGGCGGAGAAAACCGACTTCAGCCCGAAACCAAGGGAAGGGCGCGCCAGGAACCGCGCCCTTTCCTGTGCGGAACCGGCCAGCCGGTCAAGCTTGATCGGAGGATACATGGAGGATGGAACGATGGCAGAAAGTGCCGGCGGATTTGCGGATACGATCGCCCATCCCACCAACGCGCCCGTCAGCATCAAAACTGCCACCACAACCTGCAGCCAGGCCGTGGCGGCGAGCGTGGCGGGAAACTCGCTCAGAAAAAAGCTTCCTATCAGGTGGCGGCGCGGTGCTGAAACCTGCAAATGCGTGTAAGCTCGAACGCATAGGGCGTTGAGGTAATGGATCGCTTCAGGATCTTGGTCGCGCGAGCGAAGGATTGCCAGCCGTGCGGAGGTGACGCGATAAAGACGCGCCAACTCCCTGAGTTCGTCGAAAGACAGGCGCGATCGCACCGATTCCGCATCATCGAGCAGTTGTCCCAGCCGCTCCGCAGCTTTGTGGTCAGTCTCGTTCAAGAGCAATTGTCCCCATGAGCGGTTCCCCGAGCGAAGCCGACAGCCACGCTCACGGGCTCTTCTCTACGGAGGGTGTCCGGCTCGACCTCCCAATTGCCGGTCCGTCCCCGCGAATGATGGCATACGGAATCGACCTGCTGATCATAATCGTTTTGGTGATCGCTCTACTAGTGACATTGCCGATCGGAAGCGCGCTTTTGCAGTGGTTTGCGGCCTTGCTTCGCCGCACGGCCGATAGCCTCCAACCGGGTAATCCGAAAGGCAAACCAAGTGTCGAGGTCGGGGGCGTCGCCCTTGCCATCGTGTTGCTCTGCCAGTTTGCGGTAGAAACCGGATACTTCATTTTCTGGGAGGTGCTGACCCGGGGACGTTCACCGGGAAAGGCTCTGGTTGGCCTGCGGGTCGTGCAGCGCAACGGGTTCCCAATCGAACTGGGCAACACGATTGTGCGAAACCTCTTCCGGATCGTGGACATCCTGCCATCAAGTTACGTGGTGGGCCTCATCTCGATCGTGCTGTCGCCCAATGGCGAGCGCCTGGGCGATCACGCCGCAGGCACTATCGTCATCCGCCTCGACCGTCCCCCCGCTGCGCCCGAGATTGATATGGCGATGAAACCCGAGTCCCTCTCGCTGACGCGGCAGCAGTTGGCGCGAATCGGACCCCGAGAGATCAGGCTCGTCCGCGGCACGCTGAGGCGGCTGGAAAGGATTCCGGAGGATCGTTGGGAACCGTTGCTAGTGGAAGTCAGCGAGACCTTGCGCCAGCGCCTTGAGCTGGCCGACATGCCCGGCCGGGATCGACGGAAGTTTCTGCTCGATCTGCTGGCCTTGGCGGAGCGTCATTCAAGGGGCGATGGCGCTTGAGCAGCGCCTGACCACCTCGAAGCGTACAAGTCACGCTCGAAGCTCGCTCCGCAGTTGGGCCGCACGTTCCAGCCCGCCATTAGCGTCCGCTTGGTTGCGGGCGATTGCCTTCATGTCACGGCTCCATCGGTGAGGGTCCGATGATCGAAAAGCGCAGCACCTAGCCGGTGTATGAGCTTAATGATAAGGCGTTGCTCATCCTGGTTCGGCGAGCACCTTGCCCATCTCCGAGGTGTCGTAATAGCAAAGACGGCTTACTTCTGCAGCGAGGCGGCTTGACGACAGCGACTCGAGCAACGCCCTGACGGCGGTGGACTGTTCCTCGCGCCGCGGTATAACCAGATCGTAGCGCTCCTCGCGCAGCGGACTGAAGCTCAGGCCGAACGCCTCGGCCGCCACGCGCAGGGTCAGGCCCGCGTCAGCGCGGCCGGCGGCGATTTCCTCGGCCACCTCGAGATGGCCTGCGAGTTCCGAGTCATAGCCCGCAACCCTGGCGGGTGCAATTCCGAGGTGGGCCAGCGCCTCGTCCAGCGCGATACGCGCGCCCGCTCCGGACTGCCGGTTTGCGATACGGACACCAGGCCCCGCCAGATCCTCGATCGCGGCAATTCGCCGCACGCCCGGCCGTGAAGCGAGCCCCAACTCCCAGCGCGCGAAATTGATCACGGTCACCGGCCGCCGTCCGAACTTGCGGCGCACAGCGGCAACGTTGTACTGGCCGGTGCCGGGGTCTCGAAGATGAGTCCCGCCGACGTGGCTGCGGCCGCTGGCTACGCAATCCAGCGCCGACCTGCTTGAGCATTGGCAGCCGATCAGTTCGACGAACGGGGTCCGATGGGCCAGGTAGTCGCTCACAACCGCGACGGCGGGGTCACAGCCGGCTATCAGCAGTGTCGCGTCGATTTCGGTGGGGGTGCGGAACGAGGCCACCCGCGCCTTTCCCTCCGGGGAAATTTGCTCGACCATCCCGCCGGCCGGGAGCAGGCTCAGGAGGGTTGCGGGGCGCGGCACCGCGACCAGGCGGCCGCCGACGCGGGCCAGTCCGACGTGGGTCCCGGCGGAGGATTGGCGCGCGCCTGTTTCTTTCAGCACGAACGCCGTTACCCGCTCGAAGCCGGCGTCGCCGAACAGTCCTTCCACGGTTTTGCCCAGTGCCTGGGCCAACCGCAGCGCGACGGTAACGTTGGGAGCGTAAACGCCGGATTCGATCGCGCTCAGCGCCTGGCGCGAGATTTCCGCTTCGGCGGCCAGTTGACCCTGTCCGATTCCGCGCTCCAGGCGCGCCGTCCTGACTTTGCTTGCGGCCCGTATGGTTGGCATTTAGCCGGTATCATGGCACAAGTGCCGTAGTAACTAAAAGGCGGATCGGCACCGGCAGGAAGTCGCTTCATTCATGCGCGAGCGGAGTCCGGTAGCGGCCGCCGGCGTGCTCGGCTACTATGACGCCGCAATTGCGCGGCACGCGCGCACGGCCCCAACTGCCGGAGGCGTGTGCCCACAGAGCGGTCATCACGCCGCCATGGCTGACTACCACCAGCTCGCGCCCATGATGGACGCCGGCGAGACGATCGAGCACCGCGCCGGCGCGCAGGCGCACCTCCTCAAAGTTCTCGCCGCCGGCCGGCCGCCACAGCCAGAATCGATTGCGGTCGAAGGTGGGATCGCTGGTGATATTAGGGTAGGGCTGCCCCGCCAGAATACCCATGTGCCGCTCGCGCAGGTCCTCTTCGACTTCGATTGTGCATCCAAGCTGTTCGGCGATGATCGCGCCCGTCTGGCGTGTACGCAGGTAGGGACTGACCACCACCAGATTTGGTTTGAAGCGCTCCGCGATCCATCGCGCGGCGCTGAGCGCCTGCTCGCGTCCGAGTTCGGTTAAAGGGCTCAGATGGCTGGTGGTAAATTTCCGGTCGCGGTTGCCGACGCTTTCGCCGTGGCGGACCAGAATAAAACGGGTCGAACCGACATTGTCATCCATGGTCAATATGCCGCAGCCAAAGTTTTTCGCCGGCCGAAACGTGGGTCAAGCGGCGCTTCACGAAGAAACGAACATTTCACACTGACCTGACTTCTCGTCGCTCCGCTGTCATACGGCGCCGAGTGAGAAATCCGACCAAAATCAACTGAGCGAAGATCTCGGGCGATACCCAACTGAGTTCACCCGCCGGGAGATGGTTGAACTACTATTCGGTGGGATTTTTGTGCCGCGCGATGATTTGGAGCCGTCCTTCTTCGCCATCCTTCGCGGCAGCCAAGATGACGAAAAAAACAAATGTGCCGGGAATCGGCAGCACGCCTGGGTTGCGGGCGAAAGCTCACGCCAGGATTCTCGGCTCAAAAACCGGTGCCTGGGGCGGACGCCTGTCCCGCACAGCCAAAATAATTCCACTCAACTCCCGGCCAGCACTTCGTTTACCTGCTTTTCAACCGCTGTACCTTTGAAAAAGTCGCGATCGAGATGGGTCCAGAAGCGGGCCGGGTTGGAAAAGGTAAAGTCCTTCAATTGCGCCTCAGTTAACACACCGCGTTCCACCAGTTCCCAGGCCTCTTCGATTACTTCGGTCATCTCCAGCACATCGAAATGTCCGATGTCAGACCCAAGCAGGATATTCAGGCGGGCGCCGAAAGCGTTGGCGTTGGTGTTAAACGCCATCGCATTGAGCGGATCTTCCGACTCGCATCCGAAATAGAGGTTGTCCGCGAACAGTTGGCGCAGATCCTCGCCGCTGCCGATTTTGCAGCGCCAGAAGTCGTCCATGTCTTCGAGCCTGGGCGCCACGCCGGCGGTCTCACCCTTGCGATCCCAGCCCTGGTTCTTCATCAGGTCTTTCATCAACTGGTTGCCGTGCTGCGAGACCAGCGATACCAGGTACTCGCGGTCCAGGTTGGCGGGATCGAAGTTCTGCAGAGCCTGGGGATTGCGGATATTCCAGTGCCTGACCAGGTCGTTGTAGAGATTGCAGGCCCACCCCGCGCCGCCCTCCATGAACGCGAACTTCAACTTGGGAAACCGCAGCGTCACGCCGCCCAGAAACATCGCCTTGCACATCGCCTCGCATCCGGCGGCGAAATGGCCGACGTGGTTGTAAACGAAGTTGCTTCGCTGCGTGCGGTAGCCGAAATTCAGCGTCGAGGTATGAAAGGTGGGGACGATCTTCAGCTCCTCGCACTTCGCCCACACCGGGTCGTAGTCGTAATCGCTGTCCAGCGCCAGGGCATCCCAGTAGCGCGCGCCGTTGGCGCCGGGACTTGGCCGGCTGATCAAACCGGCGAACACCACCGCCTTGATACCCAGGGTTTTGGCGACTTCGAGCTCTTCGATCGCTTCCTTGGGCGTGTGATTTGGAATCACGCCAACCGGCGTGAGCCGATCCTCGTAGCCGCGAAAAAGGTCAGCGGCATATTTGTTGAGCGCGCGGCATCCGCCGCGTCTTACCTCCTCGTCCTCCAGGTAAGGCCCAATGGTCAAGGTAGGCGCGGTCGGATAGAGCACTCCGAAATCCAGTCCCAGATCTCCCATGCGTTCGTGGAGCAGCTTCGGCAGCATCACGGTGGCGCGATCGAGAGTGTTTTTGGTCGGTATCGGCCACCATCCCATGACCGGCAGACGCTGCTCGCGCCGCTGGGCGGTGTTAAGTTTCGGATCGCCCCAGTACCATCCCACTGCCGTCCAGTAGCGGTTGGCGCCGTCGGCGCCGATCTCCTTCTTTATATATTCGGTCAGTGCCGGCACATATTCGATCCAATGGCCGTCCGAGTCGATCACCGGATGGGACAGGTGGGCGTGAGCTTTTGCCGATTTGGTCATTTCCGCCATTTCAATTCCTCCAAAACCCCGGCCGTCTGCTCAGACCTCCATGCGGTATACACGTGCGACATTCTCGAACACGATCTTGTGCGTCACGGCGTCCGGGATGTTGGCGAAGTCGCGGTCGATTACCTTGCGCGAATTGGGCCAAGTGCAATCGGTATGGGGAAAATCGGAGGCCCACATGTAATTGTCGGCGCCGAAGAATTCGTGCGTCATCGGCCCGATGGGGTCGTCTTGAAAAGTAGCCATCATCTGGCGGCGGATATAAAAGCTCGGCTTTTGCGGCAGCGGTTGGTCCGACATCGCGTTGAATTTTTCGAACGCGTGATCCATCCGGTACATGTAATGCGGAATCCATCCACTGTCGTTCTCCGCCGAGATCAGCGTGAGCCGCGGGAAGCGCTCCAGCACGCCGCCGAAAATGATGTCGGTGAAGGAGCGCTGTACCTCCTGCATGACATTGACGTAGGTGGAGGTCATGAACGGTCCGCGCGATCCGGTCTGCGGGTCACTCATCGGACCTTTCTCGGCGCGGCGTTCCCGTTTGCCGGTGCCGAGATGGAGCGAAAGCGGCATCCCGAGTTCCTGCGCGGCGGTCCACAGTGGATCCCAAACCCGCGTCCAGTAGGGACGATCCGCTGGCGGCGCGCCCCAGATCTGAGCGCCCCGCAGTCCGGCGTGCGCGCATCGCTGCAGTTCCTTGATGCCGTCGGCGATATCTTCGAGCGCAATCAGTCCGATCCCGTAAAAACGCCGCGGATTGTGTGAGCAGAACTCCGCCAGCCAGTCGTTGTATGCGCGGAAGCAGGCGCGCTGCAATTCGGCATCGGGAAGGCTGAACAGCGGCATTCCGAAAGTCGTGTAAAGTACTTCGGCGATGACGCCGTCGATATCCTGATCCTTGACGCGCGCTACCGGGTCCCAGCCGCCGGGAGGGGCGGTGTCGAAGCCTTTCCTGAAATGTTCCTTCAACTCCTCGCCGCTGCGGCCGGCGCCAAAACCAAGGGAGGCGGGCGCGGGTTTAAGGCCGGGTACGACGAAGTAGGTTCCTTTATCGGTGTTTTCGACGTGTGGCGCGCGGTCCCTGAACTTGTTGTCCAAACGCGTTGTCCACAAATCTGGCGGCTCGATCATGTGCGAGTCCGCTGAGATGATCCGCGATGGCACCATTTTAGATTCCTCCTGCGTGCGACGGGCCTGCCCCTCAGAGTATCAGGCCAGAATTGTTTTTGAATCCGCCGTGTTCGCGCCGGGCTTTGCCCGGCCGTTTACCGGCTCATCTTGCGCCCATCGGACCTCTTCGGCAAGCTGAACGGCCGCTCCGGGAGCACGGCTCACTACTTCATCGCCACGGGATTGATCGGACTGCCGACGCCGCCCACAAAGGGAAGGGGTGGGCCCACGAAGAAGCAGGTATAGCGGCCATTTCCGCGGCAATCCTCGGCCAGCGCTTCGAAGTTGAAAACTTCGCCGATGGTCAGCCCCAGATCCCGGATTGCGATGCGATGAAACGGCGTCGGCTCGTCGCGCAGTTCCGAAGGCGTTACTTCGGCGGCAATATTGTCGACCGCCACGCACGAAATCTCATGGTCATGGATCCATTCCACGGTTTTGTAGGAAAGGCCGGGCGCTGATTTCCAGTAGTCCTCGCGCTGCCCGGGATGCTTGAACCAATGCGGCACCCATCCGGTGCGCACCAGCAGGGCGTCGCCGCTTTGGGGCGTGACCTTTTGCGCGGCCAGACAGGAGTCGATATCGGCGCATGAAATCGCGTAGCCCGGGGCAAGATGCCCGAGTTCCGCCTTTTGGTGGGATACCAGATCGAGCAGGACGCCCCGGGTAATCAGCGTCTGCGACAGCGCCGAGATTGAATTGCGTGCCGCGCCGCCGTGGGCAGTGACCCTATTTATCGGCACGCCGTTGTAGAACATGCCGTCATAACCGGCGTGGGCGAGTCCGTCCCATTGGGTAGCGATCTGCAGCGGCATCGTTACGATGTCTTCGTTCCACACCATGCTGCTCTTCAGACCCAAGCCCCAGGCATCTCCGCCCGCGTTGACCATCGCGAAGTAATGTTGATAAGGCGTGCGCGCGGGATGAACCGGCCCGCCCCGGTCGAACGGAATGGCCAGGCTGAACACCTTTCCCTCGCGTGCTTCGCGCGCGGCGGCGGCTATCACGTTGCGGGTGATGAAATTCGCGGTGCCAAGCTGGTCATCCTTGCCCCAGCGGCCCCAGTTGGACAGTTGCCTGATGCCCCAGCTTTCCGGATAGGCCATGCCATGCTCCTGCAAACAAGTTACGTTCACAGCCGGCGGATGGCACGCGCCATAAGCCGGCGAACTGCGCCAGCATGCGGCACTTCGGCCTTATGGGGCAAGCAAAAGCGGTGACCACAAGAATTCGAAATCGGCGCGCGTGGGCGGCCCCAGCACTGCCGCGGTCGGCGGTATCGAAAAGCGCGTGATTGCTGGCTGGAAGCGAGAAGTCTCATTTCCAGAACTGTGCGCTCCATTCTCCGTAGGTTTTCCCGAACGCGTGGGATTGCTCCCGGTTACGGTTATGACTCTGCCCGCTTGACTCACCGAAGTCGCGCTGATGGTGCTGTTCACGGAACCGAAACCGCGTTGCTGCTCTTGCTATAGCTGCCATCCATCCCTTTGTTTATGACTACCAGCGACGCCGGTCCGGTCGGCACTGTGGCCGGTAGCGTAAAGGTCAGGGATGCGGGACTCGGGCTCGCGCGAGGACTTAGAAAAACAGTTCCTGCCTTGCCTGGACCGAGTTTCAGGCCGGAAGCCGCATCTCCCGAGGAGCCGTTCCCGCTGCCTCCCAGATAGCTTGAGTAGACAATCCCAGGATCGATTACCAACGCACGGCGGGCATCATGCAGGGGCCTCTTTTGGGTGGCACTCGCCTTCGACCCGCCCTTTGCCTTTTTAGAATGATGACCCGAGCCTCCTGAGAAGCGCGAATTTGACGGTCGATTTTCTATCGTGTTACAGCTCGCTGCGGGAGCTGCGTGATGAGCGAAACAAATCCGAGTCGCCAATCGCCGCTGGCGGGTGTGCGCGTTGTCGAATTGGCTCAATACGTGGCCGGGCCCATTGCCGGGCGGATG
>Ga0126381_100007338_pt1 | contig 12261 bp, 10 predicted proteins | sample PanSoiMetPlot_28_FD_96465 | JGI IMG/M metagenome (GOLD analysis project Ga0126381, IMG submission 96465) | Tropical forest soil microbial communities from Panama - MetaG Plot_28 | ecosystem: Environmental > Terrestrial > Soil > Tropical forest > Bulk soil | place: Panama | collected 2016-02-17
CCAAATTGCTGCCGCCGAGGTATGAGGAAAAAACCAGCGCGCCCGCGGGCGTCAGCTTGGCCACGAATGCGTCCCCGAACCCCGCGGAATAGCCGCCACCAGGAAGGGGCTGAAACGCATTCACGATGGGAAATTTGGCCTTGGTGAAGAGGTCGGGCACCGTCTCGGTGTTCCCGGTCAGGTAGGCGTAGCCTTCCGCGTCGACCTGAATTGAATTGCCGGAATCATCCAGACCCTCGCCGCCACCGCCCATATAGGATGAGTAGATGAGCTTAGTGCCGGCCGGATTCAGTTTGGCGACAAACGCGTTGCCTTCCGCCGGGGTGCCACCTCCGTCGCCGCCATAGATCGGCTGAAAAGCGTTAACCACAGGGAATCTTCCACCGCTGCTCGGCTCTTCTTGGGTCAACCCGGTCAGGTAGGCATTTCCTTGCGCATCAACCGCGATCGCATGACCCTCATCCAGTCCGTCGCCGCCGATGAAGGTGGAGTAAATGAAGTTCGTGCCGGTGTCGTTGAGCTCAGCGACGAACACGTCTGACGCACCGCCAAATTTCGGCTGGAACGACCCTGGGCTGGTTGGGAAATCACCCGGAAAACCGGTCGTACCCGTAACGTAAGCATTGTAAACGCCTCCTACTTTGCGGATCGCGATGCCCCGGCCTTCATCAGTTCCGGTGCCGCCCAGGAGAGTGGAGTAAATGAAATTGCCGTGCTGGTCCATCTTCACCACAAAAGCGTCAGACAAACCGCCTGCGAAATTCTCCTGGATAACTCCCCGCGTGGTCGGGAATGGCGTCCCCAGGCCCCCGGTGATACCGACCACGTACACGTTGCCGGAATCGTCCACCGCAATTCCGGTACCTTCGTCTGTACTGAATCCGGGACTGTTGGCGCCGAAATAATATTCGTAAAGCGGAACTCCGGCGGGGCTTAGCTTGGCCACCAGCACACCCAAGCCGGACATCAGCTCGGCATCTCCGAATTGTCCCGTCAGATAGGCGTTGCCGGCTGAATCCACCGCGATCGCGTTACCAAAATCGTTGGTCTGATTGCTATCGAGGTAGGTGGCGTAGAGCAGTTTCGAACCGCTGGGGTCGAACTTGCGGACGTAGATATCGGTATCGTAGCGGCCAAGCGAGTTGGTCTCCCCAATGACATAGATATTGCCCGCGGAGTCCACCGTGATGTCGTTGGCGGAGTCTTTGTCACCGTTGCTCGGATTCCCGAGGCCGCCTACGAAGCTGGAATAGACAATCGCCGGGTCAATGATCAGAGGGCGCGAAGCATCAAACCGGCCCATGTGGAAGCCAACTTCGCGCGCTCCCGCCAGCACGTAGCCTCCGGACACGCGACGGGGTGCGCCGTCAACCTCCTGATAGATGAATGGCCGGGGCTGGCGGATCTCGCCCGCCGCGGTATGCAACACCAGGTCGCCGGCGGCGTCCACGCTTACCGCATCCACCCCTTCCAAGCCGAGCCTGATGTTCGTGGAATCGGCCCCGGGAGTGACCTGAAAGTCATATTCGAGGCGGCCCTGATCATTACCATGATAGATCAGGTCGATTCCCGGATACACTCCTTCATACTTGACTCTGGCGAAGGTGGCGATGTTGGTGTGCAGCTGCGGCGCTTGTACACCGCTTGCGTAGTTGATTCGCCCCGGCAACTCGTCCGTGCCCGAAACCGGCGCACGCGGGTTACCACCCACTAGTTGCATGCGCAAAGTCACCTGCGTTGGGTGTGGGTGCGGTCGATGAACGAACCGATGCTTCGCAAGAGTCCGGGCCAGATGCTCGCCGGGTAGGGCTGCCATTGCACTTTGCACCGGAGGCTTTTGCAACGTGAGTGTGGCCTCGGTGGCCTTCAGTGAAAGGAAGTAACCGGGCCCGCGGGAGAGGTAGTCGAGCCCGGCTGGAGCCTGCCCTTGGTTAACTTCAAAACGCAACGGCAGGCGTGTATCGGCCGGGCGGATGCGCGCCGGTGTGGAAGCGTCGGTTCTACCGGGCGCGTGGACCGGTCTCGGCTGCGCGCTGAGGCCGGTCAGGTTGGTCACACCCGCGGCAGTGAACGCCGCCGGACGGTGCGCGCCTTCGACAAGACCCATGCTGCCGCTGCCTAAGCCCATCAGCGCGAGCAGCAACAGAGGCCTGCCCAGGCAATCTGCGGTGCACATCAGTATTCCGCGACGTTTCATCGTCATCTTCCTTCGGCCTCCGGGGAGGCATAAACAGCGTTCAATAGGGTTTGGCGTTTTGGCTGCCGACTCAAATTGATATCGCCAGACAAATCTCGACACTCTTGAGAACATCGCGCACTCATGGAACGTTGGCGCAGGCGTGGTAGGTGTTCGAGTACTCCAGCTGAATCCGATAAAATCGGGCGGCGATAAAGCTGTCCGGGTAGCGAAAAAGAGGGTCCTCGCAAACGTCCGCAACTTCAGCGCCGGCTTCCCGCAGGCTCCGGCGCACTACGAAGCTCGATGCCGCATCCGGATCCGTAATCGTTTCAAACATTTCATGCGAAAGAAGATTGGCGGTCGAGTCGATCAAGAGGCCGTTGGGACTGGGTGTCGGAGTTTGTGCGACCCCGCATCCGTCGCCCTGGTAGGGTTCGACCGTGAAGTACACAGGTTGTGCGATATCGCTGAACTTAACCCCGGAGTGATATGCGCAAAGCGCAAACATCGATGGTATGTCGGGCGAATAGCATTTGCCGCCTTGTCCGACGCAGACGTCAACGTGACGCGGGAGAAACACATGGTAGATGTGTCCCAGGCCGCTCAGCCCCGTGGCCGACACCGCCAAATGCAGGATGGCCACGATGTCGTTGTCGCCCAGGATCGTGTAAATCGGATAGGTTATGTTAAAGGCGCTGCCTACTGTATAGCGGCCGTTGGTGGTCAACCCGGTGTATTGATCCGTCACGTGGATCATTTTGCTGGCTCCCAGATTGGTGAGGAACGTTCGCGGATCCGGAGTTCCCCAGCAATCATCGGCCGGGCAATCGACGAACAGGGCGTGTGATTGAGCTGCTCCCATCACCGGCGCTGAGGCGCTGGCCTTGGACAAATCCGACGGATAATAACCGGGGCCCGGAACCGTCAATAGATTGGGTGTTGTCAAAATCCCGGAGGACTCCAGGGCTGGAGCGGGAGCCAGAGGAGTCAGGTCCGGTGAAAAATTGTTGACAAGACCACTCTTCCTGGGCGACACGTGTACTCCCAGGATCTGCATTTTCACGTTGGCCAATGTTCTGCGGTCGCCGCTGATGCTTATGACGTTTGATGTCACCTCCCGTGCGGCCTGAGTGGCCGCGTTTGCGCAGGTCGCCAACATCACACAACCCACGATCGCGGAGCATGTCAGCGTCCAGAGTCTTGTCCCTGTCTTACCACTTGCGTTTTTCATCTGTCTGACTCCTTTCAAACCGTTTTGACTTTCCTAACCAAGAAGACGGCCGCTTGCCCCGATGCGCTCTGGTAGCGAGCGACCGCCACTTCAGGCCTCTTTGGTACGATCCGATCCTGACTCGGAGTCGAGGGTTCCCAGCACTCGCCGCATGAACCGCGTCAGTTGCGCCGGGGAACGGAAGTGTGCCGCGTGTCCGGAGACCATGTTCTCGACGCGGCCCGCGAAACGGTCTCGCGCATCACCGGTCGCTTCCCGGAACTGCACGACAAACGCGCACTGGGGAGAAAGCGGGGCGTCTCCGACCAGTTCAGCAGACGCCATTCGCTCACCGATTGACCGCACTCGCTTTTCCATGCGCTTAGTCTGCAGCCTTGCCCGCGTTGAGTGCGAAGCGCTAAGCGTTGAGTTTGCGTGCGGTGTGCGTGGATTTTTGGTCCGACAGTGTTTAAATAGCCGAGCACCGTGATCGGAGTTTGCCGTGCGTCCCGATGATGCCGTTGAGTTCCCTCCCTTTCGCCTCGATTTGCTCAACCAGCAGTTATGGCGAGATGCCGAACTTTTGCCCTTGCGCCCCAAGCCCTTCGCGGTGCTCGCCTATCTCGCGGCGCGCCCCGGCCGGCTAGTGCCGCGCACGGAACTGGTCAAGGCGGTGTGGCCCGACACGTACGTGGGTGCCGCGGTGCTGCGCGGATATATCAGGGATTTGCGTATTACCCTGGGCGATGATCCCGGCTCGCCGCGGTTTATCGAAACCCTGGCCCATCGGGGGTATCGCTTCATCGCGCCAGTCAGTGCCAACTCATACGTGGCGCGCGCCGATGGTCGGGAGTCGTTCCTCGTGCAGACTGAAGATTCGAGCGTCCGCCTGGTCGGACGCAGCGAGGAGTTGGCGCGGCTGCATCGCTGGCTGGCCAAAGCGATGCAGGGCGACCGTCAGGTCGTGTTCGTAACTGGAGAACCCGGAATCGGAAAGACCGCTTTGGTGGACGCGTTTCTGGCGCAGTCGGCCGCCGGCAGCAGTCTGCGGATTGCCCGCGGTCAATGTGTAGAGCATTTCGGCGCCGGCGAAGTGTATCTACCCGTGTTGGAGGCCCTGGGACGGCTGTGCCGCGAGCCGCACGGCGAAGAGGTTATTGCGCTCCTGAGCCGTCAAGCCCCGACCTGGCTCGCCCAGATGCCCGCGCTGATCAACGACAACGAACTGGAAGCGGTGCAGCGACGGGTGCAGGGCGCGACGCGGGAGCGGATGCTGCGGGAATTGGCCGAAGCGTTGGAAGTTCTTACCGCAGCGACTCCCCTGATATTGATCATCGAAGATCTGCAGTGGAGCGATTTTTCCACGCTCGACTTGCTATCATTGACCGCCCAGCGCCGTGAACCCGCCCGGTTATTGCTGCTCGGGACTTTTCGGCCCGCGGACGTGATCATCAATCGCCATCCCCTAAAGGCGATCAAACAGGAACTCCAGGCGCACGGGCGGTGCGAGGAACTAGTGCTGGGCTGCCTGACAATGCCCGAAGTTAATCAGTATCTGGCATCCAGGTTTCTAACCCGCCAGTCACCTGGCGCGCTCGGGCGGTTGATTCACGGTGCCAGCGACGGAAATCCATTGTTCATGGTCAATGTGGTGGACTACTGGGTGAGCCAGCGAGTGCTGGTCGAGACCGGTGGGCAGTGGCATCTGGCAGACGAGGTTGCGCATTCTCGCGTGGGGCTGCCGGAGAGCCTGCGCCAAATGATTGAGAAGCAATTGGAGCGGCTCACGCCTGCGGAACAACGAGTGTTGGAGGTGGCTAGCGTTGTGGGCTCGACGTTCTCGGCCGCGCTGGTCGCCCCAGCCTTGGAGGTCTCCACCGAAGAGGTTGAAGAAGTCTGCGGGGGTTTGGCGCAGCGCGCGCTCTTCCTGCGCGAGAGCGTACCGACGCGATGGCCCGACGGGACCATATCGGCCAACTACAGTTTTCTCCATGCGCTTTATCAGCAGGTTCAGTACGAACGACTGGTGGTGGGCCGACGGGTCCGTCTCCATCGGCAACTGGGCCAGCGGCTGGAAGCGGCCTACGGAGGGCGGACCGACGAGATTGCAGCGGAGTTGGCGGTCCATTTTGAGCGGGGACACGCATATGAGCACGCGGTGCAGTACGCGTGGAAGGCGGCGGACAACGCCGGTCGCCGGCACGCCCCGCAGGAGGCGGCAGCTCTCCTGAGCAAAGCGCTGAAATTGTTGGAAGTCTTGCCGGATACCCCTGAACGCGATCAACAAGAGTTGGCCCTGCGGATCGCCCTGGGCGTGCCGTTGCTAATGATCAAGGGGTATGGCGCTCGTGAGGTGAAGGAGACCTTCACGCGGGCCAGAGAGCTTTGCCAGCAGTTGCCGAAGAGTCCGCAGTTGTTGCCGGCGCTGGCGGGTCTCTTCCGATTTTATTTCGTGCGGGCGGAGTTTCAGACTGCGCGGGAGTTGGCCGAGCAGGTGCTGCGGTTGGGACAAGAAACATCGGATCCTCTGATTCTTCTGCTCGCGCACAGCTTGTTGGGAGTGTCCCTGCTGAATCTCGCGGGTTTCGCTGCGGCTCTTGACCACTTGGCACAAGGGATCAAGCTCTACGATCCCGAACGACATCGCTTCCTGGCGGTCCTCTACGGCGACGATCCGGGAGTTGTCTGTTTGTCCTTTGCCTCCGTGGCACTGTGGTTCCTGGGTTACGCAGACCAGGCGCGGCAGCGGTGCGAAGAAGCCGTAGCGCTGGCTCGCGAACTCTCACATCCCTACAGTTTGGCGTTCGCGCTGAGCTTTGCAGGCGAGATCCATGTGCGTCGACGCGAGCCCGTTGAGGGACAAAAATACCTCGACGCGCTTAGGGCGCTCGCTACCGAGCAAGGGTTTAGCTTTTTTTTGGCGCAGGGAACTTTCCTGCACGGCTGGGCGCGGGCCGAGCAGCAATCGCGTGAAGAAGGGACTGCGCAGATGCGCCGGGCGCTGGCGGATTATCAGGCCACGGGCGCGGAAATGGGGCGACCATCTCATCTTGTCCTGCTGGCCGAAACACTCGCGAAGAGCGGACACCTCGATGAAGCGCTCGCCGAGTGGGAAAACGCCCGGGTCGCGATAGACAAAACAGGGGAACGCACCTACGAAGCGGAACTGTATCGCTTGAAAGGGGAACTCGTGCTGAGGGCGTCAAGCCAAGGTCAATCATCGCGGGCGATCGTCAAAGGTCCGAAGAACAAGAGTCGCAGCGCGGCAATCGCCAAACGATTGGATACCATCGAATCCCAGGCGGAGCGGTATTTTCACCAGGCAATCGAAGTGGCGCGCAGTCAGCAGGCCAAGGCGCTTGAACTCCGCGCGGTGACGAGCTTAAGCCGGATGCTCCTTCAGCAAGGCCAGCGAGGGCCGGCGCGAAAGATGTTGGCAAAGATCTACGGCTGGTTTAGCGAGGGCTTTGACACCCCGGATCTGAAGGATGCCGCCGCGCTGCTGAGTCGCTGCAATGCTCGAGTAGCGAAACCGCTAGCTCCAGGCGGCGACTGAACCCCAGGACATCCGCGATCCCACGGCCGTTTCATGCTGGAGCACGAATAGGGCGTCCAGTTCCCGTCCGCAGCCTTTTGAGAATACGCGAATTGGCCAACCGCGTCACTTCGCCACCAAGATAGAACATCTCATTCTAGAAGAAGTCTTAGCGAGTGTCAGGATGCCTTTAGGCGTCATGTACCAGCTGACGAACCTAACCGTCAAGGAGTCTGGCGCAATCAATTGCTGTTTGGAGAAGTGGGAACCGTAGCCGAGCTCGTCCGCAAGGCCGAGGTAAACGTTCGATATGTCGTGCGTACGGTGCGCATGGGGTTCCTGGCTCCCGATATAATCGAGGCCTCCTCGAGGGCCGGGCAGACAGCCGTGCTCACTTTTGAGATTTTCCGCAAGCCGATTCCTCTGGACTGGGCTGAGCAACGCCTGACGCTAGGCTTTGTCGGATAAACATCCGCTTCCAATGTCATTCTATGCGTCTCCTGAAAGAGGTTTGCGGAAGCGCTGTATGTGTCCGGTTCTCATTACGGTATCCTACCGCCGTTTGTAGCAACGCGGGGGACCAGGCGTCCGGCACCCGCCAAGCACGCCAGCACGGCACGGTTTCGGCCGCAGGGCGAGGAGCTCGCCGTCGCGCCATAACTGCTGATCTACGAAGTCGAGGCGAAAAGGAGGAAATTCAAGGGCCGAATCTGAGCGCATGGCAAGGTCGCATTTCGAATTCGTCATTTAACACACGTTTGTGACGAACTCCACGCAAATTAAACGCATACTCCACGCCTTGTGGCTCGCACCCAACGCCGCCGCTGCCGCAGAGTCTATTCATGCAAGAACACGCGCGGCGAATCAGTCACATAGGGGCGTCATCGGCCGAACAAGTTGAAGAAGCGCGACTTTCGGCCCGGCGCGCCTTTGTCGTGCAGTTCCGCAAAACTGACGGCGAGGCGCCAGACCGCTTTGCGGGACGGGTCGAGCACATGGTTTCGGGTTTGGGGCATGCCGCTCATTTCCACTCCGCACACCAATTGACCTCGTTCATGCGCCAGATACTTGGGTGCCTCGATTCCAAAGCGAAAGAGGAAACCGAGCAATGAAACAACGTCTGTCCACTCAAAACGCGCCGGACCTTTTGCCCGCGGAGGATGGTCGATGAAACGTTATCAGACAGCAATACATGCCCTGCGTCATCTGGTCAGCCGTCTGCCGATATTCGCCTTCGTCGGCCTTATTGGCGGCGGCCCGGGTCTGGATGCGCTGGCGCGCTTCTCGTCCAGCAATGCGCGGTCTGTCGAAGAGCGAAAAGCGGCGCCGGCCGAACCAGAAACACCTATGCGCTTCCCGGGTAAGCTCGTCACAGTAGCTCTGGTCGTAATTCTTGCCGTGTGGGCCGCGACGCCAACATCGTGGGCGGCCACGCTGACCAACCTGTTTACCTTTCCGGCGGACGCTTCGGCAGGCTGTTACCCCAACGGAACGTTGCTGCGCGACGCTGCTGGAGCCTTATTCGGTACAACCGTTGGATGTCCGATCACCAGGATCGATACGCTGTTCAAGTTGACTCCCCCACCCGCGGGACAGACGAAGTGGGGCTTCTCCGTGCTTCATAGCTTCGGGGGAGGTAGCGATGGCTATTCGCCCAACCCGAACCTCGTGATGGATCGTAACGGAGCAGTCTACGGAACGGCCTTCGATTACGGAGACTTTCTCCAGGGAGTGGTGTTCAGGCTCGGTCCGCCAGCAGCTGGACAGACCGAATGGACGGTAACCGTCCTGCACGCTTTCGATTACAATTTCGCCTACGAAATTGGTGACGGCTCCCGGCCCGGGGCAGGGGTGATCATGGATGCCAACGGGGCGCTCTACGGGACAACCATTTACGGCGGTACCCTCGCGGACCCGTACGCAATCGGGTTCGGCAGTGTTTTTCGCGTCACCCCACCCGCGGCGGGCCAGACGCAATGGAATGAGACCGTGTTATATCGCTTCAACGGTGGTCAAGACGGAGAAAGACCATCTTCTCCCCTTACGATTGACGGTACGGGCGCGCTGTACGGCACTACGTTTGCCGGCGGCAAGCAATTGTGCGCCGAAGCCGATGGATCGCTCGGCGGATGCGGGACCGTGTTCAAGCTTACTCCGCCGGCGTCCGGAAAAACTGATTGGACCAAAACGACGCTGCACGAATTCGCAGGAACCGATGGCGGACTTCCTGTCGGCCAGCTTCTGATCGGCAACTCCGGCGTCATTTACGGCGCTACCGTCGAGGGAGGAAACGGCCACTGCGATGATGGTTTAGGCCACCTCATCGGCTGCGGCGCGATTTTCGAGTTGATTCCGCCGGCCTCAGGCCAGATCGCTTGGACCGAAAAGGTCATTTATAACTTCAGCGGTATCCCTGACGGGACCGCTCCGGAGGGCGGAGTGATTCAGGACAAAGGCGGCAACCTCTATGGAACGACAATAGGAGGCGGTACCGGAAATGCTTGCGTCGATCGGTTCTATCGAATCGTTGGTTGTGGCACCGAGTTCAAACTGAGCCCTCCTGCGTCAGGACAGACCGCCTGGACTGAAACGGTGCTGGACAACTTCCAGGATTCCAATGACGGCTGGAAACCGGTCGGCGAACTCGCCAGCGATGGCGCCGGCAAGTTCTTCGGGGTCTCATCCTTGGGTACCTCTTCCAACTTCGGCGCGATCTTCGAAATCAATTCAGTGAGCCCTAGTCCAACCCCGACGCGAAAGGCTACTCCGACTCCCACCGCGACCAGGAAGCCAACTCCGACGCCAACCCGCAAACCGAGCCCTACTGCAACTGGGAAACCAACCGCGACGGCAAGCCACAAGCCAACTCCGACGCCTACACGTAAGCCGAGCCCAACCGCAACTCAGAAGCCAACTGCAATAGCGACCCAAAAGCCCACCCCCACGGCGACTCGCAAGGCAACGGCGACCGCAACCCTGAAGCTAACTCCAACGGCGACGCGCAAGCCCACTGCGACCGCGACGGCAAGCCACAAGCCAATTCCGACGCCTACACGTAAGCCGAGCCCAACCGCAACTCCGAAGCCAACTGCGACGGCGAGCCAGAAGCCCACCGCGACGGCAACCCGCAAACCAACTCCGACGCCGACCCGCAAGCTCACTCCAACCGCGACTCTGAAGGCAACACCAACGGCGACGCACAAGCCAACCTCCACGGCATCTGCGAAACCGACAGCAACTCCGATCGGGAGCTAATCACTTTCTCAATTGCCGCGCGGCTGCTGCCGACTGGTGGAATGCGACAGCAGCATCCCAGAGAGTTGTGAGTGCGGGCGCACCTTGATGGATGAAAGTTTGTTAGTAGATGAGGGGTCACGCTGCAGGCACAGAGGTCACTACACCACGGTTTACAGGAGGGTTCGGAACCGAGATCTGCCCGGGTTTCGCCTGGGCAGTGATTGGCGGTTTCAGCGGTCGGACATTGAGCAGTGGTTCGCGGCGGGCGGTGCGAGACCATATCGAGTGGATGGACTGAGATGCCGGAGTACTGCGGGGCATGTCACGTCGGCTATGACGGTTCGCACTGACTCGTTGCTGAAGCGGAAGGGATTCGAACTGCAGGTTCGTTTTTGATTTCTGCGCGTCCTGGCTAGCGACAGTTGGGAGGACCTGCCTGTATCTGAGCATCTACACTCCAGCCCGCGGCGTCGAGACCTGCCGATGATGGTGTGGATTCATGGAGGCTCCTTGCTAGTCGGCTCGGGTGAGGATTCCGACGCTGGCGTGCTGGCCAAGTTACCTTATCTTGGATACGCGGAGAAGTGCCGCTGATACAGGGCCACTACCATTTCCCCGAACGTTTTGCTGCATTTAACATCTGTTCTTCGTTATCTACAAAGAGAGAAGAACGAGGAGGCTCAGACTTGGATCGACAACGGATTGTCGACGAGTTGGAACGCGAACGGTGATTAAGTAAGGCTATCGAGTTACTCAAGGAACCAGGAACGAAACTATTAGCCCGCGAAAAAAGTCCGAGGGACATGAGGAGACAGCGCTTCCCTTGACGCCGTGTGGCGAATGTCAAACCATCTTATCCAGTATCCGGAATCTTAAAATCCAAAGGCAAGATGGATTATGAACAGCGCGGTCGAGATCACTAATCTTCTTTATCGCTATGCGGAATTGATCGACAGCGGCGATCTGGCCGGAGCGGCCGCTCTGTTCGAGCATGCGAAGATAAAACTGAACGGCGCACAGGAGCCTCAGGACAACGACGTCGTGCTTTCGGTCTGGCAAAATTATATGAAAATCTATCCGTGCGGTACGCCACGCACCAAGCACGTGATCACCAATCCGATCATCGAGATTGATGAGGCCGCGGGTAAGGCGACCTGCCGCTCCTATTACACTGTGCTGCAGGCAACGGATGAACTGCCGCTGCAGATAGTTGCCGCCGGCCGCTATCACGACACGTTCGAACGAGTAGATGGCGCCTGGCGTTACTGCTACAGGGACTATTCATTGCTTGATCTGAAAGGTAATCTCAGCGGGCATTTGAACGCTTCTCTGATCGCCTCGTTAAGATGACTTCTGCCGCAGCGCCGGCCTAGCCCTGAAGCGAAACAAATTTTGGGTTTTCATACTTAGGCGGCTGCTCTCAACTTCCTCTCCCGCTTAGTTGCGGGAGAGAGCAAGCGGCGCGCCTGTTGCGTTTCTTTTCGCAACAGCCGTGACGCCGGGTGAGGGTGCAAGAGATCGTCGCAATTCCAAGCTGCCAGGTGTTTGTAATCTTGTCTCGATTTCTATTTCGCTTAGGGCTAGGTGCCGGTTCTTCGTGATTTGTAACTCGTTCGCTTTGAGCTGCTGGTGCTGGCTAGCGAAGTATCGCGGCGCCACCGCCGACCATGATGGTCTGGCGGTGACGTAGTTGAAATCGGAACTCACCAGGGCCAGTGCTACCGGCGCGATGTCATTCTCGGCGTCGCCATAGCGGCCAAAAGGCATATGCGCCAGCGGGGCCTTGAAAACGTCGGGAGCGATTTCATCCAGATTTCGATGGCGGGGGTCATCGAGGCCGGACAAATGGCGTTGACGTTGAGATTGTACCTGCCCCATTCCTTTGCTGCGACGCGGGTGATCGCGCGGATCGCTTCTTTGCTCGCCGAGTAGGCTCCCCAACGAGCCATCCCTTCGGTGCCGGCTGCCGAACCAACGTTTACGATCTTTCCTCCGTTGGCGCGCATGTAGGGAAAGCAGCCCTGCATGAAGTAGAAGGTGTCCATGAAACCGGATTGGATGCTCTGCTGGACCACGTCATCGTCATGTCCTCGAGGTTGA
>Ga0126381_100007340_pt1 | contig 12260 bp, 9 predicted proteins | sample PanSoiMetPlot_28_FD_96465 | JGI IMG/M metagenome (GOLD analysis project Ga0126381, IMG submission 96465) | Tropical forest soil microbial communities from Panama - MetaG Plot_28 | ecosystem: Environmental > Terrestrial > Soil > Tropical forest > Bulk soil | place: Panama | collected 2016-02-17
CGATGAAGCCAATGCACCGGCCGACGTCTCGATTCAGGTTTACAGCCAGGGCAACATTGTCTCTCACCAAAGCGGTCCGCTCGCCACACTGCGACGCACGCTGTCGCAAAGCACCGGCGCAATCATGTGGAGTCTCCGCATGATTGGTGTCGCGATTGCTTTTCTCGCGCCGTGGGTCATTGCAATCGTCGCGATCGTCTGGATCGCGAAACGGGTGAGACGCATGCGCCGGCGATAGGTCGAACGCGTTGTCCTCAACGCGTTGGCAAAGCGGCTCCGCCGCCTGACATTCCGCCTTCGGCGATTTGTTTGCCATCGTCTTCGGAGAAGCCGATCCACCTCAGCGTGTAATCGCACCGAATGACTCTTGCCGGTGCGGTAAACGAATCATAAGTTAGTTCAATCGAGGAGGCGCCCGAAATGAATTCTAAAAGTGGTATCAGCTATGACAACGCGGCCGTCGCCAGTTGCCCCAAACACCTACTCCAATTCGCAGTCGATCAACGCTACGATGATTACACACCGGTCGATCACGCAGTCTGGCGATTTATCATGCGCCAGAACATTTTTTTCCTGAAGGAGTACGCGCACAAAGTCTATTTCCAGGGTCTCCTTAACACGGGCATTTCCTTTGAGCGCATCCCGCGCATTCAGGAAATGAACGACATTCTGGCGAAGATTGGCTGGGGCGCTGTGGCCGTGGACGGATTTATTCCGCCGGCGGCGTTCATGGAATTTCAGGCTTACAAGGTGCTGGTCATAGCGTGCGACATGCGCCAAATCCATCACATTGAATACACACCGGCGCCGGACATTGTGCACGAGGCCGCCGGGCATGCGCCGATCATTGTCGATCGCGAATACTCGGAATATCTGCAGCGCTTTGGAGAAGTCGGTGCGAAAGCGATGTCGTCGAAGAAGGATTTCGAGCTGTATCAGGCAATTCGACACTTATCGATTTTGAAGGAGCGACCGAACGCCGACGCAAACGAGCTCGATGAGGCAACCAAACTGGTTGAACATCGACAAAAAACGTTGGGCGAGCCTTCGGAGATGGCACTGCTGTCGCGCCTGCATTGGTGGACCGTTGAGTACGGACTCATTGGCACACTTGAAAATCCGAAAATTTACGGCGCGGGTCTGCTGTCATCGATCGGCGAATCGGTCTCGTGCCTTGAGCCTGAGGTCAAAAAGATCTCTTACTCCATCGATGCACAGACTTGCGCATTCGATATCACCACAAAACAGCCGCAACTTTTTGTGTGCAGCGATTTTCAGCATTTGAGACGTGTGCTGGAGGAATTTGCGAGCGCGATGGCGTTCAAAGTTGGAGGACTTGAAGGCATCAATAAAGCCATCGAATGCGAGAACGTCGCCACCTGTGAGTATTCGTCCGGCGTTCAAGTGAGCGGAATTTTCACCGAGGTCGTCACGGACGAAGCCAATTCGCCGATTTACCTTCGCACGACCGGCAAGAGCGCGCTGGCGGTCCGTGATAGGGAACTGGAAGGCCACGGCGTTGATTATCACAAGGATGGATTCGGTTCGCCCGTCGGAAAATGGAAGCAGACATCAGCGTCGCCAGAATTGCTCACGAACGACCAGTTGCATGCGCTGGGAATCGTCGAAGGTCGCAAGGCGAAAATTGAATTTGTCAGCGGGATCACGGTGTCAGGAAAAGTCGAAAACATTTTGCGTCGAGACGGAAAATTGCTGCTGATCACGTTTTCAACCTGCACAGCCAAATACGGCGACCGCATTTTGTTCAATCCCGATTGGGGCATGTATGACATGGCCGTTGGCGAGCGAATCAGTTCTGTGTTTAACGGAGCCGCGGACAAGGACGCCTACAATCAGGTGGCGCTCATTCCGAAGGAGAGGACGATTAAAGTTCCATCCGACGCAAAACGAAAGCGCCTGGAAAATCTGTATGCGCAGGTGCGGAAAATCCGCGAGAGCCAGGGCGGCTACGAACGGCTCGGCGAGATTTGGGAAACACAACAGGCCGAGCATCCGGAAGACTGGCTGTTGTCGATGGAAATTTTCGAGATCCTCGATTCAACCGATCAACAGCGAGAGCTGAAAACCAAGATCCAGAAGTTCCTGAACGAGACGAAAGCGAAGACAAAAGATTTCTCTACCTTGATCAGCTGGGGATACCGCTTAGTCGAATATCACAAGAAACCGGAATACCAGGCGACGCTGCACGCTTCGCCGAAATAACTTGGGGCGGCGCAGCGCCACCACGCTTTGTCATGTCGAGCGAAGTCGAGACATCTCTGGTCCCAATTTTTAAGAATTAGAGATTCCTCGAATTCACTGCGTTCCGCTCGGAAGGAGAGGCGTGCCAGTTGTGGTTTAGTTTTGCTCGTTACTTCCTGACTATTACACTTGAACCGTAGGCCTCCGATAGCTGACCATTTCGCGCAAAGTCGCGCATCATGGTGAAATAGCCCGGCGCGTATCGCGTTGAGACGCGTTCGCCATTTGAAGCGACTTTGTACTCGGTCATCCCATGCTCGGCATGAGGAAATAGCGCGAGTGTAATCGGCTTCCCTTCTGCAATCAGCACTTTGATACGACGACTCGTCTCGGCGCTCGGCGCTTCGAGATCGTCTTCCCCGAGAATCCACAACTGTGGCGCTTCGACGGCCCGAAGCGTCGGAATTGGGTCATAGCGAAATGGTGTGCCGAAGATAAAATCCCTGCCCTTCTCGCGAATCTTGGCCGCTGTGTACGGCAAAATAAAATGCGTATAATTACCGTGCACGTCTTTGTACCAGCGTTCATTTCGGTACTTGGCCCTCACAGCATCGAAATTTTCGAATCCTTTCGTGAAACTGCTCTCGAATACCGCTTCGGCCGCGGATGCTACCTCGAGCGCTTTGGAAATTTCTACCTTCGTATGCCCTTTGAGGCGCATTTCGAGCGCAACCTCCTCCTGGTCTTCGTCAATAACGGAGACCGCTAGACCGAAGCTGACAATAACGAAATCGACAGGCGCACGGGTCGCGGCGAGTGGTGCGACCCATCCGCCCTGGCTACCGCCTTGATATCCGATCCTGGCGCAGCGTGTGCCCGCGATTCGCTTCGCTTCTCGCATGGCAGCGACGGCATCATCTGCGAGTGTATCGAAATCCTGCGTGTATTTGCCTGCCGACCCGCCGGTTCCGCGCTTGTCATAGACGAATGCGCCAACATTCTCAGCAGGCAGCAGTCGTTGGAGCGCGTACGACTCGCGCGCAGAGTCTCGTTCCGCTCCGTGAACGAGAACCACGATCGGAACGGGATTATCGCCCTTCGGCAGCACTAATCTACCAGCAAGCTTAATTCCGCCACGGCCTTCAAATACCGTGTCGATCACGTCGAACGGGATCCGATAAGCTTTCTTGGTGTCGAATTCAATTTCACCGTTGGCGCAACGACCGAAAGACGCCGTGTGGCCATCTGGACGATCTGTCCATCCCAGTCTGCTCGTCCACGAGCCGTCCTCTTTTCTCCGCAAAACTCCGGTTGCGCCATCGAATTTGCGCCAGCGAAACGTGTCGCCTTCAGATCGCGCAATATCGACAATCTCTCCATCTGAAAAGCGAAAAGTGCCAGGTTGACAATCATCAGTGGCCCTGGGTTCCACACGGTCTGCAAGAGCAGCTTCGACACAGGCTACTGACACGCTGTAGACGATTAATCCAAGCGACAATGAGAGAACCCTGAAACGGTGCATTTCTCTTTGTGATGCAATCTGCCGCTATCTTGGATTCAAAATTTCCCCTAACCGTCGATTGCCCGTTAGCGTCTTCGCGGGTTCCTCTTTCTTATTTTGTCATGTCGAGTGAAGTCGAGACAGCGTGAAACAAACGGCTCCGCTTGGCTTGCCGAGTTTGTTCGTAGGAACAGTGACCACATCGCAGCACTCTCGGAAACACGCGGGAAAAGAAGTTCCCCAAACAGCGACAGCGGCAACCACGGCGAGACTATGAACGTCATGGCCACACAGTTCTCGGCATTGTGTCGCGTGAGTATTCCGCATGGGTGAACATGCGGGAGAGAGGTGCAACAACCCGAACAGTAAAGCCTACAAAAACTACGGCGGTCGCGGCATCACTGTGACCGAAAGATGGAGAAGCTTCGCCAACTTCTTTGCAGACATGGGGCCGAAGCCTTCGCCTGAACACTCCCTCGACCGCATCGACAACGATGGGCACTATGAACCGTCGAACTGCCGATGGGCCACTCGGAAGCAACAGGCGAACAACAGAAGAAGACCTACTACCCGGCCGACCCTGAATTAACTGATCGCTTTAGGCCTTGCTGTAAGCCACGCGGAACATCGCCCGAAAAGGAGTACTCGGCGGGATTTACTGACGGCCGCTTCATGTGCTGGTTGTTGTAGCGCGGCTTGAGCGCGTAAATGAGTGTAGCTTCGCGGCGACGCCGCTCATTCCGATCATACGGCGCATCTGTGACAAAGTAGAGATTACCTGCGCCGTGGCCAGCAGCGTCGAGCGTGTAGGCCGTCCCGCCTCTGTATCGCGCCCAAATTTCATCACATTCACCGATTCGCAGCAGATTTTCCTCACGGTCGGTCTGCACGTAGATGCAGGGTCTTGCCCGAAGTCGGGGCGCACTCTGAAAAACCCGCGATCGAGCGCCGTGGTGAGAGATAGCACCGTTATCGCTGACTCAGAACGACTTGTCGGGCTTGAGTCATCTTAACCTGATCACTCACGCCTTGAATTTTTGAATCGTGTTCATCGAGCCGTGCTAGCATGATATCGATTGTTTTCTTCAGCTGGGCAATTGTCGCCGCCTGCTCCTCGACTTTGCGATGCTCTTTGAGGAACTCATTAAGCAGCATCGCATTCACCTGATCGTAGCGCACACTGTGGGGTTTTCCTTCCTTGTCATGCAATACGAGATCAGGATTCACCTTTTCAACGTCCTCGGCTACGAGACCGAAGTTGCGTGCGCCGGCAGGGTCGATCTGCTTTTTATAATGAAAGGTGACCGGTTCGAGTGCGAACAGAGCTTCGCTAGCCGTGTTCATCGGTCTGATGTCCTTCTTGAACCGACGCGAAGAGACCAGGGCACCGAGTTTCCCACTTGAATCAACATACACGGCCTGCATCCCACCCGGTTGGCCAAAGATACCGTCGATAAAGCAACTATTGTCCATGTTCTGTCCGGGAGTACCGATACAGATGACGTTGTTAGCCGTAGTAACGCTCAAGCCTGCGCCTGACCCAACAGCGACATTGCCGTTGCCACTTGTATCGTTCTGGAGGGCGAAATCGCCCAGTGCCACATTGAAGTTGGCAGTGCTACTGCTTACAAGCGCGAAAGTACCGACAGCAGTGTTGTGATCACCAGTGCTGCTGGAGAGCGCGCCTGCCCCGACAGCCGTGTTGTCGCTTTGACCATTGACAGACAGCGCGTTTGCCCCGACCGCGACATTGAAACCTCCCGAATCATTGTCCGCGAGCGCACTCGTACCGACGGCCGTGTTGTCAGTTCCTGCGGTATTCAATAACAGCGCAGCGTTGCCAACAGCCGTGTTACGGTCGCCTTCAGTGTTGCTATAAAGTGCGCTATCGCCGATCGCGGTGTTCCGCTCGCCGGTTGTATTGAAATACAATGCAAATTCACCGTTAGCGGTATCGAAGTGCCCTTCAGTGTTGCTATACATCGCGAACGCTCCGGTAGCCGTGTTTCCCTCGCCAATATTAAACAAAAGCGCCGCGGCACCGACGGCCGTATTGTTTGGCGCGGTCGTGTTGAGCAAGAGGGCAAAAGCACCAGTCGCTGTGTTTGCATCTGCCGTGTTGTGCCACAGTGTACCGGAGCCAACCGCTGTGTTGAAGTTGCCCGCGGCATCAGTTTCGAGCGAGAGAAATCCTATAGCCGTATTATGCACGCCACCGGTGAGACTCAACAAAGCCTTTTGGCCTTCGGCCGTATTACCGCCTGGGTATCCGCCGTCCGGCGGTGGGACAACTGCTTGCAGCGGTAAAAACGCTAAGCTTACTAAGACGATGAGAAGTGGTAGAGCTGCTTGTTTAAGCTGACTCGAAGAATACATGAACATTTCCTTTCGTTCTCTCGGTAGTTGACCCTCCGACTGCAGGTCTGAATGAGGGGAAGAAAACACCGAGAGCGGGCCTTCTTGCCCTACCCCGGACTCAGATCTTTGTATCGGGGTCGAGGCTGATAAAATCATTCCAGCTTGTCAAGACAATGAACGCCTGCTTGCGACACAGCCAGCGTCGATCCGGCCACTGGTTTGTAGTCGCCTGCTAGTCGCTTTGCGGGCCTCGATGAAACTCGGAAAACGTTGGAATGAGAGGATGAACGCCACGAAGCCTAACGAGATATGTTGAAGTTTTCCGTTCGTTTTACTGAGAAGTGCGACCGGATGCGAGTGCAAAATCTGGGGTGCGATTCACTGAACCTTTAATTGCATCACCGGATGAATCTCCCAAACAGCGTAGTCCGGCATGTACTTGCGACGGTTGTTTTTGCTCTTTCGGTGCATGGCCCACGTCCCACATCGCTTTTCCAATAACTGTAATGATAGGAGATTCACCGAAGGTCAGCTTCTTCGCAGAGCCAATTTTCAAAGGAAACCGTGTGGGTTTGAGAGTCCAACTAAAAACGGTTGTGCGAATCTCACACCACTGCGGTTGTGCAGGTATTTCACAGACAACGACGCCGGGCTTGTCACCAGGGCGATACATGAGTTCGCTGTGAGTTTGATGTTGAAAATCTGACTGTGTTTTTGGACTTGGAATCGGCGATCCGCAAAATAGCATTCACAAGCTTATAGGTTACAATATGAATGGAATCCCGGAAGGCTAAACACCTCGCCTTCAGGAACCTCAGGACTCCCCCAAGGTTTGCCGGGGCATTCGAAAAAATAAACATGAAACTTCAAAACTTAATTCACATTGTAATCGGGATTCTCTGCATTGGGCTTTTACCCGGAACACAAGCAGGCGTCCCGGCACCTGATGGAAATTATTCCGGAGGCAAAACGGCCAAGAGTGATAACGCGCTCTTCAGCCTTACGACCGATAGCTGGAACGCTGCTCCAAGCTCAGCGGCAGAATTTGCAGCGAGCGATAGCGTCCAAGTGCACGAGACGCGGGCGGATCCGCAGGAGACGCTCCAGTTTCCGACCACGAGCGAAATTACCACGCCGGTTGAACCGTTTACGCCAGCGCCGCCGACGCGCTGCAGCTTTATGGCGAGTTGGAATAACGTGGCCGGCGCCACCGGCTACCTGTTGGATGTCTCCACGAGTGCTTCGTTCAGCGATTACATAGACGGGTATCACGACTTGGACGTGGGTAACGTAACAGGGCAAGTCGTCACCGGACTGACTTCAGGAACCACCTATTATTACCGAGTGCGCCCTTATACTGCCGTTGGGCCGGACCGCTACTCGGAAGCAATGACTGCTACGACGGTGCCTACCACAGGGCTGATCATTCACCTGACGTTCGACAGTTCTATTACCGGGAACCCAAACGCGGCAGCGATCGAGGCAATGATTAGCCGAGCGATCTCAATTTACGAATCGCTGTTTCTCGATCCAGTCACAATTCAGATCCGTTTCCGCTACGCAACAACTGCGCCAAATGGCACTCCTTTGCCGCAGGGGGTTCTCGCGCAAAGTCTCACCGCCCGTTACACGGCTCCTTGGGATCTCCACATCAATAACCTGAGAGCTGACGCAAAAACCAGCAATGACAATCTCGCGAACGCGAGCCTGCCAGGCAGTGCATTATCCGCGAACATTATCGTGGCGAGTGCGAATGCGCGGGCAGTGGGGGGGAACGCGCCGCCAGACATGTTTGCAAACGGCACTATCGGACCCGGCGGGCCCTATGATGGAATTGTTACGCTTAATTCTGCAGCGCCGTTTCAGTTCGCTCGACCTACCAGCGCGGGCCAGTTCGACGCGCAGCGTTCCACTGAACACGAAATTGACGAGGTCATGGGACTTGGATCGCGACTCGGTCATAACGGTAACGATCTTCGGCCCCAGGATGTATTCAGCTGGTCCTCGCCCGGCGTCAGAAATCTCACTTCGAGTGGTACGCGCTATTTCTCGATCAACAGTGGCAGCACGAACATCGTCAGTTTCAATCAGAATCCGAGCGGCGATTTCGGTGATTGGCTTAGCACGGCGTGCCCCCAGGTACATCCATACGTCCAAAACGCCTTTGGCTGTATGGGACAGTCTTCTGACGTTACGGCGACATCGCCAGAAGGCATTAATCTCGACGTCATAGGTTATGATTTAGTGAGTCCCACCGGGCCTCCGGTCGTCACAACTAATCCAGCAACGTTGATCGCGAGTTTTTCCGCCACGCTCGATGGGTCACTCGACCCCCATGGATTGACCACGACTTTTCATTTCAAATATGGCAGAACCACCAGTTACGGACTCACAACCGCTCCCCACACCCAAACTGGAAACACGACGCGAAATGTCAGTGCCAACATCAGCAGCTTAACTGCGAGCACAACTTACCATTTTCGAATCGTAGCCAGTAATGCGGACGGCACGAGCATGGGCAGCGACAGGACCTTTACCACCCTTACCATGACCGGGCCTCCGGTCGTCACGACTAACCCGGCAACCAATGTAACTGCCTCTGCAGCGACTCTCCACGGGTCACTGGATCCGCATGGGTTGAGCACGACTGTTCACTTCCAATATGGCAGGACCACGAGTTACGGCCACACCACGGCTATGCAGAGTCAGAGTGGGAACACGTACCGAAACATTGCTGCCAACATCACCGGCTTGGCCGCGCACACTGCCTATCATTTCCGAATCATTGCGACCAACAGCGGTGGGATGAGGACAGGTAGCGACAGGACCTTTACTACGCCTTAGCAGCTGTCGGGCCCCTGTGTTGCGGCAATCTGGATTGTGGACGCGCATGGCTACGGAACGCGTTTCATCGTGCGAGCCGACAAAGAGATGACTGCGTTTATGGAACTGCAAAGGGCGATACACGAGTTCGCGGTGAATTTGATCGCGTAAATGATTCACGCTCCCGCGTGAAGGCGCCCTGCGCGGAATCTCGATCGGTTGATCGCAGCTGGGGCAATTCACGGTCATTCCCGCCCCTGATTGATCGACCGCAAGATGCTGATCGCAGTGCGGACAGTTGAAGCTGATGTCCATGTGGCGTCGAATGTTAAGGAGGAGTGAGATCGCCTTTGTGTTCGTGCGCCTCGAGCCAATAGAGCAGATCCCCGTTCGGAACCTCCTTTAGCTGCTTTGGCGTGGGTGGCTTTAACCCTGAGTCATCGTAGAGAAGCATTACCCGCATCAAGTCCTTGCAATAAGAGTCAGCTGCCTCAAACCTTACGGCGTCGTTGTCGCGCTTGTAGTCTGTTGCCCTGTTCAACATTTTGTGGTGAATGAACGAAAGATAATAAGAGACGGATCGCCCCCAGATTAGCTTCGTCAATCCTCCCAGAATGGTTGCCGCGAAGAACATGATGATCGCTGCCCACCAGTGGTAGAAGAAAGCCAGAACTATTGCGCCAACGAATCTCTTTAAGCATTCTAGAGATTTGATTCGCTCACTTCCCCGCTCGCTCAACCTCCGATCTTCTCGTCTATGTCGCGGCTTCCCGAGCCGCTCCATTTTCAACTCCGCTGGGCTTCGTTCGGAATGACAAGATACAAAATCAAAAGCCTTCGTCCTTAAAATGTCTTTGGCCCTTTTGCGCTTTTGCGTATTCGTCTTTGCTCAAAATATTTTCATCCAGCTGCATGTCGGTGCGCAGAAAGTTTTGGAACCACGTTTCGATGCGTTGTTGATCTTTCAGCACTTCGTCGGTGATGTAATTGGCGTCGATGTTGATGCAGATCGCGCCCACGATTCCGAATTCCTTTCGTTTGATCGGGATCGTGGTGCACTTGAATTTTCGAGCGCCGATGTTCAACTCGTAGTTCAGCTTGTCTTCGTTCAAGAGCTGGCGGCGTTTCAGATCAATCAGCAGATTCGTCGTGCCATCGCGCAGGTGCCGGCCGGTCACGTTGTTCTCGAGGGTAATCAGTGAGTGCGCAGGATCAGCCAGATTGTGAAGCAGGATCTCGACTCCGGTATTTGGAAATGATTTGCCGATCAGTCGCACAATTCGCTCGTAGTTCTCGAGGAATTCGTGTGTGTCATCGGTGACCTTTTTGCCGTCGTATTTCTCGAACAGCTGCGCGTAAACCTTTTGCTCCGCGGGCTCGAGCTGCGTGCGTACATTGTTTTGTTCTCCGATGAAGATGAGCTGTCGCGCTGCCGTATGATCTTCGTTTTTGAGGAAGTAATGCATCCCCAGCCGAAAATCTTTCAGACTGAACTCGCCAAAGTTCTCTCGAGTAACAGTAAAGGGATAGAAGTCGTACTCTTCGAGGTTTCGCCCAAATTTGCGCCGGCGCTCCTTGTATTTTCCCCATAGAAAACCGAGGCCCAGAAAGAGTAACGATACGATGATCGACGCAACGACATTGATCGTAAGTTCGCTCTGCAAAGCATTAATCATATTCTCAATATCTTCCTTGCACCCGTAGCCGGCGGCCTGTGGCCGGTCGTTTCTCGCGACGCGGCGACCTTTCGCAAGAAACGGTTCATAGAGCCGTGGCTACAGCGTACTGCTGCCGAGAACTTGCACAATCATCACAGATTTCCAACCAGACTCGAAAGCGTGATGTTTTCGACCAGCGTGTCCGTCGGGCGCGCTAAAGCGAATGCCACTGCGACAGCCACCTGTGTGGCACTCATCATGCGGTCGCGTGGCCATTTGCCCTCAACCTGGGTCCAGATGTCGGTATCCGTTGCGGCGGGATAAACGTTGATCACACGCACTTTGTGGTCGCGCAACTCTTCTCGCACGCAGCGCGAGAAGCCTTCGAGTGCAAACTTGCTCATACAATACGCGCTCCAGTTTGCGAACGCAGTCTTTGCTGCGACCGAAAGAATGTTGACGATGCTCGAACCCGGCGGCATACGGGGCGCAAAACGCTGCGTCAACAGGAACGGCGCAGTAACATTCACACCGATAGTTTGCTCCCATTCGATCGAAGTGATCTCGGTGAATGGTTTCACGATCGCAATGCCTGCGTTGTTCACGAGTAATTCGATTGGCTCTCGGCCGACTTCGGCGATGAGATCGGAAACGCCACGTGCCGTCGCGAGATCGTGAATCAGTGGCGTCACCTTCGCACATTGCGGCTGGACAGCTTTGCGTGTCTGTCTCAGCGCCACCGTATCGCGTCCATGCAAAAGCAGTTCCACATCTTTGTCCGCAAGCTTTTCTGCGATCGCGCGCCCGATCCCGCGGCTGGCGCCGGTAATGAGATATCGTTTCATGCGTGCTTACTGTAGCGGCGGTCTACGACCGTCGACCACTTGGATTTCGGCGCTCACAGAGAGCCGCTACAGTTATGTTCGCCGCAACGTAAATCGGTTGTTCGCCGTCTCCCACAGGCGCAATCGCACCAGTTGTTGATTCACACGATTATCGATTTTTGGCCAAAGGGCGCGCACGATGTTTTCGCCTGTCGAAGGCGCCGCTCGAAAATCTTCCGTTTCCAGGTCCAAATGTCGATCCTGCCAGGGTTTGAGTGATTGATGAATCGCGTCGTTCAGCGCGACGAAATCGTAAAGCGTCCCACTGCGCTCGTCGTATTCGCCTCCGATCGTTGTCTCTGTCAGGTAGCCATGGCCGTGGCCGGTCGGATTGTTGCACTTTCCATAAAGCCTCATGTTCTCGGCATCGGAAAGTGTCGCCGTATGCAATCGATGTGCGGCGTAAAACGGTACCTGTAACCCCAAAAAAATCGTGTTGGCTTTCGATGCTTCGGCAAAGAAATCGCTCCGCTCATGCAAACGAACCCGATCCAATGGCATCATCGACTCGACGCGTTCGTAGATGTATTCGGTGAGACTCTCAGTGGTCATCGGACGTTCTTTTAGCCCGACTACTTCGTTAAGGTATTGGTGATCGAGTTCGGCGCGTAACGCGCGGACACAGGTATCGATTTCATCGTAGCGGAGCAAAGGCCGTTTAGGATCGAGTTGTTCCGTCCGAAATGTGAGCCGGCAACGATAATTGTGTCCGTGTGGCGCGGTGGCCGGCCCAAACAGCCTGACGTTTTCTTCGGGGCTCAGGTGCGGCGACATCGTTCTGCGCGCCGCTGAGAATTCGAACCAATAATTCGCCTCGCAGGAGCCGGTGAAATA
>Ga0126381_100007341_pt1 | contig 12260 bp, 9 predicted proteins | sample PanSoiMetPlot_28_FD_96465 | JGI IMG/M metagenome (GOLD analysis project Ga0126381, IMG submission 96465) | Tropical forest soil microbial communities from Panama - MetaG Plot_28 | ecosystem: Environmental > Terrestrial > Soil > Tropical forest > Bulk soil | place: Panama | collected 2016-02-17
GCGAAGGCGCCCCAAGCTTGGCCCCAACTGCCATCGGCAGGGCGCAGCCGAGGGTCCCGTAACCGATCGGCATCAGCCACGACCGAGGTTGCGGTGCGGCCATAAGATGATTCGCCGCATACACCGGCTGGGTCGAATCCCCAACGACGATCCGGTCGTGCGGCAGCGCGGCATCAAGAGTCTCGATGAAGTCCGCGTAATCCGAGACCTCGGGAGGGAACCGAAGAGATCGTATGGCCGCGCGCGCCCGTCTGGCCCCCAGCGCAATGCGATCAGGCTGCGGGTTCTCGCAGGGGAGCGCCGCCGTGATTGCGCCGAGAGTTGCAGCCGAGTCTCCAAGCAGGGCAAGCGACGCCGGCAACAGGTTGTGGAGCTGGCTTTCATCGATATCGGCCCGGATGAGACTCCCCTTCGGCTGCGGCGCCCCGTCAAGCTCCCACCAGTCGGAATGCGAGAACTGGGTACCGACGGCAAGGAGGACGTCGGCCTCGCAGATGAGTTCCCTGGCGGGCTGGAAGGTTAGCGTCGCGCCAAGGCAAAGCAGATGCGACGAGGACACGGCGCCCTTTGCGCCGATCGTGAGGCCGATCGGCGCACCAATCCGTTCCGCCAGGCGGACGGCCTCCGCACCAGCGTGGGCGGCACCCCCGCCCAGAAGGATCGCCGGCTTGGCCGCCGTCCAGAGCATGGCCGCCGCTGCATGGACTGATTCAGGCGATGGGACGGGCGGCCGGCAGGTGCTCTCGATGCGATCAACAGCCGGAGCGGGCGCTGAGAACACGTCCACGGGAATTTCAATATGCACTGGCCGGGGTCGACCGCAGGTGAAGATCTCCCAAGCGCGAGCGAGCAACGACGGAAGCTCGCCTGGGTCGGCGACCGTGTGGCTGAACGCCGTCACCTGGGCCATCAGGGCTTGCTGGTCCGGCAAGTCATGCAGAGCGCCACGGTCTCGGCCTCTATCGGCAGTGCCCACCGCCCCTGATAGCACGAGCAGCGGGCGTGAATCGTGATAGGCCTGTGCGACCGGCGTGAGCACGTTGGTCACGCCAGGACCAGAGATAACCGCGCAGACGCCCGGTTCTCCACGCACTCGCCCGTATCCATCCGCCATAAAGCCAGCGCCCTGCTCGTGCCGGGCGAGCACGTGGCGGATCGTCGAATGCGACAAGCCGCGATAGACCTCAAGCGTGTGCACGCCAGGGATCCCGAATACGGTATCAACCCCGTATTGCTCAAGCAGTCTGACGATCGCTTCCCCGCACGTACCCGCGGCCGAACGAGCGCGTCCCACGGGCCCAGCTGTCGCGCTATTTCCAACCATTGTTGGCAGAGTAACCACTCGGCTCGCGGCCAGCAAGACCTTGCCCTGCCCTGGCCAGATGTGCTATTACCAGCACATGTTGCTAATCGGGCAACGATTCGCTCGTACGCCATCAGGAAGTGGTGGAGACCGCCTCACATGAAGGCGGCAAGCATCTCCGAGCAAGGCTCGACGTACCCCGGCGTCTCGTCGGGGCCTGCAGCGATCCGCCTCGCCGCGGTCGAACGGCGATACAACGATGTGACCGCCGTGGCAGGTATCGACCTGTCTATCACGGCAGGCGAGTTCTTTTCCCTCATCGGCCCGAGCGGATGTGGCAAGACGACGACCTTGCGCCTGGTAGCCGGGCTTGAGACGCCGACGAGCGGCAGCGTGTTCGTGGGCGAGAGCGACGTGACGCGGATCCCCGCATATCGGCGGCCGGTGAACACGGTGTTTCAGGATTATGCCCTGTTCCCCCATCTTAACGTGTTTGAAAATGTTGCCTTCGGACTCCGCGAGCGTCGAGTCCCGCGCAGTGACGCCGAGCGCCGTGTCCGGGACATGCTTGGACTCGTCGGGCTCGCCGGGCGCGAGCACATGAGATGCAAGCAACTCTCGGGCGGTCAGCAACAGCGGGTCGCGCTCGCCCGTTCGCTGGTCCTGGAGCCGCAGGTGCTGTTGCTTGATGAGCCTCTCGGTGCCCTCGACCTCAAGCTGCGAAAGCAGATGCAGATGGCGCTGAAGCAGATCCAGCGTCAGGTCGGGATCACCTTCATTTATGTCACCCACGACCAGGAAGAGGCCTTCTCGATGTCGGACCGGGTGGCAATCATGAGCGCGGGACGGATCCAGCAAGTAGGGAAACCGGAAGACGTCTACCACCACCCGAGCAACCTGTTCGTCGCGGACTTCGTCGGTGCTTCGAACAGGCTGACGGCCACCGTGAGACGCTGCGACGGGGAAGGGCGCTATCTGGCCGATGTGGGTCCACTCGGGACGTTGGGGCTCAGCGGGGCACCAGGCATGACGGAGGATTCGCCAGCGGTCGCCGTGGTGCGGCCGGAAGCGATCGGTCCCTTCACGAGCTCCTGTGACCTCTCCGTCGCGGTCAGGATCGCAGACGTGTCCTTCTTTGGCGCGCAGACCCAGTACACCGTGGAATCAGAAAGTGTCGGAACCTTGCTTCTGTTTTCGAATCCCGCGACCGGTTTCGAGGGAACTCCAGGAGCCCATCGTGAGGTGGGGTGGCGTAGCGAAGACATGTGGCTGGTAGCGGCGGATCGGCCCTGACGGTGACATTTTCCCTCGCCGGGCGCTGTGCCCGGACCGGGCAGCTGGGCGCCGGTACGGCTACTTCCGATATCGCTGTAGGCAGCAGGGTGCCGCACGCGAGGGCCGGCGTTGGCGCCGTGCTTACGCAGCACCGCACCGACCCGCGTCTGGGACCGCGCGGCCTCGACCTGTTGCAGTCGGGCTGCGAGGCGGACGGTGCCGTCCGCGCCCTCGTCGCCTCAACACCCCACAGTGCCTGGCGCCAGCTCGCCGTCGTCGACTCGCAGGGCCGAACAGCGGCCTTTTCGGGCTCCCGGGTCCACCCTTTTCTGGCTGAAGAGTTCGGCGACGGATGCGTGGTCGTCGGGAACATGCTGGCCGGAAAGCACGTCGGCTCGGCCATGAGGAGAACGTTCGAGGAAAGTGCCGACGAACCATTGGCAGAGCGCCTGCTTCGCGCGCTGGAATCAGGTGAGGCCGCTGGAGGAGAGCAAATGCCAGTACGCTCGGCAGCCTTGGTCGTCGTCGGCGATCAGTTGTTCCCCCTGGTCGATCTTCGCGTCGACCTTTCGGACCGGCCGCTCGCAGACCTCCGGCGAACATGGGCCGCTTATCGCCCGCTCGTCGGCGAGTTCGTCGTGCGTGCCCTCGATCCCGACAACGCCGCGGTCGGCCGCTGATGCCGTTGCGCCTCGGCTACGAGCATCTTCCGATGAAGGTTCGGTGTCTCAAGAATCAATGGATCCCTCTTTCCGACGGAGTGCGACTGTCGGCTACTGTCTGGCTTCCCGAGGAGGCGGCTCGCCTCCCCGTCCCGGCCATCCTCGAGTACCTGCCGTATCGCAAGGGCGACGCAACGGCGATCGACGACTCTGTGCGTCACCCGTATTTCGCCGGACACGGTTACGCGTCGGTCCGCGTGGACATCCGCGGCACCGGGGACTCCGAAGGCTTGTTGCTCGACGAATACCACGCCCAGGAGCAGGAGGACGCGCTGGAGGTGCTGAGCTGGCTTGCTGGCCAGCCCTGGTGCTCCGGCGCAATCGGGATGACTGGCATCTCATGGGGAGGGTTCAACAGCCTGCAGATTGCCGCGCGGCGACCTCCAGAGCTTAAGGCGATCATCAGCGCATGCTCGACTGACGACCGCTACGCCGACGACGTGCACTACATCGGGGGATCGGTCCTCAGCTATTACATGCTCCTGTGGGCTTCGGTGATGCTGGCCTACAGCGCCCGTCCCCCTGACCCTCTGGTCGTCGGGGACCGCTGGCGAGAGCTATGGCTCCAACGTCTTCAGCACAACCCGTTCCTCATCGAGCCGTGGCTCTCGCATCAAAGGCGCGATGACTATTGGAAGCAGGGCTCCGTCTGTGAGGACTACTCCTCGATCGCCTGTCCTGTCTATCTCGTAGGCGGATGGTCAGATGGCTACACCAACGCGATCTTCCGCATGCTCGAGGGGCTCTCGTGCCCGCGGAAGGCGCTCATCGGGCCCTGGGAGCATGTCTGGCCGGAGGAAGGCGTGCCAGGCCCGGCAATCGGCTTCCTCCAGGAGGCGCTGAGGTGGTGGGACACCTGGCTGAAGGGAATAGAGACCGGGATCATGGATGAGCCCGCCCTGCGGTGCTGGATGCAGGATGCGGTGCCACCCAAGCCCCTTTATGACGAGCGACCTGGCCGCTGGATTGCCGAGCCGTCATGGCCTTCGACTTCCATTTCGACCAAGGTGCTCCATCTGGCTCCGGGTTCCCTGCAAACCGCCCAGCCCGCGGCGGCGGTGATCTTCCACCGCAGTCCGCAGACCGTTGGTCTCAGCGCGGGATCATGGCTTCCCTACGGAAATCCCGGTCATCTGCCCGCCGATCAGCGTCGTGACGACGCGGGCTCGCTGTGCTTCGACACAGAGCCTTTCGACCGCCCGATCGAACTTCTCGGATTGCCGGATGTGCAGCTAGTCGTCGCAGCCTCGCAGCCCCGTGCATTTCTCACGGTGCGCTTGTGCGACCTGGCCCCGGACGGCAGATCAGCTCTCATCACGCGCGGCATCCTCAACCTGTGCCATCGTGATAGCCACGAGCACCCGACTCCGCTCGAGCTCGATCGGCCGTATTCGGTTCGGGTTCCGCTGAAGGCCATCGCTTATTCGTTGCCGACCGGGCACCGCCTTCGTCTGGCCATCTCCACCTCCTACTGGCCGTGGGTCTGGCCATCTCCCGAGCCGGTCACGATCGGAGTGCACCTCGGCAGCTCATGCACCCTCCGGCTGCCCGTGCGCCGCGCCCGCCCCGAGGACGACCATCTCCGCCCGTTCGAGCCGCCAGAAACCGCTATGCCGCTTCACTTCGAGTGGCTCAGGCCACGCAGCCCCGAACTCTCCATCGTGGAGGACGTCGCCTCCGGGCGAGTCGAGTACCGGGAACGGCGCTCGCTCTGGGGCGGCCGGAGACTGCCAGATGGTCTCGAGTACCTCGATGATGACCCGATCTGCTACACGATTGTTGAGGACGACCCGCTCTCAGCGCAGGTTCGGTGTAATCGCACGATTGAGATCGGGCGAGGCACCTGGCGGACGCGAGTCGAGGTGGCGACGACGATGTCAGCTACGAGGGAGAACTTCCTGATCACTGGACGTCTCAACGCGCTGGAGGGCGATGAAGGATTCTTCACGCGGAACTACTCACTCTCGATTCCGCGCGACCTCGGCTGAGGAAGTTCTGAGAAGAACCGCACGTCAGTATGCAGCCGAACTGAACGACGCTCGCGCCGACATGCTCGCGCTGCTCGGACGCCTGGTCGCCATCGAGAGCCCGTCTTCGTCGCGGGAAGGAGTGGATCGCGTCGCCGCCGAACTGGCAGGCCCGCTGAACGAGGCTGGCTTCGACCTGATCAGTGACCCTGTTCCCGGGCATGGCGACCAGGCCGCCGCGGTGCGGCGATTCGGGCAGGGTCCTAACGTGCTCATCCTCGGCCATACCGACACCGTCTGGCCATTGGGCACTGTGGCTCACTGGCCTTACCGCTGCTCAGGCACGGCGGCCAGCGGTCCGGGCGCGGGGGACATGAAGAGCAGCCTCGTCATGGTCGCCCATGCGTTGCGCTTGCTCAGCGACCGGACGCCAGGCGGTCTTGGCGAGGTACGGCTCTTGCTGGTCCCGGACGAGGAGCTGGGCAGCCCGTCAAGCCGCGAATGGATCGAGCACTGCGCGCAATCCGCGGACGTCTGCCTCGGTCTCGAGCCGGGGCGGCCAGGTGGCGGAGTCGTGGTTGGGCGGGGTGCCGTTGGCGCCCTGCTCGTCTCGGCTCGGGGAAAATCCGCCCACGCGACCGAGCCCGACGTCGGCACGAGTGCGCTGAGAGCGCTGGCACCTCTGGTTGTTGCGCTCGAGAACCTGAGCCAACGGGACGAGGGAACGATCGTGACAGTCGGGACCCTGCACGCAGGAGTCGCCCGGCAGGTTGTTCCCGCCTACGCCGAGATGCAGGTCGACCTTCGCGCACCGACTTCGAGGGCCGCAGAGACGCTGCACAGGCGCGTGCGTGAGGTGATCGAGGATGCGACGGAATCGGCGCAGCTGACTGTCCGAGGCGGAATCACCCGCCCCTCGTTTCTCCCGAACGCGGCTTCCCGCTCCCTCTATCAGCTCGTCGCCGCGGCAAGCGCCGCGGTCGGACTCGGCTCCTACCAGGTGAATGAGCGAGGAGGCGGTGACAGCAGCTTCGCCGGAGCTCGTGGCGTCCCTACTCTCGACGGCCTCGGGCCGCTCGTACACCATGCATGCAGCCGGGAGGAATGGGTCGACATCTCCAGCCTCGCGATGCGCGGAGCCATATTCGCGTGCCTGCTCGAACACCTCGCTGCCCAAGGGCTCGCGCTCGAGGACGCTCCCAAAGGGCACGCTCGGATGAGTCGGCGAGGTGGCTCCCCCTGAAGCTTGAGCTGCAGCTTACGGGGAACCAACTCAGCCTGTTGCGCCGGGAACTCGAGCGGCAGCACAGGGCTCGCACCCTTGACGACCTCGTGGCGTTCGCGATCGAACGGGATCGCCTGGCGCCCGAGCGACGGTGGCATCACGGCCGGCCCGCTCCACCGCCCGTTCATCCGCCAACCGACCGCCTGAGGCTCGAAAGGATCGTCGAAGCAGGCACGGCGGCGGCGGTAATCCTGCATGCCGGCGAGGTGCTGTGTCTCGAGCAAATCGCCGAGGGCCAGTGCGTCGACCTGAACGTCTTTGCACTCGAGGGTGCCCGGCAGCACTTCAGCGCGGCCAGAACCCGCGCTCTGCACGGGCTGCACCCCTCTTGCGGCGCAGTCCTCTGGTCAACGCCGCCCGAGTGCCCTCTTATGACCATCGTCTCCGACACCGCCGGCGATCACGACCTCTGCTTCCCAGCTTGCAGCGCATTCGAGTACGAGGAGCTGACCGGAGTCGCCGGGCATGCCAATTGCCACGACCTCCTTAGTGCTGCGATCGTCGCCTCGGACGTCGATCCGGCCCTGGTACACGATCCGCTGAACCTCTGGCTGCCAAGTGAGATCGATCCACGGGGAATACTGCGGTCGTGGCCTGTCGCCGCCCGCCGCGGCGACTTTGTCGAGTTGCGAGCCGAAACACGCCTGCTCGCAGCCATCTGCCCGTGCCCGGATGACCTGTTCGGCAGTTCGCAATTTGACCCATCCGGCGTACTCGTTCGCGTCCGCAACGCGCTGGCGGGTGATGTCAATGCGGCCTCGGGCTGGGTCGTCACGTCTCCAAGACCTTCCGCGGCAGCAGAGAGACGGTCGGTAGCCGAAATCGACATTTCTGACCGCCTGGTCGGGCACCTCGAGAAATTGCGCGATCTCGGGTGGCTTGGATTCGACAACGCCACCGTCGCACGAGGCTTGGTACTTCACTCGGCTACCCGTGTCGTTGCGGTGAGCGAGCCGATGTCGAGAGCCCCTACTTCGCCGCTCGGCGACCGAAACCGAGCATCTCACCCGCACCCGTTGGCCGAAGGACCGTGATCAGCCCGGCCATCGCGAAGGTCACCGTAGTGATCAGCATCTGGCCCGCGCCGATCGCATTGACCTCGGGCGTGACGTGCAGGCGGATCATACCGAGGAGCAGGACCGGGATTGTCTCGACGCTCGTGCCCCCGAGGAATAGCGAGCTGACGACATCATCGAAGGAGAAGCTGATCGCTAGCAGCCCGGCGACTAGCACTGCCGGCCGGAGCAACGGCATGGTGACCCTGCGGAACACCCGCCACGGGCTCGCACCGAGATCTGCGGCAGCATGCTCCAGCGACTTCCCGAGGGTCGCAAAGCGTGCCTGGATGATCACGGTCGCATACGCCGAGTTGAATACCACGTGGCCCACAACGATCGCCCACAGTCCGAGTGGTATCCCCAGCTTCTCCAGCAAGGCGAACAACCCGAGCGCCACGAGGACTTCCGGTAGCGCGATCCGCGAGTAGGTCAGAACGTCGAACATTCGCTGAGCGCGGCCGGATGCCTGGCGGGACCAAAGGCCGGCGGTAATGGCGACCGCGAGCGAGAGGACGGTGGAAAGGACAGCGGCCTCCACGCTCGTCACAAGGTCGGCATGAACCCCAGGGTCGTGCAAGGCGACGTGGTACCAGTGCAAGGTAAAGCCCGTCCAGTGCAAGAGCAGCGGATCCCGGTCGACGGAGAATACGACGACCGTCACGATGGGCGCGTACAGGCAGATCATCACGACGGTCGTTATGACACCGCTCAGACTTGGAATCCGCCGTCTCATCGTGCTGTCCGCGCCTCTGCCTTGGCCGCTCTGGAGCGCAACCAGAGCAGCACGCCGAGGAGCAGTCCCGTCAGCGTCATCGCGATCGCCGACCCGAATGGGTAGTTGCCGAGGGCAAGAAACTGATCCGAAACGACATTGCCGTACATCAACGTCTTGTTGCCGCCGAGGATCGCAGGGATCGTATACTCGCCCGCCGCAGGGATCCCGACCAGCATGCATCCGGCGACGATCCCCGGCGCGGCGAGGGGCACGACAACGCGCCACAGCACCCGGCGGGGGCGAGCGCCAAGATCCGCTGCCGCTGCCAGCACGTTGGGCTCGATGCGTTCCAGCGCGACATAGATCGGGAGCACCATCAACGGCAGGTAGCTGTAGACGATGCCGATTGCGATTCCGGCAGGCTGGAATAGCAGGCTTTGAAGCTGGCCATGCAGTAGACCAAGCGCATTCAACAGCCGGTCAAGCGGGCCTTTGTACGAAATAACATTGTAGATACCGTAGGTACGGACGATGAAGCTGGTCCAGAACGGAATCATAATCATCACCAGCAGCACGACTTGGCGACGTCCCCTAGCCCGTGCGATGGTGTGAGCGACAGGGAAGCCAATCAGCAGGCACGCCAGTGTGGCCCCGAGCGATAGTGCCAACGACCGCAGCATCACGCCCAGGTAAATGCTCCGGAGGATCCCGGTGTAGTTTGAGAAAGTCCAGCCGAAGTAAACCTGGTAGTTGAGCAGGTTCACCGAGCCAAACGAGTACAGCAGAAGCAGCCCGAGCGGCAAGAGGAAGAACAAGCCAGCAGAAACAACGCTCGGCAGCAGCAGTCCTCGTTCCGCGAGCGCGGAGACCGGCCGATGCAGGACCCGGGTAATCCATACACTGAGCCGCTGCATCCCGGGTACACGGCTCTCAGGCGAAACGCCCGGCCCGCCGAGGACAGGGGGCGCTTCTACCGGGCTATCGGTGCTCTCAGGCAGCGAGGAACTCCTCCCAAAGCTTTCCCCGCTCGGCCACGTTCTTTGCCCCAAGGTACTTCTCGAACTCCACCCGGCGCAGTGCCGCCGCGTCGTACTTGAGGCTTACGTCGCTGACGATGTAAGGCTTCAGATATGGCTTCGAGGCAGGCTCAACGAAAGCCGCGCCGGTGTAGTTGATGAAAGATGCATAATTGCGGGCCTCCAAGTGGAAATTCATCAATTCCCACACCGCAGCCAGATGCCTCCCCGGCCGCAGCGCCGCCCACCCCTCGATGTACGCTGCCGCCCCCTCGGAGGGAAGGACCCAGACGATATTCTTGTTGTGTTGCTGTGCCGCGGCGACATCGTAATCATAGTCGATGGCCATATAAGCCGTGCCCTCAATCAGCGGCTTTGCGTAGTCGGTTGACAGGACGGCTTGCAGGTGGGGCTTCAACTCGAGGAGCGCCTGCTGCATCTTGTTCAGCTCAGCTTGGTTCGTGCTGTTCACCGAATAACCGAGATAACGCAGTGCGCTTCCCTGAATGTCAACATCGTAATTGAGCATTGTCGTTTTGCCGGAATACTTCTTGGCTAGCCGCCACAGATCGCGCCATGAGGTCGGACGCTCCGGAATCAGATCTTTGCGATACGCGATACCTGTCTTGCCGTAATCGGTGGGAATCCCCCACGGGTACTCACGCTGAAAGACCGGAGCAACATTTTTGATGTTGGGCACCGCGCTCCGGTCGAGCGGCTGCAGAAGGCCGGCTAGCTGGAGTTGCCTGGCGAGCGGGGGCCCGCACAATGTCAGGTCGAACTTGCCGCGGTTGCCAGCGATCTCGGCCATGTGCTGGGCGTCGCCAACCAGCCCCGATGCCGAGTTCTTGACGGTCAGGGCGGGGTGGAGGTGGTGGAACCCCGTGAACTCGTTCGGTCCGTACCATCCGGGATAGCCGAGAAGGATCAGCGTTCCCCTCAGCTGAGAAGATACCGTCGGCTTCGATGACGAGCCGCAGGCGGCCAGCACACTTGACAGCGACCCGCTAGCGACCGCTCCGGCAGCGCCCCAGGCGAGTGCCTGACGGCGGGTGACCGCCATAGTATGAAGGTCATCGCTGTCGCCCATGCTGCACCCCCAGTTGGTGCATAACCAATATATGGATGAATAATGCTGCGTCAACGGCAGTTGCGCAAGAGCCCCAGTGGTTCCTGAGGATGGAGGATCGCGTGCCTGATCTGCTCGATGCGCTGGCCCAGGGCCCTGTGGTGTGCGCCGAAGGCTACCTGTTCGAGTGCGAGCGGCGGGGCTACCTGCAGGCCGGAGCCTTTGTGCCTGAGGTGGTGCTTGATCACCCCGAGGTGGTCGAAGAGTTGCACCGGGAGTTCGTGCATGCCGGGTCGGATGTGGTCGAGGCATTCACCTACTACGGGCATCGGGAAAAGCTGCGGGTGATCGGCAAGGAGGACATCCTGGAGCCGCTGAACCGGCAGGCGCTGTCGATCGCAGCGAAGGTGGCGCGGCAGAGCGGGACGCTGCTCGCGGGGAACGTGTGCAATACGAATGTGTTCGAGCCGGGGGCGGCGGCGGCGGAACGGGCGGTGCGGTCGGCGTTCGCCGAACAAGTGGGCTGGGCGGCAGAAGCGGAGGTCGATTTCATCATCGCCGAGACGTTCAGCTGGGCGGGCGAGGCGCTCCTGGCGCTTGAGGCGATCCGAGCCGCGGGCCTGCCCGGCGTAGTGACCTTTGCGGTGCACCGCGATGGGCGCATGCGCGACGGAATCGGCCCGGAAGAGGCGTGCCGCCGCGCAGAACAAGCCGGGGCGGCCGTCGTGGGCCTGAATTGCATCCGTGGTCCGCGGACCATGCTGCCATTGCTGGCCCCGATCCGGGCGGCCGTGTCCTGCCCGGTAGCGGCGCTGCCGGTACCGTACCGGACCACCGAGGACCAGCCGTCGATGCAGGCCCTGCGGGACCCTGCCCGCGGCGGGGCACAGGCCTTCCCCACCGGCCTCGACCCGTTCACCTGCACCCGCGATGAGTTGGGCAAGTTCGCCGCCGCCGCGCTCGACCTCGGGGTCGGATACCTGGGAGTCTGCTGCGGCGCCGGGCCGCACCACATCCGGGCCGTGGCCGAGGCCGCGGGCAAGACGCCGCCGTCCTCCCGTTACTCGCCGGACATGTCCAAGCACTCATTCCTCGGCTCGGCCGCAGGCATCACCGCGAGCTACCAGGAATACGCCCCCAACCTATAACCGTACGCGAGCCGTTGCTCGCCGGAGCGGCCGAAGGATCCGCCGGGCCGGATCGCCTGGCGCGGCCAGGAAATGCGCAAGGTGCTCGATCACCTCACGCGCATCGTCCTCGATCCCGCAAATGAACGTGGACCTGCGCCGCCGCAGCACCGGCAGCCCTAGCGCGTACAGTCCCGGGCTGTCGACCGCGCCGCCCTCGTGGCGCAGCTGGCCTTTCGCGTCGACCACTGGCACGTCGAGCCACCCGTAGTCAGGCCGAAAGCCCGTGGCCCACACGATCGCGCGGACTGCGCCGCTTCGCAGGTCAAGCTGCAACCGAGGCGACTCCGGCGGGCGGGTCGACGCGAAGCGCTCGGGAGGGCCGGCCTCAGCCTCAAACCCGCCCGTCTTGGCCCACTCGTCGAACGCGTCAAGTAGGCGCTCCATCTTGAGGTCCGCGAGGGAGAACGCATTGCGCAGGCCGCCGGAGAACAGGGCGCGTCCGTCACGTATCGCCGCCCAGCGGCCCACGAGCTCCACACCCATCGCGGCGAGCGCGTTGAGGTCGAGCGTCGTCCGCTCCGGAGTCCCGACGAGCTGCGGCGAGGGCAGCCGCCGCGCCCGGGTGAGATCCTCGATCTCGTCGGACCGCTGGTCCCACAAGCCCGACGCGTCCATCCACCACAGCACATCGCGTCCGCGGTAAGTGCGCGGCAACCGCAC
>Ga0126381_100007342_pt1 | contig 12259 bp, 6 predicted proteins | sample PanSoiMetPlot_28_FD_96465 | JGI IMG/M metagenome (GOLD analysis project Ga0126381, IMG submission 96465) | Tropical forest soil microbial communities from Panama - MetaG Plot_28 | ecosystem: Environmental > Terrestrial > Soil > Tropical forest > Bulk soil | place: Panama | collected 2016-02-17
AACGGCAAGCTCGAGCGGCTCGATCTCCCGAGCGGCTCGATACAGGTGATCTGCGAGACACCGATGGCAAGTTCGACGGGCTCCTGGGGCCGAGACGGAACCATTCTGTTCGATACGCTCGACCATCCCGAAATTTTTCGAGTCCCGTCGGCGGGTGGCAAGGCTAAAGCGTTCACGCGGCTCAATCCGGCGAATGGAGAAACGCGGCATTCCAGCCCACAGTTTCTGCCCGACGGCCGCCACTTCATCTATTTTGTTCAAAGCGACAAGCCGGATAGCGCCGGCCTGTATGTGGGCTCGCTTGATTCCTTGCACTCTTCTCAGCTTACTAAGTCCACCGCGAGCGGAGTATACGCACGCATGGCGAGCGGCAGCAGCTACCTGGTATTCCCCAGAGGGGCGGATCTCGTGGCACAGCCCTTCGATCTAAAACATTTCAGGCTCACGGGAGCCACAGTGCTTGTTTCCCGCCGGTTGCTTATCACTCTGGGCGGAGGCGTCAACCGCGCTACTATCACGGCCTCAGAAAACGGTGTGCTTGCCTACCGCACGCTGGTGGATACAGGACTGACGGAACTGGTGTGGGTGGATCGCTCGGGAAGGCGCCTGGAGACCGTAGGCGACCCAGGCGATTATTCCAACCCCGCGCTATCTCCCGATGACAAGCGGTTTGTCGTTTCCCGCATCGATCCGCAGACTCGCACGCGCGACTTGTGGGTATTCGATTCAAGCAAGCAATCGTTTTCGCGTTTTACTTTCGATCCAGCCGATGAAACCAACGCTGTATGGTTCCCTGACGGGAGCCGAGTAGCGTTCGGCATGCCACTCAACGGAGTGATCGATCTCTATGAGAAGGACATAGCAGGTGGCTCGGCGCCAAAGCTTTTGCTGCAATCGGCGGAGAATAAATACATCCATGAGTGGACGCCCGATGGCAAATTCCTGCTTTTCCGAATCGGCACATTGACATGGGCGCGCCCCGTGACGGGCGGAGCCCTGATGGGGCCTTATGCCATGGAGAATCCCAGGGTCTCGCCGAATGGCAGATGGGTCGCCTACACGTCATCGCAGTCCGGCCGCTCCGAGGTATATGTCCAGAGTTTTCCGCCCGGAGACGGGAAGTGGCAGATCTCTTCGACTGGTGCGATCGAGCCCTCCTGGAGGGGAGACGGCAAGGAACTTTATTTTGTCAGTGCCGATACATTAATGGCGGTGCAGGTCCGAACCGAATCCAGCGTCTTCGAGGCAGGCCGTCCGAACCCGCTGTTTGAAGTTCACCTGGAATCCTCGACCCGGAGAACTCGTTACCAGGCGTCATCCAACGGCCGCAGATTCCTGCTCAATCGACCGAAGGAACCATCTTCGCCCATCACCGTGGCTGTTAATTGGTTGTCGGCTGTGAACCGCTGAAACAAAACAACTTCACGGTCACTAATTGCGTGCTTGTAGATTTCTGAGACGTTGTAAAGGACTTTTTTCCACCCTCTGGAGTAATGTTCTAGACGTAGTGGAGGATCAAAATGCATGCCAGAAGGCTACGAGCTATGGTGCGATCGAGTCTTGCGAGTGTCCTTGGACTGGGCTTTACAGCAGCGATCCTGTTCGTAGCCGGTCCCGGGCTGAGAGCTCAACACCCGGTGGATGGCGCTGATGCCCTGGCGGTTCTGAAGCGGTGTTCCCAATGCCATGGACCGACCTTGCAGATGTCCAAGCTGGATCTGAGCACTCGCGAGGGGATGCTCAGAGGAGGAGAAAAAGGCGCCGCCCTGGTGCCCGGGAATGCCGAAGCGAGCCCGCTTTTTCGCCGGATCGCCGGATTGCAGGCCCCTGCTATGCCCATGTCTCCGGTCGCGCCCTTGAATGCCCAGGAAGTGACGCTCATCCGGGATTGGATCAATCAGGGCGCCAATTGGCCTTCGACTGCGCCGGCCAACCCAGTCTCCGGAGCTTCGGGACAGACCTATCCCGGCGGATATCGGCCACGCGAAATCACGGAGCAGGACCGGCAGTGGTGGGCGTTTCAGAAGCCGGTCCGCCGGCCGGCGCCGCAGTCGAGCGATGCCCGCTGGAGCCGGAATCCGATCGACGGATTTGTCAAGGCGATGCTTGACAGGAAGGGGCTGGAGCCGGCGCCCCAAGCGGATCGACACACGCTCATCCGCCGCGCCTATTTGGATTTAGCCGGTCTGCTCCCCCCGCCCGAGGTCGTCGATGCGTTCGTAAAGGACGCCTCTCCGGATGCATACGAAAAACTGATCGATCGCCTTCTGGCCTCGCCGAATTACGGGGAGCGCTGGGGACGTAACTGGCTGGACGTGGTGCGCTATGCCGACAGCTCGGGTTTCGAATTTGATCTGAATATCGACAACGCCTGGCGGTATCGCGACTATGTGATCAAGGCCTTCAATGAGAACAAGCCCTACGACCAGTTCGTGATCGAGCAACTGGCGGGCGACGAGTTGGATAAGCCGACGTTCGACAGTCTGACGGCGACGACATATTATCGCATCGGCCCGCGCGTGCGCTTCCGTGAGAAGAACTATCCGTCCTACCGTTTCGACTACATGGACGACATGGTTCGCACGACTTTCCAGGGATTCATGGGGTTGTCGGTGAATTGCGCACGCTGCCATGATCACAAGTTCGATCCCATTACGCGGCTCGATTACTACAAGTCCGTCGCGGCGTTTTGGGGTTACGTGGATTACGATCAGCCGCTGGTCCCCAAGGCGGAGGTTGACGCCTATTACGGCCAACTCAAGGAACTCGAGAAGGAAATGACGCCGCTCGTACAGGAGATTGCGCGCATTGAAAAGCCGTACCGCGACAAGCAACGTGAGCAGCAGGTACAGGACGCGCTCAGGAAGTTTCCCGCAGATATTCAGCAGGCCATCAAGACGCCCGAAGCGCAAAGGACGCTGGGGCAGAAGCTGCTGGTCGCGCAGGTAATCATTAATCCCGAGGATGTGGATCCCGATAACCTGGTGGTGGACGCGACTGCTTCGGCAAAAGCGCGCGCGGCCGCGAAGGCCGACCAGGTGTTCGGCGTTACAAATTACGGCAAGAAGCAGATCGCGCTGAGCCCCGCCGATGAACAGAGACGCGCCGAGGTCCAAGCCAAAATCAAAGCCATCGAAGACCGGTTACCCGCGCCGCTGCCGGTGGCCGATGGCGTGCGCGATGGTGATTATCGGCTGTCGCCTGACGGCTTGGGCGATTCCCATATCCCGGGTACGGGGCGGCCGGATTACGGCCTCACTTGCTGTTTCCTTCCGGCGCCCGGCGCCAAGTTCGAAGTGCCTCCGCTGTATTTCGCCGCGAAGGGTGAGGATTTGAAAGGTGAGGAATCGACGTTCCAAGTCCAGCCGGGATTCCTGACGGTGCTCTCAAATCCCGCTGCGCCGCCGCCGGCGACTCACCTTCCTGTGCGTTCTGACTATTCGACGAGCGGCCGGCGCAGGGCTCTAGCCGAAGCGATTGCTTCCAAGGACAATCCGCTCACGGCCCGGGTAATGGTGAACCGCATTTGGGGCTGGCATTTCGGAACCGGAATCGTGGCCACTCCGGGAAACTTCGGCAAGATGGGTGTCTTGCCCTCGAATCCGGAATTGCTCGATTGGCTGGCCACCGAATTCGTCCAGCGCGGATGGATCATCAAGGATATCCAACGCCTCATCATGACGTCGGAAACCTACAAAATGGCGTCGGCATTTTCGCGCGAGGGGAATTTGAAGACCGATCCTACCGATGTCTATTTATGGCGCTTCCCGGCTCATCGTCTGGAGGCGGAGATCATCCGCGATATCACGCTCTCGGCCAGCGGCAAGCTCAATCCGCAGTTTGGCGGCGAGCCTTTCTTCCCGGCGATCCCCGTCTCGCTGCGCGCTGATCAGCCGCGCGGCACGTGGGAACTCACCAAGGAAGAACCTACCACGTGGAGGCGCAGTGTCTATGCCTACGTGAAGCGTGGATTGAAGTATCCGATGTTTGAGGTATTCGACGAGCCGGATTTGAACGTGACCAGCGAAAAGCGTGCGGTCAGCACCGTTCCCACGCAAGCTTTAACGCTCTTGAACAACGATTTCATGTTGATTCAGGCCGGTCACCTGGCAGATCGTGTGTGGAAACTGGCTGGGGCGGATCAGAGTAAACAGGTCGCCGAAATGTATCGCATCACGCTCGCCCGCGAGCCTACACCTACTGAGATGCGGATCAACATCGAGTTTCTCGAGAAGCAGACCGGCAGCAGCAACGCGAAGTCGGCGCTGACCGATCTCGCGCACGTGGTGCTTAACCTGAACGAGTTTGTGTATGTCAACTAGTGAGGACTCCATGAGCGAATACTTCTGTGAACACAGCCGCAAAGACAACTTCATTTCCCGGCGGAAGTTCTGGACAGAAGCTGGAATGGGCATTGGCACCCTGGCGCTGATGGACCTGCTGAGTCGCGATCAACTGATGGCTGCCGAATGTGTCGCGCCGGTGGGCAAAATCGATTCTCCGCTTGCGCCGAGGCCGGTCCATTTCAAACCGCGCGCGAAATCCGTGATCTCGCTATTTATGAGCGGCGGCGTCAGTCATCTCGATACTTTCCAGTACAAACCGGCGCTCGAGAAATACGATCGCATGCCCATGGAAGGTAAGGGCGAGATCAAAGTCCGGCAGGGCTATCCCGGACCGCTGATGAAAAGCCCCTTTAAATTCAAGCAATACGGACAATCGGGTGCATGGGTCTCGGAGATTTTCCCGAACATCGCAACCATCGTGGACGACCTGGCCTTCGTTCACTCCTGCCAGGGAACGTCCAATGATCATGTGATCTCGCATTACGAGTGGAACACCGGTTCGATTCAAATGGGATTCCCCAGCGTCGGTGCGTGGGTCACCTACGGTCTGGGCAGCGAGAATCAAAGCCTGCCGGGCTTCGTCGTCGTTCTCGATCAGAAGGGCGGACCATATGCGGGTCCTCCGAACTGGCAAAACGGATTCCTGCCTGCAGCCTACCAGGGGACAGTATTCCGCTCTAAGGGCGACCCAATCCTTGATCTGAGCCCGCCCAGCCAGTACATGTCGCCCGAACAGCAGCGCGCCCGGCTCGATCAGATCACCCGGCTGAATCAGGCTTTCGACGAGAAGTATCCCGGCATTTCGGAGCTTTCCGCGCGAATCTCATCTTACGAACTCGCGTATCGCATGCAAGCCTGCGCGCCGGAGGCTGTCGACATCTCGTCGGAAAGCGACGAGACGAAGCAGCTCTATGGGCTGAACGATCCAGTCACCGCCGCCTACGGTCGTCAATGCCTGCTCGCGCGCAGGCTAGTGGAGCGCGGCGTGCGTTTCGTGCAGTTAATCAGCGGAGCCTATGTCAGCATCGAAGACACTTGGGATGCACACGCAAATATCGTCAGCAACCACACGCTGCACGCCCGCGAAGTAGACAAGCCCATCACCGGATTGATCACAGACCTGAAACGGCGCGGCATGCTCGATGAAACGGTCGTGATGTGGCACAGTGAATTCGGCCGGATGCCGATTTCGCAGCGTGGCTTGGGACGCGATCACAATCCGGGCGCCATGACCATCTTTATGGCCGGTGCGGGAATTCAGGGGGGCCAGCAGATCGGCGCCTCCGACGATGTCGGTTTCAAAGCCGAGGAGCAGAAGGTTACCAATCACGACGTACACGCGACCTTGCTGCACTTGCTGGGCATGGATCACAAACGCCTGACGTATTATTTCAACGGCCGCAACATGCGCCTGACAGATGTCTCCGGCGAACTGATTCCGCAAATCGCCGGCACGCCATCCCAGAAGGCCTGACGAGTCCGTGCGCGCCGCCCTAACTATAACTACTTTCTTGCTGATCGGAGTTCCGGCTCTCGCGCAACATCACGGATAAACGTGAGCGATGCAGGAGTTCCTGCCACTGGAAGCGACTACTGTTTTCGGGAAACCGTACGGACTGGCGGATTCCTCAGTCGGGAAACACAACAGGTACTTAGAACTCACTATTGCATTTCTAAGGATTCCCCTGCGCGATTCGGGAGTACAATCCCTCAGCGTTTTTAGCACTCGTTTGAGGGGGATCCATGAAAGAGCTCCGTTCTTCTTGTCTGGCCGCATTTTTTCTAGCCATAACGTTCCAGCTGCAAATCTCTGTAGGGCAGGTGACCACGGCTGATATTCTTGGCCGCGTGACGGACGCCTCGGGCTTGGTGGTCCAAGGAGCGCGCGTCATGCTTATCAATCTGGACACCAATAATACCCGTACGGCGGATACCAACGAAGCGGGCGACTTTGCGTTCAACCTGCTGCCCCCGGGCCGCTATTCGGTGCGCGTGGAAAAATCCGGATTCAAAGTCTTCGATGTGATGCAGGTTACGGTAGCAGCCGGCGACCGCTCCCGGGTGGATGCCCAAATGGCCCTTGGCCAGACTTCGGAGGCCATCGAAGTCACTAGCCAAGCGGCGGCACTGCAGACGGATAGCTCGAGCGTGGGGACCTCGGTGACCGGGCGTCTGGTCCAGGACCTTCCCCTGAACGGCCGCAATTACGTGCAGCTGACCCAACTAGTGACCGGCGTCAGTTCGGGACCCGGCAACGGCTTGGCGACGGGCAGCCGCCCCGACGACCGCAGATTGAATTCTTCTTATTCCGTAAACGGCCAGGATCCTATCGCTAACAACAACATGATCGACGGCATGGACAACAATGAGCGCTTCATCGGGACCATTGGCGTACGACCCTCCATTGATGCCATCCAGGAATTCAAGGTCCAGACAAATCTCTATAGCGCCGAAGTGACACGCACGTCGGCCGGCGTGGTTAACATTCTGACCAAGTCCGGTACCAACGCCTTCCATGGATCGCTATTCGAGTTCTTCCGTAATGACAAGATGGACGCCAACGGCAATTATAATTTCACGGCATCGGCCTCGGGGCAGCTGCCGAAGTCCGAATTCCGGCAGAACCAGTTCGGCGGTAGCTTGGGCGGCCCCGTTAAGAAGGATCACGCCTTCTTCTTTGTGGATTTCGAACGGCTGAGCATCCGCCAAGGCGTGCCGATCTCGGCCATCGTTCCGACGGCCAAGCAGCGGATGGGCGATTTTTCGGAGAACTGCATCGCCGGATTCGATGCCAACGGCATCTGCGCGAATGCGTCTCAGCAGATCAATATCGTGAATTCGATCAAGGGCGTACCCACGGGTCCAGTCCCGTTTAACCGTCTGAACCAGGGCGCGTATGCGAGCGTGCTCGATCCGCTGGGACTGAAAATCGCATCACTGTACCCCCTGCCGACTGCGCCTGGCGTGAACGTGAACAACTTCGCTTCTTCGCCGATCCGTCCCCAGGACGCCAACACGTTTGACGTTCGCGTTGACCACCACTTCTCGGATAAGACCAATTTCTATTCGCGGTATTCCTTCAACGACGTGAGCACGATCCAGCCCACCGGATTCCCGACCGTCTCTGTCCCAGGGCTGACGGGCGGATCGGTCACGGTGAATCCCGGCGGACGCTTCATCGGCTACTCCGATTTCGCGGGCACGAACGCGAGCCGCGCGCAGAATCTCCAGTTGAACCTGGTTCATATCTTCCAGCCGACTCTGCTGCTTGAGCTCAAGGCCAGCGCAGCCCGCACTGCCATTCAGTCGCGCGCGGTCAACGATGGCGCGGACTCGGCCAACGCGCTCGGCTTCCCCTGTAACGCAATCAGCTGCGTGAACATCGGCGACGACCAGGCCTTTGGCCTGCCGCACCTAGTCATCCAGGGTTTCCAGGAGTTGGGCGATGTGACGTTCGTGCCCCTTCTGCAGTTCGACAACACGTTCCAATACGCGGGATCGGTCACTTGGACGCGCCGGTCCCACAACGTCAAGTTCGGCGCAAGTTTGATACGCCGCCAATTCTCCCTGGTTCAAAGCGCCCGCCCACGCGGAGAGATGACGTTCAACGCCAGCGCGAGCAACGCCGCTTCGACCACTAATTTTGGGTTCGCGAACTTGCTGGTAGGAACCCCCGTCCAGATCATTCGCCAAGCTAGTCTTTACAAGCCTGGGTACCGTGCTTGGGAGCCCGGCCTCTACATCCAGGATGACTGGCACGCTACTCGTCGCCTCACGCTGAACTTGGGGATGCGCTATGACCTCTTCACCACTAAGACGGAACAGTACAATCGGCTGGCCAACTTCGATCCGTATACTTCGACGATGCTGGTTGCCGGTCAGAACGCCGATGCCACCGCGGGCATCTCCACGGACCATGGAGATGTGGCTCCGCGAGTCGGGTTTGCGCTGAATCTGGGGCATGGAACGGTAGTGCGCGGCGGCTGGGGCTTGAGCTTCTTCCCCATGGATTACACATCAGCAGTGGCGTTGAAGAACCTGCCGTTCACAAGTGCGCTGAGCTGCGGTCCGCTGTCGGGCCCGTGCCCGACAGGCATCGGAACGCTCTCACAGGGCATTCCGCGGCCCACCGACCCGAACTCTTATGCCAAGGTCAACGGCGCAATCGATCTGGCGCAGATTCCACCCTCCACTCTGGTCACCATGGATCGGGACTTCAAAGCCAGCCTCACGCAGCAGTTCAATGTCCTGGTCGAAAAGCAGTTCGGCAACAACGTAATCACGGGAGGCTATGTGGGGATGCGCGGCAGCCGGATTGCGATGAACATTCCAGATATCAACCGGGCGCTGCCTACCGGCAACAGCACTTCTACCCCCAAACCGTTCGCCGCGTTGCCGCGCCTGGGAGGCATCGGCTACTTTACCGAAAACGGAAGCTCCGAATACAACGCGCTGCAAATCAACTTCAACCGGCGGCTGAGCAGAGGCATCAGCTTCACCTCAGGTTATAGTGAGGCCCGTGCGCACGATAACGTAACCGGTTTGGGTACCGGAACGGGCGGCTATGGAAATCTCGTGGGGCCTCTGCCGCAGGCCATCGCCAATGTCCAGAGCTATGACTGGGCTAATAGCGACTTTAACATCCGCAGACGCTTCACGTTTGGCGGAAACTACGATCTGCCGTTCGGGAAATCTTTAAAGGGCTTGGCGGAAAAAATCGTTGCCGGATGGCAGCTGAACGGCTCCATGGCGTGGCAGACCGGACTTCCGTTCACGGTTGCAGACCAGTCCGCCGTCAGCGGCATCCTAGGGTTGGGTGGCAATACCGAGCGTCCCAACCTGATGAGCAATAACATCCGCGTGGCGAATCCTACGGTGGGCATCTTGGGCCAGTTTCTTGATCCCAACGCCTTCTCTATTCCGGCTGCTGGCACACTGGGTAATGCGCCACGCAACCTGGGCTTCGGACCGAATCAAAATGTGATCAATCTTTCTCTGTTCAAGAACGTGTCGTTCAAGGAGCATTACAACGTGCAATTCCGCGCTGAGGCCTTTAACCTACCGAATCACCCGGTGTTTGACCGTCCGGCATTTAACAATTTCGGCAACCCGGCGTTCGGCAAGATCACGGGCCTGGCGCCGGGATACTCAATGCGCCAGATTCAGCTGGCCCTCAAGCTGCTTTTCTGATCGAGCCGCATATTCGCAACCTTTTTCACGGAAAGCATTTCCTCGTATTCGGTGAGGATCTCTTCGGCAACCATCCAGACGAAAGTTCTTTACTCCATCCAAGCACGGAGAAGCTTCGCACTAGCGTTGGACGGCTCGTAGCGAGCCTTGAATCCTGCGATGCTGGCCACCAGCACCGAGTGTCGATTACACCCTAGGCCGATCGCTTTGGGCTGCCAACCGTGATCTCCGGCAGTCGCTTTTCTCTCGGTACGCGATCGGCAGGTTGAGTCTGACCCATCGGTTCAGCCAGATGTTGACGCCGAGCCAATCGTGGCTCTAAGCCGGTGCTGAAGAGACTACGACCCGCCCAGGCGAGATTTCACTCCGTGGAGTTGCGTCTCGGCGAAGCATATCCCAAGATTCGGCAAATTGGGTTATTGGGAACGCCAGGTCAAAATGCACAACCTGCTTGAGGCGATTCGGGCCGACGCCGCAGAGAGCACAAACCAAAGTAGACTATCCGCCCAACGAAAACTTCACACCTATTTGTCTTCGGGCGGGCGCGGCTTATACCTCGCCATAGCGATGGCCCCAAAACAGTGACTCTCGAGCAGGCCGAGCGAAAGCAACAGCAAGCTGTTGACTTTCCTGAACAGGATCGGCGATGTGGATCGAGCTGATGATTTCGCGGCTATGTCCACACAGGAGTACATCGACCACAAAGGCCTTCGTTGCCACCAACCCCAGGAGAAACTTCCATATGCCCCCAAACAACAGCCCACAAAAGAAGATCTGCAAGATTTGCTCGATAGCGTTGAGAAGATTTTAGACGGAGCTTACGTGCCAGAAGCTTCCAGAGAAGATCTCGTTGGCACCGTGGCCGATGCATTGGATGCTCTGCGCGGCCACGAAGCAGATGAAGATGAAGAGATAAAGAAGATGAAGATAGCGGAGATTGACGGCAATCTCGAACTCACGATTTTCCGGCCTAAATTGCTCCGCCGTTATTTTACTTTAATTAAATCTAAGTTGCCCCTCGACCCAGAATTAATTATGGGGCAGACTAGAATCGCTCGTCACGACGAGCGTGATGACAAGGAATCGCCCCCTGCGGAAGCCTCCTGGCCCGTATTTGGGCGCAAGCACCGATACGGTGTCTAACGCATTCAGCTTCGATTCGGACAACGGCCTTGCCAAGCGATCACGGCGTGACAGTGCAAATTTGATCGGGGAGCTTGAGCAACGAGCAGGCAAAGGCGGCGAAAGGGGTGCGGGGCGCATTTGTGTCTTGTCCGACCATTTTTCGAAGCATTATCGCGTAAGCGAGTTAGCCCAACTCTGGACCGAGTTCGCCAGGGTTAACTTCCCCCTGGCTCGGGAGCGGGCGGCATGATCGTCCATCAGAGAGTGGTATCGTTCCTCTATCCCCCAACAGAGGAACTCATGCCGCGAAACTACCAAAACGGAAAGCTGTTGAAGCGCACCGACGTAGCTCGTCCCTACTACTACGTCCAGGTGACGGCGCCAATAATCGGGTCGGAGGGCAAGCGTAAGAAGGGCCGGAAGAAAGAACGCCTGGGCTTCTGCGACGAGATCATCCGAGCCAAATCGAGAACCACCTATTGCCCACATTCCGCGATTTGAAGCTCCGTGAAATCGGCCGGCCGGAAATTGAAGAATGGCTCAACGATAAGCGGAAGGCGGGCCTAGCGTCATGGACGCTCACGGGGTTGAAGGGCGTCATGTCGTCCATCTTCACCATGGCCAAAGCGTGGCGCATGTACGAGGGCGATAACCCCTGTGAAGGAATCCGGGTCAAGAAGGGGCTGGTCCGGGAGAAGCGCAAGCTCACCCGCGAGCAGCTAATGGAGATCATGATGGCCCTAGCGGAGCGGGAGCGCTTCATCGTCCAGATCCTCTTCGGGCTAGGGCTGCGAATCTCCGAATGCTTGGGGCTGAAGTGGTGCGACTTGGATCTGGATGCAGGATCGGTCAGCATCAGACGGCGATGGTGCCGTGGCGACATCAGCGACGACGGCGAGAACAAGAGCGAGGCCAGCACGCGCAAGCTACAGTTGGGGCGATTTCTCACCGGCGAGTTCGCACGGCGCTATCCAGGCGTGCAGAAGAAAGACCAGTTCGTTTTCACCAGCGACGAAGGGACTCTCCCACCAGACGACCGCGACCTGCTACGGGAATACTTCAGGCCGATCATCAAGCGGCTGGGGCTTTACTACAAGGGTTTCGGCTGGCATGCCTTCCGGCGTGACACGTAACGCTGCGGCAGACCTTGGGCGGCGCGCAACCCATCGAAGCCATGAAGGCGGCTGGCCATACGTCGCTCGACATGACCCTGCTGTACACGCTTAATGATCCGGCGCGAGAGCGGGAACAGGTGGATCGCATGTTCGCTAGCCTGATGCAGGATCAGAACGGAAGTGATCCCAAAGTGATCCAGTGAGACGGGCGTGCAAGCGCTAAGCGGTTGATAAGGATTGGTGGACCTGGTGAGATTCGAACTCACGACCTCTTCCATGCCATGGAAGCGCGCTCCCAACTGCGCCACAGGCCCTTGCCCAAAGGAACAACACCAAAATAGCATGGCTAGCGAGACGGTAGCCGCCGCGCGCTGCTTCGAATAGAATGAGTAGCGCCGTTGAACATTTATTGGCAAAGGAGAACCGCGATGGCGAAAACGAAAGCCAGTTCCTTTGGGCGCAGAGGGTTTTTGAAGGGAGCCG
>Ga0126381_100007343_pt1 | contig 12259 bp, 9 predicted proteins | sample PanSoiMetPlot_28_FD_96465 | JGI IMG/M metagenome (GOLD analysis project Ga0126381, IMG submission 96465) | Tropical forest soil microbial communities from Panama - MetaG Plot_28 | ecosystem: Environmental > Terrestrial > Soil > Tropical forest > Bulk soil | place: Panama | collected 2016-02-17
CTGGAACGATGCAAAAATCCACGTCCTTTCGCACGTAACCAGCTACGGCAGCTCCGTTTTCGAGGGCATGCGCTGCTATGCGACGCCTTCGGGTCCTTCCGTTTTCCGTGGGCGTGAGCATCTGCGCCGATTGCATGATTCGGCGAAGATTTACCGCATGACCATCCCGCATGGCGTGGATGAGTTGTTCGCAGCTTCTCTCGAAGTGATTCGAGCAAACGATTTGAATTCCTGCTACGTTCGGCCACTGGTGTTTCGTGGATATGGCGACATGGGAGTGCTTCCCACCAAGGACACGCCAATCGAAACATACATTGCCGCCTGGGAATGGGGCAAGTACCTGGGCGATGAGGGGTTGGAGCAAGGAATCGATGTCTGCATCTCAAGCTGGACCCGAATCGCGCCCAACACCTTGCCTGCTTTGTCGAAGGCCGGCGCGAATTATATGAATTCGCAGCTGATCCGCATGGAGGCCGCCGCCAACGGCTATGCGGAAGGCATCGCGCTCGACACCAACGGTTTCATCAGTGAAGGCTCGGGCGAAAACATCTTCGTGGTGCGCGACGGAAAGATCACCACGCCTCCCCTGGGCGCGAGCGTCCTGCCGGGCATCACGCGCGACAGCATTATCCAGCTCGCCACCGGCATGGGATTGCAGATCACCGAAGCTTTGGTGCCGCGCGAGGCCCTCTATATCGCTGACGAAGTTTTCTTCTGCGGAACCGCGGCGGAGATTACGCCGATTCGTTCGGTGGACAAGATTCAGATCGGCGCCGGAAAGAGGGGCCCCGTCACGGAAAAGCTGCAGCGCGAATTCTTCGGCATAGTCGAAGGCCGAACTCCAGATCGGTTCGGCTGGCTGACGCCAGTGGCGCAGCCGGTCGGGGCCCACTAAGGAGGGCGCCGCCTGCCGGAGGAACAGGCCGGCGCCGATTCCGCGGGAACCGAACCAATGGCCACCTCCCCCGAGACTGACTCACTGATCCGGCTCCAGCAGAAATCTGTATTCGTTTGTACCAGGATTGTGAGCGGACCGCCACCACGCTCAAAGTGTTTTCAACAGGTCTTTCCGTCATGGATTCGACAACATACAGACATGCGTCTGTGACTATGCTGTGCATAAAACAGAACCCGTATGAATTGTAGTGGACGTTGGATTGCGAATGACGAATCGATAGAAGTCGGCTTTGATCGTCTCATTTCTTCTGTCGATCCACTTCTTAGCGATGCGGACGATTCTGATGTTTGGATCTCTTCCGGTTTCATCGATCTTCAAGTGAATGGATTCGCAGGTGTGGATTACAACTCACCTAATGCATCGCCTGAGTCGATTGATGCATCATTGTTTGCCATCTTCTCGACGGGCGTTACACGATTTTTCCCCACAGTGATCACCGGCGATCCTCAGCAGATGATCGGAGCGTTGCGCAATTTAGCAAACGCGCGAGAAAAACTCCCGCATGGTCACGCAATGGAAGCATTTCACGTCGAAGGTCCGCACATTTCTCCCGATGATGGCCCGCGCGGCGCACATCCGAAACAGTGGGTGCGTAAGCCTGATATCGAAGAGTTCAAACGCTGGCAGGAGGCAGCTGGCGGTCACGTTCGTTTGGTAACGCTCGCGCCGGAGTGGCCCGAGGCTCCTGAGTATATTTCTCAGTTGCGCGATCGAGGTGTTGTCGCAGCGATCGGACATACAGGCGCCAGGACACAACAGATAAAAGACGCCGTCTCGGCCGGAGCAACTCTTTCAACACACCTCGGGAACGGCACGCATTCGACGCTGCCCAAAATCAACAACTATATATGGGATCAGCTTGCCGAGCCTCGTCTTGCAGCATCCTTTATTGTTGACGGCCATCATCTGCCGGATTCGTTTCTTCGGGCGGCGCTTCGCGCGAAAGGCGCAGAGCAGTCGATTCTCGTGACCGACGCGGTCGCTCCGGCGATGTGCCGGCCCGGAGCATATCAGCTGGGCGGCGTGGACGTGGAGCTTAAAGAGGATGATCGTGTTGTGCTTCGCGGAGGAACCCGACTGGCGGGATCCGCTTTGCGCATGGATCGGGCTATCGCCAATGTAATGCGTGCTGGCGCCACGCTCTTGGAAGGTGTCGCGATGGCGGCGATTAATCCGGCTCGTGTGGGTCGCATTGGCGGAAGGCTTCGCGGGCTGCAGCCTGGCGACCGGGCGGATTTGGTTCGGTTCAAAGTGGTGGAAGGCAGAGTTGAGATCGTGGAAACGATTCTGGGTGGGGAAAGCGTGTTCACGTCAACGGGTGAGCGCTAGTATCGATTTATCCGCCGCGGATGAGGCGCATGGCTTCCGTAAGCGCCGCTGTCTCTCGCGCCGGCTTGCCGGAACCGTTTTCTTCGACCGTGTCCCCTTCTCCCGGCGCCAGGAACAGATTCGTTTCGATACCGTGCTGGCGAGTGTATAGGTCCCAATAGCGGCCGTGCATTTCGAAGAGTTGCTCGTGCGTGCCTCGCTCCACGATCTTTCCGCTTTCGACTACCAGAATCTGATCCGCGCGGCGAATGGTAGAGAGGCGATGCGCGATGACGAACGTTGTACGCCCCTGCATCAGGTAGCGAAGGCCTTCCTGAATCATGGCTTCCGATTCGGAGTCGAGACTTGAAGTGGCTTCGTCCAGAATCAGAATGCGCGGGTTGGCCAGGATGGCGCGCGCAATTGAGACGCGCTGGCGCTGACCACCGGACAACTTAACCCCGCGCTCGCCGACAATGGTGTCATACTTCTTCTCGAACTTCTCCGCGAACTCATCCACGCGAGCAATCCGGCAAGCTTCAAGAATCTCGTCCTTCGCGGCGTTCGGCTTTGCGAAGGCAATGTTCTCTTCGATGGTTCCGTCAAAGAGGAACGTATCTTGCAGCACTACGCCCAGTTGCGTGCGGTAGCTATCGAGGCGGATGGTCGAAAGATCGATGCCATCGACTGTGACCTTGCCTTCGTTCGGGTCGTGGAACGCGGCGACCAGACTGATCATGGTGGATTTGCCGGAACCCGACGACCCCACAAGCGCCGTGACCGTGCCAGGTTCGGCTCGGAAGGACACATCGAATAGAACAGGTTTACCCGCATCATAGGCGAAGCCAACGTGGTCGAACTCGACCTCACCGCGAATGGTTCCGATTGTTACGGTGCGATTGGGATCACGATCTTCCGGACGCTCGCGCAGGACCTCGCGCGTGCGTTCGAGGCCGGCGAACGCTTCGGTCAATTGTGTTCCGATGCCCACGACTTGAAACACCGGCGCGACCAGGAACGCGAGGAACGCGGTGAACGTCATGAATTCGCCGAGCGTGATGCCTGTGTTCGGATTTGCGTTGTGTGCGAAGATCTGACTCGCTCCGACGTACATGACTACTGCGCCCACCAACCCCATGAGCACGGTGGCGGAAAGGCTCATGAATGACATCGCCGTCAGCGAGCGAATCACATTATCGAGCAAACGTTGCACGCCGCCGGAAAACACGCCCGCTTCGCGATCCTCGGCATGATAGCCTTTCACGACGCGAACGCCGCCCAACGATTCGGTAAGCCGCCCGGTAACTTCAGCGTTGATCTTGCCCCGCTCGCGGAAGATCGGTCGAATGTTCGTGAAAGCCTTCTTGAGAGCGAACGAAAACGCCGCTACGAAGAACGCGGTGATCAAGGTCATCACCGTGCTGATGCGAAGCAGAATTACGAGTGCGATCACCGCCGTAAGCAATCCGCCGACGAACTCTACAAGGCCTGTTCCAATAAGATTGCGGACGCCTTCCACATCCGTCATGATCCGAGAGACCAGCACGCCCGTCTTGTTCGAATCGTAGTAAGCAACTGGCAGCAGGCCGACGTGCCGCTGGACTTTCTGGCGAAGCTCGGCGATGAGACGCTGCGCGGCTTTCGATAAGAGCTGCGTCAGGCTAAAGGAAGTAATGCCTTGAATAAGAGTCGCGCCCAGAACTGCCGAAACGAGCGGGACCAGAAGATCGTGGCGGCCTTTGCCGATCACATCATCGATCAGGTAACGCGTGGACCCCGGCAGCACCACGCCGCAGAGGCGGTTGATGATCATCAAAAGCAGGCCGAGCGCAAGAATTCCGCGCCTCGGCAGGATCATTTCCCGAAGATCCGGCCAGAGATCGCGGAGTCGTTCGGAACCCTTTTTATCGGTCTTTTTGGAGCCTGCTTCCACGGAACGATTCCCCATTCGGCGATCGCCATGGCCCATACCGCCAACCGGCATCCCCATTCCTCTTGCCATTCATTTCAGTGTAACTTTCTTAAGTCGCCGCAAGACGGAGCGCAGACAGATCCGTAAATACGACGAAGATGCGCGCCCAAGCTAATACGATAATGAGATGCTGCGCATCGCTAATACAATAATGTGATGCTGCGCATCTCGTGCGCGATCCAAACATGGCACGCCTTTTTTCAGGGACATCCGGTTTCGCCTATCCGACTTGGAAGCCGGACTTCTATCCGGCGAAAGTTCCACAGAAAGACTTCCTGAAGCACTACGCGGCTAGATTGAACGCCGTGGAGATTAATTACACATTCCGGCAGCTTCCTTCCGCGTCGACATTAGAGAACTGGGTGAACGCCACGTCCCAGGACTTTTGCTTCGTGTTGAAAGCGCACCAACGGATCACGCACATTTCGCGCCTGAAGGAATCGGAGTTCACGCAGGTCTTCTTCAAAGCCATCGACCCTTTGAGAGCTGCGCGCAGACTCGGGCCGGTGCTGTTTCAATTGGCTCCAAATATGAAGGCCGACACGGACCTTCTGCGTGCATTTGTCGAGAAGCTGCCTGTGGACATCCGATTCGCATTTGAGTTCCGCAACGCGACCTGGCTTACGGATGAAACATATAAGATCCTGCAATCTCGTCAGGTCGCATTGTGCCTGGCCGAATCGGAGACGCTTGAAGTCCCGCATGTCGTGACGGCTCCTTTTGTCTACGTTCGATTGAGAAAGGACGATTATTCGTTGGAGGAGCGCAAGGAAATTGCAGATCGAACGTCGCGACTCCTGAGCGACGGCCGAGATGTTTACGTATTTTTCAAGCATGAAGACACCCCGGCGGGAGCTTTGTATGCGGAAGAACTGTTGAAGACCGTGACGGCGTTAGGTTAATGATCCTCTACACCGCCGCCCACGGCGGCTTTTCCGGCCAAGCCGTGCCTCTCGGCGGAGGCGCGGCCGTCTGCGAGCAACTCGTAGCCGAATGGACGCGCACAAAGCCTTTCCCCTTCTGCGTATTGAGCCCTGAGATTCTCCGACCTAAAGCGCCCGGCGCAAAAGACCTGGTGCATTTCGGCGAACGAGCCTACGCCGATTTTTCCCGCGCCTTCGAAAAAGCCTGCACTGAAGAGATTCTACGGCACGATCCCGCCACGACGGCAGTCTTAGCGAACGACGTCTCCGAAGGGCCAGACTTCGAGCGCCTCGGTCAGCGCGGCTATGCGATCTTCACGATCTATCACGTCGATGTCGTTGCGTACGTCGCTGATATTTACTTCAAAGGCCGCGTAAAACCTGAAACGACTGTGCGGTGGTACAACAGCGTCGGGTCTCTTCTACCGGACATGGCGAAGCTCGTGTGGAAGAAGCAGGAAGCAAGCGTTCGCTACTCGCGCGGGCTGATCGTTCCGTCGGAAGGTATGCGAGACGTCCTGCTCCGCTGCTATCCGTTTTCCTCGAAAGAAAAGATTCACGTGCTGCCGTGGGGTTCCTGGGCGCCGCTCGACTCTGTCGATCCGGAGCCTTTGCGCCGCGAATTCGACATGCCTAAAACCGCGCAAGTTCTGTTGGCGCTTAGCCGCATTTCCCCGGAGAAAGGCCAGGACCTGCTGCTAGACGCGCTCCTCGAATGGGAATCCCGCCCCGACTATCCGCAGCGCCCACTGATAGTCTTCATCTGCGGCGCGCCGGCGTTCATGCAAGGCGAGCGGTTCATGAAAACTCTTCAGGCAAAGGCTGCGAAGCTTAAGAAGACCCGCGTCATCTTCCCCGGCTACGTCACCGGAGACAGCAAACGAGCTTTCTTCGCCCTCGCCGATCTCTATGTCTTCCCTTCCCGCCACGAAAGCTACGGCCTCACGCTGCTCGAAGCATTAAGCTCCGGCCTCGCGGCAGTCTGCCTCGATCACAGCGGAGCCCGCAGCGTGATGCGTGAAGAGTTCGGAGCGATCGTCCAGCCGCGAGACCTTCGTAGCGCGATTCAGCGCCTGCTCGCCAACGACGTGCTCCGCCACAAGATGGCGCAAGCCGCTAGAACGTACGCGCGGAACGAGCGCTTCTCCGATCGCGCTGCGCAACTAGCACGAATTATTTCGCAGTCTCCAGTTGAAAGTTAACGGTGATTTCCGTCACGATCTCCACAGGCTCACCATTGAGCTTCGTGGGCTCGAACTGCCAAAGCCGGATCGCGTCCAGCCCCGCTTGCACAAGTTCCGGCGCCGCGTTGTTCGTTACTAGTGGATTATTGCGAATGAAGCCTTGCTTATCGATCACCGCCATAAACGTAACCGGACCCTGCAGCCCGCGGTCGAGCGCCGCTTGCGGATAAATAGGATCGACCTTATGGATCAATCGAGCGGCCTGGAGATTGCCACCCACGCGAACAGGCTTACCGGCCACACCACCGATGGTGGTCTTCGCCTCTGCGTTTACAGTTTTCGCAGGGGCGCTTACCGTCAGTGATTCCATCACTCGGCCTATCGTCAATCTTGCAGGAAAAGTGAAATTGAAGCCTGGCTCCTGGGAGGCGAAAGTCATCCTCACGCCAGTAAACCCCGGAACAGAAACATCCACCGTGTATCGCCCCGCAGGAAGTCCGCCGAGGCTCCACTGACCTAGAGGGCCGCTGAGGGTCGAATAAATATTTGGCTTGACCGTGTCATCTTGAGGGACCGAAGTGACCAGAATTCTTGCGTTCGGTACGACCGCGCCAGTCGGATCTGTTACAGTTCCTGAAAACGTACCCGTAGCAGGGACATCCGTGAGAGTCGGCGCCGTAGGAGGCTGCGAACGGGGCGTCTGCTGCGCTTGAGCGATCAAGTGCGGCGTCGCCTTTTGCGGGGCGCTCGGCGCTGCTACTGGCTTTGGAACGACCACGGCGGCCAACGGAGGAATCGTCTTGACTTTCGTGACCTGCTCCCCCCGAATACCGGCAATTGGGGCCAGCAGAGCCAGCGCGGCCAATGCGGCGGGAATCACTCGGGCCGCATTGAGTGGATTGCGGTTCGCCGAAGCATCCAGCAACCGCGCGATACGGCGCTCCAGTTTCGTAGTCAGTGCTATCGACATAGAGGAATTTCCTTTCGTACAAATCGATCTCGCCACGTCTACCAGGTCCCGGGCGAAGGCGCTGCCTTTGGCTCCGGATCGGATTACCGCGTCGTCACAAGCGCGCTCGCTTTCGCACAACATTTCCGCGCGTGCGAGCCATACGAGCGGGTTGAACCACTGCACAACGCAAACGATGTTCGGGAGCCACTGCACCAGACAATCCCGGCGGCGCACGTGAGCAAGCTCATGTTCAATGGCCGATTTCAGGAACACCGGATCCCAATCGCGATGCTCGGCCGGAAGAAGGATATAGGGCTTCCAAATTCCCGTTGTCAATGGACTGCTGATTGCGTCAGACTCGGCGATTCCGCTGGATAACTGCCTCGCGTTCCGCACTAACGTCCGAGCATCTCGCTGACCTTTCCAGAGGCGGGCCGCGAACACAATGATTCCGGCAATCCACGCGATTTCAATGTAGGGAATACTGCGAACCGGCGGCCGCGCAGGTACGGTGGCGGCCACTGCACTTACGGAAACCGTGGTCTGAGCAGGCTCCACAAGAAGCTCACGCACGACGCGATACTTTGGACCGAATTGGAGGAACAGAGGTAAGAGCAGTGCGATGCAAAAGGCGCAACTCCACACCAGATGCTTGAGCGCCGCGGGACGCCGATTGAAGATACGGCTTACTAGGAACGCTAAAGTTAGCACGAGTGATGCGCGGAGGGTATAGTCGATCAGCCAACTCATGATTTGCCTCCTTCCGCAAGTGCGATCATCTCGCGCAAACGGTCGAATTCCCTGGTCTCAAGCTTCACGGACGCCTCGTCCAGCAATGCCGCGACCGCCTGTTCCACGCTGCCATCGAAGAACGTTTTAACCATATGGCGCAGCGCAGTCTTTCTGGCATTCTCCCGCGCAACCTTGGGCTTCCAGACGTAGCGAAGGCCGTCCAGTTCGTGCCGGATATGCCCCTTCTTTTCCAGTACGCTGAGCGCGGCGCGCACGGCGGAGTAGCTCGGCGGATCCGGCATCGATTCGTGGATTTCGGACGCAGAGGCTTGGCCCCGCTGGAACAAAATGTCCATGATCTGCCGCTCTCGACGGCTCAGACTCGTGTGTTGATCCTTTTTCATTTCTCTATGCTGAAAAACCAGCATGTGCTGTAAATCTAGCACGGATGCGCAGGGGCGTCAATGGTTATTTGCGATGCGCTCTTTGGGCCGGAAGTTGGGCAGGCGTCCACGCCTGCTCACCCATTCGTTCAGCCTGTAAACTGTCTTCGATGCTTATGAGAATCTTCTCGCTGCTCTGTCTCATTGGTGTTGCCGCCCTTGCCCAGTCCGATCCGTGGTCTTCCGTCCGGCGTGGCTCCTGGGTCGAAACGGCAGCGCCCGCCGCGGGCGATGTCCAACTCAGCAGCCGCAATGTGACCGCGCCCATCGTAGTCGCCGCAGATGAAAACTCTGCAGTTCATCAGGCCGCGGAGTTTCTTGCTGCTGATATAGAAAAGATCAGCGGCCGTCGTCCACGGATCGTCGCAGCTGCGCCCGCGTCAGGACCGGCGATTCACCTGGTGACGCTCGGCGCTGCGCAATTGCCTGTGAACACACAGGCGATTCAAGGCCAATGGGAAAGCTATCGCATCGCCACCGAAGGCTCGAATGTCTGGCTCATTGGCGCGAACTCCCGAGGCACAGCCTTCGCCGCGTTCACGTTATCAGAGCGCCTCGGCGTCGACCCGCTCTATATATGGACTGGTTATAAGCCTCAGCATCGCGATCCGCTAATCCTCAAGCGAACGAACTTCACTCAAGGTCCGCCCACATTCAAGTACCGGGGCTTCTTCCATGACGATGAAGATCTGCTTCCCCGCCCTTTCGACGCGAACGGTTATCCGCTCCAGACCGGCAATGTCCCACTGGATTGGTATAAGCGCTTCTTCGAAACCGCTCTCCGCTTGCAGATGAATATGGTAGCGCCATATGTACGTGTCCATCGCCGTTATGAAGTGCAAAAACTCGCGAGCGACTGGGGGCTCTATTTCACGTCCCATCACTACGACATTCTACTTTCGAACCCCTACGGCCTGGAACGGCACAAGCTCGCCGAGCAACGCGGAGTCAAACCTGATTGGAACTGGTTCACGAATCGCGATGGCATGCTCGCCTATTGGCGCGCGGGCGTGATAGAAAATCGCGCGCTGGATGTAATCTGGCCGGTCGGGATGCGCGGCACCGAGGACCGTCCGTTCACCTTCCCCGCCGGAGCCACCGACGACGACAAAGCGAAAACCTTCAACGAAGTCATTCACGAGCAAACGAAACTCGTCCGCGAACTGGCGCCCAGCGATAAGCCCCCGCTGTTCCATTTCACGATGTATTCGGAAATGCTGCCCCAGTATCAACGCAATCCCGCTGCGTTCGATCTCCCGGACGACGTTATGATCATCTGGCCCGACGACAATGACGGGCACATGCGCGCGCTGCCTTCTTCCGTCGGCCGCTGGAGGCACGGCGTCTATTATCACCTCGCCTATCTAGGCGGCAAGCTCACGAAACAGCTCACGCACGTCGTCGCGCCCACGACTATTGCTGAGCAGTTTCAGAACATTGTCAAAACCGGGGCCACCGAGTATATGCTCGTGAACGTCTCCGAGCTTCGCGATTACGTCATGGGCGCTCGCATGATCGCGGACATTACGTGGAACGCGAAACCCATCTACGCCACCGCAAATCCTGCGAATCGCTACACGGCATGGTGGTCGCGCGAATACTTCCCGGCAGACGCCGCCGATGCAGAAGCGTCCTACAAGAGTTACTTCTCAAACATTGACTCGCCCGATAAGCTTTGGTCCGCCTCAGACACGATTGAAGATCTGTTGGAGCGTCTCTACAGCAAAGTCGGAAAAGAGAAGTTTACTCCGATTGAACCTGCACGTATCACCCAACTAGAAGCACGAGATCGCCAACTCGAACAGGCGCTTGACGAAGAAGCAAAAACTCAATCGGCGATGCCTATCTCCGAGCAACGCTTCTTCACCGTCGATGTAGCGCTTGGCCTTCGAGTAGCTCATCATCACACTGAGGCTGCGCTAAAGCTGAACGAGGCGCTCCAGGCGAAAGATGCCGAGTCTATGTGGGATTCCATCGGTGAAGCCTACGCTGCACTCGAGCAGCTTGAGACGGAACTCCACCGCGCCGAGTATCCGCCGTTCGATCGCTGGTACGGTGAAAGCTGGATTCGTTCCACTTTGAACGAGAACAACCCGCACCGCCCCTACATACAAACGCGGGCCTTCATCGCGAGCGAGGGCATCGGCCGTTTAACCCGCGGCACTCCCGTTACGGGTCCCCGTTGACCTCAGGAAGCGGACCACCGGCTCGGCCGCCGTTTTGCGAGATCGCTTCTAGCACTCGCGCGCGGCCTAGAACAATTGGCCATAGCTGGTCGAGTGCTCAAAGGAAGTGCCAGTGGCATGGATCGTATGGCTCGTAATATCGTGTTCGCCCAAAATCCCCCATGTGCCGAAGCCGAGCCGCGCGTAAGGGCCTACCAGCAACCGATCTTCCGACCTGGCGGAGCCGCGCAACAGGTTGGCGCCGTGAATCCGCTCATCGATGGGTGAGGAGCCAGATCATTAGAGCCAACAAGAGAATCGTTCCCGAAAGGAGCGCGATCTTGACGGAACTGTAGGGCCGTTCGCCCTGCACCTCTCCTGTTCGCGCATTCACGAGCACTTGATAGACTTTGCTCTGGAACCGGTAGGCCCCTATCCACACGGGAAGCAGCAAGTGCAAGAACGTCACGGCGGCGTACTGCGTCTGGATGCTATCAATCTGTTGCTCATCACCGCCGATGTCTTGCCGTACAGCGTTTCGGATTTCCGCTTCCATGACCTCTTTGGCTTTCTCGAAGCCATCCGCAAGCTCGATCTGGTAACGCTGGGCTTTGAAGCCTGCTAAGTAGGCGGGCTCATAGGGGAGCGTGTCTTGAAGATTCCACGGTTCGAGCGCAGCCAATCGGCGCTGATTCACAGCTCGAGTCGCGGCGATCAACAGATCGCTGAAACTTCGCGAAACCTCGCCCGACGCACCAGACCAACGAGTCCGCTGAACCCCCCTCGATTGCTGTACCGTGTTGCCGTTGCTATCGGTCTCCGTGTAAACCTCGGTCTCAAAGTAGTGGTCGCCGCGCTGTCCCACATATTGGGTTGTCGTATCGGAGGCATAGCTCCAGAACGGAAGATACACTCCGCTGATTCCTTCCGGCTGTGCGATCCGTTTGAGCGCGTTGGGAGCGAACCAGCGGGTCGCCAGCCATCGCGCTACTTCAGTTCGCGCCGTGTTCTTGGTTACTTTAACGGGCAGGACTCCATCGGGAGCAATCAAAGGATCGGCCGCTTTAGGCTCGGCGACGATCGCCCCTCCGCAGAATGGACAGGTTCCCGCGACTTCGGGAGGCTGAAACACCACCACGCTCCCACAACCGTCGCAACTGATCTGAACCGTCTGTTCGCTGATCGAAACTTTTTGCGAGACCGCCTCCGCAAACGAGTGCCGATTCGCCATCAGAGCTTGAACCGAAGAAATGGCATCTGTATGCCCGCAAGACCGGCATTTCATGCCACCTGAGGGCGGGTCAAACTCCATGGCCCCAGAGCAGGCTGGGCAGCGGAACCGCTCTACCTTGGTCGAAGCCGGGCTTGGATCTGCCATCGTAGGTTAATTATCGCCAAGGACGGCGGGACTCCGTCCCGCGGCCGGTCTCCAGTGATCTGAGGTGTTCTGTCAAGAGATCGCGGGGAGAGTCTTCAACAGGTCGGCGAGTTTTTGCAATGAGTTATTGACAGGATTTCGACCAGCGGAGGGTGCGTTGGAAGAGAGCGGTGTTGGCAGGGCCGGAGCAGCGTGATAGAGGCTGTCTTGGTAATTGGATTTGGATTGCCAGCAGCGGAACAAA
>Ga0126381_100007344_pt1 | contig 12258 bp, 9 predicted proteins | sample PanSoiMetPlot_28_FD_96465 | JGI IMG/M metagenome (GOLD analysis project Ga0126381, IMG submission 96465) | Tropical forest soil microbial communities from Panama - MetaG Plot_28 | ecosystem: Environmental > Terrestrial > Soil > Tropical forest > Bulk soil | place: Panama | collected 2016-02-17
CTCAAGCAGTCCCCGGTGGCGGCATCGGCTCATTTTTCGGGCCTCTTATTTTCATTTTTATCATCATGTACTTTGTGATGATCCGGCCGCAGAAAAAACGGCAGGAGCAGCAACAGAAATTAATCGCAAGCTTAAAAACTGGCGATCGGGTGGTGACGAACGCTGGCATTCACGGTCTCATTTCCAACGTCAAAGAGAACACCGTGCTGGTGAAGGTGGCCGACAACGTAAAGATCGAGATGGAGAAATCGGCCATTACAAATGTGCTGAAAGAGAGTTAAACTGTTGAATCATTTGGATCGTTAAATCGGGATGACGCCTGCGTTTACATTTTTTATTGGGCTTGGCATTCTTGTCCTGTTCGGCTGGTACTTCGCGACCGACAGCGATCGGTTACGCCGCATTCTGGGGACGGTGCTGACCATCGCCATTACGGCATCTTGCCTTTGGTCGACGTATCCACCATTCGACGAGAAGGGACCGGATGGGAAGGTAATTCGTCGGGGAAAGATCCATCTCGGGCTCGATCTTCAGGGCGGTACCTCGTTTTTGATTCGACTGGAGCCGCCAGCAAGTGCGCAGGGGGAAAGGCGCCCAATTACAAAATCAATGGTGGATCAAGCAATCGAAGCGATCCGGAAGCGGGTTGATCGATTTGGTGTAAGCGAGCCGATTATCACGCCGCAGGGCAGCGATCGGATTCTGGTGCAAATCCCCGGCCTCGATGCCGCAAACATTCAGGAGGCGCGCGACCAGCTTTCACGCGTAGCCAAGCTTGAGTTCCGCCTGGTGTATCCGGACAACGGCCAACGCTTGAAAGCGATTGATGAAGGAAAGGAAGTAATCCCGCCAGAATACCGGATCGAAACTTATAAGCAGCAAGCAGAAAGCGGAAAACCGATCGAAGAACGCTTGCTGGTGAAAAAGAAAGCTGATCTCGGGGGCAACCATGTCTCACAAGCCGCTGCTGGGTACGGTAATGAAGGATGGGAAGTAACGCTGAGGTTTGACAGTGAAGGCGCCAAGACGTTCGGGCAGATCACTGAAGCAAACGTCGGTCATCGGTTTGCGATTGTTCTCGATGGTGTGATCCAATCGGCGCCCGTTATCAAAACGGCCATTTACGGCGGTAGCGCGGTCATCAGCGGCGGGCGCATGGACGAGACTGAAGCACGCAATCTCGCCAGTGTGTTGGAGAATCCGCTCCAGACGCCGGTGAAAATTGAAGAAGAGCGCCAGGTCTCAGCAAGTCTCGGCAGCGACTCGATTAAGAGTGGCATCTATTCGGGAATTGCGGGCTTTGCCCTGGTGGTCGTCTTCATGGTGATTTATTACCGATTCGTCGGTCTGATCGCGGACATCGCTCTGCTCATCAATTGCATTATGGTGGTTGGCGCACTCGGCATGTTTAACAGCGTCCTGACGCTGCCCGGCATCGCCGGCCTTATTCTCAGCTTGGGAATCGCGGTGGACGCGAACGTTCTGATTTACGAGCGGCTCCGAGATGAAATTAAACAGGGAAAATCGCTCCGAGTGGCGATTGATACTTCGTATCGAAAGGCATTCAGTGCGATTTTTGATGCGCACGTCACTCAATTTCTTACTGCCGTGATTCTTTTCTGGCTCGCGAGTGGACCGGTAAAAGGATTCGCCCTGACGCTAACGATTGGCATTGTGGCATCGATGTTTTCCTCACTGCTGGTCACGTACACGTGTTTCTCGTGGGGATTCTCGCTGGGCTTGTTAAAGCGGGTGTCGATGCTTCATCTAATCCGCTCAAAGGGCTTCGACTTTCTAGGCCACGCACGAAAGTTTGTATCGGTATCTGCCTTGGTCACGCTTCTGTGCCTAGGCCTCCTCATTGCGCGAGGTGAACGTAATCTGGGCGCGGATTTCCGAGGGGGCGACTTGCTGGTTCTTTCTGCAGCCCACAAGCTCACACCAGATGAAGTCCGGGGCGCGCTTGCCCATACCGGGTTTCAAAACAGCGTCATTCAATCGGAAAAGGTGGCGAATCGTGATCTCATCAGTATCCGGGCTGATCCTGGCGCGGCGGATAAGATCAAAGCCCGATTGAGCGAGGCGCTGCCAACAGCAGGTTTGAAATTCGAACAAACCGACCACGTCGGTGCGCTGGTCGGAAAAGAACTAGCAACAAAAAGCGCGCTAGCTCTCGCTCTTGGGCTGCTGGGAATTTTCGTGTATGTGAGCTTCCGGTTTGGAACTTCGTTTGCCGTCGGTTCGCTGGCGGCGTTGACGCACGACCTTATTATCACGCTGGGCATTTTTTCCCTGAGCGGTCGCGAGCTTTCATTGATTATGGTCGCTGCCGTTTTGACAATCGCCGGCTACTCCATAAACGATAAGATTGTCGTTTTCGACCGGATTCGCAGTGGCTTGCGCGACCGACTCTCGGGGTCGGTGGCGGAAGTCATGAATACGTCCATTAACGAAACACTCTCACGCACTATTCTTACTGGAGGCACAGTTTTATTGACCGTCCTCGCGCTTTATTTCTTCGGCGGACCGGTTCTGAACGACTTCGCGTTCTCCTTCCTTATTGGTGTCATTGTCGGAACGTATTCGTCCATCTTTATCGCGTCGCCCATTGTCCTGTGGTGGACGCGGGCGCGAGGTCGCGACGCCACTGCGCTTCGGCGTGAACTCATTCAGCCAACCACGACGGCCAGCACCCTGGCACAGCGTTAGAAGCGTTAAACGCTAAAAACGTTTCTCCGAATTGCGGAGCGTTTCGATTGAAACCAATCAAACTTGGTCCTAAGGGACAATTTTCTCTTGGAGGCGAGTTATTCGTTGTCGATATCTCGGAAGGCCGGCATCGTCGTCCATCCGATTCGGAGGCGTTTACCCTTGTAAAGAATGAGCCTTATCTTACCGCTCCTGCACTAGTTACGGAGGCAGTCACGAACGGGCCAGGCGCTCTATCTTTGATCAACTCCTCAGCCGTGAGAAAAATGGGAATTGATTTGAAGGTTGCTTGGCGTTGCGGGCCCGTTTTTCGTAGATTTGACGTGGTCATCTGGTCCGAGTAGGCTCGGGCTCGCCGGTTTGAGAGCCCATTTCTAAATCCAGGAGTGATGATTGATGCCAGAAGTGATTGTTCGCAAAGGTGAACCTGTCGATCGCGCGTTGAAACGGCTGAAAAACAAGCTGGATGCCGAGGGCATTCTCGAGGAGGTCCGCCGTTTGCGCGCCTTCGAGACGCCCTCGCAAAAGCATCGCCGCAAGGCAAAAGCCAACGCCAAGCGCGGTCGGATGAAGTTCCGATTTAATCCGTAAACTAAGAAAAAGTTAAACAGTTAAAAGTTGAAGAGTGAAAACGGTCACGTGACGCCGCGGTTTTGGTTCTCAGTGTTCACCTGTTTTAACCGTTTAACTTTTTCACTTTCCCCAGCAAATAATTCGCTCACCGCCTGCACCAAACCGTTGATATCGTGCCGGCGTGCCTCGACGTCGACTGTGAGCCCCTGATCGCGCGCAGTCTTTGAAGTGATCGGACCGATGCTCGCGATTCGCATTCCCTTGGGCCAAGGCAGTCCAAGCGCCAGAAAATTTTCTACCGTTGAAGAACTGGTGAACGTAATCAAGTCGGCGCCCTCCTGCGCCAGTAGTCGCCGTGCGCCGCTCGTGTCTCGCGTTTCTGCCACCGTTCGGTAGGCGAATGCTTCGTCCACGATCGCGCCCAATGCGGAAAGTTCTTTTGGAAGTGTGTCGCGCGCCTTCTCGGCGCGTACCAAAAGAATCCGCACGTTTTCAATGCTTCCCTGCTTTTTGAATTCTTTCACAACAGCCTCGGCGACGAATTCTTCCGGCTGAAGATCGACATGCAGATGAAAGTCTTTCACGCGTTGGGCAGTAGCCGGTCCGATCGCAGCAATGCGCACGCCGCCGATCTCACGCGCGTCATCATACAGCTTAAAGAAGATCTCGAAGAATGCTTCGACGCCGTTTGCACTGGTAAAGACAATCCAGTCGTAAATATGCGCGTCCTGTACCAGTTCGGCGAACTCGCGTAAATTGCTTGGCGGTTCAATGCGAATCGTTGGCAGTTCAATCACGTGAGCACCGAGCTCGCGCAGTTTGTTGCTTAAGACGCTTGCCTGCTTTCGTGTTCGGGTAACGACAATCCTTTTCCCCAGGAGCGGTCGCTTTTCATACCAATTGAGACCGTCGCGCAACCCGACAACTTCTCCAAATACGGCCACCGCGGGCGCTTTGAAATCGCTGGCTACAGCTTTTTGTGCGATGTCTGAAAGAGTGCCTGTGAGCGTTTCCTGTTGGCCAGTTGTAGCGCAGCGAACTAGTGCCACTGGCAAATCGCTGCGCACGCCCTGCTTCAACATTTCGCTCGTGATCGGGGCGAGACGTTCCACTCCCATGAGCATGACCTGTGTGCCGCCAAGTTTTGCGAGAGCCGCGTAATCAATTGCACTTTCCGGCCTGGCGGGATCTTCGTGGCCTGTAAAGAATGTTACGTGGGAATTATGCGCCCGGTGTGTCATTGGAATACCTGCGTAAGCCGGCCCAGCGATGGCCGACGTGATTCCGGGCACAATTTCAAATTGGATTCCCGCATCGCCGATCGCCTGCGCTTCTTCCGCTCCTCGGCCGAACACGAACGGGTCCCCGCCCTTTAACCGCACGACCTGCTTTCCTTCGCGTGCTTTCTCGATCAGAAGAGCGTTGATTTGCTCCTGCGCCAAGTGCGTTTCCCCGGGTTCTTTGCCTACGTAAACAATTTCTGCATCGTCTCGCGTCCAACTGAGCGTCTCTGGATTTGCCAGATGATCGTAAACAACCACATCCGCATTCTCGATGCATTCTTTGGCGCGCAGTGTCACCAAGCCAAGATCGCCCGGCCCAGCCCCAACCAGATAAACTCTTCCACTCTTACTCATGCTTACCTGCCAAGCCGTAACCTTGCACGGAGACTGATCCTCCCAATCGATTCAATAGCTTCGCTGCGAGGCGCTCGCGATCTTCGACCGCGCCTTCCGCTTCGGCCTCCTGTGGCGCCGTCGATTCACCCAGGAAAACCTGCGCGCGTATTTTCATCTTGCCGTCTTTTATCCTCGCAAGGACACCCACTGGACAATTGCAATCACCTTCCAACCCACGCAGAAATTCTCGCTCCGCCTCCAAACAAAGCAACGTTTCGTGATCGTTTATGAGATCGACAACTGCCTTTGTGCTTTGATCATCGGCGCGAACTTGAAGAGCAATGATTCCTTGGCCGCCTGCCGGCAAAAAAATTTCGGCTGAAAGAATCTCGGGAAAAAAACGCCGGCCTTCGAAGCTCATTTCCATGCGGCTTGGCGACACATCTAGGCGTTCAAGTCCTGGCCGAGCTAACACGATAGCGTTCCATTCGTTTTCAGCCAGTTTTCGCAGCCGGGTCGGCACGTTACCTCGAAGATCGATGATCTTGAGGTCCGCGCGCTTCCACAGCAGCTGATGTCTTCTTCGCGCACTGCCGGTTGCGACTGTGGCGCCATGTGGAAGGGAACTCAGACCGTGCGGACGCTTAGATACCAACACGTCATCCATCGGCGCCCTGGGAAGAGCTGCCGCGATTTCGACGCGCCGGGTTGTTTCACTTGGCAAGTCTTTCGCACTATGAACCGCAACATCGATCTGTCCGCAAAGAAGGGCTCGCTCGATTTCGGCCGTGAATAATCCTTTTCGTCCTGCACGAGGATCGACACCTCTGGCTCTGTCGCCTCGTGTCGCGATAACTTCCGTCTCGATTGTTAGACCCGGTTGGGCACCTCGAATTGCGTTCTCGACCAACCGTGTCTGCGCGCGCGCAAGTTCGCTGCCGCGCGTTCCAAGGATGATCTTTTTAATCATCGTGAGAATCTAGCGCGCGCTCGCTTCTAGGGGAAGGTGTTCAGCTTCCACTACAGCTCAGACGCGCGCAGCGAATTTTGACCGGTTGAGGAATGCTCGGAGCTTCGAGCGGCGGGATGCAATCCTCGAGAGACTAAATCTACAAAGTCCGCGACATGTTCAGCAATGATCGCCTCCGCTGCGGCGACCTGCTGACGTCGCATTGCCAGCGATTGCTCTGCGACAGATTGCAACGAATCGATGTCATAAAGGTAAACCCCTTGCATTTCATTTACGCTGGGATCGACGTCGCGGGGCACGGCGATGTCGATGATGAAAAGAGGACGATCCAAACGCTCGCGCAGCATCGGCGCTAGTTTGCCTGGCGTCAGCAACGGTGTTTCCGATGCTGTAGACGTGATGAGAATATCGATCTCACGGCATTGCGCCGGCCAGTCGTCGAACGGAACGGCCTGCCCGCCTACCGTCTGCGCCAGCTGGCACGCGCGATCCATCGAGCGATTGCCCACGCGCAGATCGCTCACACCACGGGAAATGAGCGCACGTGCCGTGCGTTCGCTGGTTTCACCTGCGCCGAGCACAAGCACCTTGCAATCGCTTAATTTGCCAAAAATTCTTTGCGCGAGATCGACAGCGACCGAGCCGACGGACACCGCGCCGCGCGCAATCTCCGTATGCGTTCGCACTTGTTTCGCTACACGAAATGCGCGCTGGAATAAACGATGCAAATATGGACCGACCGCGCTGGATGTTTTGGCCGATTCGTATGCTCTTTTTGCCTGCCCCAGTATTTCGCTTTCGCCGACGACCATCGAATCGACTGCGGAGGCAACCCGGAAAAGATGCTGCACACACTTTTCGGCCTCGTACCGATAGAACGGAGGAGCGTAATCGTGAGGATCGGTATCGATCTTCCGGATGAGGCAACGAGCAATTTCATCGGTGGAAATGCGTCTATTCGAAACTGCGTAAACCTCCACACGATTGCACGTTGTCAGCAGCAGCGCTTCGGCGCAGCCGGCGTCGCGCACGATCGATTCGGCTGTTGCGCTACCCGCGAACTGCTCCCGCGTTGCCACGTTCGCCGTGTGATGGCTCAAACCGACGCAGAAAAGATTCATGGCAACGGATGCATTTGCGCAGTGAACGTGATTCCCCAGAGAAGTGTTAAAGCGGCGCTAAAGCCGAGGATGCATAATGCGGCCACGCGTTTGGGTGCGAGCCATCGAAGATGACGGCCTTGCAAAATCGCAGCGTAAAGTAGCCAGACTGCAATAGCGGCCACGACCTGCACGCGCGGTAATGGGTGGCCGGTAAAAAACCCGCTCACGATGCCCACTGTGTAGAGCAAAAAGCCCCACCAGAGCAGCCGGGTTATGGCAGCAAAAAGATCAAACAGCGGCGGCAGATGATAGAAAATGGAATGCAGCTGATGTGTCTTGAGCTGGCGTTCCTGCACTAGATACATCACGCCGGCGATACAAGCGAGCGCGAACGCGCCATAAGCCACGAGCGAGATTGATGCGTGAAACTCCAGCCATGGATTGGCCGGTAACTTTGCTGGATGCCGAATGTCGATCGGCGCAATGAGCGCAAAGCCCTGCAGCAAGACCACTAATGGGGCGGTAAAGGCGCCCATAAGCGAGAGGCGATAAGCTGGCCCGACCAGCATATAGATCGCCGCTACCGACCAGGCGAGAAAGATAAAAACCTCGAATAAGTTTGTGAGCGGACAGCGCCCCAGCTCGTGCCCACGAACCGACAAAAAAGCCGTCTGAAAAATGAATCCGAGGCCCACCGCGAAAAAATTAAATCGCATCGGGCGAAATACTCCGGCACGTAACTCAATCGCCGTGTGCACAACCGCTGCAAGAAAACAGACTGTCGAAACGACAAGAAGATATCGATCCACTTGAAAGCCAGTTTAGATTGAGTTTCCCGATTCGTAAATCTGCTTTACACCGCTCCCGACAAACCGACACAATTCGACAACAAATGCATAACTGTCGTCTTCGAATCGCTGTCATCGCAGGCATGCTCTTATACTTTCTCGCGGGTCATTGTGCCGCTGGAGACGCGGCTTTTTCGCGTGATGGTGAGCGAATATATGCAGTCGCTAGTACTGACGCGGATCCCGCGGTTCGAGAAATCGATGTTGCCGCAAAAACGATTCGAACAATTCCGCTCACCCAATTGGCAGCCGACGACTGGCCGCGTGGGATTACCTGCTCAGACGCCGGCAAGATTTTTTGCACTACGAAAAAGAGCCTTTGGTCATTCGATCCACGGTTAGGCGCTTTAACGAAAATTCGTGATGCGCCACCCGAAGCCAACTTCTGGCGAGTCGCTTTCGATCCAAAAATCCATGGCACATTTGTGACAACTGATGATCGAGAGGAACCTCTCTTCATGTTCAGGAAAGAAAATGAATGGATTCCTGTGCGGATGCGACGCCATCCGTATCCTTCCTGCTTAGTGTTTACCGCAAGTGGGGAATTGTTCTTTGGCGCATACGGTGATTTGTGGTACGGCGAGATCCAAACTGACACGTTCGAAGGAGAGGGCCACTTTTCGGTGGCGGCGTACCGATACGCTCCTCTTGCGACGCTGGAAACTGAAAACTCCACTCCATCTGAAATTGGCGTAGCTGATATCGGAGTGAGTCGCGAAGCAATCTATGTCCAGTTATCACGGATGGGCGGCTCGGGCGACGGGTGGTTTGCTCGACTGGCGAGACCAGTCCCGAAACGTACAAACGAGCAATCCTTGGACCTGCTCTACAAGCCAAACGAGCGTCTCCCTCTCTATCAAAAATCGCTGAGCTCACTCAAAATTCTCGGGGAAGACTTTCATGCGGGTCAGATCGCTGTTTCACCTGACGAGCGACGCGTTTACTACGTAATGCATGGGAAGCATTGGCTCGTAACAAATGGCAAGACAGAAGAGCTGCATTTGACTCAAAAATAATTCAGTTATTCCAATGTTTCACACGTGGAAAGGTGCGCACCAGCACACGCGTGCTTCGTGCGCTGATATTCATTCGTGCCGATGAGTGCCGACACTGTCGAGAAACTACGCGCCGCCGTCCGGGACGTGCACGATTTTCCAAAGAAGGGGATTGTCTTTAAAGACATCACGCCGGTATTGAGCGATCCGGTCTTGTTCCGTGCATCCGTTGATCTCTTTTTGGAACGATGTTGCGACATAAAAATCAACAAAATTGTCGGGATCGACGCGCGCGGGTTTCTTTTTGGAGCAGCGGTCGCATATGAACTTGGCGTCGGTTTTGTGCCGATCCGAAAGCGCGGAAAGCTTCCCTACCGGACGGAGGCCGCGAAGTACTTGCTCGAGTACGGCGAAGCGGAAGTGGAGATGCATATCGATGGCATCAGAGCGGGTGAGCGGGTTGTGCTATTGGATGATTTGCTCGCGACCGGTGGCACTTCTGCTGCCGCAGCTGTGCTGATCCGTAAAGCCGGTGGCCATCTGCTCGAAGCACAGTTTCTAATTGAGTTAGAATTCCTTCACGGCCGGAAGCGACTCGAGCCAACTCCGGTCACGTCGTTTCTGAAGTATTGAACCTTTGCACGCCAGACAAGCGCTCGTGCTGCGTGAGGAGCCAGGAAATCCTGTATTCGTGTGACCGTCGGGCTTTGGATTTTGGATTTCCAACGTACATTCAACAGCAACCCAAGTTCGCGATGACAATGTCCCGACATCTGGAACAAGTTTTGGCTCATGCTGAAAGCCGCCTTGCCGCCACCGGGACCAGACGCCCGAGAGAGGTCCTCCCGCTTTACAAAAAATTTCTGAAGGTTGAAGAGCACCGCTTGCGCCTGAGGCACCAGGCTGGCGGCGGTGGGCGTGAAATTTGCGCGCGGCGGTCGGAATTAGTCGATGTTTTATTGCGGTATGTTTTCGGCAGCGCCGCCGCTACTGCTCGCGGGAATGGCGAGCCCAGGGTCCCACTAGCCTTGATCGCCCTTGGCGGATATGGCCGGGGCGAGCTCAATCCATTCAGCGATATCGACGTTATGCTTTTGCATCGCCAAGGGGCGGCAGAAATTTCGCCGGACCTTGAGGAGATGGTGAATCAGGTTCTGTATCTGCTGTGGGACAGCGGCTTCAAGGTTGGGCACTCCACGCGTTCCATTAAGGAAGCGATTGCCCAGGCCAACAGTGATATGCGCACCAAGACCGCTATGCTGGAGTCTCGGTTTCTTGCCGGCGATAGCGACCTGGCACGGGAATTTCGCGACCAGTTTCGTTCAAAATGCGTCGGTGGGCATGAAAGGGAATACGTTGAAATGCGCATGCAAGATCAGGTCAACCGCCATAAAAAATTTGGCGACAGCGTGTATCTACAGGAGCCCAACATAAAGAGCGGATGTGGCGGACTGCGTGATTATCAAAATCTGCTTTGGATGACCTATTTTAGAGAGGGCTCGCTGAGCACGAATCAGCTGGTGGGTAAAGACTGGTTAAGCGAAAGCGACCAACGACGGATCGAGAGGGCCTACGATTTCCTCCTGCGCTTGCGCACGGATTTGCACTATGCCACGGGGCGCGCCACCGACATCCTGCACATCAATCTTCAGGAACAACTCGCAAAACGGCTCAATTATTCTCCGCGAGATGGACAGCTCCGGAGCGAGGCGCTCATGCGGGATTACTACGAGCACACGCGAAATATTTTCCGGGTAACGGAGCGTATCACCGAGCAATTTGTGAGCGGATACGTCACGAGCAAAACACGCTCTCTCTTTAGTTTTCTTCCGTTGATCGGAGCGGACAAAACGCCGATCGGCGACTATTTCTTTGTCCAAAACAATCAATTGCACCCGGCGCAGCGGGATCTTTTTCGCAAAGATCCTGAGCAGATGATGCAGGCATTTCAGCGTGCACAGGAGCGCAATCTCGATCTTAGCCCGGAGCTGGCGGACTTATTGAGCAGAAGCCTCGGTCTCGTTACGCGCACTTATCAGTATGCACGCGGCCCGCGCGAGATCTTTAAATCGATTCTATCACAAAAGGGCAAAGTGGGACGCATCCTGCGCATGATGCATCGGGTCGATTTTCTCGGCCGTTACATTCCTGAATTCGGCCAGCTTACCTGTCTGGTGCAGCATGAGTTTCTGCATCGTTATACAGCCGACGAGCATACATTAGTATGTATCGACAAACTCGACGCACTCGCGGAGACGAATGATCCGGAGTTGATTGCCTATCGAGAAATTTTCGAGCAACTTGAGGAACCGCTGGTTCTCTATCTTGCGCTTCTTTTGCATGACAGCGGCAAAGCCGTTGGTGCCAGGCCGCACTCTGAAGGAAGCGCGCTCTTCGCGCAGCGCGTGGCTGCCCGGTTGCAGTTATCATCCGAGCAACGCAAGTCGCTCATCCTGCTGGTGGATCATCATCTTACCCTCTCGAGGACCGCGCAGCAGAGAAACCTGGATGACCCGGCCACAGTGACGGAATTCGGCCACATTGTGAAGCATCAGCGAAACCTAAACGCGTTAATGCTGCTTACTTTGGCTGATGGCCAGGGCACAAGTCCGGAAGCGTGGTCGGATTGGAAGGAGTCCCTCGTCTGGCAGTTGTTTCACGAAACCTCGCGTTATCTGGCCGACCAGAAAGCGTATTACGAGAAAACAAGAATCGAGCGCGAAACCCTGCAGGTGTCCGTCAGCGAGAATCTTTCTCCCGATTACGCCGGGGAAATCGAAGCGCACTTTGAGTTCATGCCAGACAACTACTTCCGCGCTAGCAATCTCCCCGAAATTGTCGAGCACCTAAAACTGTTCCGGCTCTTTGTTGAGAATGCTTCCGCCGGGGGAGAGTTTCCGCTGGCTCCAGCGATCAAATGGAACGTCGTACCGGAGCAGGGCCATAGCGCAGTTACTTTCTGGACGTGGGAGCGTGAACGGTTGCTGGCAAAAGTCGCCGGATCATTTTCCGTTGTGCCGTTGAACATTTTGAGCGCCGACATTTTTCCGCGCGACGACAACGTTGTGCTTGGCATTTTTCGCGTGTGCGATCCGAGAGCGAGTCCCGTCACCAACCCGCGCGATTTTGAGCTGGTAGAGAAAACCTTGCGGCGCGCTCTCGAGGACGAGAGGTTTGATTTCCTGCCGTTGATCGAAAAGGCAAAGCACCAAAGCCGTCGTCTCGCGTCCGGAATTGAATTTCCGATGCGCATTGCCATCGATAACAAAACGCATCCGACTTACACGCTTATCGAGATTCAGGCCCCGGACCGGATCGGTTTGCTTTATGACGTGTTGAGTTGCCTTGATCGCGAGAACATTTTGATTCCGCTGTCTCGTATCAACACGCAGGCCGGAGCTGCTATCGACACGCTGTATGTGGTAGATGGTTCCACTCATA